>Ga0209050_1000173_pt1 | contig 149800 bp, 151 predicted proteins | sample Araplavi_mTSA_r2_FD_184276 | JGI IMG/M metagenome (GOLD analysis project Ga0209050, IMG submission 184276) | Arabidopsis root microbial communities from North Carolina, USA - plate scrape MF_Cvi_mTSA_r2 (SPAdes) (version 2) | ecosystem: Host-associated > Plants > Roots > Endosphere | place... | reverse complement strand
GACGTCGTCGGGCTCGGTGGCCGCCGTGAACTGCGCATGCGCATGGGCGACCGCCTCCATGTCCCGCTCGGCGAGCCAGGCCATCATCTCCAGGTCGCGGTCGGTCGCGGACATGGGGCGAGAGGTAAGGGCTTGGTGCGTCAGATTCGGACGTAGGGAGCCAATCTGGCGCAATCGCGACCGGATTCGCTCAAGCCTCCGGTTTGCCGAGTTCGCGCCAGCTGCGCTCCTCCAACTCCACGTCGAACCTCTTCGCCGCAGCGGTGATGCGCTTCCACGCCTCGTCGCGCTCCGCGTCGGTGACGTCCTTCACCTGGTCGAACCTGGCCACAGCATTTCGAACGTGGCTTGCGTCCTCCAGTGGCTCCTTTCGCTGTTTCGGAAAGGCGTATTGGCGAGAGCTGAGATGGTCGCGGTCTGACTGGTCGAGCTTGCTCACTCTGGATTCCTCCGTGCTCCGAACGCGCAACGTCCGAAGGCAGCATGGGCTCCGATGCCGGCGCGTGGCGCATAGCCAACTTTGCGGCTCGCGCCAGCCGCCTTCCATCGCTCGCGGGAGGAGGTCGGGTCTCCCCCCGGCGTTCGCGCTTTGACGCCGTCGCGCGCCGCCTATCCCCGCGCCCGGCGCAGGCGGTTGTGCATGGCGGTGGCGGCGATGGCGGCTTCGCCGGTGGCGACGGCGATCTGGTTGAGGCCGCGGACGACGTCGCCGGCGGCGTAGAGGCCCTCGACCGAAGTCATCTGGTGGGCGTCGACGAGGAGATTGCCGTCCTCGTCGGTGCGCGCGCCGCAGGCGGTGGCCAGGGCGGTCTGCGGCTCGCAGCCGAGGGCAAGGTAGAGGTGATCGAAAGCCTGGGCCGGGCCGCCGTCGGGCGGCGTCCACCGGACCCGGGCCTCCTCCAGTTCCAGGCGCCCCTCCCCGCTCCCGAGCACGGTCAGATCGTCGGAATAGTCGCGGAGGAACGCCGCCTCGCGTTGGGCCAGGCCGCCGTCGCCGAGCACGGCGATGCGCCCGCCGATGGCCTCGTAGGCGTCGCAGATCGGGCACATCCGCACGAGGCTGCGGCGGACGGCGGCCTCGACTCCGGGCAGGTCGGGCAGCCGGTCGCGGACGCCGGTGGCGAGGAGCACCGTCGGCGCGGCGACGGCGCCGTCGGCGACGCGGACCTGGAATCCGGCGCGGCCGGCGGGGACGGCGGCCACGGCCTCGGCCCGGGCCTGCCACCGCTCGACCCCGAACGCCCGGGCCTGTTCGTCCAGCCGGGCCAGCAGGTCGCGGCCGCCGACGCCGTGGGGAAAGCCCGGGGTGTTGTGGCTCTCCGGGATCCAGTCGGCGCGCGACGGGCCGTCGCCGAGCACCAGCACCCGCCGACGGAACCGCGCCAGGTAGATGGCCGCGGTCAGGCCGGCCGGTCCGGCGCCCACGATGACCGCGTCGCGACTCTCCATCGGTCGCTATGCCAGCAGACGCACGCCAGGCTCGCGCGCCCATTGTCGCGTGCGCGCTGGCGGGAGCAACGCCTGGGCGCCCTGCCCGAGGTCGACCACGCCGTCGTCCGGGACCACGCCGGCCTTGTCGAGCAGAGGCTGCGCCTCGGCCGTCGCGCCGATCGCCTTCAGATGGACAAAGGCGTTGTGGACGAAGTCGATCGCGGCGCTGTCATTCATAAGCAGGGCGCAGCCATCGGCCGAGACGACGAGCGCCACCGCGTCGAACAACACCGACGGCGTGCCGGCGAGCTGCCCATCGGCGGCCAATGCCTTGCCGCCCTTAAGCGTCACGCCGCCCACCTTGGGCGCCACGATCTTCACGTTGGCGCCCTCGGCCTCGACGGCCTTGCGGACCGCCCCGACCACGGCGCCGTCGGCCCCGTCGGTGACGAGGATCCCGACCGCGCGCCCCAGCAGGCTCTCAGGGTACTTGCCGACGATGCGGAGGGCCGGCGACAGGTCCATGTCCTGCGGCTCGACCGCCGCAGGCGCGATGGCAGGCAGCGGCATGTTGAGACCGTCGGCGACGCGCCTGGCGAGCTCGGCGTCGACGTTCTGGAGGTTGCCCAGCACGCGTTCGCGCACGTGTTCGAAGGCGCATTTGGACAGTTCGAAGACCAGCGCGCTGGCGAGGTGGGCCTGTTCGATCTCGGTCTGGGACCGGTAGAACAGCCGCGCCTGGCTGTAATGGTCGGCGAAGCTCTCCGCGCGCAGGCGGACCTTCGCGCCGTCGAGCGGAACCGCGGCGGTGCGGAACCCGCCGCGGGGATCCTCGCGCGGGCCCTCGATCTCGCCGGCTTCGCCCAGGCTGTTCGGCTCATAGTTGGCGCGGCCCTGCGGCAGGTAGGTCTGCATTTGGCCGTCGCGCTGGAAGTTCTGGAACGGGCAGCCCTTGGCCTGATTGATCGGCAACTGGTGGAAGTTGACCGTGCCGAGCCGTGAGAGCTGGGTGTCCTGGTAGGAGAAAAGCCGGCCCTGCAGCAGCGGGTCCTCGGAGACGTCGATGCCGGGCGGCATGTTGGTGGGCAGGAAGGCGACCTGTTCGGTCTCGGCGAAGAAGTTGTCCGGGTTCCGGTCCAGTACCATGCGACCGACGATCTCGATCGGGTGGAGTTCCTCCGGGATCAGCTTGGTGGCGTCGAGAATATCGAACGGCAGGGCGTCGGCCTCGGCTTGACCCAGGACCTGGACCCCGAACTCCCATTCCGGAAACGCGCCGGAGGCGATGGCCTCGTGCAGGTCACGGCGGTGGTAGTCCGGATCGGCGCCGGCGATCTTCACGGCCTCGTCCCAGCAGGTGGACTGGGTCCCCAACTTCGGGCGCCAGTGGAACTTCACGAAGGTGGCCTCGTCCCGGTCGTTCAGCAGGCGGAAGGTGTTGACCCCGAAGCCCTCCATCATGCGCAGCGACCGGGGGATGGCCCGATCTGACATGGCCCACATGATCATGTGGGTCGTCTCGGGCATCAGCCCCACGAAGTCCCAGAAGGTGTCATGGGCGCTGGCGGCCTGCGGATAGCCGCGGTCGGCCTCCATCTTCACGGCATGGATCAGGTCGGGGAACTTGATCGCGTCCTGGATGAAGAACACCGGGATGTTGTTGCCGACCAGGTCCCAATTGCCCTCCCGCGTGTAGAACTTGACCGCGAAGCCGCGGACGTCGCGTGGCGTGTCGATCGAGCCGGCGCCGCCGGCCACCGTCGAGAAGCGGGCAAAGACCTCGGTCCGCTTGCCGACCTCGGTCAGTATCTTGGCGCGGCTGAAGCGCGACAGCGACTTGGTCAGCTCGAAGTAGCCGTGGGCGGCCGAGCCGCGGGCATGGACGATCCGCTCCGGGATCCGCTCGTGGTCGAAGTGCTGGATCTTCTCCCGCAGTACGAAGTCTTCCAGCAGAGATGGGCCGCGGGCGCCGGCCTTGAGCGAGTTCTGGTTGTCGCTGACCGGAACGCCGTGGTTGGTGGTGATGCGGTCGTCGGGCGCCGAGGCGGACTGATGCGTCTCGCCGCCCGCGGGGCGCGTAAGGCCGATCGCGCGTTTGGCGTCGGAAGCGGGCTTCGGGGCGCGCCTCGGCGCGTCCTTGGACTTGGCCATGTGATGGGGATCCGGTCTGGGGTTGATGAGGTCTGCCCGCCCAACGCGGGGCGTGGCGTTCCGGACCCGCGACGCGGATACTTTATTTCATGCGGCTGGCCACGGCGGCCTCAGAGGCGCAGGCGGCTGTCGATCACCGTGACCGCCTGGCCCCGCAGCCGGACGCGGTCGCCGTCGAGGCGGCCTTCGAGGTCGGCGCCTCGGCCCGGGTAGGCCTGGCGGAAGCGGATGGGGCCGGGCGGCAGGCGAGGGGTGAGGATCGGGACCAGGATGGCGTGGAACGAGCCGGTGGCGGGGTCTTCCGGGAAGCCGTAACCGGGGGCGAAGAAGCGGTCGACGACGTGGTGCGGCGCGCCGGGCGGGGCCAGGGCGGCGACGCCGAGGTTGCCCTGGCCGCCGAGGCCCTCGGAGATGCGGCGCACTTCGGAGAGGCGGGGCCGCAGGCGGCCGATGGCGTCGGGGTCGTCGAGGAGCGCGACGAGATAGGGAGCGGCCCAGACCTCGGCCGGCTCGGCGCCCAGGGCCTCGGCCAGGCCCGGCGGCGTGTCGATCCGGCGGGCCGGCGGGCGCGGGAAGGAGAGCTCGTAGCGGTCGTCGGCGACGCGGGTGGCGACCAGCTCGCCCGAGGCGGTCTCGAATTCGAGCGCGGGGTGGTCGAGGCCCAGTTCGGCGAGGAGGGCGTGGGCGGCGGCGAGGCTGGCGTGGCCGCACAGCGGCACCTCGGTGGCGATGGTGAACCAGCGCAGGCCGAAGCGGGACGGCGACGACGGCCGGCGGACCAGGAAGGCGGTGGCGCCGGCGGCGTTCTCGGCCGCCAGGGCCTGCATCCGCGCGTCCGGCGGCCACTCGTCGAGCGGCTCGACGACGCAGGCGGCGTTGCCCAGGAAGGGGCCGGCGGCGAAGGCGTCGATGGTCCACTGGCGCATGGGGCGCTCCTGTGTTCGCTCAGGCGAGGCGTTGACGGAAGAAGGCGAGGATCTCGTCGCGGGCGGCGCGCGTGGGTTCGCCGGCGGCGTCGATGAGGTGGACCGTGACCACGCTGTGCGGCGTGGTGACGTAGCGCGCGTGGAACGGCGGCAGGGCCTCGCGGTTGGCGGCGGTGTCGGGCAGGACGCGGGGCTGGAACCGCGGGCCCAGCGCCCTGGCGTAGGCGGCGAAGCGCTCGGCCCGGCAGAAGCTGTCGCCCTCGAACCGGTAGGCCAGCACCGAGAGGTCGTCGCGGTCGAGGCGCTGCGCGATGCGGGCGAGGTCTTCGTCGGCGATCTCGAGGCCGTCGGGGACGTCCAGCGGCAGGGAGGGCTGGGCCAGGACGGGGGCGACCATCGCCGGCTCCAGCATCATCGAGAGCGCGAAGTTGCCGGTGAAGCACATGCCGATGGCGCCGACGCCGGGGCCTCCGCACTCGGCGTGCGCGTGGCGGGCCAGCGCGCGCAGCCAGTCGGTGACCGGACTGGAGACGCCGGCGCCGAAGGCGCGGAACTCGGCGCTGACACAGGCGCGGCGGAAGACCTGGGCGGCGGTGTCGGCGTCGGGGACGGCGCCGTCTCGGCCGAACAGCGAAGGCATGTAGACCGTGAAGCCGGCGTCGCGGACCCAGCGGGCGAACCGCGCGACGTGCGGGCTGACGCCCGGCATCTCGGCCATGACGATGACGGCCGGGCCGGCGCCGGTGACGCGGACGACCTTGGCTGCGCCCTCGAAGGTCAGCTCGCGCGGCTCGAAGTCGGCCAGGGCGTCGTCTTGCAGCAGATTGTCGGCGGTCATGCTCGTCCCCAGGCCCGGCTTCCCAGGGCCACGCTCGCGAGACTGGCGGTGGCGGCCGGGGCGGGCCAGTGTCACAAACGACATCGTTCGGGGATTTTTCGCCAAGATGATCGTGGATGTGTTCGCGCCCTCCGGCGCCTCGCCCTCCAGCGTGGCGATCACCTTCGAGGTGCTGGCGACCGCCAACCGGGTGCTGCGCGGACAGGGCCGCGAAGCGGCGTTCGCCGTGCGGGCGTTCGGCGAGGCGGCCGACGCGGCGCGGGCGTTCGTAGGCGGCCTGGAGCCGGCGCCGGGCGGGCCCGCGGGCCTGGTGATCGTGCCCGGCCTGGCGCTGGCCAGCGAGGCGGCGGTGGCCGAGGGGCTGGCGCGGCCGGACCTGGCGGCGGCGCGGGAGGTCCTCGCGGCGGCGGCGGCGCGGGGCGCGGAGATCGCGGCGTCGTGTTCGGGCGTGTTCCTGCTGGCGCAGGCCGGGCTGCTGGACGGCCGCCGCGCGACCACCTCGTGGTGGCTGGCCCCGGCGTTCCGGCGGATGTTCCCGCGCGTGGTGCTGGACACCGACCCGCTGGTGGTGCGCGACGGGGCGTTCACCACCGCCGGCGCGGCGATGGCGCAGCTGGACCTGATGCTGGCGCTGGTGGGGCGGCACGCCGGGACCGAGACGGCGGCGCGCTGCACGCGGTTCCTGGTGGTGGACGAGCGGCGCTCGCAGCTGCCCTACATGGCGATCAGCCTGCTGGCGGCGAGCGACGCGCACGTGGCGCAGGCCGAGGGCTGGGCGCGGTCGAGGCTGCGGGAGGGGCTGCGGGTCGAGGAGCTGGCGGCGGCGGTGGGCCTGACGCCGCGCACCTTCGCCCGGCGGGTGGTGCGGGCGACGGGCCGATCGCCGGTGCGGTTCGTGCAGCAACTGCGGATCGAGCAGGCGCTGGAGCTGCTGGCCACCACGCGGCTGTCGTTCGAGGCGGTGGCGCACCAGGTGGGCTATGCCGAGCCGTCGACGCTGCGCCGGCTGCTGCGGGCCGAGGGGGTGCGGAGCCCCCGGCGGCCGCAGGCCCGCGGCTGAGGGCTCAGCGGATGGCGTCGGGGACCTCCGCCAGCACCTCGGCGACCGCCGCGACGATCGCCTCCGGCGCGTCGAGCTGGATGTTGTGGTTCGCGCCGGGCACGACGCGGTGGCGGCCGCGCGTGGAGAGCCGCGCGGTCTCCTGGTGCAAGGCGATGCCCGCGGCCTGGCCCGCGGCGTCGAGCGGGTCGCGGGGGTCGTAGAGGCCGTGGGTCAGCACCACCAGCGGCTTGCGGCCGAAGGCGCCGGGGCGGAACAGGTCGGCGTAGACCGCCTCGCCCCGTTCGTCGCCGTAGACGCTGTTGAGGATCTCCGAAGCCTGGGCGAGCTGGTAGGCCTGGGTCGCCTGGATACGCCGACGCTCGGCCGCGATCTCCGGGCCCAGCCGGGGGCGGACCGGGTCGGTGCAGCGGCGATAGGTGGCGGAGGCCGGGTCGAAGGGCCCGTCGCGCGCGGCGTCGGCGCAGGCGCGGTAGCGATCGGACAGGCGGGTCCAGAAGGCCTGGTCGAGCAGCTCGGCGCGGGCGGCCAGCGGCGCGCCGAACCGCCGGCGCACCAGGTCCCGCGTCCGGGCCGCCGAGCGGTCCTCGGCGGGATCGACCAGCACCAGGCCGGCGACATCCTGCGGGTAGAGGGCTGCATGGAGCTTGGCGTCGAAGCCGCCCAGGGAGTGGCCCACCAGCACCAGGGGCGTCGGCAGCTTCGCCGCGGCGATCAGGGCGTGCAGGTCCTCGACGACCGCGATCGGAGTGCGCGGTCCGGAGGCCGGGTCGCTGTGGCCGAGGCCGGCGCGGTCGTAGGCGCAGGCCCGCGCGTGGCGGGCCACGGCGGGCGCCACGAGGGCCCAGGTGTCGGACCAGTCGCTGCCGCCGGCCTCGAAGAGCACGACGTGGGGGCCTGAGCCCAGGCAGATGAGGTTGAGGCGCCGGCCGCCGACGTCCACCGCCTGGTGCGGCATGGCGAACTCGCGGCCGAGGTCCGGGGGGACCTGCCGCAGGTCAGGCTCGACGGCGGATGCTGAAGCCGGCGCGAGGGCGACGGCGGCGAGCAGCGCGGCGATCGCGAGGCCCTTCGGCTGTCGGCGCGGGGCTTGGGAACCGCGTCGGGAGGTCGTCTTGAGCATGGCTCAGGATCGCCGGCCGGCCAAGCTTCGCCAGGGCGCGGCTGGTCAAAAGCGGGGCCGTCTTCGCCACCTGGGCGGGACGCGCGCTACCCCCGCGGCAGTTCGCGGATCTCCACGGTGCCGCCGGCCTCGTACACCGGGTTGCCGGGCAGGAGGCCCTGGGCTTCGGCGAGATCCTTGGCGGTGACGCGGACGAAGCCGGTGATGTGGGTGATGGGGTCGGGGGCGACGCCGGACTTGTTGATGCAGTGGCCCTGGCCGATGCGGCTGCCGCCCTGGAAGACGCCGGCTTCGCGCAGCCTGCTGAGGTAGGGCTCCCAGTCCAGCCCGCCGTCGCCCGAGGCGTCGTCGTGGTGGAGGAAGATGAAGTCCGGCATCAGCTGTTCCCCTCGACCGCGTTGCGCACCGCCTCGGCCGCGGCCTCGAAGGCCAATAGCGTCGACGTGTGACGGGCCGGATAATCCTTCACCGGGGCCAGCAAGGCCAGATCGCCGAAGCGGCCTTCCGGGGCCGGACCACCCGTCTTGAGCATGGCCCGGAAAGCGTCCCGCGTGGCTTCGAGTTCCGCGAGGCTGGCGCCGATCACGTGGGCCCCGAGGACCGAGGCGGCGGCCTGGCCGAGGGCGCAGGCCTTCACGTCCTGGGCGAAGTCGGCGACCTGGCCGCCCTCGACCTTCACGTCGACGACGACGCGGCTGCCGCACAGCTTGGAGACCTTCTCCGACGTGGCGTCGGGAGCGGCGAGACGGCCGGCGCGGGGCATCTCGGCCGCCAGGCGCAGGAGCTTCGCCGAATAGAGGTCGTCGATCATGGCCTCTAGGTCGTCATCGGCGGGGGCGTTGTCAAACGCTCACCACCCCCACGGCTCGTCATGGCCCGGCTCGTCCGGGCCACCCATCATCTCCCAGGCCGAAGCGAGGAACGCGGCGGCGGCCACCGCGCCCCTCCACCAAAACGGAGATCGTGGGTCCCCCGGACAAGCCGGGGATGACGAGCGGATGGTGGATGAGCGGAAATCAGGGCCTCACCCGCAGCGTCTCCATGCCGCGGAAGAACGGGAGAGTGCGCCATTCGGGGGTGGCGTCGGGGTCGGCGAGCTTGAGGTCGGGGAAGCGTTCGAAGAGCCGGACCAGGGCCACCTGGGCCTCCAGGCGGGCCAGGGGCGCGCCGATGCAGATGTGGGCGCCGCCGCCAAAGGAGACGTGCGGCTTGTGCTTGCGGCTCACGTCGAAGCTGTGCGGGTCCTCGTAGGCCTCGGGGTCGCGATTGGCGGCGCGCAGCACGACGGTCAGCGCCTGGCCCGCGTGCATAGGGCAGCCGGCCACCTCCATGTCGCCCGAGACGATGCGGCCAGTGATGTCGACGGGCGGCTCGTAGCGTAGCACCTCCTCGACCACGGCGTTGATGATTCCGGGGTCGGCCTTGAGCTTGGCGAGCTCGGCGGGGTTCTGGATCAGCAGGCGCACGGCGTTGCCGATCAGGTCGGTGGTGGTCAGGTTGCCGCCGACCAGGAGGGCCGTGAGGTTGATGCGCAGCTCGTCGTCGCTGAGCTCGGCGCCGGCGGCCTGGAGCTGGACCATGTCGCTGATCAGGTCGTCGCCGGGATTGGCGCGGCGGTCGACGATGGCCTCGCTGAAGTAGGCCTTCAGCGCCGCGTCGGCGATCACCATGGCCTCGGTCTGCTCGGGCGTGCGGAAGGGGTTGAGGCCCTGGATGATGCCCTCGGACCACTCGCGGAATTCGGCCAGCCGGCCGCGGTCGACGCCCAGGATCGAGGCGATGACGTCGATGGGGATCGGCACGCAGAAGCGGGCCATCAGGTCGAACTCGGCCTCGCCGGCCACGGCGTCCAGGGCCTCGCCGATGATGCGCTCGACCTCGGGCTTGAACCTGGCGACGCGGGCGTAGAGCGCCTGGGCCAGGGGCTGGCGGACGCGGCCGTGGTCGGGGTCGTCCAGCATCAGGATGCTGGTCTGGCTGGTGCGCGGCTTGTCAGGGTCGTACTCGGCCATGAAGCGGCGCTGCAGGTGGGCGCCCTCCTCGGCGTGGATCGGGTCGCGCCAGAGCTCGCGGTTGTTCACCACGGCGCGGACGTCGGCGTAGCGGCTGAGCACGAGCGAGCCCGACATCGGGTCCTTGTGGGCGGGGCAGCGGCCGCGCAGGTCGTCCAGCATGGCGTGCGGATCGACGCGGTAGGTCTCGTTCAGCGGGGTCAGCTCGAACAGCGACGGGATCGGGCGCTCGGTCATGACGGTTTCCTCCGCGCCTTCTTAAAAATGACGCCAGCGTCACCTTCTGCCTGAAGTACGAGGCTTGCAACCCCGAGGCGCGTCAGCGCCGATCAAATTTGAACCACGAAAAGCACGAAGAACACGAAGGAGGCCCCGTGCCTTTCGTGTCTCTCGCGGTTCGAAATGACAGCGCCCGCGGCGCGATCAGGTCCTGGCGATTTCGCGGAGCGCCTTGGCCAGGGCATCCATGTCGGCGGGGGTGTTCACGAAGGAGGGGGAGACGCGGACGCAGCAGCCCTTCGCCACGCCCAGCCGCTCGATGGTGAAGATCCGGTAGCGGTCCATGAGCAGCCTGCGCAGCGCCAGATTGTCCTCGCGGCTGGTCTTTCCGGCGATCCGGAACGAGGTGATGCCGGCGTGCATGTCCGGGTCGTTCGGCGTCAGCACCTGGATCCGCGGATCGTCCTGCACGGCCTCGGCCCAGCGGTCGCGCAGATAGCGGAGCCGCCGCGCCTTGGGCGCCAGGCCGATGGCCTCATGCGCCGCGATCGCGTCCGGCACGGACAGCAGGGTGGCGAAGTTGAGCGTGCCGGTGTGCGGCCGCGCGTCGATGCGGTCGCTGGGCGCCTCCAGGATGGAGACGTCGATGTCGGGGATGCGGTCCTTGCGGATGTAGACCAGCCCGATCCCGACGGGCGCGCCGATCCACTTGTGCAGGCCGAAGCCGGCGAACTCCACGCCCAGGTCACGGACGCTGAACTCGGTCTGGCCCAGGGCGTGTCCGCTATCCAGCAGGACGTCCACGTTCCGCGCCTTGGCCAGCGCCACGATCTCCTTCACCGGCGGGACCAGGCCGGTGCGGTTGCTGAGGTGTGTCAGCAGCATCATCCGCACATCCGGATTGGCCTTCAGCGCGGCCTCGTAGGCGTCGATGACGTTCTGGCGGCCGGCCGGCTCGGGCAGGTCGATCTTCACCACCCGCACGCCGCGGACTTTCTCCAGCGCCGCCATGCTGGTCTTCATGCTGTCGTAGTCGAGGTCGGCGTACAGCACAGCGTCGCCGGGTTTCAGCCGGTTGTAGCCGCCGATCAGCGTGACCATCGATTCCGTGCCGCCGCGGGTGAAGGCGATCTCGTCGGCGCCCACCCCCAGCAGCTTCGCGCACCGGGCCCGGACGGCGGCCATGTCGCCGTTGAAGGCCTCGCGCGCGTAGATCGAGGTCTCGCGGTTCACCCGCGCGGTGTGCTGCTCGAACGCCACGCGCGTCGACTTGGTCATGGCGCCGAAATAGCCGTTCTCGAGTTGGACGATCCCCCTGGGCGGCGCGTCGAACAGCGTCGCCACCTTTGCCCAGTGAGACTCGTCGTCGGGCCGTACCGCCTCGGCGGCGAGCGCTGCGCCCGCCGGCGCGGCGCCAGCGGCGGCAAGGATCGCGCGGCGGGACAGGTCCATGATGTGCTCCTACTGGCGCGCCATCTCGGCCTCTCCGACGGCGTCGCCGTCAAGCGTCTGGTCGGCGTCCATGACAACCGTAACCTTGCGAAGCGTCCCGGTGAACGAAAACGGGGCGGCGTAGTCCGCCACCGGGCTGCCCCGGTCCAGGCCGATGTCGAGGCCCGACCACGAGATCAGGGTGACGAAGCCGGTGGTGGCGAGGACCTCGCCCGCGGGCTGGCCGTCGATGGTCAGCGTGAAGGTGCGGTTCAGCGCCTCGCCGGTGGCGCGGGAGACGACGCCGAGGCGGGTCGCGCCGGCGGGCACGGGACGGTCGGAGCTGACGGTGGTCTTCTGGCCGCCGATGTTGAGCGTGTGATGCAGCCGGCCGTCCCGGAGGTAGAGGCTGTAGCCGCTGGTGGCGTCGCCGTGGGCCAGCAGGACGCCCTCCTCGCCGCCCTTGAGCCGCACGTCGGCCTCGATGCGGTAGGTGCGGGCGCGGACATCGGGGGCCACGTCGGTGGGCAGGTGGCCCATGCCCTTGTGGAACACGAACCGGCGCCGCGCGCCGTGGAAGCGGGCCGAGTTCTCGGCGAAGCGGGGGCCGAAGCGGTCGTCGAGCGGCAGCACCTTGCTGGCCTCGGCGGCGGCCCACCAGTCGCCGACGAGGGCCTTCAGCTTCGCCGGCTCCTGTTCGGCCAGGTCGTCGGTCTCGGAGAAGTCGGCGTCGAGGTGGAACAGCTCCCAGCGGTCGTCCTCGAAGGGCGTGCCGGTGGGGTGGAACGCCACCGCCTTCCAGCCGTCCTTCCAGAGGCCGCGGTGGCCGAACATCTCGAAGTACTGGGCCTTGGGCCGGGGCGGGGCGTTCGCGTCCTGCAGGCTGGCGGCGAAGCTGACGCCTTCGAGCGGCATCTGCGGCACGCCGTTCACCTGGTCGGGCGGGGCGACGCCGATCACCTCCAGCAGCGTCGGGACCAGGTCGCAGGCGTGGGCGAAGTGGGGCCGCACCTCGCCGCGTGCGGCGATGCCCCTGGGCCAGGACATCACCAGCGGATCGCGGATGCCGCCGCCGTGGGTGTTCTGCTTGTAGCGGCGCAACGGCGTGTTGGACGCCATGGCCCAGCCGTGCGGGAAGTTGGAGTGGGTGTCGGGGCCGCCGATGTCGTCGATCCGCGCCAGCTTCTCGGCCATCGGTTCGCCGCGGAAGTTGAACGGGCCCATGGCGTTGACGAAGCCGAAGGGGCCGCCCTCCTGGCTGGCGCCGTTGTCGCTCATCACGATGATCAGGGTGTCGTCGCGGACGCCGGCCTGCTCCAGGAAGCCCACGAGGCGGCCGATGTTCTGGTCGGTGTGGTCCAGCATGGCGGCGAAGGCGCTCTGCAGCCGGGTGAAGACGCGCCGCTCGTCGTCGGAATAGCTGTCCCAGGCGCGCACGCCGTCGTTGCGCGGCGGCAGCTTCGTATCGGGCGGCACGATGCCCATGGCCTTCTGCCGCGCCAGGCGTTCCTCGCGCTCCACGTCCCAGCCGCGCTCGAAGACGGGGTCGTAGCTCTTGATCAGGTCGGCCGGCGCCTGGTGCGGGGCGTGGCAGGCGCCGGGCGCGAACCACAGCAGCCAGGGGGTGGCCGGCGCGTCGGCGATATGGTCGGCGAGGTAGCGGATGGCCTGGTCGGTGAGGTCCTCGGTCAGGTGGTAGCCGGTCTGGAACGTTCCCGGCGGGGGCACGGGAGTGTTGTCGCGCACGAGCTCGGGGGCGTACTGGTCCGTCTCGGCGTCCATGAAGCCGTAGAAGCGGTCGAAGCCGCGGCCCAGCGGCCAGCCGTCGAACGGACCCGAGGGACCGGTCTCGGTCAGCGGCGTGACGTGCCACTTGCCCAGCATGTAGGTCCGGTAGCCGTGCGGGCGCAGCATCTCCGGTAGCGTGCCGGCCGCCTTGTCGATCTTGCCGCGATAGCCCGGATAGCCGCTGTCGAAGTTGGCCAGGCAGCCCACGCCGACGGAGTGGTGGTTGCGCCCGGTCAGCAGCGCCGCGCGCGTGGTCGAGCACATGGCGGTGGTGTGGAAGCCGGCGTAGCGCAGGCCCTCGGCCGCCAGCTTGTCGATGTTGGGCGTCAGGATCGGCGAGCCGTAGCAGCCGAAGTCCGAGAAGCCGACGTCGTCGAACAGGATCACCAGGATGTTGGGCGCGCCCTTCGGCGGCGTGGGCGGCTCGGGCCACTCGGGAACCGAATCCGCCACCGTCCGCCCGATCCTGCCCGCCATTGCACGTTCCCCGATCCTGATCGGCGGTCACCTTGGCGAAGCCGGCCGAAAGCGCCAAGCACTGGCCTACCCAGTTTCCGGATCGGAACCCGCCGCTCACTTCCCGCTTTCCTAGTTGTGTCGGGTAGTGGACATTCGAGTCGGCAACCGTCGGGGGGTGGTGGCGATGACTGGGCTGGGGGACGCGCTCCGGTACTTCTTCGAGACCAAGGCGCTCAATCCGCATGGCATATGCCTGCTCTGGCGGCCGGAGCTGATCTGGACCCACGCGGTCTCGGACCTCTTGATCGGCCTGGCCTATTTCTCGATCCCGCTCGTGCTGGGCGTCTTCCTCTACCACCGGCGCGACGTCCGTTTCAGCTGGGCGGTCTGGATGTTCGTGGGGTTCATCCTGCTCTGCGGGGTGACCCACTTCATGATGATCGTGACGCTCTGGACCCCGGTCTACGGGATCGAGGCCCTGATCAAGGCGGCGACGGCGACGATCTCGGTGGTCACCGCCGTGGCGCTGTGGCCCCTGTTGCCCAAGGCGATCGCCCTGCCGTCCACCCAGAAGCTCGAGGCCACCCTGGCGGACCGCAACGCCGCCCTGGCCGAACTGCGCGCCGCCATGGCCACCATGGTCGAGATGCGCGAGCACGAGGCGCGGCAGAAGCTGCTCCTGGACGAGCTGAACCACCGGGTGAAGAACACCCTGGCCTCGGTCCAGTCGGTGGCCGCCCAGACGCTCAACGACACCAAGGGCATCGACGAGGCGCGGCACCTGTTCATCGAGCGGCTGATGGCGCTGTCGTCGACGCACAACCTGCTGGTAAAGCGCGAGTGGGAGAGCGCGTCGCTTCACGAGCTGATCGACCAGGCGCTGACGCCCTATGGCCGCCCCTACGCCTATGACGGGCCGGATGTGCGGCTCGACGCCAACCTGGCGGTGAGCCTGGGCATGGCGCTGCACGAACTGGCCACCAACGCGCTGAAATACGGCGCCTGGAGCGGCAAGGGCCGGGTCGACATCGTGGTGTCGCGCACCAACGGCTCGCTCGACGTCGTCTGGCACGAGAGCGGCGGCCCGCCGGTGCAGCCGCCGGCCCACCGCGGCTTCGGCTCACGCCTGCTGGAGCGCGGCGTGGCGGCCGAGGTCGGCGGCGAGGTCACCCTCGACTTCGCCCCGGGCGGCCTAATCTGCATGATCCGCGCCCCGCTGTCGGAGCGGCTGCGGGTGGAGGCGGCCTAGCGGGGCGGTCGGGCGTCGGAGGAGGTTTTTGCCCCTCCTCTCCCCCTGCAAAGCGAGAAGGGAGAGGAGGGACGCGATTCGTGCGCCCTACCCCTGGCGGCGGGCCCATTCGGCTTCGGCGCGGGCCTTGAGGGCTTCGTTCATCGCCAGGAAGCCGCGGCGGACGGGGCCGCGCATGCGGCGGCCCAGGGACGGGCCCATCAGGCCGCCGAAGAACTCGCCGTTGTCGACCACGCAGCCGTTCTCGGCGAGCGGGGTGATCTCGATGTAGCGCAGGGTCTTGATCAGGCCGCCCAGGAACTTCAGCTCCCAGTGCAGCTGTTCATTCGGCACCCAGTCCAGCACCCGCGGCTTGATCTCGCTCTTGTCCTGGCCCGGCAGGGCCAGGTCCATGCTCAGGATGGCGCCGATGCGGATCTCGCCCTCGGCGCGGGGATAGGTGGGGTTCCATTCCGACCACTTCGACAGGTCGTGGACGATCTCCCAGATCACCTCGGCCGGCGCCTGGACGCCGATCCGGTCCTCGACGCGGAAGCCGCTGGGCCCCTTGGGCGGCGGCGGCTTGCCCTCGGTCTTCAGGTCGAGCGTCTGGGGGCCGAGCGCGCCGCCCTTGCGCTGGAACGGGGCCGCCTTGAGGTCGGGTCCGGGCTTGAACGCCATCACGCCTGCTCCTTGATCCGCCAGGTCGCCCCGGTCGGACCGTCCATCACCTCGACGTTGAGCGCGTTGAGCTCGTCGCGGATGCGGTCGGCCTCGGGCCAGTTCTTGGCCGCCCGCGCCTCGCCGCGCGCCGCGAGCAGGCCCTCGACCTTGGTCTTGAGGTCGTCGTCGGCGCCGCTCTGGAACCAGGCCTGGGGGTCGGCGGTGAGGAAGCCCATGAGGTTGCCCGCCTCCAGCAGCAGGCCGCGGCCGCTGGCGACGGCGCGCGCATCCTTGGCCATCACGGCCGCGCGAACCTTGTCCGACAGCTGGAACAGGGCCGCAAATGCGCTGGGGGTATTGAGGTCGTCGTGCAGCGCATGGCGCACATTGGCGTGCTCGGCCGCGGCGGCGGCGTTCTGCCAGCCGTCGGCCGCCGGCTGGCCCGCGAGGAACCGGCCCGCATCGTCCAGCACGCGGTAGAGGCGGTCGAGCGCGCTCTTGGCCTGCTCGATCAGGGTGTCGGTCCACTCCAGCTCCTGGCGGTAGTGGCCGGCGAGGAGCGCCCAGCGCAGCGCCTCGCCGGGGTAGATCTTGAGCAGGTCGTGGGCGAGCGCGACGTTGCCGACGCTCTTGCTCATCTTCTCCTCGCCCATGTTGAGGAAGCCGTTGTGCAGCCAGTAGGCGGCGTATTCGCGCTCGCCGTGGCCCGAGCAGACGCCCTGGGCCAGTTCGTTCTCATGGTGGGGGAAGATCAGGTCGACGCCGCCGCCGTGGATGTCGATCGGCAGCCCCAGGGCCTCCTCGATCATGGCGGTGCACTCGATATGCCAGCCCGGGCGGCCCGCGCCCCACGGACTCTCCCACTGGGGCTCGCCCGGCTTGGACGGCTTCCAGAGCACGAAGTCGCGCGGGTCCTTCTTGTACGGCGCCACGTCGACGCGGGCGCCGGCGATCAGGTCGTCCATCGGCTTCTTCGACAGCTTGCCGTAATCGGCGAACGCCTGGGTGTCGAAGAGGACGTGGCCCTCGGCGGCGTAGGCGCCGTTGTTGCGGATCAGGTCGCCGATCATCGCGATGATGGCGTCCATAGTCTCGGTCACGCGCGGCTGGAACGTGGGCCGCAGCGCGCCCAGCGCCTGGGCGTCGGCGTTGTAGGCGTCGAGGTAGCGGTCGGTGATCGTGCGGATCGGCACGCCCTCGTCGGCCGCCTTCTTGTTGATCTTGTCGTCCACGTCCGTGACGTTGGCGGCATAGAGCACCGCGTGGTCGCCGTAGACGTCGCGCAGCACGCGGAACAGCAGGTCGAAGACCACCACCGGCCGGAAGTTGCCGATGTGGGCGAAGTTGTAGACCGTCGGCCCGCACACATACATCGTCACCCGCGACGGATCCTTGGGCGCGAAGGGCCGCTTGGCGCGGCTCATGGTGTCATAGAGGCTGAGGGTCATCGGTTCTTCTAAGGTGACGCTACGGACGGTTGCCCAAGACGGGCTCGCGCCCATATACAGATCGCCCGGACGCGAGGCCACTCAAGCCCCGTCCGACGTGAAAGGGTGGCACGCGTCATTTCCGGGACCATCGTCCCGGCGCAACTCAGCCCTGGAAAGAAACGCTCTCTCATGGACGCTATTTCCCGCGACCGTACCCTCATCGGGTCCGAGGACGGAAACCTTGAGCCCATCAAGCGCCCCACCCGCGAAGAAGCGATGGAAGCGGTGCGCACCCTGATCGCCTGGGCCGGCGACGACCCGCGCCGCGAAGGCGTGATCGACACCCCGAAGCGCGTGGTCGACGCCTATGGCGAGTGGTTCGAAGGCTACAACCTCGACCCGTCCAAGGAGCTGTCGCGCACGTTCGAGGACGTCCAGGGCTACGACGACATCGTCATGCTGCGCGACATCGAGGTCGAGAGCCACTGCGAGCACCACATGGCCCCGTTCCTGGGCAAGGCCTACGTGGCCTACATGCCGACGAACCGGGTGGTGGGCATCTCCAAGCTGGCCAAGGTGGTCGAGATCTTCGCCCGCCGTCTCCAGACCCAGGAGACCATGACCCAGCAGATCGCCGACGCCATCACCGACAGCCTGCGCCCGGCCGGCGTGGCCGTGCTGATCGACGCGGCGCACCAGTGCATGACCACTCGCGGCGTGCACCACCGCCACGTGAGCACGATCACCACCCAGTTCACGGGCGTGTTCAAGACCGACCCCACGCTGCGCCAGCGCTTCCTGGACTTCGTGAACCGGTAGGAGACTCGTTCCTTCCCCGCCGGGGGGAGGCGGCGCGAAGCGCCGGAGGGGGCTTCCGCTCAGAACGCCCCGCCGCGCCCCAGCAAGGGCGTCGCGGAAGACAGTCTTGAGCGGAAGCCCCCTCACCCGCTCCGCGGGAGCTCCCCCGGCGGGGGAGCAATTGGAGGCCCGAATGACCTTCCCCACCGCCCCCGACAAGGCCGCTCTGGAGCAGGGCGAGACGCTGACGCCGCGGTTCGACGCCGCCGGCCTGATCGCGGCGGTGGCGACGCATGCCGACACCGGCGAGGTGCTGATGCTGGCCTGGATGAACGCCGAAGCGCTGGAGCGGACGATCGCCACCGGCGAAGCCCACTACTTCAGCCGCTCGCGGAACGAGCTCTGGCACAAGGGCGCGACCTCCGGCCAGGTGCAGGTGGTCGACGAGCTGCGGGTCGACTGCGACCAGGACGCCGTCTGGCTCAAGGTGCGGCCGCAGGGCGACGGAGGGGCGTGCCACACCGGCGCCGCCTCGTGCTTCTACCGGGTGGTCGAGGGCGGAAGGCTGGTGCGCAAATGACCGTCATCCAGGCGCTCTCCGCCTATGTCGTGGCAGCCGGCCTGCTGACCATCACACCCGGCCTGGACACCGCGCTGATCCTGCGCACGGCGGCGGTCGAGGGCCCCAAGCGCGCGGCCTTCGCCGCCCTGGGCATCAACTTCGGCTGCCTCGTCTGGGGCGCGGCGGTGGCGCTGGGCCTGGGCGCCCTGCTGGCCGCCTCGACGCTGGCCTTCGACGTCCTGAAGTGGATCGGCGCCGCCTATCTGCTCTGGCTAGGCCTGAACCTGCTGCTGAAGCCGCGCGACCGTTTTGACGTCGGACCCGAGGCCGGCGCGAGGCGCGGCGGCGGCGACCTCATCTGGATGCGGCGCGGGTTCCTGACCAACCTGCTGAACCCCAAGGTCGGGATCTTCTACGTGTCCTTCCTCCCGCAGTTCCTGCCGACGGGCGTGCAGGCCGCGCCCTTCATCTTCCTGCTGGCGGTGATCCACGTCGTGCTCGGGAGCTGCTGGTCGGCGACCCTGATCGCCGCCACGCGCCCGATCGCCGGGGTCCTGCAGAAGGCGGCCATCGTCCGCTGGCTGGACCGGCTGACCGGCGGGGTCTTCCTGGCCTTCGGGGTAAAGCTGGCGCTGGAGCGGCGCTAAGGCCCCCTGCGGCAGGCTGTCGCACTCCGTTTAACAATTCCGGTCAAGGTGACGCTAACCGTCGCTGTCGTGAAATGGGCGGGACGGATCGGCGAGACGAGAGGCGCCGACCTGCTTTCGGGGTGCGTCGCGTATGTTCTTCCTGCTCAACACCATGGTGATCCGCACCCAGCTGCAGCTGGAGCTCCCGCCCGGGCTGGAACGCCTGGCGCGGATGACGGCGGCCGAGGTGGTGAGCGCGGGCAGCGAGCTCTATCGCGCCCATCCGCGCCTGGAGCGCGACCGGCCCGACATCGCGCGCTGGTACGCGACCCTGCTGGAGGACCGCTTCCCGGAGAAGGGCGGCATCCTGTTCCTGAAGTCGGGCGACGCGTTCGTGGCCCAGCTGCTGGACGTGCCGCTGCCCGAGCTGATCCGCCTTCACGCCCTGCAGGAGGCCGGGATCGACACCCTGTCCGAGCTGCGCGCCGGCGTGTGGCGGGAGCAGGTGGCGGCCTAGCTGACCCAGGCCAGCAGAACCACCGAGATGGCGGCGAACGCCACGCTGCCGCCCAGCAGGGCGCGGGCCCATAGGGCCGGGCGATCCGTTTCGACGGGGGGCTTCGCGGCCATGGCGGGTCTCCTTCGGCGTAACACGGGAAACCTTGGCGTCACGAACCTGAACCGCGCCTGACACCGGGCTTAACCTTTGCGGCCGCGCTTGCCGCGCAACGCCCGTCGCATTCATTAGCATTGACTCATCAATTAGCGATCACTAATTGAATAGGCATGACCGAACCCGACACCCTCAACGCCGTCATGCGCTCGCTGGCCGACCCCACCCGGCGGGCGGTGTTCGAGCGCATCGTGCAAAGCGAGGAGATCACCGTGGCCGAACTGACGCGCGGCAGCGGGGTCACCCAGGGCGCGGTCTCCCAGCACCTGAAATCGCTGCGGCAGGCCGGCCTCGTGGCCGAGCGTCCCGACGGGCGCCGCGTCTACTACCGCGCCGAGCCGGCGGGGCTGGCCCCCCTCTTCGACTGGATGAGCCACTACGGCGTCTTCTGGCGCGAGCGGTTCGCCAACCTGCGCACCCTTCTCAAGGAAATCGACCCATGACCGAAGCCGCCCTCAAGCCCGTCACCCAGGAGATCGTGGTCGACGAGGTCTTCCCGCACGCGCCCGCGGCGATCTGGAAGGCGCTGACGACCGGCGAGCTGATCGGCCGCTGGCTGATGGAGCCGACCGGCTTCCAGGCCGTGGAGGGGACGACCTTCACCTACCGGACCACCCCGGCCGGCGCCTGGGACGGGCTGATCCGCTGCCGGGTGCTGGAGGTGAAGCCGAACGAGCGCCTGGCCTATTCGTGGGAGGGCGGCGACGCGGCCAACGAGGGGTACGGTTCGCGGCTGGAGACGGTCGTCACCTGGAGCCTGACGCCCGGCGAGGGCGGCACGCGGGTGCGGCTGGTCCACTCGGGCTTCGTCCTGCCCGCCAACGAGACCGCCTACCGCAACATGCGCAACGGCTGGACCAAGGTGGTCCGCAACCTCGACGACGTGGTCGGCCAGACGGCCGGCGCGGTCCACTAGCCCAACCTTTTCAAGCCGGCCCGCCGACGCGCGCCCGCGCGCGATCGACGACGCGCGCCCGTATCCCGAGGAGATTTTTCAGATGTCCAAGCCCTTCACCGGCGGCTGCGCGTGCGGCGCCGTCCGCTATTCCGTGGCCGGCGAGCCCAGCCGGATGAACGATTGCCAGTGCCGGCACTGCCAGCAGCGCAGCGGCGCCGGCCACGGGTCCTACCTGGCCTTCGTCGACGCCGAGGTCGAACTCACGGGCCAGGCCCGGACGTGGGAGATCACCGGTGACGGCGGCGCCCGGAAGGCCCACGCCTTCTGCCCGGAGTGCGGCGCGCCGGTGTACCTGGGCGTGGTGGGCGCGCCGGGCGTCTTCATCGTCCACGCCGGCAGCCTGGACGAGCCCGGGCGCTACCGGCCCGACGCGGTGCTCTACGCCTCGCGCGGCCACGCCTGGGACGTGATGGACCCGGCGCTGACGCGGTTCGAGACCATGCCGCCGGTGGGCTAGGGGGGGGGTCGAAGACTTGGGGGCGACCGGCCGTCACCGGCGACGGTGACGTGCGCGCCTCTTCCTCGTCGATGGAGGAGGGGTGATGATCTGGCGTTCCGAGCCGAACCCTAGGGCTTCGCCCCGGCCTCCACATGCCGCAGCAGGTTGTCGCGCAGGCGCACGACCGACTTCTGCACCTTGGGGAAATCGTCGCCGAGGCCCGAGGCCTCCTTCAGGCTCATGTCGTAGGCGCGCTCGCGCAGGCGGCGGCCGGCGGGGGTCAGGCTGACGAGGACCTGCCGTTCGTCGGACGGGTCGCGCCGACGCTCGACGTAGCCCAGGGCCTCCAGCTTCTTGAGGATCGGCGTCAGGGTGTTGGACTCGAGGAACAGCTTCTCGCCCAGCCCGTGGACACTCTGATTGTCCTCCTCGAACAGCGCCACGATGGCGATGAACTGGGTGTACGAGGTCAGCCCCAGCGCCTCGAGGATCCGGCGGTAGGCCCGGCCGTAGGCCAGGTTCGCGGTGTAGACGGCGAAGCAGAGGAAGTCGTCCAGCACCGGCGCGTCGGCGGACGGCGCGGGAGCGGACTTGGCGGCGGCGGACGGCATGGCGGCCTCACGGAAGGGTGATCGTTCGCCCCATATATAAATCGCATCCGATTAAATCGGAAGGCCTTGACGCACGCCGGGCCGGAAACTATTTGCTCGCTACCGATTTAACCGGTAACGATCAAACCCAGACCAAGGACACATCCCCATGACCAGCAAGGTCCTCTTCACGGGCAAGACCCACACCACCGCCGGCCGCGACGGCGGCGCCGTCAGCCAGGACGGCTTCCTCGACATCAAGTTCCCCGACCCGCATCCGGCGGCTGAGAACCTGTTCGGCGCGGCCTGGTCGGGCTGCTACCTGGGCGCGGTCCAGCTTTCGGCTGCGGCGGCCAAGGTGAAGCTGCCGGCCTCGCCGGAAGTCGACGCCGAGATCGCGCTGAACCGCAACGACGCCGGCGAATACTTCCTGGCCGCCCGCCTGACCGTGGCCCTGCCGGGCGTCGAACGCGACGTGGCCGAGGCGCTGATCCACGCGGCGCACGACATCTGCCCCTATTCGAAGGCCGTCCGCGGCAACATCGCGGTCGAGACGATCCTCGCCTGACGCCTGCGACGCACGACCTGCCGGCCCCTCCCCGGCAGGTCGCCGCGCGATTTTCGCGCGGGCCTATGGCTCCGCGGCTTCCTCGGCCGGTATACCCTGGCGGGGGCGGCCGATGAGGAGTGTCCGTGATCCGCGTCTCGTCCGGACGTTCCGTCCTGTCGCCCGACCGGCCCCCGTGGCTGCTGGCGACGGCCTATGCGGCGGCGGCGACCCTGGCGATCTGCTGGCCCGTCTGGCCCGGCTTCATGACCTACGACGGCGCGTTGGCCTGGGAGCAGACCCGGACCGGCGTCCAGACGATGACCTGGCCGCCGATGCATACCTACCTCTTCGCGCTCAGCCGCCAGGCGGGCGCCGGCGCCGGCGGCCTGTTCGCCGCCCAGACCTTCCTGCTGTTCTTCGCCGCCGCGCTGGCCCTCGGGCTCGTGGCCTCGCGCCGATGGATCGCGATCGCGGGCATGGCTGCCTTCGCCGCCCTGTTCGTGGCCGTGCCAACCCTGCTGGGCGTCACCTTCGTCCACTGGCGCGACGTGCCGACGGCCAGCTTCGCCCTGCTGGGCCTGGCGCTGTGGCTCGCGGCGGCCCGCGCCCGCAGCCTGCCTTTGCTCGTCGCCGCAGTCGTCTCGTTCGGGCTGGCGATCTCGCTGCGCTACAACGCCTTCGCGCTCTTCGTGCTGGTGGTCCCGCTGATGGTCTGGTCGCCCTACCTGGGCCCATCGCCGGCGCGGGCGCGGATCGCGGTGGTCGTCACGCTGGTGGCGGGCCTGGCGCTCGCCTGGGGCTCCACGCGCTGGCGACTGCCCGACCTGGCGCCCGTGCCCAAGGTCGACAATTTCGCCGGAACCCAGCTGCTGGACCTGTTCGGGGTGTCGGCGTGCTCGGGCCGCAACTACCTGCCGCCGGCCGTGGCCGAGGGCGCGACGGTCACGCAAGACCAGATCCGCCGCGCGTACGACCCGCGGCACCTGCACCTGACGATCCGGCCCCAGCCCGGCCTGCCGCACTTCTTCGAGACCGATGGCGACGGCGAGGTCCAGGCCGCCTGGCGCGACGCGGTGGCCCGCGACTTCCCCTGCTACCTGGCCCACCGCAACGCCGTCTTCGTCGAGCAGATGGGCCTGTCGCGCTACGGGGTGTTCATGACCACCCACCCGGCGATCGACCCCACCTCGGACCGGATCGCCCTGAGCCGGCCGGCCTATGCGACACAGGCGGCGCTCTACGTCATGCGCAGCGCCGACGGCTATGGCCGCCGGCCGATCCTGCTCTATCTGGCCGCGCCGCTGCTCGCGCTGCTGGCCATGATGCGGCGGCCGGCCGCCTGGCCGCTGCTCACGGCCCTGCTGGGCGGATGCGCGGCCTACCCGGCCCTGCTCTATGTGGCCGCGCCGGCGGCCGACGCCCGCTACATCTTCCCGTCGAGCGTCCTTTGCGCCTTCGTCACGGTCGCCTCGGCCCTGATCCTCGTCTCGCCCAAGCGCCAGGAGCCCGCCCCCGATGCCGGCTGAGCCCATCCGCCTCGCGGCCGTCCTGGCCCTGGTCGCCGCGCTCGGCGGTTGCGACAAGCCCCGCTTCAGCGACGCGCCGCGCGTGAAACAGACCTTCGGCGTGGTGACGACCACGGAGCCGCTGCCGCCCCTGCCCGCCTGGGCCGCGCCCCTGCTGGGCAAGGGCATGCGCGACGCCTTCCCCGCGGTGGCCGACTGCGTGGGCAGCGCCGACGCCGTGGACCTGCGCTACGAGGGCGCGGCGGCGGGCTCGCGGGTGACGGGCTGGGCCTGGGACCGCGAGCGCAAGGCGCCGCCGCCCCGGATCGTGCTGACCGACAAGCGCTTCCGCATCGTGGGCGCCGGCGAGACCGGCCTGGCGCGGCCGGACGTGATGGCCGCGCGCGACGAAGTCACGACACCCGCCGCCGGCTGGCATGCGGTGACGGCGCGCGTGGAGGGCCAGGTCTACGCCTTCGGCGCGGACGAGAGCGGGCGCGCGTGCAAGCTGGGACGGATCGGGCTGTAGGGGGCGGGCGGGGCGATTGCGGGGGATTTGCAAAGGCTGCTCCCCGCCCAGACGCGAAGCGGCGAGGGAGAGGCTGGGTGAGGGCGGCGCGGTGATCGGGAGCGCAGCGCGTTTTGACCCGGGCGCACCTTTCCGCAAGCGCTCGAGGCGGGGCCTTGATCCAAGTTTTCGGCAGGTTCTTCGGCCGAGCCGCCCTCACCCGACCTCTCCCTCGGCGCTTCGCGCCTGGGAGAGGAGAAGGTCGTGCGTCTGCCCTAAACCTCCTTCAGCCCCGAGACGCCGGGGCCGTCGGGGGTGGCGACGAAGGTCTTGATGGCCTTGGTGGTGAAGGTCTTCGAGACGATGGTCGAGACGGCCATCATCTCGCCCTTGGCCTGTTCGCGGGTCAGGGTCAGCAGGACGAAGCCCTTGGCCACCTGGTCGTTGAACAGCACCTCGGGGTTCACCTTGGCGATCAGGTCGCCGGTGTTGAGGCCGGGGAGCAACTCGCCGGCGCCGGGGCTGGTCACGCCCGTCGTGCCGAACTCCACGGCCACGCGCTTGCCCGCCGCGTCGCTGAGTTCGTTGGCCCAGAAGGAGTGGCTGTCGCCGCTCACCACGACCGGGCGCGCGCCGGCCTTCTTGAAGACGTCGTAGAGCCGCTCACGGTCGGCGGGATAGCCGTCCCACATGTCGAGCCCGACCGGCAGACCCAGGGCGGCGGCGGCCTCGTAGCGCGCCATCTTCTTCTTCGTGTCGTCCGACATGGCGGCGAACTGCTCGGCCGTCAGGTCGCGCTTGGGACTGACGGGCATGACGCGGGCCATGACCACCTCATTGCCGATCACCTGCCAGGCGTGGCCGGCCTTCACCGAACGGGCGAGCTCGGCGCCGATCCAGGCCTCCTGCTTCGGGGCCATCATGCGGCGGTTCGGATCGGCCAGCTTGGCCTTGAGGTTGGTGAGGTCGCGCTTGCCGTCCACCTCGGGCGCGTCGCGGTCCAGGTTCACCTGCTGGTCGCGGGCGGTCAGCCGGGTCTCGACCATGATCAGGCTGGCCAGGTCGCCGAAGTCGAAGCTGCGCATCGCCGCCTCGGCCAGGGAGCCCCCGGCCGCCGGCTCGCGGATCGGCATCCACTCGAAATAGGCCTTCAGCGCCGCGGCCTTGCGGACGGTCCAGTCGCCCTCGGTGGCGGGCGTGTGGTTCTGGGCGCCCGACATGTAGCTGTCGTTGGCCGTCTCGTGGTCGTCCCAGACGGTGATCCAGGGCGCCTTGGCGTGGGCGGCCTGAGTGGCGGGGTCGGCCTTGTACTGCGCGTGGCGGCGCCGGTAGTCGTCGAGGCTCAGGATCTCGCGCGGCGGATCGTGCGGCCGCTCGGCGGCGACCGCGGAGTCCATGCCGTACGAGCCCGGGCCGCCGTATTCGTAGATGTAGTCGCCCAGGTGCAGCACGGCGTCGACGCGCGGCAGATCGGCGATGGCCTGGTAGGCGTTGAAGTAGCCGTTCGGGTAGAGCGTGCACGACACGATGGCCAGCACCACGTCCTTGGTCGGCCCGGCCGGCAGGGTGCGGGTGAGGCCGGTCGGCGAGGTCACGCCCTCGGCCGTGAAGGCGAAGGTGTAGGCGCGGCCGGGGTCCAGGCCATCCACGTCCACCTTGACCGTGAAGTCGCGCTCGGGACCGGTGACGCCCGAGCCCTTCTTGGCGCCGCCCGCGCGGCGGTCCAGCGGGTTGAGCGCCCAGGTGTAGGCGATCTGTTTGTGCGGGCTCTCGGGGGTGATCCGGGTCCAGATGACCACCCGGTCCTGCTTCGGATCGCCAGAGGCCACGCCGTGCTGGAAGGTGACCCCCAGGGGTTTCGCGGTCTGGGCCCCTGCGGGCGTCGCCGCGCCCAGGCCCAACAGCGCCAATGCCTTGCGTCGATCGATCCGCATGTTCGTTGCTCCCCGCGTGCACCCGGATATGAACGGCGCCATATCACAGGAGTGAGACAGTCGATGTCCAGCGACGCTTCCGAGGCCGACGACGAAGATATCTTCGGTGAGCGGGTGGTGACGCTGGAGGCCGGCGGGCGCCTGGACAAGGCGCTGGCCCTGGCGCTGCCCGAGTTCAGCCGCGCGCGGCTGCAGGCGCTGATCGCCGAGGGCCGGGTCAGCCGCGGCGGCGCGCCGGTGACGGACGGGTCCGCGAAGGCCCAGGCCGGGGACTATCGCCTGGAAATCCCCCCGCCCGCGCCGGCCGACCCGCAGCCCGAGGCCATCCCGCTCACGGTGCTGTTCGAGGACGCGCACCTGATCGTCCTCGACAAGCCGGCGGGCGTGGCCATGCACCCGGCGCCCGGCAGCGAGAGCGGCACCCTGGTCAACGGCCTGCTGCACCACTGCGGCGACAGCCTCTCGGGCATCGGCGGCGTGGCGCGGCCGGGCATCGTGCACCGCATCGACAAGGAGACCTCGGGCGTCGTGGTGGTGGCCAAGACCGACGCGGCGCACCAGGGCCTCTCGGCGCTGTTCGCCGCGCACGACATCGACCGGGAGTACATCGCCCTGACCCGCGGCGCGCCGTCGCCGATCCGGGGGACGATCGAGGGCGCCATCGCCCGCTCGAGCGCCGACCGCAAGAAGATGGCCGTGGTGAAGACCGGCGGCCGCCACGCCGTGACGCACTACACCGTCGCCCGCGTGTTCGGCCCGCAGGAACGGCCGCTGGCCGCCCGCGTCGCCTGCCGTCTGGAGACCGGCCGCACCCACCAGATCCGCGTGCACCTGGCCAGCAAAGGGGCGCCGTGCCTGGGCGACCCGACCTACGGCTCGGGTAGTCCGTCGCAGCCGGTGAAGGCCGCCATCGCCGAGGCGGGGCTGAAGCGCCAGGCGCTGCATGCGGCCGTGCTGGGCTTCGTGCATCCGATCACGGGCGAACGGCTGCGGTTCGAGAGCCCCCTGCCCGCCGACATGGCGCGGCTGGAACAGCTGCTGGCGGCGCTTTGAAGTTCGTGCCGGTCGTCACCGCGCTGCTGTCGCTGCTGGCCGCCCCGACGGCGGCCGACGCCGGCCTCGCCAGCCCGGCCGGCCTCGTCGCCCTGCCCTGCCGCGGCGGCCCGCTGCAGCCCGTGGCCCAGCGCTACTGCCGCGACCGCAAGCACTACGTCACGCCGGCCGCCCGCGCGGTGCTGCTGGGGGCCGCCCGCGAGCTGGCGCGGAAGCATCCGGGGCTGGTGGTCCGCTACATGGAGGCGTCTTGGCCGTCGGGCGTGCGGCCGATGCCGCCGCACTTCAGCCATGGCGACGGCCGCGAGGTCGACCTGGTGCTGTTCTACGAGGACCGTTCCGGGCGGCCGCTGGCCAAGCCTGCGAAGCCCTATGGCCGCCACGCCCCGGGCTATGGCGCCTTCGAGCCGCCGCGGCGCGAGGCCGACCGGGCCTGCGTGGGCCTGAAGACCGCGCACGACATGCCCGACCCGCCGGCGCGGCGGCCCTGGCGACTCGATGAAGAGCGCACCGCCGCGCTGGTCCGCGCGCTGAGCGCCGAGCCGCAGGTGCGCCGCATCTTCCTCGAGCCGCACCTGAAGGGACGCCTGGGCTTCGCGGGCGACCCGAAGGTGCGGTTCGCCGGCTGCAACGCCGCCCGCCACGACGACCATATCCACGTGGATTTCAGGTAGGGGCGTCCCGTCGTCGCGCGGCGAGGGTAAGGGCGGCGGCCGCGAGGACGACGGCGATGGCCGTGAAGCGGGGGTCGTAGGTTCCGCCGTACATCGGCAGCCCGAAGAACCCGACATTGCAGAACGCGTGGAAGAGGGCCGCGGCCAGCACGCTGCGGCCCATGCCGAAGTAGAGCCGCACCGTCACCACGCGGAGCGCGATGGTCATCAGAGTGTGCCAGGCGATCCACTCCGGCGCGCGTCCCACCTGCAGGTAGGGCACGAAGTGCCAGGCCGCCCAGACGACGCCGATGCCCACGGCGGCGGGCAACTCGCCCCGCGCCCGCGCCAGCGGCTCCAGCAGGTAGCCGCACCAACCCAGTTCCTCACCCAGCCCGGCGACCAAGAACGCGACAAGCATGGCCGCCAGCGTCCACGGCGCGGCGCCCGTCGCACCGGGTGCGTGTCCCTGGACCGCCCAGGACGCCGCCATGATGGCGGGGACCAGCAGGATCAACGGGGCCCAGGCGACATGGCCTCGCATCCGCGTCCCGTCGAACGATCGCGCCAGAAACGCCCGCAGGCCCGCCCGGCCCTCGCCGCGGCCGACGAGGATCACCGCCGCGAGCGCCGGCATGAACGCCATCAGCGCGCTGAGCGGCAGTCCGGGAAGCGGCTCGACCTGCGCGATCTCGCCCAGGGCCCAGAAGGGCAGCGACAGCGCCAGCAGGAGGAGGACGAAACGCATCGCGACCATGGTGAAGCCGTGGCCATCGGGACGCCAGAGCCTTGACCGCGCAGCCGCCGATCGGGAGGTCGTCACCCCACCGCAGCGACCGCCGCTTCGATCTCGGCGATGACGATCTTCTTCTGCTTCAGCATGGCGTCCAGCGCGGCCTTGGCGCGCTTGGGGTCGGGATCGCCGGTGAGTTCGCCCAGGCGGTGGGGGTTGACCTGCCAGGACAGGCCCCAGCGGTCCTTCAGCCAGCCACAGGGGCCCTCCTCGCCGCCGTCCGACAGGGCGGCCCAATAGCGGTCGACCTCGGCCTGGTCGGCGCAGTCGACGGTGAGCGAGACGGCCTCGTTGAACTTGAAGTGCGGGCCGCCGTTCAGCGCGACCACGCTGAGGCCGTCGAGCTCGAACTCGACCGTCATCACGCTGCCGGCCCTGGCCCCGCCGGGCGCACCTTCGCCGTAGCGGGTGACGCGGCCGACCTTCGAGTTCGGGAAGACCGAGGCGTAGAAGTTCGCGGCCTCTTCGGCCTCCTTGTCGAACCACAGGAACGGGCTGATCTTGGGCATGGAACAATCCTTTCGGGCATCAGGTTTCCTGGCCCAAGGACGTGGCCGGCGCCTCGGTTCCGACAACGCCCGTCGCACTTTCGTATGCAGCCCAGCTATCGAACGTATGAGAAACGGCGCCTTGTTGGCGCCACGGTCGGGGCGTAGAAAGCCCCACTAGAGAAGTCGGACATTCGAGCGTCCTCCCAGCGACCTTTCGGAAGCGCCACCGCATACCTATCTAAGGCATAAGGGGGCGGCGAAAGGCCGAAGCGCGGAGCCGCGCGGCAGCTCGAAGTCCCAGGAGAGTAAAGGGGATAGTCCATGGCCGTGAACGCGCTCGCCGTGATGTCGCCGGAAGGCGGCCTCAGCCGGTACCTCAGTGAAATTCGCAAGTTCCCCATGCTGCCTAAGGATGAGGAGTTCATGCTGGCCAAGCGCTGGCAGGAGCACCAGGACGCCGAGGCGGCCCATAAGATGGTGACGAGCCACCTGCGGCTCGTGGCCAAGATCGCCATGGGCTACCGCGGCTACGGCCTGCCGATCGGCGAGGTCATTTCCGAGGGCAACGTCGGCCTGATGCAGGCCGTGAAGAAGTTCGACCCGGACAAGGGCTTCCGCCTGGCGACCTACGCCATGTGGTGGATCCGCGCCTCGATCCAGGAATACATCCTGCGGTCCTGGTCGCTGGTGAAGATGGGCACGACCGCCGCGCAGAAGAAGCTGTTCTTCAACCTGCGCAAGGCCAAGTCCGAGATCGCCGCCCTGCAGGAGGGCGACCTGCGCCCCGACCAGGTCAGCCAGATCGCCACCAAGCTGGGCGTGCTGGACGAGGAAGTGGTGAGCATGAACCGCCGCTTGAGCGGTGGCGACGCGAGCCTGAACTCGCCCCTGCGCTCGGACTCGGAAAGCGAGTGGCAGGACTGGCTGGTCGACGACCAGACGCCCTCGCAAGAGAGCGTCGTGGCCGACAACCAGGAAATGAACCTGCGCATGAGCCTGCTGCAGGACGCGATGACCGACCTGTCCGAGCGCGAGCGTCACATCCTGACCGAGCGCCGGCTGAAGGACGAACCGACCACGCTGGAAGAGCTCGCCTCGGAATACGGCGTCAGCCGCGAGCGGGTGCGCCAGATCGAGGTCCGCGCCTTCGAGAAGCTGCAGAAGTCCATGCGCGCCGCCGCGATGGAAAAGAACCTGGTCGACGCGTAGGCCGCCCGACCTTCGAAGCCTAAGGCGCCGCGCGGAGCGATCCGCGCGGCGCTTTTGATTCAGGCCTTTGACGAACGGCGCCGCTGGTCGCCTGATGCGTTCTCCCGCAGGACCAGGGAGGGTTCCATGTATCAGCGCGTGCTGCTCGCCTATGACGGCTCCCGCGAGGGCCGCACCGCCCTGCGCGAGGGCGCGCTGGCGGCCCGGCGGTTCGGCGCGAAGGTCTTCCTGCTGTCGGTCGCCGCGGAGAGCCCCGGCGTGCGGATCGGCGAGGCGGCCTACGCCGGCGCCATCGCCCGCGCCCAGGACACCTACTCCAGCCTGTTCGACGAGGCGATGGAACGGCTGACCGCGTTGGGCTTCGAGCCCGAGGGCAAGGTGGTCTCGGGCGAGCCGGCCGTCGAGATCGCCAACTACGCCCGCGAGGTGCGGGCCGAGCTGGTGGTCGTTGGCCATCGCAAGAAGGGACTGCTGGAGCGCTGGTGGTCGGGGCAGACGGGCGCCTACCTTTCCGACCACCTGCAGTGCAGCCTGCTGATCGCCCGCGGCTCGATCTCGGACGAGGAATTCTACCGCGAGCTGGAGACCGCGGCCGGCTGAGCCGTGGTCCAGTCGGCGGCGGTGGCGGCGTAGAGCTCGACCACGTCGGCGAACCTCTGCCCCTGCGCCTCCGCCAGCGCCCGGCGCGCGCGGCTGAGCTGGCGGCGGGCGTCCACCACCTGCATCAGCGACACCCCGCCCAGCCGGTAACCGTTCTCGGCGTCGGTGACGTTGGCTTGGGCCGCCGCGCCCGAGCGGCCAAGGGCCTCGATGGACTGCTGGTCGGTGGCCAGCGCCGCCAGGGCGTCGGAGACCTGTACGAAGGCGCGCAGCACCGTCTGCTGGTAGCGGGCCAGCGAGGCTCGCGCCTCGGCCTCGGCGGCTTGGCGCTCGGCCTTCAGCGTCCCGCCCGAGAAGATCGGGGCGGTGACGCCCGAGAGGAGGCTCCAGCCGCTGGAGCTGTAGTCGAAGAGGTTCTCGGGCTTGATGGCGCTCTGGGTCAGGTTCGCCGAGAGGCGAATGTCCGGATACTGGTTGGCGACGGCCACGCCGGCAGCCGCGGTCGCCGCGTGCAGCTCGGCCTCTGCCGCCAGGATGTCCGGGCGACGGCGCACGAGCGCGGACGGCAGGCTGACCGGGATCTCGGCCGGCGCGGTCAGGGCGGCCAGGTCGAAGTCGGGCGGCGCCCATTCGGCCGGGGACTTGCCGGCCAGCAGGGCGAGCTGGTGGCGCGCCTGGTCGAGCTGGCGCTGGAGCGGTGGCAGCAGCGCCTCGTCCTCGGCGAGCTGGGCCTGGGCGCCGGTGGTGGCCGAGCGCGCCTCGCCGCCGGCCGCGTGGGCCTTGTGGACCATCTCAGCGGTTTGCCGATCGCCCTCGATGACGGCCTGCAGGGCGGCGATCTGGGCGCGAAGCCCGGCGACCTTCATGGCCTGCAAAGCGACGTTGCCCGACAGGCTGAGGTAGGCGGCGTCGGCCTGGCGCGCGGCCTCGTCGGCGCGAGCCTGGGCCTCCTCGGTCCGCCGACGCGCGCCGCCGAACAGGTCGAGGTCGTAGCTGACGGTCGCGCCCACTGAATAGAGGCTGATCGTCGGGCTGGGGAAGCCGGTGAAGCCGAACGCCTGGGTGTTGATCCGCTCGCGCTGGGCCGAGGCGGTCCCGTCCACTTGCGGAAGCTGCTCGCCGCGCCTGGCGCGGGCCTCGGCCTGGTAGCGTTCCAGCGTCGCCTTGGCCTCGGCGACCGACGGGCTGTCGCTGAGCGCCAGGCGGATCGTGCGATCCAGCTCGGGCGAGCCGAACGCCTGCCACCAGGGGCCGGCGGCGCGGGCCTCGGGGTCGAGCCGCACGCCCGGCGCGGCCGCGTCGCCGGCCATGGCGTAGCCCTGCGCCGCCACGCCCTTCGGCGCCTCGGGCGCCTTGAAATCAGGCCCCACGGTCGTGCAGGCGCCGAGTGTCAGCGCCGAGGCGCAGGCAAGGAAGAAGAGGCGGGATCTATTCGACAGCGGCATGGGAGGGCGCTCCGCCGCCGCTGCGCCGCGGCTTCCGCATGAGAAGCAGCATGGGCATGCAGGCCAGCGTGATGATGAACATGAGTTTGAAGTCGTCGATGTAGGCGACCATCGTCGCCTGGCGCGTGATCTCGTTGTTGAGCGATGCCAGTCCCGCCTCGCTGCCGAGGTCGTAGAGGTGGCCCAGGCCGTTGCGCACCACGGGATCGCTCGGGATCACCTTGCCCGCCAGCGAGGCGTGCATGGTCTGGGTGTTGGAGACCACCAGCGCCTGCATGATCGAGATGCCGACGCTGGAGCCCAGGTTGCGGATCAGGGTGTAGACCGCCGAGCCCTCGGCCCGCAGTTCCGGCGCCACGGTGGCGAAGGCGAGGGTCGAAAGGGGCACGAAGAGCAGGCCGATGCCCAGGCCCTGGATGATCCCCGAGACGATGAACGGCGTGGTCGTCATCGACAGGTCGAAGTGCATCATCTGCCAGAGCGCGACGCAGCTGATCGACAGGCCGGTGAAGAGGATCAGCCGCGTGTCCACCCGGCCGACGAGCTGGCCCACGGCGAACATGGCGATGAACGAGCCCACGCCGCGCGGCATCGAGACCAGGCCCGACAGCAGCACCGGATAGCCCATCAGCACCTGCATCATCGGGGGCAAGAGCGCCATGGTCGAGAACAGCAGGATGCCGATGAAGAAGCCGAAGACGCTGGCGGTGACGAAGTTGCGGTCGGCCATCAGGCGGCGGTCGAAGAACGGATGCTCGGCCGTGACGGTGTGGGCGATGAACACCCACAGGCCGATGATCGCCAGGATGGTCTCGGTCCAGATCTCGGTCGACGAGTACCAGTCCTCGCCGGGGCCACGGTCGAGGACGAGCTGGAAGGCGCCCACGAAGAGGGTGAGCATCGCGAAGCCCAGGAAGTCGAACCGCCGGGGCGGCGTCAGCTTGTCCTTCGAGATGAAGAGGAAGACGCCCAGGAACGCCAGAATGCCGATCGGCAGGTTGATGTAGAAGCACCACCGCCAGGAGAAGTTCTCGGTGAGGTAGCCGCCCAGGGCTGGGCCCAGAATCGGTCCCAGGATCGCGCCGGCGCCCCAGATGGCCATGGCCTGGCCGTGCTTCTCGGGGGGGTTGATGTCGAGCAGCACCGCCTGGCTGAGCGGGATCAGCGAGGCGCCGAACACCCCCTGCAGCAGGCGGAACAGCACCAGCTCGGGCAGGCTGGTCGCCACGCCGCACAGCATCGAGGCCACCACGAACCCGGTGATCGAGATCAGGAACAGCCGCTTGCGGCCGAACCGCGTCGCCATCCAGCCGGTCAGCGGCGTCATGATCGCCGCCGAGACGATGTAGGACGTGAGCACCCAGCCGATCTGCTCCGGCCCCGCCGAGACGCTGCCCTGGATGTGCGGCAGGGCGACGTTGGCGATGGTGGTGTCCAGCGAGTTCATCACGGTCGCCAGCATGATGGCGATGGTGATGGGCCAGCGGTTGGCCGCGTCGCGTTCGGGGTGCTCGCTCACGGCCGCGCTGCCTTACTTCGGCTGGCCGGCGGCGCGGACGTCGACGGTCACGTTGGCGGAGAGGCCGGCGCGCGCGGCCATGCCGGGCGGCGGCTTGTCGAAGGCGATGCGGACCGGCAGACGCTGGGTCACCTTCACCCAGTTGCCCGTGGCGTTCTGGGCCGGCAGCGCCGAGAACGCCGAGCCCGTGCCGGGGGCGAAGCTGGCCACGTGACCCTTGAGCTTCGCATCGGGATAGGCGTCGACCTCGATCTCCACCGGCTGGCCCACCTTCATGTGCGCGAGCTGGTCTTCCTTGAAGTTGGCCTCGATCCACGGCTGGCCCGACAGCAGCCAGAAGGCGGTCTGCGAGGCGTTGAGGTAGGCGCCGACGGGCATCTGGTCGACGCGGGCGACGACGCCGTCCGACGGGGCGACGACCGTGGCGTAGGACACGTCGAGGCGGGCGCGCTCGAGCTGGGCGCGGGCCTGCTGCACGGCCGGCGCGCGGGCGCCGATGTTCGGGTCGCCGCCCAGGGCGGCCAGGGCCACGGCCTGTTGCTCCCGGGCGGCCTTGAGCTGTTCGCGGGCCTGGCTGGCGGCGTGGACCGCCTGGTCTGCCTGCTGGCGCGACGAGACGCCGGCGGCGGCCAGGTCGCGCTGCCGCTGGGCCTCCCTGGTGGTGTAGCCGACCGTCTCCAGCGCCGCCGAGACGTTGGCGCTCTCACGCTGGTAGGCCGCGCGCTGCTGGCTGACGTTCAGCTCGGCCACCGCCACCTGGGCCTGGGCGGCCGAGAGGTTGGCCTGGAAGTCGCGCGGGTCGAGGCGGAAGAGGACCTGACCCTTCTTCACCGCTTGGTTCTCGTGGACGTAGATCTCGACTACCCGGCCGGCGATCGACGGCGCGACGGCGGTCTTGGCCACCTGGACGTAGGCGTTGTCCGTGGACTCGGTGCGCCCACCGGTCAGGACAAAGTAGGCCACGATCGCCAGGATCACGATCGGCCCGCCCAGGATCAGCGGCCAGCGCCAGCGGCGCAGCCCCGACGGCCTGGCAGGCTTGAAATCACGCGCGGCGTTCGCCGTTGGGTCGCTCACGTCCCGGGCCCCTTGGGTATCGATGTCCAGATTGGGCGGGAGGCGCGCAGCATGCGGCCGCGGGGATCCCGTCGTCTACGGCTCAGATAGTGACCCCATGCCGATGAGCAAAATGGTATGTTGTCACGCACAATATGAATCAGATGCATGTTCGCCCCTGACCTCAACCTGCTGCGCATCTTCGACGCCGTGCTCGAGGAACGCAGCGTCACCCGCGCCGGCCGTCGCCTCAACCTGTCCCAGTCCGCGGTGAGCCACGCGCTGAACCGGCTGCGGCACATGCTCAACGACGAGCTGTTCGTCCGGGGTCCGTCGGGCATGCGGCCGACGCCCCGCGCACTCGAACTGGCCGAGGCGGTGCACGGCCCGCTGGCGCAGATCCAGGCGGCGCTGGCGCCCATCGGCTTCGACCCGGCGGTGAGCCAGCGGCGGTTCAACCTGGTGTCCGGGGCCTATGGCGCGGCGGTGCTGGCGCCGCCGCTGGTGGGCCGGCTGGCCGAGCTGGCGCCGCGCGCGGAGCTGGTGGTCAGCGGCTACGACGGCGGCCTGCTGGACCTGCTGGACACCCGCAGCGCCGACTTCGCCGTGGCCGCGGTGATCGCGGCCCCCGACCGCTTCGCCTTCGACCCGCTGGTGGCCGAGGAACTGGCCTGGGCCGTCAGCCCGCGGGCGCCGATCGCCAGGCTGAAGCGGGTCGGCATCGCCGACCTCGCCGCCACGGCCCACATCGCCATCGCCCGCCAGGCCGCCGTCGACGAGGCGGCTGCCCGGGGGCTGGTCTCCCGCGCGAGCTGGGAGGACGAGGGCGCGTTCGGCCGGGCGCTGGCCGAGGCCGGCCTCGTGCGCCGCGTGGCCGTGACCGTGCCCGACACCTCGACCGCGCTGGCGGTCGCCAGCCGCTCCGAGATGGCCGCCCTGGTGCCGCGCCGCCTGGCCGGGGCGTGGGAGGCCGCGGGCCTGCTGAAACTGATCGACCCGCCCTACGAGTCGTCGCCGGTGGAGATCGGCGTGATGTACCGCAAGGACCGCCTGCAGGAGCCCTCCACCGCCTGGTTCCTGGGGCTGATCCTGGACGTGGCGCGCGGGCTCTAGCTCCGCCGGATCAGAAGCGCCGTGAGGTCGTCGCTGGCCTGGGCCTCGGGGCCTTCGAACATGCGCACGGCGGCCACCAGGGCGTCGGTCATGGCGTCCAGGTTCGCGCCCCCCGCGGCGGCGAGCGAGGCCCGCGCCCGGGCCCGGCCGAACAGCCCGCCGTTCGGGTCCTCGGCCTCGGTCACCCCGTCGCTCAGCACCGCCAGCGTCGCGCCGGCATCGAGCTGGAACAGCTCCACGGGATAGGGGTAGTCCGAGGCGACGCAGAGCGGCGGGCCGCCCTCCATCCTCACGTCGCTCGCGCTCCCGTCCGCCGCGACCAGCACGGGGTCTTCGAGGCCCGCGTTGCAGAGGCTGAGCCGGCCGGTCTTCACGTCCAGCACGCCAGCCAGCAGCGACAGCGCCATGGCCTCGGCGTTGTTGCGCGACAGCTCCTCGCCGATCTCGCCGAAGGCCGCGCCCAGGTCGTCGGGCCGCCGCTGCAGGATGCTGCGCGAGAGCGCCTTGGACAGCGCCATGAACAGCGCCGCCGGCATGCCCTTGCCCGTGACGTCACCGACCAGGAAGCACAGCCGCCGCGCGTCCAGCATGAAGGCGTCATAGAGGTCGCCCCCGACGGTCCGCGCCGGCTGCAGCACCGCGTCGACGCCGATCCCGTCCGCCAGCCGTTCCAGCGCCGCGCGGGGCGGCAGCATCCCGGCCTGGATGTCGGCGGCCATCTGCTCGCCGCGCTTGCGGTCGCTGACGTCGCGCAGGATGTTCACCAGCTCGATCGCACGGCCGTCGGCGTCACGCACGATCGAGGGGTTTTCCTCGACCCAGACCCAGGCGCCGTCCTTGCGCTTCACCCGGTACTCGCCGCGGCCCTTGGGGTCGGCCAGGGTTGCGAAGCGGTCGGCCCGCCGCGCCGCGAGCATCGGCAGGTCGTCGGGGTGGACCAGGTCCTGGGCGCGCATGCCGGCCACCTCGGCCGGCGCGTAGCCGAAGTGGCGCGCGCTGGGCGAGGCCCAGGTGATCCGGCTCTCGGGATCCACCCGGATGATCAGGTCGGCCGAGTTGTCGGTCAGGAACTCGAGGCGCGCCGCGTTCTCGTTGAACGCCTTCTGGAGCTCCACATAGGCCGAGAGGTCGCGGCGCATGGCGATGACGCTGGACACCGCGTCGGCCAGGGCCTCCAGCCGCTCGATGTCGGCGGCGCTCAGGCCCGCGCGGGGCTGGAAGTCGACGATGCACAGGCTCCCCAGCCGGTGACCGCCCGGGCCGACCAGCGGCGCGCCGGCGTAGAAGCGGACGTGCGGCGGGCCCACGACCATCGGATTGTCGGCGAAGCGCGGATCGACCAGCGCGTCGTTCACGACGAACACCTCGGAGCGCAGGATCGTGTAGGCGCAGAAGGCGACGTCGCGCGACGTCTCGGTCCCGTCCAGGCCTACGCAGGCCTTGAACCACTGGCGATCGGCGTCGACCAGGCTGACCAGGGCCACGGGCGCATCGAACAGCTTGGCCGCGAGTGCGGTCAGGCTGTCGAAGATCGCCTCCGGCTGGGTGTCCAGCAGGTTCAGCGCCCGCAGCGCGTCGACGCGGCCGGCGTCGTCCTCAGGGAACGGAGCCGGGATGCCCCCTGTCGCGATCGGCGTCGCAAGGTCGTCCATCTCTGCCCTCGCCTTGGCCCGGCGATCATAGCGCTGGCCGATCCGGAATCCACCGTTCGGCGAAGCGTCAGGCGGCCTTGCGGCCCGCGATCCAGCGGTCGACGCGGGTCTCCAGCACCGGCAGCGGCAGGGCTCCCGCGCCCACGATCATGTCGTTGAACCCGCGGATGTCGAACTTCGATCCCAGGGCCTCGCGGGCCCGGGTCCGTAGCTGCAGGATCTTGACCATCCCAACCTTGTACGACGTGGCCTGGCCGGGCGTGACGAAGTAGCGGCGGATCTCTGAGCGGATCTTGCCCTCGGGCTGCGGGGAGTTGGCGCGGTAGTAGTCCAACGCCTGCTGCTCGCTCCAGCCCTTGGCGTGGACGCCGGTGTCCACCACCAGCCGGATGCCGCGCCAGATCTCGCGGCCCAGCCGCCCGAAGTCGCTGTAGGGGTCCTTGTAGAAGTCCATCTCCTTGGCCAGCAGCTCGGCGTAGAGCCCCCAGCCCTCGACATAGGCGCCGTAGTTGTACTGGCCGCGGAACTTCGGCAGGCCGGTCATCTCCTGGGCCAGCGATATCTGCATGTGATGGCCCGGCCAGCCCTCGTGGTAGCAGGTGCCCTCCAGTTCGAAGGTGGGCGTCGCCGCCGTGTCGGCCAGGTGGACGTAGAAGACGCCCGGCCGCGAGCCGTCGGGCGCGCCCGAGGAATAGTGCGCCGCGCCGCCCGGCTCCTCGCGGAAGCTCTCCACCCGCTTCACCACCAGGTCCGACTTGGGCAGCCGGCCGAACACCGTAGGGAGCTTGGCCTTCATCCCGGCCAGGTAGCCCTCGGCCTGCCGGATGTACTCCGCCCGGCCCGCGTCGTCGTTGGGCAGGAAGAAGCGCTTGTCGGTGCGCATGAAGACGAAGAAATCCTCGAGCGACCCTGCGAAGCCGATCTTGGCCTTCAGCGTCTCCATCTCGCCGCGGATCCGCTTCACCTCCGAAAGGCCCAGCTGGTGGATCTCCTCGGCGGTCATGCCCGTGGTGGTCTCGTCCAGCAGCTTGGCGGCGTAGTAGGCTTGGCCGTTCGGCAGCGCGCCCACGCCCCTGGCGTCCGGAGTCGTGTTGGGCCGGTCGGCGGTCAGCCAGGCCGCGAGGCGGTCGTAGGCGGGCTTCATGTCGCCAGTCATCGCCGCGGTCAGGCGGCCCACCATCCGGCCCTCGGCGGCCGCGTCGATCTTGCCGGCGGCCCGCAGCTTGGCGAGCTTGCCCAGGCCGTCGGCGTAGAGCGCGGAGTCCTTGCCGCTCGCGTCGAACGGCGCACCCGTGGTCACGCGGCGGACTTCTTCCAGCGACTGGTCGTAGGCGAAGCGCGGGGCGCGCACCCCGGCCGCCGCCGAGGCTTTGGCCTGGGCCAGCGCCTGGTCCAGCGCCCTGCCGATCTGGCCCACGCGCGCGATGTAGGCCTGCATGTCGGCGGCGGTGTCGACCCGGTGCTGGTTGATCATGAAGTTCGGCAGGCCCGTGTGCGGCCCGCCACGCGCGAAGACGTAGTCGTGGTCGCGCCACCTGTAGGCCGCCTCGGCCCGCTCCAGCTCCAGCGCCCAGATGTCGTACGAGGTGCGCGCGTCCTCGGAGAGCCTCGCCGGGTCGAACTTCGCCTTCATGTCGGCCACGCTCTTGCGACGCCAGGCGATCTCGCGCGCGGCGGCCGCTTCGCTGCGGTCGGTGAGCTGGTCGTACTTCTCCTTGCGGCCCAGGCGGGTCAGGCGCTCGGGGCTCATCTGCAGCTCCTGCTCGAACTGGGCGTCGAGGAAGGCCGTGAGCGCGGCGTCCGCATCCGCGGCCTGGGCGCCTGAGGCCGCCGCCGCCGCGGTCAGGCCGAGTCCGAATTCACGACGGGACAGACGCATCGAGGTCACTCCAGATGGCAGGCGGCAAGAGCTAGCCAACTTCGCCACGGCCCGCCAGCCGGTCGCGCTTTACGCCGCCCGCGCGAGCCCCTAGGCAGGACCGACACACGGGGACCTCCACGCATGGCATCCGGCCTGTTCGCGCTGCTCGACGACGTCGCGGCGATCGCCAAGATCGCGGCCACGTCGCTGGACGACGTCGTGGGCGCCGCTGGCAAGGCGGGCTCCAAGGCCGTGGGCGTGGTGATCGACGACGCCGCCGTCACGCCCGGCTACGCCGTGGGCTTCACCCCGGACCGCGAGCTGCCGATCGTCTTCAAGATCGCGCTGGGGTCGCTGCGCAACAAGTTCCTGTTCCTGCTGCCGGGGGCCCTGGTGCTCAGCGCCTTCGCGCCCTGGGCTGTCACCCCGATCCTGATGCTGGGCGCGGGCTTCCTATGCTTCGAGGCGGCCGAGAAGCTCGTCGAGAAACTCTTCCACCACGACGAGATCGACGAGGCCGACGAACTGGCCCTCAGCTCCGCGGAGCTGGAAAAGGAGAAGGTCTCGGGCGCCATCCGCACCGACATGATCCTGTCGGCCGAGATCATGGCCATCGCGCTGAACGACGTCACCGAACAGCCGCTGCTGGTCCAGGCCGCGGCCCTGGCCGTCGTGGGCCTGCTGATCACCGCCGGCGTCTACGGCCTGGTCGCCCTGATCGTGAAGATGGACGACATCGGCCTGCACCTCTCGCGCCGCAAGCTGGCCTCCAGCCAGGCGCTGGGCCGCGGTCTCGTGAAGGCCATGCCGGTGGTGCTGAACCTGCTGACCCAGGTGGGCACCGCGGCCATGCTCTGGGTCGGCGGCGGCATCGTCGTCCACGGCCTGGAGCACTTCCACCTGCCGCAGGTCCCGGCCCTGGTCCACGCCGCGCAGCACTGGGCCGAGCAGGTCCCGGCCGTGGGCGCCGTCACGGGCTGGCTGGCCTATGCGGTGTCGTGCGCGGCGCTGGGGCTGGTGGTGGGCGCGGTGATCGTGGGCGTCGTGCACCTGATCCCGAAGCGGAAGGCGGGGGAGAGGAGCGCCTAGCCCCTATCCCTTGTACCGAACGTACCGGTACGGTTCCGACTCGCCGTTGCGGTAGTCGCCGCGCAGGTCGGGCTTGCCGTCGCCGTCGGTGTCGTACAAGGCGGCGTCCGGATTGCCGTCGCGGTCGGCGTCCACGATCGCGGTGTCGTACCGGCCGTCCCCGTCGTCGTCGTAGAGGAACGTCATCGCCTCACGCTTGTCGTCCGGCTCCAGCACGACGTAGTCGCCCTTGCCGTCGCAGTCGTCGTCGACGGCGTAGCTGACGCCCTTCGGCTTGCTGGTCGGCGCCTCGTCGAGGGTCTTGGCCTCGCAGGCCGGCCGGCGGTCGGCCACCGTGGTCAGCCGGTCGTCCTTGCGCGCCAGGAAGGCAGTCACGTCCTCGGCCGAGACGGCGTAGTTCATCCCCTCGCCCGGCCCTTTGAAGCTGTTGATGCCGATGACCCGCAGATCGTCGTCGATCAGCGGCCCGCCCGAATTGCCCGGATTGATCGGCGTCTGGGTCTGGATGACGGTGGCCTTGTGGTTCAGCCCGCTCTGGGTGTCCCAGGCGTAGTCGCGGCGCACCTGGCTGACGATGCCGCGGGTGTAGGTCCAGGACTGGCCCTTCGGGTGGCCGATGGCGTGGACGTCGGCGCCCACCTCCACCGCCGTGCCGGTGGCGATCACCAGCGGCTTCACCCCCGCGGGGACCTCCGACACCTGGATCAGCGCCAGGTCGGCCACCTCGTCGCGGCGCACCACGCGGGCCACCTTCACGTCGGCCTCGCCGAAGGCCGCGCCCTCGGCCTTCGGCTTGAAGACCACGCCCACCTCCGCGTAGTCGCCGACCACGTGGTAGTTGGTGACGATCCTGCCGTCCGCGCCCACCAGCACGCCCGAGCCCAATCCCTCCTTGGTGACGATCAACACCACGGCCGGAGAGGCCTGCTGGTAGACCTGGGTCTCCTTGGCGCCGCGGGTCACAGAGCGGCCTTCGGGGGCCACGCCGGCCAGCGCCTTGCCGTACGACCGGGCGGCGCCGGGACCGAACTTCGCCTTGGGCGCAGGCCGCGCCGAGGCCTTGCCCGCTGGCTTGGCGACCGGCTGGCCCAGCATCTCTTCCGGCGGCGCCGCCCATGCGTATGATGCCGCCGACAGGGCCATGCACGCCGCGCCGACCCGGAGCCACTTCATGGCCAAAACCCCCCGCACTGGTTCGCTTCGGCGGAGCCTAGCGGCATGGTTGTGGCTCACAAGCGTCATTGTGGCGCTTCCCGCGGCGGCCCAGGCACAACCCGCCCACGGCGGGGCATCCCAGGTCGAGCGGACCCGAGACGACACCCGGGACGTCGAGCTCTACCTGAGCCGGCAGGCCGACGCGGCGCGCACGGCGATCGTCGAGGGCAAGCCGGCGCTGGCGGTTCGTCTGCTCGACGATTCGCTGGGGGTGATCGCCTCGCTGGACGAGATGGGCGCGGCCCGCCAGGCCGTGGCGCGCCACCTGTCGGACGCCGTCCTGATCCTGGCCCAGGCTGGCCAGACCGAGCGGGCCCACGGCCTGCTGATGGCGACGCGCGGGTTCGTCGGCGCGACCCTGCCGCCGCGCAGCCTGGAGGCCGGCGCCTTCGCGGCGCTCTCGGGCAACCTGCTGGCCCAAGTGGGCGACCTCAAGGGTGCGCAGCGGATGCTGGCCGTCGCCGCCGGCATCCTGCCGGGAGTGGACCAGGACCTGGAGACCCGCGACTGGCTGCTGGGCTCGACCCTGACCCTGCAGGCCGCGATCGCCGCGCCGCAGGGGGACGTCGTCGCCGCGCAGCGCGCGCTGGACGCCCACCCGCTGGCCAGGCTCTACGCCCAGCCCGGCCGCACGCCGCAGACGCGCGACGAGTACGCCTACCTCGCCGCCCGCGCGGTCACGGCCGCGGTGGAGCGCAAGACCGACCCGGTCGTCTTGGCGGCCCTTACGGCCGAGCCGCAGGGGATCTCCGACGACCCGGCGGCGGAGCGCGAGGCCGGCGTTCTGCGCGACTTCGGCCGCCTGATGCTGATGCCGCAAGGCCCCGAGCGCGGCCGCGTGCTGAGCGGATTCGCCCAGCGCTTGCGCGACCAGGCGACGGCCTCGGTGGCGGATGTCCCGGGCGCCTGGTATCGGCCGAACCCCATCGACAAGGTGATGATCGCGCTCGCGCTCAGCGGGGCCGGCGCCGATGGACCCGACCGTGGCGACACGGCCTTCGCCCTGTTCCAGCTCGGCGGCCGCTACGGCCCGACCTTCGACGCCGACGCCCTGACCGCGCTGGGCCAGGCCCGCACCCTCGCGGGGCGCCAGACCGTGCACCAGGCGCTCCGCTTCCGCGCCAAGCGGGATCGCCTCGAGCGGGCCGCCATCCAGGCCGCGGTCTATCGCCCCGCCTCGACCGGACCCGCCCGGGTCGACCCCGCGGGCCCCAAGTCGTTCCGCAAGATCGCCGACGGGATCGCCGCCGCCGAGGAGGAAGCGACCCGCGCCGGGGCGCGCCTCTCGGGGGCCAACGTCGTCCCGCTCGCGCGTTTCCAGCAGGTCCTGGCGCCCGACGAGGCGGCCCTGCAGGTGGCCCTGACGGTCGGCGGACTGGAGTACATGTGCGTGCGGAAGGACAGCGTGACCCGCACGCGGGGCTTCAGCGACCTGCGCCGGCTCATCCTCGACGTCCGGCTGCTGAACGCCGCGCTCACCGCCACCCATGCGCCCGATGCGGACGCCGACACCCAATTCCCGGTCGAGTCGGCGACGCGCCTCTACGACGACCTGATCCGACCGTTCGAGGGCTGCCTGAAGCCGGGCGACCGCATCGTGTGGCTCACGCAGGTCTCCGACTTCGCCCTGCCCCTGTCCGCCCTGCTGGCCGCCCCGCCGCCACGCCTGGGCGAGGGTTGGGACCTGGCCAAGGCCGAGTGGCTCGTGAAGCGCCACGCCGTCAGCTACCCCGGCTCGGCCGCCATGGTGGTCGCCGCGCGCGGCGGCCCGGCGAGGACGGCGAGCCTCGACTTCCTGGGCGTGGGCGATCCGGTGCTGGGCGACGCCAAGACCCTGCTGCGCGGCGTGCGCGGCGAGGAGATCGCCGACCTCGCGCCCCTGCCCGACACTCGCGACGAGCTGGCGGCCTCGGCCAAGGGGTTCCGCAAGGCCACCCTGCTGATCCAGCGCGAGGCCACCGAGGGCCGCGTGCGCGGCGAACTGGCCAAGCCCTACCGCTATCTTTCGTTCGCCACCCATGGCCTGATCCGCGACGACCTGCAGGGGCTGTCGGAGCCGGCGCTCGTGCTTACGCCGGTCGCCGCCACCAATGCCAGCGACGACGGGCTGCTCACGGGCTCCGAGATCGCTGACTTCCAGCTCTCGGCCCGCTTCGTGGCGCTGTCGGCCTGCAACACCGCCAACTTCGACATGGCCCAGATGGCGCGCGAACTGCCGGCCCTGGCGTCCGCCTTCGCGATCGCCGGGGCGCCGCAGACCCTGGGCACGCTCTGGCCGGTGAATTCGGAGACCGGCCGGGTCGTGGTCGCGGACACGTTCAACCGACTGCGCGCCGCCCCGGAGGCGCCGGCCGCCGACGCCCTGGCCAAGGCCCAGCGCGCCTTCCTCGCCGCCCCGCCATCCCGCGCCTACCTCCACCCCCGATTCTGGGCGCCGTTCATCGTGCTAGGGGACGGCGGCGGCGGTTAGGCCGCCTGGAGCGCGCGGCGGCGCCGCAGGGCCGCGCCCATCGCGCCGAAGCCCAGGATCATCAGCGCCCAGACGCCGGGCTCGGGGACCGGCGCCAGCGGCTCGCCCTCGAAGCTCAGCGTCCAGCCCTGGATCGAGCCGATGTCGCCCTGGTTCGTATCCTCGAACGAGATCATCCAGAGGCCATAGCCGTTCTGACCGTCGAACACCGACAGGCCCTGAAACGGCCGCAGGCTGCGATAGACCGGGTAGCCCTTGGCGAAGTCGGTATAGGGCCGCGCCCCTTCGTCGTCCCATGTGAAGTCGCCCCAGGCGTCGTAGTAGTTGGAGCTCCTCTTCGAGATCAGGATCGCCGCGCCATCTGGCGACAGATAGTTGTGCGAGAGCACGATGTTGAGGTCGCCCACATAGCTGTGGACCATGCTCTCAAACTTGAGGTTCAGGTCGGTGATCTTGAACGAGTCCGTCACGAAGAACTGCAGGTTCAGCGTGCTCAGGTCGTTGATGTCGCCGCCGGCGAGATGCTCGTAGGTGTAGGTCACGGCGCCGGCCGGCCCAGCGGCGCCTGCGGCGGCGAGCGCACCGGCCGCGACGGCCGCCGCGATATTCGACTTGATCTTCATACTGCCCCCGAAGAGCCAACCACTATGCTCGAGAGCCGGTAGCCCGGCGGAACGCGGCCTGTCATGGGCGGCCCTACCCACCGCGAGCGAAAACTCCCCTGAAGGTTGAGTCGCGGCGGCCAGTTCGCTGACGCTAGGTCCGCCGTGCTCTAATCCCCGGACATTCAGGGAGACCCCATGGACGCCTCGATCTCGACCGCCCCGTCCTACGACGACGTCGTCCTCGGCCGCCGCAGCATCCGAGGCTTCGCCGACCGGCCGGTGTCCAGGGCGCTGATCCGCGAGGTGCTGGAGCTGGCCATGCGCGCACCGTCGTCGTTGAACACCCAGCCGTGGAACTTCTACGTGGTGGCCGGCGCGCCCCTGGACCGTATCCGCGCCGGCAACACCGAGCGCAACCTGGCCGGCGTGCCCGACAGCCGCGAGTTCCGCAGCCACGGCGCCTACGAAGGCCAGCACCGCGAGCGGCAGATCGAGATCGCCAAGCAGCTCTTCGCCGCCATGGGCATCGAGCGCCACGACCAGGAAAAGCGGAAGGACTGGGTGCTGCGCGGCTTCCGCCAGTTCGACGCGCCGGTGTCGATCGTGGTCACCTACGACCGCTCGATCCACGGCGGCGACATCGCGCCCTTCGACTGCGGCGCAGTGACGAACGCCTTGGTCAACGCCGCCTGGTCGCGCGGCCTGGGCTGCGTGATCAACAGCCAGGGGATCATGCAGTCGCCGGTGGTGCGCGAGCATGCGGCGATCCCCGACGACCAGGTGATCATGATCTGCGTCGCCCTGGGCTGGCCCAGCGACGACTTCCCGGCCAACGCCGTGGTCTCGCTCCGCAAGTCGGTGGACGAGGCGGCGGTGTTCGTGGGCTTCGACGAGTAGCGGGGACGGGTCATGGGACTGGACGGCAAGCGGGTCCTGGTCGTCGGCGGCGGCTCGGGCATAGGCTACGCGGTGGCTGAGGCCGCGATCCGGGACGGCGCGGCCGTGACAGTGGCCTCCAGCAGCGCCGACCGGGCGCCGGCGGCGGCGGGGCGGCTGGGCGCGGGCGCTGAGGGCGTGGCGCTGGACGTGACGGACGAGGCCGCGGTGGCCGCCTTCTTCGGCGACGGGCAGGCCTTCGACCACATCGTCACCACCGCCGGCGACTGGGGCGGCCCGCGCCGCGGCCCGCTGGCGGAACTCGACCTGACGGCGGCGCAGTCGGTGTTCAAGGTGCGGTTCTGGGGCGCCCTGGCGCTGGCCAAGCACGGGGCGCCTGCGCTATCGCCGGGCGGCTCGATCACCTTCACCGACGGCATGATCGCGCACCGGCCGACGAAGGGCTCAGCGGTCTCCACCGCCATGGCCGGCGCCATCGAGCACCTGACCCGCGGCCTGGCCGTGGAGCTGGCGCCGATCCGCGTGAACTGCGTGTGCCCGGGCCTGATCCGCACCGGCGTCTGGGACCGCATCCCGGAGGACAAGCGCGAGGCCGAGTTCGCCCGCCTGACCGCCCGGCAGCTGGTGCCGCGCATCGGCGAGCCCGACGAGGTGGCCGAGGCCTACCTCTTCCTCATGCGCTCGGGCTACACGACCGGCCAGGTGCTGCAGGTCGAGGGCGGCAGCGCGCTCGGGCAGTAGGCGCCCTAAGCCGCCTCGGCGTCCTTGTTGCGGCCCGTATCGGCGTCCTTGGGCAGGAAGGCCAGCATCGGCGTGGCCCAGCGCTCGGCGTCCTCGCGGGTGAGCAGGGCGCCAGCGTTCACCGCCTTGGTCAGGTGCCGGTAGAACTCGGAGGCCGCGAGCGTCATCTTGAAGTCGGTGGCGATGGACTGCAGCGTCGTGGCCTGGGCCAGCATGGCGCGCATCGCCTGTTGCGGATCGGTCTCCACGGCGGCGACGGCGGCGCGGATGATCTTCAGCGCCTGGTTGATCTTCTGCTGGTAGGGCGTCTCGGAGCCGTCGGTCTTCCGCTTCAGCGGGCCGGCGTAGTCGCCCGAGTTGAACCGGCGGCGGTCGGGGCCAATGTAGGCCACGCCCTCGACCCAGTCGCGGTCGCGCAGCGTCACGGCCTCCAGGCGGCGCAGCAGGTCCTTCATGCTGTACGGCTTGCGCAGGAACTCGTGCACGCCGGCGTCGCGGGCGGCCAGGATCATCGCCGCCGTCGCCGCGCCCGTGATGGTGATCACCGGCGCCTTGCGGCAGCTCCAGGTCGAGCGGCGCAGCTTGCGCACGAAGCCCAGGCCGTCCACCCGCTCGTCGCCGAGTTCCACCACGATGATCTGCGGATCGCAGGTCTCGGCGATCTTCAGCGCGCGGTCGGTGCTGGCGGCGATCCAGACGTGACTGTGGGCGATGTCGCGCATCAGGTCGCTGAACATCCGCGCACTCGCAGGTTGCGGGTCGGCGATCAGCACCCGCTTAAGCTTCGGCGCCATCTTGTCGATGATGCGTTTGTCGCCGTCGAACAAAGGTTTAGCTCCCACCGGGTCGAGCGGCTGTTCTAGCCCCCGATCCGTAAAGGATCGCTTGATACCGACGTGCGGCGAAGCTTCGCAGGCCCCTTCGGCCGCCGCTTTCTTTAGTCCTGGAACGGGTCGCGCATAAGGATGGTGTCGTCCCGCTGCGGGCTGGTGGACAGGAGCGCCACGGGGGCCCCGATCAGTTCCTCGACACGGCGGACGTACTTCACCGCATTGGCCGGCAGGTCCTTCCAGGAGCGTGCGCCCTGGGTGGTCTCGGACCAGCCCTCCATCTCCTCGTAGACCGGCTCCAGTTGGCCTTGGGCCTTCAGACCGGCGGGCAGGTAGCCGATCTCCTGGCCGTTCAGGCGGTAGCCGGTGCAGATCTTGAGGACGGGAAGGCCGTCCAACACGTCCAGCTTGGTGAGCGCGATGCCGGCGATGCCGTTCAGCGCCACCGACTGGCGCACCAGGGCCGCGTCGAACCAGCCGCAGCGGCGCTCGCGCCCGGTGACGGTGCCGAACTCGCGACCCACTGTGCCCAGGTGCTTGCCGACCTCGTCGAACAGTTCGGTGGGGAACGGACCCTCGCCCACGCGGGTGGTGTAGGCCTTCACGATGCCCAGCACGTAGCCCGGCCCCTTGGGCCCTAGGCCCGAGCCGGCGGCGGCCTGGCCGGCGACGGTGTTGGACGAGGTCACATAGGGATAGGTGCCGTGGTCCACGTCGAGCAGGGCGCCCTGGGCCCCTTCGAACAGCACGCGCTTGCCGGCCTTCACCTGCTCGTCCAGCAGCAGCCATGCTGGGCGCGCGTAGGGCAGGATCTTGCCGGCCATCTCCTCCAGCTCGGCCAGCAGGCCGGCCGCGTCGAACTCGGGCAGGCCCAGGCCGGCGCGCAGCGGCGCATGGTGAGCGCGCAGGCGGTCGATCTTGGCCTCCAGCGCCTCGCGGTCGGCGAGGTCGGCGACGCGGATGGCCCGGCGGCCTACCTTGTCCTCGTAGGCCGGCCCGATGCCGCGGCCGGTGGTGCCGATCTTGTTGGTCGCCGCCGCCTCGCGCGCCTGGTCCAGGTCGCGATGGATGGGCAGGATCAGGCAGGCGTTGTCGGCCAGCACCAGCATCTTCGGCGTGATCTCGACGCCCTGGGCGCCCAGGGTCTCGATCTCCTTGAGCAGGTGCCAGGGATCGACCACCACGCCATTGCCGATGATCGACAACTTGCCCTGCACCACGCCGGACGGGAGCAGCGACAGCTTGTAGGTCTGATTGCCGACGACCAGCGTGTGGCCCGCGTTGTGCCCGCCCTGGAAGCGCACCACCACGTCGGCGCGGTTGGACAACCAATCGACGAGCTTGCCCTTGCCCTCGTCGCCCCACTGGGCGCCGATCACGGTCACGTTGGCCATCTGGATACGATCTCCCGACCTGCCCGGGTAACGCGCCCAAGCCCTTCGACAGGTGCTCGGCAAGGGCGCGGAGATCAAAATGCGGCGCCGCTTTAGACGAAGTGGGCCTCGCCCTCAAGGGCCTCGCACGCTATCTCCCGCGATCATGGACATTCCGCGCTTCCACCTCGCCTTCCCGGTCCGCGACCTCGCCGAGGCGCGCGCCTTCTATGGCGGCCTGCTGGGCTGCCCCGAGGGCCGCTCCAGCCCCGAGTGGGTCGACTTCGATTTCTACGGCCACCAGATCGTGACCCACCTGTCGCCCGACGAGGTGGGGCACAAGGCGACCAACGCGGTCGACGGCCACGACGTGCCGGTCCGCCACTTCGGCGCGATCCTGACGCTGCCGGAATGGGAAGCGCTGGCCGAGAAGCTGAAGGCGGCCGGCACCCGGTTCGTCATCGAGCCGAACATCCGCTTCAAGGGCCAGCCCGGCGAGCAGGCGACGATGTTCTTCCTCGACCCGTCCGGCAACGCACTGGAATTCAAGGCCTTCGCCGACGACAGCATGGTGTTCGCGAAATGAGCGGGCTGGCCGTTTCCCTCGCCGACATCGAGGCCGCCGCCGGGCGCATCAAGGGCGTCGCCGTCGAGACTCCGCTGCTGGAGAGCGCCGCGCTGAGCGAGCGCCTGGGTGTGCGCGTGCTGATCAAGCCCGAGACGCTGCAGCGTGTCGGGGCCTTCAAGTTCCGCGGGGCCTACAATCGGCTGGTCCAACTCACGGAAGAGGAGCGCAAGCGCGGCGTCGTGGCGTTCTCGTCGGGCAACCACGCCCAGGGCGTGGCGCTGGCGGCGAAACTACTGGGGATCCCGGCGCTGATCGTCATGCCGGCCGACGCGCCCAAGGTGAAGGCCGAGGCGACCGCCGGCTACGGCGCGGAGGTGAAGTTCTACGATCGCCTGACCGAGAGCCGCGAGAAGATCGCCGCCGCCATCGCCGCCGAACGCGGCGCGGTGGTGGTCCCGGCCTTCGACGACCCGCACATCATCGCGGGCCAGGGCACGGCGGGGCTGGAACTGGTGCGCCAGGCCGAGGCCCGCGGCGCGAAGCTGGACATCGTCATGGCCCCCTGCAGCGGTGGCGGCCTCCTGGCCGGCGTCGCCACGGCGGTGAAGGCGCTGTCTCCGTCGACGAAACTGATCGGGACAGAGCCGGCCGGCTACGACGACACGCTGAAGTCGCTCCAGGCCGGCCAGCGCACGCCGATGACGCCGACGCACCGTACGCTGTGCGACGCGCTGGAGACGCCCTGCCCCGGCGAGCTCACCTTCCCGATCCTGCAGGCGCTCGTGGCCGACGTGGCGGTGGTGACCGACGCCGAGGTGGCCGAGGCGGTACGGTATGCGGCCTCGGTGCTGAAGCTGGTGGTCGAGCCGGGCGGCTCGGCCTGCCTGGCGGCGCTGCTGGCCGGCAAGGTGGACCTGAAGGGCGCCGAGACCCTGGGCCTGGTGCTGTCGGGCGGCAACATCGACCCCGAGCAGTTCGCCCAGATCCTGCGCGGCGAGCTGTAGGCCGCCTTAAGTCGGACTTCATCGGCGCGATCTAGCGTGGCGCCATGGAGCCGCTACGCCCCGGCCTGCCGACGACACCCCCCGCCCAGCCGGCCACGCCGGGCGAGGCGAAGCTGACGGCTGTCCTGGCCCAGGCGACCCTGCCCGACCTGCCCGCACCCGCCGCGTCCGCGGTCGAGCAGGCCGTGGCGAGCGCGCGGACCGAGGCCGCAGGACGCCAGGCGGCGCTCGGCGCGGTGTTCGCCGACCTGGCGCGGGCCCTGGAGGCGCCGACCCTGCCGCCCGCGCTCAAGGCCGCCATCGCCCGGGTGCTGGCCTTCCAGACCCCCACCGACCGGCCGCCCACGGCGGAGACGATCCGCTCGGCGGTGGCCCAGTCAGGCCTGTTCCTGGAAGCCAACCTGGCCGCCGAGCGGCCGGCGCCCATGGACCTGAAGGCCGCCCTGCTGGTGCTGCAGCAGGCGCTCTCACCCGATCCGTCGCGCCCGCCGCCGCGGCGCGCGCCGGCGACGAACACCCCACCCCCGACCCGCGAAGGCGCCCTGGCCGGCCAGCCGCCCGCCGTCGCCAGGCTCGACCCCGAGGCCGACCCCTCCGAGCTGGCCCATCAGCTGCGCGGCGGCGTCGGCCAGGCTGTGGCGCGCCAGACCCTCAGCCAGATCGCTTCGCGGCCCGACGGCGGCCCGCCGCACTGGATGTTCGAGCTACCCCTGGCGACGCCGCAGGGGCCCGCCGTCGCGCCCTTCGTCATCGTGGCCGACGAGTCGAGCCGCAGCGCCGACGGCGCGGCGCCGGTCTGGCGGGCGCGCTTCGCCCTGGACCTGCCCGGGCTGGGGCCGGTCCATGTGAACCTGCGGATGGCGGGCGAGCGCACGGCGGCGACACTTTGGGCCGAGGCGCCAGAGACCCTGGCGCGGCTGCGCGAGCGCGGCGCAGAACTGGCCGACGAGCTCGGCGGCGACGTGACGTTCCGGGCGGGAGCCCCTGCCGGGACCGCGCCGCCGCCGGGCCGCCTGCTGGACCATCGCTCATGAGCGAGCCCGACAGGCCCCGGCTGGCGGTCGCCCTGCGCTACGACGCGCCCAGCGCGCCGAAGGTGGTGGCCGTCGGCCGCGGCGAGCTGGGCCAGCGCATCGTGGACACCGCCCGCGAGCACGGCGTGCCCGTCGAGGCGAACCCGGCGCTGGCCGAGGCCCTGTCGGCCATCCCGCTGGACGAGCACATTCCCGAACAGCTCTACGAGGCGGTGGCGGTGATCATCGCCTTCATCCTGCGCGCGGCCGAGGACCGGCCGCACGCCGTGCATCGCTAGGCGAAGACGTCGCTCGTCGGCGGTTTGAGCTGGCGGTAGATGTCGGCCCAGGCGCCGTAGAACGCGGCGTAGAACACGCCGCTGAGCAAGGCCACCGCCACGCCGGCGGCGGCCACGAACGGAACCCCGAGCCGCGCCAGGGCGGCCACGGGGTTGGCCTGCATCTCGGTCCAGCTGACCGCCGAAGAGGCCCAGGCGAGGAACGCGGCGAAGACGACGATCTCGGCCACCATGGCGATGACGAAGATCGCCAGGGCGATCAGGAACAGCTTCCACGCGTGGCCCCGGGTCAGCGCCCAGGACTCGGTCAGCCGGAAGGTCTTGTCGGCGAAGGCCATGACCGGCGCCAGCGACAGCCGCAGCGCGCCCCAGAGGATCACACAGACCAGGGCCGCGATCATCACGAAGCCCAGCAGGCCCGCCACCATCGCGCCATCGCCCTCGCCGCCCCGCGTGGCGAAGCTGACCAGGCCGGTGACGATCAGCAGCGGGATCATCCCGACGAGGATCGCCAGCACGTACATCACGAACAGCACGATCACGATCAGCGCCATCCAGAATTCGCGGGCGCCGAGCTTCAGGTACATCAGCCCCTTGTCCTCGGGGAACAGCACGGCGCGGAAGATGGCGGCCGGCAGCAGCATCAAGGCCAGCAGCGAACCCAGGAAGACGACGCCTTGGTAGCGGTTCACCTTGGCCTGCGCGGCCAGTAGGGCGGCGTCGGAGGGGTCGCCGCCCTTGGCAAGGCCCGCGAAGGTCTCCAGCATCGGCCCCGTGGTCAGGATCTGCGGCGCGATGGTCAAGGCGAAGCAGACCACGCACCAGACCAGGAAGGCCGCCGGCTCCCGCGCGATCAGGCCGAAGCCCGCCGCCAGCGCCCTGCTTCCGGAAATCCGTTCCATCGCCACCTCCGCCGCTCACGCGAGCATAGGCGGCGAGTCCCGCGACAGCCTAGAGACGATCCTCGGGCGCCAGCTGGCGCGGCGCCTCGCGCGGGGTGACCAGGCGCGCCAACTTCGGCTTCAGCCAGTTCTCGAAGTCGTCGATGAACTCGTAGACCACCGGCACCAGCACCAGCGACAGCGCCGTCGAGGTGATGAGGCCGCCGATCACGGCCACAGCCATGGGTTGGCGGAACTCCGAGCCCTTCTCCAGCGCGAAGGCCGTGGGCAGCATGCCGGCGGCCATGGCCAGGCTGGTCATGACGATCGGTCGGGCGCGCTCGCGGCAGGCCTCGAGCAGCGCCTCGCGCTGGCTCATGCCCTCGCGTTCGCGCTCGATGGCGTATTCCACCAGCAGGATCGAGTTCTTCGCGGCCAGGCCCATCAGCATCAGGAGCCCGATCAGCGACGGGATCGAGAGCGACAGGTTGAACACCAGCAGGCCCAGGAACGCGCCGCCGATCGCCAGCGGCAGGGCCGCCAGGATGACGATGGGCTTGAAGAACGACCGGAAGAGCAGGATCAGCACGCCGAAAATCAGGAAGATGCCCGCGAACAGGGCGATGGCGAACGAGGTCAGCATCTCGCTGAAGGCCTCCTGCTGGCCCGTTTCGGCCGGCGTCACGCCCTCGGGGAGCTTCTTCATGATGGGCAGGTTCTTCACCGCCTGCGCGGCCTGGCCCATCTGGATGCCGTTGAGCTCGGCCTGGACGGTCTGCTGGCGCTTGCGGTTCAGGCGTTCGATCCGGGCGGGGCCGGCCTGGAACTCGACGTCGGCCACCGACTCGAGGGTGGTCGTGCCACCGCTCGCCGTGGGCAGCCGCAGCGACTTGATCCGGCCCAGGTCGGCGCGAGCGTCCGAGGGAAGGCGGATGCGGATGGGGATCCGGCGCTCGCCGGCGGTCAGCTTGGCGACGTTGGCGTCGATGTCGCCGACCGTGGCCACGCGGGCGGCCTGGGCGATGACGTCGGCCGAGACGCCGAGGCGCGCGGCCTCCGCGTGGCGTGGGCGGATCACCAGTTCGGGGCCCGTCGGCGGCACGGACGGCCGAGGATCGGCCAGGACGTCCAGCGTCCGCATCTGCCGCTCCAGTTCGGTGGAGGCCGCGAGCAGCTTCGCGGGGTCTTCCGAGGTGAGGATCTGCTGATAGCCAGCCGAGCCCTGGAAATCGAGGAAGCTGACACGGGCGTCGGGGATCTCGCGCAGGAGCGGCCGCAGGTTCGCGCGGATGTCGTCGCCGCTCACCTTGCGGTGCGGATCGAGCAGGACGTTCAGGCTGGCCGAGCGCAGGTCGCTGCCGCCGCCGCCGCCGGCGAAGGGATTGGCCGGGCCGGACGAGCCGACCTCGGCGAACACGTCGGTCACCGCCGGGTTGGTCTTCACCGCCTTGGTGATGCGCTGGACGGTGTCCTCCATGTCCTTGACCGTCGCGCCCGGCGGACCCTGGACGCTGACGAACAGGTAGTCGGGGTCGCCCGGAGGCTGGAAGCCCGACGGAAGGACGAACACGATCGTGCACGAGGCGATGAACGCCACCAGGCCCGCGATCGAAGCCACGATCCGGTGGTCCAGCGCCCAGTTCAGCGCCTTGGTGTAGTAGCGCGGCAGCGGCTTGCGCACCTCGGGGTGCGAGGCGGGCTTCAGCAGGTAGGCCGCCATCAGCGGCGTCAACAGGCGCGCGACCAGGAGCGAGAACAGCACCGCGACACAGACGGTCAGGCCGAACTCGCGGAAGAACTGGCCGACCATGCCGGTCATGAAACTGACGGGCGCGAACACCACCACGATGGCCGCGGTGGTGGCCACGACCGCCAGGCCAATGGCGTCGGCGCCTTGCATCGCCGCCTCGTAGGGCCGCATGCCTGCCTTCACCCGTTTCTCGATGTTCTCGATCTCGACGATGGCGTCGTCGACCAGGATCCCGATGACCAGCGTCAGGCCGAGCAGGGTCACGACGTTCAGCGAGAAGCCGAACATGTTGATCACGAAGAAGGTCGGGATCAGCGAGATCGGCATGGCGAAGGCGGTGACCATCGTGGCGCGCCAGTCGCGCAGGAAGAGCCACACCACCAGGGCCGCGAGGATCATGCCCTCCAGCAGCACGTGCTGGGTGGCGCGGAAGCTGTCGCGCGTCTCCTGCACCTGGGTGAAGATGCGGGTGAACTTCACACCCGGACGTTCCTTCTCGATCTTGGCGAGCTTGGCCAGGACCGCATCCTCGACGGCGATGTCTGAAGCGGCCCGGGTCTTCATCACCTGGAAGCCGACCACGGGGCGGTTGTTCAACCGAGCGAAGCCGCGCACCTCGCCCGAGCCGTCACCCACCTCGGCCACGTCCGTCAGCTTCACATAGCTGCCGGTCCCGGTGGGGACGGTCAGTTCGCGCAATTGGGCCAGGGTGGTGGCGGCGCCCAGGACGCGGACGGTCTGCTCGCGGCCGCCGATCTCGATCCGGCCGCCGGGGACGTCCAGGTCGGCGGCGCGCAGGGCGTTGTTGACCTGCGAAGCCGTCAGGCCGCGAGCGGCCAGCTTGTCGGGATCGACCACAACGTTGATCTCGCGGGTCACGCCGCCCACGCGGCGGATCTGGGCCACGCCTTTCACCGCCTGCAGTTCGCGCGACATCGTGTCGTCGATGAACCACGACAGGTCGACGTCCGACATGTTCGGCGCCGAGACCGCGAAGGTGGTGATGGGCAGGCTGTCGAACTCGATCCGCTGGACCAGCGGCTCGTCGATCTCGCGCGGCAGATTGGGCCGGATCTGGTCGATCCGGGTCTGCACCTCGTCGGTCTTCTTCTGGAGGTCCTCGCCGATCTCCAGCTCGATCATCGTGGTCGAGACGCCCTGGGTGACGGTCGACGTGATGTTGCGCACGTTCGGGATGGAGGACACGGCGTCCTCCACCTGGCGGGTGATCTGGGTCTCGACCTCGCCCGGCGCGGCGCCGTTCTGGGTGATGGTGATGGAGACGCCCGGGAACTGGACGTCCGGGAAGTTCTTCACCGCCAGGCCGAAGTAGGCGATCACCCCGGCGAGCACCAGGCCGAGGAACAGCACGGTGACCGGCACCGGGTTCCTGATCGCCCAGGCCGAGATCCGAAGCCCGCCGCGGGGGTCGTGGGGCTGATAGCTCATGGGACGCTACTGCTTCCTGGCCGGCGCCGCGGGGGGCGCGGCGCCTTCGGTGGGCTTCACCAGATCGTTGTCGAGCAGGAAGGCCGCCGCGTTCTGGACGATGCGCGTGCCCGCGGCCGGGCCGCGGATGAGCTGCACATAGCCGCCGCCGCGGCTGCCGGTCTGGACCACCACGCGCTTCACACGGTTGTTGGCGGCGACGGTCATCACGCTGGCGCCGTCGGCGTCGTAGCGGATCGCGGTCTCGGGCACGGCCAGGGCCTGGCCCGCAGCGTCCGAGAAGACGGCGCGACCGAAGCCGCCCGAGCGGATGTCGGAGCGGACCGGCAGCAGGATTCGCACCGAGCCCAGCTTGGTCTGCGGGTCGATCTGCGGGCTGATCAGGCGGACGCGGCCGACCGCGGTCGCGCCGCTGGGAAGCGTGACCATCGCGGTCTGGCCGACGCGGACGCGGGCCAGGTCGCCCTCGCCCAGCTCGGCGGAGAGCTCCACCTCGCCGTCGCGGGCCATGCGGAACCAGGGCGTCGAGCCGCCCGCGGACAGGTCGCCCGGGCGAACGGTCTTCTCGAGGATCAGGCCCGAGACCGGCGCGGTCACCTGCAGCTTGCGGCGCTGGGTCTGGAGCTGGCGCAGGTTGGCGTTGGACGCCTGGGCCTGGAACCGGCGCTGGGCGATCTGCTCCTGGCTCAGCACGCCCTGGCCGTCGAGGCCGGTGACGCGCTTGGCCTGGTCGTCGGCCTGGGCCGCCTGGGCCTGGGCCTGGGCGATCTGGGCCTCCAGCAGGCTGGGATCCAGTTGCACGATGGTCTGGCCGGCCCGGACGTAGTCGCCGACGTCGGCCATCACGCGGGTGACGCGGTAGCCGGTGACTTCCGGCATCACCGCGGCCTCTTCCCGGGGGATCAGGTCGCCCGAGGCCGTCAGCGAACCGACGATGGCCCGCGGCTCGACCTGGACGACGCGCACCGCGCGCGCCTGGTCCTTTTCCGAGACCTTCTCGGGCGGTTTCTTGCAGGCCGACAGCGCCAGGACGGCGGCCAGGGGAACGAGGAGTTTCGCGAGCTTCATGCGTCGTCTCATTTGGCGGCGGCGTAGGTCTGGGCGGGCCAGCCGCCGCCGATGGCCTTCATGGCCTGGACGGAGCGGCGGAGCGCCTGGACCTGGGCCGAGGTCAGCTGGGCCCGCACGGAGCGCCAGGACTGTTCGGCCGAGAGGGCGGTGTTGAGGTCGGTGAGCCCGCGGGCGTAGCCGGTGCGCGCGGCCTCGTAGGCGCGGCGCGCACGGACCTCGCCATCAACCAGCAGCGCCACGCGCTTGCGGTCGGCGTCGAGGTTCACGAGAGCTCCCTCGGCCTCCTGGAAGGCGGTCTGCACCGTCTTCTCGTAGGCGGTGACGGCCTGCTCGGTACGGGCATTCTGGACCTTGAGCTCGGACATCAGCCGCGGGATCGACAGGATCGGCTGGGTGATGGAGCCGCCGATCGACCAGTTGCTGGTCTCGGTCGAGAAGCCGGGCTGCTCGATGCGCGACCAGCCGAGGCCGGGGCTGAGGGTGAAGCTGGGGAAGAAGGCGAGCTGGGCGAGGCGCTGCTGGCCGGCGGCCGAGCGGACCGCCGCCTGGGCCTGGCGCACGTCGGGCCGGCGCTGCAGCAGGTCGCTGGGCAGGGCGCCGGGCACGGCGGGCGCGCTGCCCACCTGCGGCGTGGCGTTGATGTTGGCGGTCGGCTCCACGATGCGGCCGGCGAGGATCAGGATCGCCCGCTTCTGCACCTGCAGCTGCGCCTCTAGCCCCGCCACCTGGGCCTGGGACTGGGCGAGGTCGCCGGCGACGCGGTCGGGCTCGCTGCCGGCGGAGAGGCCGGCGGCGGCGCGCTTGGACGCCAGGTCGTAGAGCTCCTGCTGGATGCGGGCGGTCTCGCGCGCGTCGGCGAGCTGGATCGCCAGCCCCTTGGCCTGGAACCAGGCGTCGGCCGTGTCGGCGGCGAGTTGGGCGCGGGTGACCTCGTAGGCGAAGCGGACCCGATCGACCTCGGCGTTGGCGGCCTTGTAGGCCACGAACCCGCGGCCCCACGGGTCGATTTCCCAGCTGACGTTGAAGTTGGCCGAGTATTGCTTGTTCACGCCGCTGGTCGAGAAGCCCGGGATGCTCGCGGCCGAGCCGCCGATCTGCTCGGTATCGGTGCGGCGGCCAGAAGCCGTTGCGTCGCCTTGGGGAAGGTATTGCAGGATGGCGCTGGTCCGCTGCGCCTTGACCTCGTCCAGGCGCGCGCGGGCCGTGCGGATGTCGGGGTTTCGGAGCAGCGCCTGTTCGATCAGCGCCGTCAGTTCGGGATCGTCGTAGGCGGTCCACCAGGTGTCGAGCGCGAGCGCGCCGGCGGGCGCCGCGGCCGGCGCCTCGTAGGCGGCGGGCAGGGACAGGTCGGCCTTGCGCGGCGTGGCGCAGGCGCTGACCGCGAGCGCGGCCAGGATGGCGTAGGGGCCAGGGCGGCGGAACATCGACGTCAGGCTTCGGGACCGGCGTTGTTGAATAGGACTTGCTCGCCCAACGCAAATTCTTGCGTGGAGCCCCAGATTCCCGACATCGCCTCCGCCGGCGACTCTTGCGGTCACCGTGCGGCAAGCCGTCTCGCCTAAACTCCGTATGATGTAAAGTGTTTTATCTGTAATGTGGCACGCAGAATGACGCGGGAATTCGCAGGCGGGGGAGACCCGAGGCGCAGCATCGACTTGCTGTGGGGCCTCGCCGAGCCCGGCCGCCGGGGGCCGAAGCCGCGCTATTCCGTGGAGCAGGTGGTCGGGGCGGCGATCGCCGTGGCCGACGCCGAAGGGCTGCAGGCCATCTCCGTCCGCCGCATCGCCCAGGAACTCGGCGTCTCGCCGATGGCCGTCTACACCTATGTGCCGTCCAAGGCCGAACTGGTCGGGCTGATGTTCGACAAGGTGCTGGGCGAGAGCGGCGAGACCTCCATCGCCGATCAGGACTGGCGCGAGGCGTTGCGCATCCTGGCCTGCGAGCGCTGGAAACTGTCGGAGAGGCATCCCTGGATGCTGGACCTGGCCCTGCACCGGCCGCCGCTGGGCCCGAATCTGGTGGCGCGGCACGAGGCGGCCCTGCGCATCCTGGACGCCACCGGTCTCGACGACCTGACCAAGGACCTGGTCATCGACCTGCTGCACAGCTTCCTGGTGGGCGCCCTGCTGGAGGCGCGCGAGGCCCGCGAGGTGGAGCGGGTCAGCGGCCTGACCGACGAGCAGTGGTTCGCCATGGCCGAGCCCGCGTTGACCGCCCAGCTCGACGCCGAGAAGTTCCCGCGCGTGCTGCGGCTGGGCGAGGCGTGGCGCAACGCCGACAAGGCCGTGGTGGCCGACCCGCTGTGGCGCTTCCGCTTCGGCCTGGACGTGGTGCTGGACGGTATCGGGGCGTTGATCCAGGCGCGTCGCGCGAAGACCTAGTCGCGGGGCGAAAGCGTCACTAGGGTCGCGCCACCCTTCTCCCCCATTCGAGTAACTGAATGCACAAGCTTCTCCTGAGCGCGGCCGTCTCGGTCCTCGTTTCGAGTTCGGCCGTGGCCGCCCCTTCGGCCGTCGACGCCGGCCGCATCATGGCCGACATCAAGGTCCTCTCCTCCGACGCCTACGAGGGCCGCGCGCCCGCCAGCGAGGGCGAGAAGAAGACGATCGCCTACCTGATCGCGCAGATGAAGGCCGCAGGCCTGCAGCCGGCCGGCGACAGGCAGAAGGACGGCGCGCGCGCCTGGACCCAGGACGTGCCGCTGGTGCGCTCGGCCACCAAGGGCCCGGTGACGACCAGCGTGACAGTGAACGGCCAGACCACCGCCTGGAAGCAGGGCGAGGAGATCGCCATCCGCGCCACCATGATCGGCGACCACCTGACGGTGAAGGACGCCCCGGTGGTCTTCGTCGGCTACGGCGTCAAGGCCCCCGAACGGAACTGGGACGACTTCAAGGGCGTGGACCTGAAGGGCAAGGTGGCCCTGGTCCTGGTCAACGACCCCGACTTCGAGACGGGCGAAGGCGACTTCGGCGGCAAGGCCATGACCTACTACGGCCGCTGGACCTACAAGTACGAGGAGGCCGCGCGGCAGGGCGCGATCGGCTTCCTGGTGATCCACGAGACGGCGCCGGCCTCGTACGGCTGGGCCACCGTGAAGAACTCCAACACGAACGAGATCTTCGACGTCATCCGCAAGGACCCGCGCACCGAGCACGCGCCGCTGGAGGGCTGGGTGCAGCGCGACGTGGCCGTGAACCTGATGAAGGCCGCCGGCCTCGACTTCGAGGCGCTGAAGAAGCAGGCCCAGACGCGCGACTTCAAGCCGGCCGAGCTGAAGGGCGTGGCCTTCTCCACCGACTACGCCGTCGACGCCCAGAAGGTGATTTCGCACAATGTGGTGGGCGCGATCCCGGGGACGAAGCATCCGGACGAGCGCGTCTTCTACACCGCCCACTGGGACCACCTGGGCGTAGGCCTGCCCGACGCCAAGGGTGACAAGATCTACAACGGCGCGCTCGACAACGCCTCGGGCACGGCGATGCTGCTGGAGCTGGGCCGCGCCTTCGCCAAGGGGCCGAAGCCCGACCGCACGGTGGTCTTCATGTCGGTGACCGCCGAGGAGAAGGGCCTGCTGGGCTCGGAATACTACGCCTCCTCTCCGCTCTATCCGCTGGCGACGACGGTGGGGGTGATCAACATGGACGGCGTGGGCCCCAACGGCCTGGCGCACGACTTCACCACCTCGGGCAATGCGCCGCTGACGCTGCAGGACGAGTTGATCGCGGTGGGCAAGACGCACGACCGCTACTACAGCCCCGACCCTAGGCCCGAGGCGGGCAGCTTCTTCCGCTCGGACCACTTCCCGTTCGCCAAGGTCGGCGTGCCGGCCATCAGCTTCGGCGGCGGCCAGGACCTGTTCGAGGGCGGCAAGGAAGCCGGCGCCGCCAAGCGCACCGCCTACACGGCCAACCAGTACCACCAGCCCGCCGACGAGTTCGACCCGAACTGGGACCCGAAGGGCTTCGAGGCCGACGGCGCGCTGCTGTTCGAACTGGGCCAGAAACTGGCCAACAGCCGCATCTGGCCGGAGTGGAAGGTCGGCGCCGAGTTCAAGGCCGAGCGGGACAAGACCAATTCGGAGCGGAAGTAGGCGGCTCGTCTCTCCCTCAATGGGCAGCGACAGATCGCGGCGCGATCAGGGTGGGGATAGTCGGTCAGGCTCAGAGCCAGGCTGAGACTTCCCCACCCGTCCGCTTGCTTCGCGCGCAGCCACCCTCCCCATGACGGGGAGGGAAAGGGCGCCTTCGGAACATCTTGAGAACTTCACGGCGCGCCGCTACCTAAGGCTCCACCACGACGAGGGAGACGTCCGATGGCTGAGGCTGGCAGGATCCGCTGCGGGATCGGAGGCTGGACGTTCGAGCCCTGGCGCGGCGTCTTCTATCCGCCCAAATGGCCGCATGCGAAGGAGCTGGAGTACGCCTCGCGCCACCTGACCTCGATCGAGATCAACGGCACCTACTATTCCAGCTTCAAGCCCGACAGCTGGGCCAAGTGGAAGGCGTCCACGCCTGACGGCTTCAAGTTCGCGGTGAAGGCCTCGCGCTTCTGCACCAACCGCAAGGTGCTGGCCGACGGCAATGACAGCATGGCGATCTTCCTGGGCCAGGGCCTGACCGAGCTGGGCGACCGGCTGGGGCCGATCCTGTGGCAATTCATGCCGACCAAGAAGTTCGACTACGACGACTTCGCGAACTGGCTCGACCTGCTCCCGGCCAAGGTGGGCGACATCAAGGCCCGGCACGTGGTCGAGGTGCGCAACGCCAGCTTCAACGACCCGAAGTTCATCGGCCTCTGCCGCGACCGCGGCGTGGCGATCTGCAATTCGGAGAACGAGAACTACCCCTTCATCCCCGACATCACGGCCGATTTCGTCTACCTGCGCCTGCTGTCGGCCGACGACAACGTGCCCACCGGCTACACGGCCTCCGAGCTCGACACCTGGGCGAGCCGCTTCAAGAGCTACGCCCAGGGCCAGGTGCCGGGTGACTTCACGCCCATCGACCGGACGGGGCCGCCCGAGACGCCGCACGACGTCTATGCCTATGTGATCCACGAGGGGAAGGTGCGCGCGCCGGCCGCGGCGATGGAGTTCATCCGGCGCGTGGATCCCGGGTTCGAGATCCCGACGGACTAGCTCTAGGACGCCAAGAGCCTGTCGCGGACGTCCATCCACTCGGCCAGCGACATCGGCAGCCGCTCGGCCGGCAGGGTGCGGCCGCCCACCGGTGACGGCACGGGCGAACAGACACCGGGCCCGGTGACGAACGGGATGCGCAGCCGTTCGGCCGCCTCGACCTCGGCCTGGCGGCGGACGTTGGTGACGGCGGGCCAGATGCGCCGCTGCTTGTAGTGGACCAGCCGCTCGGCGAAGCGGCGCATGGCCGCCATGCGGACGTAGTTGTCGCCCTCGGGCAGCATCAGGGTGACGCTGTTCACGGCCTCGGCCGACAGCTTCTCGATCTCGAAGGCCGGATCGGTGACCCGCAGGTCGATGGTTCCGAAGTGCGGTTCGAGCAGCGCGCGCGCCTGGCGCAGGCCCGCGAAGGCGGGGTCGCGCGGCACGTCGTAGATCGTCACGGCCAGCTCGCTGCGCCGGTCGGTCGGCAGGGCCTCCAGCATGGCCACATAGGCGTCCCGCAGCGACGGCCGCGCGAGGCTGGTGAAGCAGATCGGCACGAAGATGAGCGGCCCCTTGCCCCGTTCCGCGAGCAGGCGCGCGGCGATCCGCACGCACTCGCCGTCGAAGGCGGCGGCGTCCTTGGGCATGTGCTCGGGACCGTCCACCACGCTCAGGTGCGTGCGGGCGTTCTGCGGGATGTACATGACCACGTCGCCGTAGAAGAGGGCGCGCGGCACGAAATAGACCCCCTGCGTGCCCTCCCAGGCCGGCGGCGCCGGCGGGGCGGGCGCGAGCAGGTCGCGTTTCAGGGCGCGGGTGGCCTCCCAGTCCGGCGAGTCCGGCGCCGCGCGCGGCGCTTCAGGCTCGGCGTCGCCGCCACGGCCCTCGGGCAGGATCCGGGTCAGGCGGCCGCCGGGCGGCAGGCGGGCCGGGTCGGCGACGGCGGCGGCCACCTGCGCGGAGTCGAGGGCGGCGAAGGCGGTCACCGCGGCGTGCGAACCCTCGAAGACCAGCAGCGCAACCTCGCCCTCGTCCTCGTCGGCGCCGAAGAGGTGCCGCTGCAGTTCGTCCGACAGCCGGCGCAGTTCGGCCAGGTCGAGCTCGTCCTGGCGCGGGTCGGTGAGGAGGAAGCTGACCTCGGTCAGGGTCGCGAAGCGGCGTGGCCAGGCCCAGCGCATCTCCAGATAGGCGCCGGCGAACTTGTGCACGAGCTGCTCGAGGGCCGGCAGCGGCATCAGCCCGGCGTGCGCCGAGACGTCGACACGGAGGCACGCGACGGCCGTCACAACTGGAACCCCTCTAGCTTAGCCTTAGCCAATCTGCAGTTGGACACCTCATGAGGTCGTGGCTTCTATCGGGTTAAGACCGGAGGCGGTTGTCGGGCGGCGCCCCATCGGCCCGAGGGAACCCGTCCGCGGCTGCGTCAGCAAGCCGCACGGCCGCGCCGCGGCGGCTTGACCTCCCGTGCGTCAAGGCGGCGGACTTCACACCAAAGAGCCAGGAGGACGCCGCGATGACCGATCTCACCGCCCAGGACCTGATGTACCGGCCAGGCCTCATGAAGGGGCAGCGCATCCTGATAACCGGCGGCGGCACCGGCCTGGGCAAGGTGATGGCCGAGGCCTGCGTCCTGCTGGGCGCCGACGTCTACATCTGGGGCCGGCGCGGGAATGTGATCACCGACACGGCCAAGGAACTGACCGACGCCCACGGCGGCGTGGCCGGCGGGACCTGCACCGGCATAGCCTGCGACATCCGGGTGGCCGAGGCGATCCACGACGCCATGGACGAGGTCTGGGCCGGCGGCGCGCTGACCGGCCTGGTCAACAATGCGGCCGGCAACTTCATCAGCCGCACCGAGGACCTGTCGCCCAAAGGCTTCGACGCCATCGCCAACATCGTCTTCCGGGGCTCGTTCTTCGTGACCCTGGACGCCGGCAAGCGCTGGTTGGCCGAGGGCAAGCACGCCTCAGTGGTCTCGATCCTCACCACCTGGGTCTGGCACGGCGGGCCGTTCACGGTGCCGTCGGCGATGTCGAAGGCCGGCCTGAACGTGATGACCCAGTCGCTGGCGGTGGAATGGGGCGGCCGCGGCATCCGGCTGAACGCCATCGCGCCGGGGCCCTTCCCGACGGAGGGCGCGTGGGCGCGGCTCAACCCCTCCAGCGCGGTGGGCGGCGGCGAGAAGGCCGACCCGACCATCCCGCTTGGCCGCAACGGCGAGATGCGCGAACTGGCCAACCTCGCCGTCTACCTGCTCGATCCCGGCTCAGCCTATGTGAATGGCCAGACCATCGCCATCGACGGCGGCTCTCACCTGCAGAGCGGCGGCGGTTTCGCCAGGCTGTCGGCTTGGGGCGACGCCGAATGGGAAGCCGCCCGCAACTCGATCCGGGCCTCCAACGAGAAAGACCGCGCGCAACGCACGGTCTGAACCGCGAGGCCAAATAAAAAGACGCCCCGGGGGAGGGGCGTCTTTGGGTATTCCGTAGTCTTTCCGGAAGAAAGCGGTGCTTACGCACCGCCCGGGAAGCGCATCGGGATCTTCACGTCGCCCGACTTGTCGCCCATCGGCATGGCTTCAGCCACGCACAGGGCGGCCTTGTCGAAGCCCTTGCCCGGCGCGCTGTCCGACAGGACCGAGCAGCCGGCGAGCTTGCCGCCAGCGGCCGTGCACTGAAGCATCACCGTCGCGGCGTCGCGCGTGTTGGCGTTCTTCGTCAGGCACTTAGCCATGCTTTCCTGGAAGGAAGCAGCACTCGCCGCGCCAGCCAGAGCAACGCTCAGAACAATACCACCGAAAAGAGAGACAGCTTTCTGCATCCCCACCTCCTGTTGAGAAACAATGATGGGGGAATACCGCCGGGCGGTGAACGAACCATAAATTCCCACGAAAATGGGAAAAGTGAGAATCAATTAGGGAGTTTCATTCAGCATAGCCACGCTCACGGGGTGTGCCCCAGGCAAGTAGACATGCGGGGGAACACCCAAATGAAACGCTTTCGACTCGACGATCTGCCGTTGATGGTAAAGGTGGGCTTCGCGCCTGCCCTGGCCTTGGTGATGCTGGCCCTTATGGCCACCGCCTCGGTCGTCATCCAGAAGAACCAGATGGGCGAGCTGAACCGCGTGGTTCAGACCGACATGCCCAACAGCCTGCGCATGCAGGAGATCTCGGAACGCATCACGGGCGTGCACGGGGAACTCTATCTTCTCCTGACGCACCAGGCGGCGCAGATCGACGCCGACAAGATCAGCGGCCAGGGCCAGAAGCTTCTGGGCGAGGTCGACAAGATCTCGAAGGAAGTGGGCGTGGCGCGCGCCGCCGCCCCCGTCGCCCAGCGGCCGCAATACGACAAGCTGCTCAAGGACCTGAAGGAAACGCGCGAGGCCCTGGACATCATCATCGCGATGACCAGCGCCGACTTCGCCTCGGCCGCCGGCTTCGCCGCGCCCTTCGAAGACCAGTACGCCAAGATGAGCGCCAACCTGGAAGCCATCGTTGCGGCCACCCAGGCCGAGACCAAGGCCCAGGCCGCCGCCTCGGCCAAGCGCGCGCAAGCCGCCCAGGCGGCGACGATCGCCGCCTCGCTGGTCACCCTGGTGCTCACCGGCCTGGTCGCCGCCTTCCTGGTGCTGAACCTGCGCCGCGCCGTGCAGCGCATCGCCGGCGCCACCGAGCGCCTCTCGCGCGGTGAGAACGACGTCGAGCTCGACAAGCTGGAACGCAAGGACGAGATGGGCGCGATCGTGAAGTCGCTGGCCGTCTTCCGCGACAACCAACTGCACCTCGAGCGCATGCGTTCGGAACAGGAAGAGCAGCGCGCCGCCGCCGAGGCGACCCGCCGCGACGCCGCCGCCGCCGCCGAGGCCTCGGCCGAAGAGCAGACCCGCGTGGTCTCCTCGCTGGCCAGCGGCCTGGAACGCCTCGCCGCGGGCGACCTGACGGTCCGCCTGAGCCAGGGTTTCCCGGGCGCCTACGAGAAGCTGCGCAACGACTTCAACGACGCCGTGGTCAAGCTGGAGAAGGCCCTGTCGGCCATCGCCAATTCGACGTCGGCCATCCGGTCGGGCGGCAGCGAGATCTCGGGCGCCGCCGACGACCTGTCGCAACGCACCGAACGCCAGGCGGCGACCCTCGAAGAGACGGCCGCGGCCCTCGACCAGATCACCGCCACGGTCCAGCGCTCGGCCGCCGGCGCCACGCAGTCGCGTGAAGCCGTCGCCCTGGCCAAGACGGAAGCCGAACGCTCGGGCGACGTCGTCAGCCGCGCGGTCGCCTCGATGACCGCGATCGAATCCTCGGCGCGCGAGATCAGCCAGATCATCGGCGTGGTGGACGAGATCGCCTTCCAGACCAACCTGCTGGCCCTGAACGCGGGCGTCGAAGCGGCTCGCGCCGGCGACGCGGGCAAGGGCTTCGCCGTCGTGGCTTCGGAAGTCCGGGCCCTGGCCCAGCGCTCGGCGGAATCCGCCAAGCAGATCAAGAGCCTGATCTCCACGTCGACGGCCCAGGTGGCCGAGGGCGTGAACCTGGTCGGCGAAACCGGCCAGGCCCTGCACCGCATCGTCGCCCACGTGGACGAGGTGTCGAAGCTGGTAAGCGAGATCGCCATGTCGGCCAAGGAAGAGGCCACCGGCATCGCCGAGGTGAACACCGCGGTGAACCAGATGGACCAGGTGACCCAGCAGAACGCGGCCATGGTGGAAGAGACCACCGCGGCCAGCCGCATGCTGGCCGACCAGACCGAGGAACTGTTCGGCCTGGTGTCCCGCTTCAAGGTCAACCCGTCGGCGGACGCTCGCGAAGCGGCGACGCCGCGCGTGTCGGCTCGCCCGGTCTTCGCCACGGCGGGGAACACCGCCCTGGCCCAGGCCGCCGAGCCGGAAGCCGCCGACGACGACTGGACCGAGTTCTAGACCGCCCTTCAAAACGGTCAGACAGAACCCGGGCGTGGGACCATACGCGCCCTGGTAACTGGGGCCGGCGCACGGGACCATACGTGCGCCGGCCCTTTCCGTTTGCGTAAAGCCCCCGCGACCTTAATATGACGCCCGTCAAGTTTCGGGGGCGTTGGGGTACACATGTCGCAGGTCGCCTATCTTCCCGTGGGCAAGCGGGAGCAGACCAAGGTCCAGAACCGGCAGGCGATCCTGGACGCCGCGCGCGAGGTGTTCGGCGAGCTGGGCTATGAGGCCGCCACCGTCCGCGACATCATCCGCCGCACCGGCCTCGCCGCGGGCACCTTCTACAACTACTACCGCTCGAAGGAGGAGGTGTTCGCCGCCCTGGCCGACGATGGCGCGCGCCGGTTCGCGCCCATCCTCAAGGGCCTGCGCGGCAAAGGCGGCGCGCTGGACACCTTCGTCCGCGACGCCATCCGCGCCTATTTCGAGTTCATGGCCGACGAGCACATCAGCTGGGCCGCGCGCCGACCGCCGGGCGAGATGCAGCCCCACGTGCATGGCGAGACGCCCGAGATGGCCGCCGTGTTCGCCGAAGTGAAAGACGCCATCGAGAACGCCATCACCGAGGGGCGCGGCCCGGTGTCGGACGCCGAATACATGGCCGCCGCCTGCATCGGCATCGCCCGCGAGGTCGGCGACAAGATGCTGATGCGCCGGCCGATCGACGTGGGCGCGGCCGCCGACTTCGCCTCCGAGATGATCCTGAACGGGCTCAAGGGCCTGCCCGGAGCCAAGTGCTGATGGCGACTGCCGCCACGCAGCGCGTCATCGCCCGCACGATCCTCTCCCTCCCCGCCCCGGTGCTGCGGCTCATGTCGGGCGGCGGCAGCGTCTACAAGGGCGGCCGCACGCTGGATCCGCGCCTGCAGTTCCTGGCCGCCCAGGCCCGCAAGGGCCCGGCCATGGAGACCCTGGCCCCCGACGAGGCCCGGCGCGGCGAGAGCGCGGCCCTGGGCGCGGTCGCCGGCGACCTGGAGCCCGGCGTGCGCTGGGAGGCCCTGAGCGTCCCGGGGGCCGCGGGCGAGATCGCGGCGCGGCTCTACCGCCCCAAGGACCAGGACCCGGGCCGCCCGCTGATGGTCTGGGCGCACATGGGCGGCGGTGTGATCGGCACGCTCGACACCAACCACTGCTTCTGCAGCCTGCTGGCCCGGATCACGCGGGCGCCGGTGCTGTCGGTCGACTATCGCCTGGCGCCCGAGCACCGCTTCCCGGCGGGGCTGGAGGACGTGCTGGCCGCCTATCGCTGGGCCCGCGACCAGGCGGCCGCGTACGGCGCGAGCGGCGTCGCCATCGGCGGCGACTCCATGGGCGGCAACTTCGCCGCCATCGTCTGCCAGGAGCTGAAGCGGACCGGCGAGCCGCAACCCCGGCTGCAGCTGTTGATCTATCCCTGCACCGACGTCGCCTCGCAGTCGGAGTCGATGACCACCTACGCCGACGCCTTCCCGCTGAACCGGCCGATGATGGACTGGTTCATGGGTCACTACCTGGGCCCCGACGACGACCCGACGGGCGTGCGGCTGTCGCCCCTGCGCGAGACCGACCTCTCGGGCCTGGCGCCGGCCGTTATCGCCACGGCCGGCTTCGACCCGCTGGTGGACCAGGGCGAGGCCTATGCGAAGGCGCTGGACAAGGCTGGTGTGACGGTGCGGTACCGTTGCTACGACAGCCTCACCCACGCCTTCACGGCCTTCACGGGCGCGATCCCCGCAGCCGACACCGCCTGCCGCGAGATCGCCGCCCTGGTGCGAGGCCTCTACGAGGAATAGGCCGATGCGCGCCCTGGTCGTCGAGGAGCTCCTGCCGGACTACGCCGGCGTGCGCGTGAAGGAGATCCCGACGCCTGAACCCGGCCCGGGCGAAGTGCGCGTGAAGATCCGCGCCGCCGCGGTGAACTTCCCAGACCTGATGCAGACCCGCGGCGAGCACCAGCACAAGCCGCCCCTGCCCTTCATCGGCGGCATGGAGATGGCCGGCGAGGTGGACGCGGTCGGCGAGGGCGTCACCGCCTTCCAGCCCGGCGACGAGGTCTGCTCGGGCGGCCGGGGCGTCTTCGCCGAGTACGCGGTCTTCCCGGCGGCCCAGCTGCAGAAGAAGCCGAAGCGCCTGTCGTTCGCCCAGGCGGCGGGCTATTCGGTGGCCTACCTCACCGCCTACGTCGCGCTGAAGCGCTGCGCGGACGCTCAGCCCGGCGAGTGGGTGCTGGTGCACGGCGCGGCGGGCGGCGTGGGCCTGGCCGCCGTCGACTACGCCAGGGTGATGGGCTGCAAGGTGATCGCCGCCTCGGCCTCGGACGAGAAGCTGGCGACGATCCAGCGCGAGTACGACGTCGAGGCCACGGTCAACGTCACCCGTGGCTTCCGCGAGCGGGTGAAGGAACTCACCGGCGGCAAGGGTGCGGACGTGATCTACGACCCCGTGGGCGGCGACTTGTTCGACGAGAGCACCCGCTGCATCGCCTTCGGCGGCCGCATCCTCTCCATCGGCTTCACTTCGGGCAGGCTGCCGACGCTCCCGGTGAACATCGCGCTGATCAAGGGCTTCTCGGTGATGGGCGTGCGCGCCGGCGAATACGGCCGCCAGTTCCCCGAGAAGGGCCGCGAGAACAGCGCCGCCATCTGGAAGCTGGCCGAGGACGGGCTGGTGAAGCCGCGCGTGGACCACGAGTACGCCCTGGACGACTGGCGCGAGGCTTACGAGACGCTCGCCCAGCGCACGGTGGTGGGCAAGACGATCATCCGGCCGGATCTGTGAGCATGGGCAAGCCCGGCACCCGCATCATGTACATCGAGGACAAGTCGGAGAGCCTGAACGGACCGGCCCGGATCGGCCGGGTGACCTTCTCGAAGACCGGCCAGTCGGCGACGTATCGTGGCCGCACATTCCAGAAGCTGAGCGGTCGAGGATTCAAGGCCAACTACTTCGACGCGGACACCGGCGAGCACTTCTGGATCTCGGGACCGCGCAAGGACGGGGCGGATCGCCTCTATGTGCAGAGTGCCGCGCCGGTCGAGGTGGATGACGACGTGGCGGACGAGTATTGGACTCAGATCCGCGGCATGGCCGCTCTCATCAAGGCCTGAGGCCGCCCATGACCATCGGCAGCGAAGAAGAACTGGAAAAGCTGAAGGCGGCGGGCCGGCTGGTGGCGCGGACGCTGAAGGTGATGGGCGAGGCGCTGGAGCCCGGGATCACCACACGCGAGCTGGACGAGATCGGCCGGAAGATGCTGGAGGAGGCCGGCGCGCGCTCGGCGCCCGAGCTGACCTACAACTTCCCCGGCGCGACCTGCATCTCGGTGGGCCCCGACGTGGCGCACGGGATCCCGGACGACCGACAAGTGAAGGCCGGCGACCTGGTCAATATCGACGTCTCGGCCGAGTTGGACGGCTTCTTCGGCGACACCGGCGCTTCGTTCGCCGTCCCGCCGGTCAGCAAGCGCGTCGAGCGCCTGTGCCGCGATGGCCGGCGCGCGCTGTGGACCGGCATCCGCGCCGTGCGCCCCGGCGCGCCGCTGAACGAGCCCGGCCGCCAGATCGAGGCCTTCGCGCGCCGGAACGGCTACAGCCTGGTCCGCAACCTCGCGAGCCACGGCGTCGGCGCCTCGCTGCACGAGGAGCCGAAGGAAATCCCGACCTGGCACGAGCCGCGCGACCGGCGCCGGATCACCGAGGGCCTGGTCTTCACGCTGGAGCCCTTCCTGTCGCTGGGCGCCGACTGGGTCGAGGACGCCAACGACGACGGCTGGACCCTGCGCCCGCCGGGCGGCGAGCCCACGGTGCAGTACGAGCACACCCTGGTCGCCACCCGGAACGGGCCGGTGGTGCTGACGCTGGCCGACTAGACGGGCTCGGGCGCCGGCGCCCGCTCGTAGATCAGCTCGTACTGGCCGCCGGACACCGTCTCCAGCAGCGGCAGGATCGTCGCGCGGTGGGCGGCGAACGCGTCGGTGGCGCTGAAGCGCGCCTGGTGGTCGGCCGTCTCGAAGCGCGAGATCATCACCACCGTGCGGCTGTCCAGCGACCGGTACAGCTTCGAGCCCAGCGAGCCCGGGATGTCGCCGAACTTCGGCAGGCCTTCCAGCTGGCGGTTCACGAAGGCGTCCAACTGGCCCTCGTGCGGGGTGAAGATGGTGATCTGGACGATCGCGGTGTCCTTGGCGGGGATCGACATGCGGGAGCTCCTTGGTTTCGGGGAGCCCCTTCGCTAGAACCTCAAGCATGGTTGAGGTCAAGCGGCCGATAGAACTTTCCGTGGGCGAGGTGGCGCGCCGCAGCGGCGTGGCCGTCTCGACGATCCATTTCTACGAGGCCAAGGGCCTGATCCGCGGCTGGCGCAGCGACGGCAACCAGCGGCGCTATCCGCGCGGCGTGCTGCGGCGCGTGGCGATCATCAAGGTGGCGCAGCGCGCCGGGGTGCCCCTGGCCGACATCGCCCGGGCCCTGGCCGCCCTGCCGCAGGACCGCCCGCCGTCGCGCGACGACTGGGCCGCCATGTCCGCCGGCTGGCGCGCCGACCTGGACGCCCGCATCGGCCGCCTGACCCGGCTGCGCGACCAGCTGGACGGCTGCATCGGCTGCGGCTGCCTGTCGCTGACCGACTGCCCCCTGCGCAACCCGGAGGACACACTGGGCCGCGAGGGCGTCGGGCCTCGCATCCTCGACCCGGCAGGTGGTTGACAGGCCCCCGCCCATCCACTATCCACCGCCGCTCGATTTTCGACCCGGAGCTTTCGTCGTGAAGCGCACCTTCCAACCGTCTCGCCTCGTGCGCGCGCGCCGTCACGGCTTCCGCCTTCGCATGTCCACGAAGAACGGCCAAAAGATCCTGGCGCGCCGCCGCGCCAAGGGCCGCAAGCGTCTGAGCGCCTAAGCTCAGGCATTGCCGTAAGGTGTCCGCGTGCCGGACGCCGCCCCGCCCATCCACAAACTGACCAAGCGCAGCGAGTTCCTCGCCTGCGCCCAGGCCCCCTCGTGCGCGAAGGGGGCCGTCGTCGTTCAGGCCCGGCCCCGCGGCGACGAAACGGCCCTCGTGCGGGTCGGCTTCACCGCCACCAAGCGGATCGGCGGCGCCGTCGAGCGCAATCGCGCCAAGCGCCGGATGCGCGAGGCCGCCCGCGCCATCCTGCCGGATTTCGCCAGCCCCGGCGTCGACTATGTGATCATCGCCCGAGGGGGCGTGCTGAAGCGCCCGTGGGCCCGTTTGCTTGACGACGTGAAAAGCGCGCTGTTAAGGCTCGCCGCCGAACGCGCGGCCCCCCAAGTGTAGACTGGCCCCGCCCCTTCCTCCTCGACGGAAACCTGCGTCCCCGCTCATGAGAGACGACAACACCCGCAACACGATCATCTTCTTCGTGTGCGCGGCCCTCCTGCTCCTGGTCTACCAGGTCTTCGTCATCGGCCCGCAGGAGAAGCGCGCCGCCGCCGAACGCGCCCGCCAGGCGCCCGCGGCGGCCGCCTCCATGGCCGGCCCCGCCGCGCCCGCTGTCCCCGTCGCGGTGACCCGCCAAGCCGCCATCGCCGCCAGCCCGCGCGTGCCGATCGCCACGCCGGCGCTGAAGGGCTCGCTGTCGCTGAAGGGCGGCCGCATCGACGACCTCTACCTCGTGAAGTACCGCGAGACCCTCGCGAAGGACTCGCCGCCCGTCGAACTGCTGCGCCCCGAGGGCACGCAGTACGCCCAGTACGCCGAAGTGGGCTGGGCCGGCGCCAATGTCCCGGGCCTGCCGGGCGCGCAGACGGTCTGGACGCTCAGCCAGGGCTCGGTCCTGTCGCCCGGCCAGCCGGTGACGCTGACCTACGACAACGGCCAGGGCCTGACCTTCACGCGCGTCATCGCCGTCGACGACAAATACATGTTCACGGTCACCGACACGGTGGCCAACACGACGGGCCTGCCGATCACGCTGGCGCCCTACGGCTCGGTGCTGCGCCAGGGCATTCCGCCGACGCTGGGCAAGAACGGCGTGGTGCACGAGGGCGGCATGGGCTGGCTGGGCCAGCGCCGGCCGCTGAAGTACGCCAAGTGGCAGAAGGACGGCTCCAGCCCGACCTACAACACCACCGGCGGCTGGATCGGCATGACCGACCACTACTGGCTGACCGCGGTGATCCCGGCCCAGAACGAGGCGATCCAGGGCCAGTACCGCCTGACCAAGACGCCCGGCCTGAACCTGCTCGACGCCAACTACGTCGGCCAGGCCAAGACCATTGGCGCCGGCCGCCAGATCACCCACACCACCCGCGTCTTCGCCGGCGCCAAGCAGAACCCGGTGCTGAAGGACTATCAGGACCATATGGGCGTGGCCCACCTGGACGAGGCCATCGACTGGGGCATGCTGTGGTTCATCACCCGGCCGATCTTCCAGTTCCTGTCGTGGCTCTACGGCTACATCGGCAACTTCGGCCTCGCGATCCTGGCCCTGACCGTCGTTGTCCGCCTCATCTTCTTCCCGCTCGCGAACAAGCAGTACGAGTCGATGACGAAGATGAAGAAGGTGCAGCCCGCCATGGAGGAGCTGCGCAAGAAGTACGCCGACGACCCGGCCAAGCAGCAGCAGGAGCTGCTCGCGCTTTATCAGCGCGAGAAGGTCAACCCGCTGGCCGGATGCCTGCCGATCTTCCTGCAGATCCCGGTCTTCTTCGCGCTGTTCAAGACGCTGCAGCTCGAGATCGACATGCGGCACGCGCCGTTCATCGGCTACATCAAGGACCTGTCGGCGCGCGACCCGACCACCATCTGGAACCTGTTCGGCGCGATCCCTTGGGATCCGGCCAGCGCGCCCTTCATCGGCGCGATCCTGGGGACCAGCCTGCACATCGGCATCCTGCCGATCCTCTACGGCTTCACCACCTGGCTCACCACCTCGATGAGCCCGCCGGCGCCCGACCCGATGCAGCAGCGCATCTTCCAGCTGATGCCGCTGCTGTTCACCTTCATCATGGCGCAGTTCGCGATCGGCCTTCTCGTCTACTACACGTGGTCGAACATGCTGACGGCGCTGCAGCAGTACGTGATCATGCGCCGCTTCAAGGTGGACAACCCGATCGACCGGCTGATCGGTCGATTGACCGGACGGGGCAAGGCGGTCGGGTGAGCGAAGGGCCAAACGCGCCACCGGCTGACACCCCGTTCGACGCCGAGGCGCTGGAGCGGGCGCGGGTCTTCTTCGCCCACCCCGTGAACTTCATGATGGGCGCGGTGGCGATGACCGGCCTGCCGCCGGCCGACCTGCCGGAGGTGGCCTTCGCCGGCCGCTCCAACGTGGGCAAGTCTTCGCTGATCAACGCGGTCACCGGACGCCTGCACCTGGCGCGCGCCTCGACGGCGCCGGGCCGCACGCGCGAGCTCAACTTCTTCGTGGCCGACGAGACCCTGCGCCTGGTCGACCTGCCCGGCTACGGCTTCGCCAAGGTGGGCCGCGGCGAGAAGAACAAGTTCCAGAACCTGGGCCGGGCCTATCTGCGCGGCCGGCCCAACCTGAAGCGCGCCTACCTGCTGATCGACAGCCGCCACGGCCTGAAGGACGTGGACCTGGAGGCCATGGAGGCCTTCGACCTGGCCGCCGTGAGCTACCAGATCGTGCTGACCAAGGCCGACAAGCTGAAGCCCCGCGACGTGGCCCAGATCACCGCCGAGACGGTCCGCAAGATCGCCCGGCGGCCGGCCGCCTTCCCGCGCGTGATCGCCACCTCCGCCGAGAAGGGGACCGGCATCCCCGAGCTCCGCGCCGAGATCCTCGCCGCCTGCGAGGCCTAGCCGTCCCCAACGTCAGGCGGCTAACTGGCGTCGGAATACCAGGGACCCTTCCATGATCGACATGTCCGCCCGCCCCGTCTTCGACGAGGAGCTGAACCTCTTCCGCGACCAGGTCCGGAAGTTCTACGACCGGGCGCTCACGCCCCATATGGATCGCTGGGAGCAGGACGGCATCATCGGCCGCGACTTCTGGCTGGCGTGCGGCGAAGCCGGCGTGCTGTGCCCGGGCGTGCCGGCCGAGTACGGCGGCCTGGGCCTCGACTTCCGCTACAACGCGGTGATCTCGGAGGAGCTGTTCTACGCCGGCTCGTCGGCCGGCATCACGCTGCAGTCCGACATCGTCGCCGACTACATCGCCAACTACGGGTCCGAGGAACAGAAGCAGCAATGGCTGCCGAAGATGGTCTCGGGCGAGGCCATCACCGCCATCGCCATGACCGAGCCGGGCGCCGGCTCCGACCTGCAGGGCGTGCGCACCACGGCCCGGCGCGAGGGCAACGAGTATGTGGTCAACGGCTCGAAGACCTACATCACGAACGGCCAGAACGCCGACCTGATCATCGTCGTCGCCAAGACCGACCCCAACGCGCGGTCGAAGGGCATCTCGCTGATCCTCGTCGAGGCCACCCGCGAGGGCTTCAAGCGCGGCCGCAACCTCGACAAGATCGGCCAGCACTCGGCCGACACCTCGGAGCTGTTCTTCGAGGACGTGCGGGTGCCGATCACCAACTGCCTGGGTGAGGAGGGCAAGGGCTTCGCCTACCTGATGACCCAGCTGCCGCAGGAGCGCCTGGGCATCGCGCTCCAGGCCCAGGCCGCCGCCCAGCGCGCCTTCGACGAAGCGGTGAAGTTCACCAAGGAGCGCAAGGCGTTCGGCCAGACCGTCTTCGACTTCCAGAACACCCGCTTCACCCTGGGCGGCCTGAAGGCCAAGCTGCAGGCCGGCTGGGCGCACCTGGACTGGGCCATCGCCCGGCATCTGAAGGGGGAACTGACCGCCGCCGAGGCCTCGGCCGCCAAGCTGTTCCACACCGAGCTCCAGTGGGAGATCTGCGATGCGGGCCTGCAGCTGCACGGCGGCGCGGGCTACATGAACGAGTACCCGATCGCGCGGCTGTGGCGCGACGCGCGGGTCCAGCGGATCTACGGCGGCACCAGCGAGATCATGAAGGAAGTGGTCGCGCGCACCCTCTAGCGGCGCTTTCTCGGGCACCAGACGCAACAAGCGCCGCCGTGCGGCGTTCCGGGTGGGTCACACTTCGGGATGCCGCAACCATGGAAAAGACCACGATCGCGCTGGAACGCAAAGACGGCACGCGCACCGTCGTCCGGCGGGCCAACCGCCTGCTGACCGCGCTGTCGTCACGCGATTTCGGCGTGCTGGAACCGCACCTCGAACTGGTGGACCTGCCCCGCGGCAAGGTGCTGTTCGAGCCGGGCGACGACGTGGTCACCACCTACTTCCCCTGCCACCGCACCATGGTGTCGCTGCTGATCGTGACCCAGGACGGCCGCGAGGTGGAGGCTGCCACCATCGGCCGCGAGGGCGCCGTGGGCGGCATCGTCAGCGAGGGCCACAAGCCGGCGTTCAGCCGCGCCGTGGTGCAGGTCGGCGGCCAGGCGCTCTGCATCCCCACCAGTCACCTGGAGGCGGCCAAGACGGGCTCGGCGCGGTTCGGCGACCTGTTCTCCCGCTACGCCGACGCCCTGCTCGCCCAGATGATGCAGTCGGTGGCCTGCAATGCGCTGCACCGCACCGAGGAGCGCTGCTGCCGCTGGCTGCTGGCGACCCACGACAGGGCCGGCGACACGATGATCCAGCTGACCCAGGAGGCGTTGGCCGAGATGCTGGGCGTCCAGCGCACCACGGTGACCGCGGTCACGGGCGTGCTGCAGGACCGCGGCCTGATCCGCACCCACCGCGGCCGGATCGAGATCCTGGACCGCCCCGCCCTCGAACGCGCCGCCTGCGAATGCTACGGCGCCGTCGAGGCCCATTTCGCCCGGCTGCTGCCGGAAGTGGCGGACTGACCCTCCTCGCCCTCCACACGGAGTGGGCGAGGGAGAGGAGCTATCGCTTCACCACCTCGCCGCCCTTCATCACGAACACCGGCTTCTCCAGCACGGTGACGTCGTTCAGCGGATCGCCCTGGACGCCCACCATGTCGCCGTAGAAGCCCTTGGCGACCTGGCCCACGTCCTTGTCCCAGGCCAGGGCCTCGGCGGCGTTGACGGTGGCCGACTGGATGGCCTGCAGCGGGGTGGCGCCGAAACGGACCATGACGGCGAACTGCTTGGCGTTCAGGCCGTGCGGATACACGCCCGCGTCGGTGGAGAAGATCATCCGTGCGCCTGCCTTCAGCGCCTTGCGGTAGTTCTCGCGCTGGATGCCGCCGATCTCGCGGTCCTTGCGCAGGTTGTCGTCCAGCTCGCCGTTCTTCTTGCCCTCCGCCTGGGTGTAGTCGGTGTTGTAGATGTCGAAGCCGAGCCACGTGCCCTTCTGGACCGCCAGCTTGATGCCCTCGTCGTCGATCAGGCTCACGTGCTCGATGGTGTCGATGCCGGCGCGGATGGCGTCCTTGATGCCCGGCGCGCCATGGGCGTGGGCGGCGACCTTCATGCCCGCCATGTGCGCCTCGTCGGCGATGGCCTTCATCTCCTCGTAGGTGAGCTGCTGCGCGCCCGGTTCGTCGCCGCGCGAGAAGACGCCGCCGGTCGCGCAGATCTTGATCGAGCGCGCGCCGTACTTGCGCTGGGTGCGCACCTGCTTGCGGCCCTCGTCGGGGCTGTCGACCAAGGCAGGGCTCTTCTCGTCCATCGACGGCGGGAAGAAGGTCTCGTCGCAGTGACCGCCGGTGGCGCCGAGCGCATAGCCCGAGGCCATGATCCGGGGACCGACGATCCAACCCTCGTCGATCGCCTCACGGATGCCGACGTCGGCGTAGAAGGCCGTGCCGACGTTGCGCACGGTCGTGAAGCCCGCTTCCAGCGTCGTCTTGGCGTTGGCCACGCCCACGGCGGTCCAGAAGCTGTCGGTGAACTCGTAGGGGCGGTAGCCGCCATACCTGCCCGCGCTGGTCAGGTGGACGTGCATGTCGATCAGGCCGGGCAGCAGGGTGACGGCCGGCAGGTCCACCCGCTCGGCGCCCGCCGGCACGGCGTCCCCCGCCTTGCCGACCGAAGTCACGCGGCCGTCCTCGATGATCACCAGCGGCTTGTCGACGTACTTGCCGGTCTTGGTGTCCAGCAGGCGCTCGGCGGTGACCGCCACCGTCTTCGCGCTCGCCCCGCCGGCCAGCATCGCCGCGGCCAGCGCCGCTCCCAGAATCACCCGCATCGCCGTCTCCCGATTGTTACATTCCGCTAGCACAGACTTACCGGAAGCTCTGCCGGAAGTGTCGCAGGCGGGCCGGGCGCGCAGGCTGCGGGTGACAGGGGAAGCCCCGTCCGCTATCGGACCCCCGCAAGTTTCGAGGGACGGTGCATTGAGCCAGGACGTGGAAGAGCAGGGCTGGGCGACGGCGAAGACGCTGGCCGAGGCGCTGCCCTACATCCAGATCTACGACCGCGAGACCGTGGTCATCAAATATGGCGGCCACGCCATGGGCGAGGAGTCGGTGGCCAAGTTGTTCGCCGCCGACGTCGTGCTGCTGAAGATGCTGGGCCTCCACCCGGTCGTGGTGCACGGCGGCGGCCCGCAGATCAGCCGGATGCTGGAGCGGGCGGGCGTGAAGTCGACCTTCATCGACGGCCTGCGGGTGACCGACGAAGCCACCATGGAAGTGGCCGAGATGGTCCTCTCCGGCGCGATCAACAAGGAGATCGCCAACTGGATCACGCTCGCCGGCGCCGAGGCCGAGGTGCGCGGCGTGGGCCTGTCCGGCAAGGACGCCCGGCTGATCACCGTCGAAAAGGCCGTCCGCACCAAGAAGGACCCGGACAGCGAGATCGAGAAGGTCGTCGACCTGGGCTTCGTGGGCGAGCCGAAGAAGATCGACACCACCCTGGTGGAGGCCCTCCTGCGGGCCGAGGAAGACTATATTCCGGTGATCGCGCCGATCGGCGTGTCGGTCGAAGGCCAGACCTACAATATCAACGCCGACACGGTGGCCGGCGCCATGGCCGGCGCGCTGGAAGCCAAGCGCATGCTGCTGCTGACCGATGTGGCGGGCGTGCTGGACAAGAACGGCGAGCTGATCCGCCAGATGACCGTGGCCGAGGCGAAGGCCGCCATCGCCACCGGCGTCGCCACCGGCGGCATGATCCCGAAGCTGGAAACCGCCATCGCGGCGGTGGAGTCCGGCGTCGAGGCCGTGGTCATCCTGGACGGCCGCCGCCCGCACGCCATGCTGGTCGAGCTCTTCACCGAGCACGGGTCGGGGACGCTGGTTTGCAGGTGATGAGCGCCGACCGAGATCCTGCCGACCTCAGGCACATCGACACCTGGCTGTTCGACCTGGACAACACCCTCTATCCGGCCGAGTCCGGCTTCATGGCCGAGATCGTCGACCGGATGACCGACTTCGTGGAGAAGGTCACCGGCCTGCCCCGCGACGAGGCGTTCAAGCTTCAGAAGGCCTACCTGGCCGAGCACGGCCTGACGCTGAAGGGCATGATGCTGAACCACGGCGTCGATCCGCGCGACTTCCACGCCATCTTCCACGACATGTCGCTGGAGGCCCTGGCGCACGATCCCGATCTGCTGGCGGGGCTGGAGCGGCTGCCGGGCCGCCGGCTGATCTTCACCAACGCCGACAACGTCCACGCCGAGCGGGTGCTGGAACGTCTGGGCCTCGGCCACCTGTTCGACGACGTCTTCCACATCGGCTCGGCCGGCTACGAGCCCAAGCCCAGCGCCGCGGCCTTCGCGAAGATCAACGCGGCGCACGCCATCGACCCGGCCGTCACCGCCTTCTTCGAGGACAGCGAGCGTAACCTGGCGCCCGCCGCCGCGCTGGGCATGACCACCGTGCTCGTCGGGCCCTGGGCCGCGCAGTCCACCGCCGATTTCGTCCACCACCGCACCGCCAAGCTCGCGCCGTTCCTGGCGCAGGCGAAGCTCCGAGAGGCCGCCTGAGAATGTCCGACGACCTGAAGACCGTGATCGAAGCCGCCTGGGAGGCGCGCGACACGATCAACACCTCGACCACCGGCCAGGTGCGCGACGCCGTGCACGAGACCATCGAGCAGCTGGACGCCGGCAAGATCCGCGTGGCCGAGCGGATGGAGGACGGGGCCTGGGTGACCCACCAGTGGGCCAAGCAGGCGATCCTGCTGTTCTTCCGGCTCACCGCGAACCGGCTGATCGACGCCGACGCGCCGCATCCCTACTGGGACAAGGTGCCGCTCAAGTTCACCGGCTGGGACGCCCAGCGCTTCGAGGCCGCCGGCTTCCGCGCCGTGCCGGGCTGCGTGGTCCGCAAGGGCGCCTTCGTGGCGAAGAACGTGGTGATGACCCCCTCGTTCGTGAACATCGGCGCCTATGTCGACGAAGGCACGATGGTCGACACCTGGGCCACGGTCGGGTCGTGCGCCCAGATCGGCAAGAACGTGCACATTTCGGGCGGCGCCGGTATCGGCGGCGTGCTGGAGCCGCTGCAGGCCAACCCGACCATCATCGAGGACAACTGCTTCATCGGCGCCCGCGCCGAGGTCGCGGAAGGCGTGATCGTGCGCGAAGGCTCGGTGCTCTCCATGGGCACGTTCATCACCTCCACGACGCCGATCATCGATCGCCGCACGGGCGAGACCTTCACCGGCGAGGTGCCGCCCTATTCCGTCGTGGTCTCGGGCAACCGGCCGAACGCCCACGACCCGTCGCTGCCGTCCACCTACTGCGCCGTGATCATGAAGCGCGTCGACGAGCGCACCCGCTCGAAGACCAGCATCAACGAGCTGCTGCGCGAGTAGGCCGCGCTTGCACCTGCGCCCGGCCGCCTTCCATATGGCGGCTGGCGTGAGGCGATCCGGGAGCGGACTGTGGCTGACGAGAGCGAGGCGGCGAAGGGCGCACCGGCCTTCGATCCGCTGCACCTCGACATCCAGCTCTGCTTCGCGCTCTACACGGCCAGCAACCTGATGACCCAGGCCTACCGGCCGCTGCTCGCGCCGCTGGGCCTGACCTATCTGCAGTACCTGGCGCTGATGGCGCTGTGGACCCAGGCGCCGCAGTCCATCGGCGATCTCGGCCGGCGGCTGGGCCTGGACGCCAGCACGCTGACGCCGCTCTGCAAGCGCATGGAGAAGGCGGGCCTGGTCACCCGCACGCGCGATCCAGCCGACGCGCGGCGCGTGATCATCGACCTGACCCCGCATGCGCGGGCCCTGCGCGAGAAGGCGGTCTCGGTGCCGACGGCGATGTTCTGCCAGATCCCGATGCCGGTGGAGGAGATCACCACGCTGAAGGCGAGCGTCGAGAAGCTGATCGCGGGGCTGCGGCAGGCCGATCCAGACTGAGGACGCGCCCCTGAGGCTGAAGGCGGATGTCTGTCGGCGGGATGCCCCCTCATTCGTCATCCCACGGTCAGCCGCAGGCTGAACCGCGGGACCCAAGTTGGCGCTCGAATTGCTGCGATCTCAGCTTGGGCGGCCCCAGTCCGCCCGCCGGGCGTCCGTCGGATGACGGGGTGGGTTAGGTCCTAGATCCCGGCGTACCACTGGTAGCCGCGGTCTTCCCAGTAGCCGCCCTTGCCCTGGCCCAGGTCGTCGAAGCGCTCCACCAGCGCGATGCGCATCACGTACTTGGCCATCTTGTAGCCGAGCTGGCGCTCCAGCCGCAGGCGGACGGGCGCGCCGTGGGCGACCGGCAGCGGCTTGTCGTTCATCTCGTAGGCCAGCAGCGTCTGCGGATGGCGCGCGTCGGCGAGGTCGATGGTCTCGTAGTAGTCGCCGGTTCCGTCCAGGGTGAGCTCCAGCGTGTCGGCGCAGAAGAAGGCCACGTACTTCGCCTGCGGCTTCACGCCCGCCCGGTCCAGCAGCGGCCCCAGCCGCGCGCCCTTCCACTTGCCGATACTGCTCCAGCCCTCGACGCAGTCGTGGCGGGTGATCTGGGTGCGCGACGGCGCCCGGCGCAGGTCGTCCAGCGAGAGCTGCAGCGGCCGCTCCACCAGCCCGCCGATCTCCAGTCGCCAGTCCTTGAAGCCCGCCGCCACGTGCGCCTGGTAGTCCTCGCTGTCGGGATTGACCGTCCCGTTGGCGCGGAAGTCGGGCGAGATGGCGCTGGCCGGATATTCCCGCGCCAGGGCCCGACGGCCCAGCAGCAAGCGCTGGACGTGGAAGTTCACGCCCTCGGCCAGGTTCAGGCGCCGGTTGACCTCGGGCGACGTCGCGATCCTGTCGCAACCGGCCACGCCGGCGCCCGTCGCGCCCAGCACGCCGCCCAACAGCCCACGCCGGGTCGAGGCGCTCATGACTTCACCTTCTCGCGGCGGATGACGAACCAGCCGGTGATCATCGAGCGGACCTCGTTCACCGGCCCCGCCGCCAGCACCATGGCCAGGTGGACGGCGACGAACGCCGCCAGCCCCGACGCCGCCAGGAAATGCAGCGTCCGCGCCGACTGCCGCCCGCCCAGCAGGTCGCCCAGCAGCGGCAGGCGGGCATAGACCGCCGGCGACATGGTCAGGCCCGTCAGCAACATCAGCGGCAGCAGGCCGAAGATCACCACGGCATAGGCCAGCTTCTGCAGCACGTTGTAGCCGCGCGCCTCGTCGCCGTGGGCGAAGCGCAGGCGCAGGTGATCCCACAGCGATCGCGGCACGGTGCGCAGCTCGGCCAGGGACGGCCAGATCAGGCCGGTCACCCGGCCGCTCAGGATCGCGAAGGCGCCGTAGATCAGGCCGTTGATCACCAGGATCCAGGCGAACGCGAAGTGCCAGCGGCGGCCGGCGCCTAGGTCAGCGTAGGACGGCAGCGTCAGCCAGCTCGGGAACGCGCGGGCCTGCAGTTGCTCGCCGCCCGACAGCGAGGCGCCCAGGACGCCCGTGGTGTCGAGGCTCGCGCCCGCCACGGTCAGCCGGCCGCGCAGCTCGCCGTCGTCGCGCGGGACAGCCTCGACGGCCGCCCAGGGATGGGCGAAGCGGGCGACCTCGCCCCAGTAGAAGGCCGGATGCGCGTTGAGGATCTGCAGCCCGCTCAGCAGCAGGACCAACAGGCACAGCGCGTTCAGCCAGTGGGCCAGGCGCACCAGCAGGGGGTGGCGGTAGACCGCCGTCGCCCCGCGCCGCGTGCGCTCCGGAAAGGGCTTCATGCGCCCGGCCTACATCGGCGGCGCCGCGCCCTTCTCGCCGACGGCCACCGCGCCGGTGATCAGGCCGCCGCCGCCCGGCTTCGGGAAGGCCAGCAGGAAGACGGGCACGCCCGCCTTGACCAGCGGGCGCGTGCCGCCGGTGATCTGCACCACCGGCACCTTGGGCGGCACCACGATCTTGCGCTGGCCGGTGGGATAGCTGACCTGCAGCTCGCGGCCCTTGGCGCCCACGGTGACCTTGCCGACCGTGCCGTTGGTCATCATCGAGCCCTTGCGCAGGTTCCAGGCGTAGTGGCCCTCGCCGATCTTCACGCCGGGCGGGAAGACGTGGACCTCCAGCGACTTGCCTGAGCCGTCGGCCTGCGGAATCTCCGACGTGCCGATGAAGCTGCCTTCCTTGATCTCGGAGACGTCGATCGGCTTGGTCACCTGCACGGTCCAGTCGGGCGTCAGGTCCACCGTCACCGGCTTTCCGCCCTTGGGCTTCACCGTCAGGTGGCCGGCGTCGATCTGGCTGACCACGCCCCGCAGCGGCAGCGGCCCCGTGGGCTGCGACGCGGGCGGGGCCGCTGCGGCGGGAGCAGCGACGGCGAGCACAGCGGCGAACAGCAGGGCGAAGCGCATGGAAATCTCCCGGAGCGATGATGTCGGGAGGTCCTTCGCACGCAGATATTTTGCATGCAAATTAATTGCAGCCGCTACCGCTCCGGATACGGCGTCCCGTCGCGGTGGAGGTAGCCGCCCGGGCCGGTGACCAGGTCGATGTCGGGATAGTCGCACTCGTCGGCGTCGGGTCGGCGCGTACCGATCTCGATGTAGACGGCGTCGCGGTCGCTGCGGTTCTGCAGGCAGTGGGCGTGGCGCGGCTCACCGGCCTTCCAGCCCGCGCAGTCGCCCGCGCGCAGCAGGTGGTCGCCGTCGTCCTCGACCAGCACGACCTCGCCCTCCAGCACCCAGACGAACTCGTCCTCATGGGTGTGCCAGTGGCGCTGGCTGGACCACACGCCGGGCGGCAGGCGCACCAGGTTCACGCCGAAGTCCGTGAGCCCCGCCGCGTCGCCCAGCTTGCGCCAGGTAGAGCCCAGGCAGATGTCGCGGAAGGGGTCGGGGTAGCTGCAGCCCGCGCGCGTCTCCAGCGCCGCGATGTCGATCTTCGGCATCAAACCTTCCGTCCCTCCGTGTCCTCGTAGACCGTGCCGTCGCGGCGACGGGTGACCGTCTCGCCGGCGCGGATGACCATGTCGATGTCGGGATAGTCCACCGCGTCCTCCACCGGCCGGCGCGTGCCGATCTCCAGGAGAACCGCCTGGCGGTCGGAACGGTTCTGGATGTGGTGGCCGTTGGCGACGCCGGCCTTGAAACCCGCGCAGTCGCCGGCGCGCAGGATGGTCTCGCCGCCCTCCTCGACCAGGACGACCTCGCCCTCCACGACCCAGACGAACTCGTCCTCGACCGAGTGCCAGTGCCGCTGGCTGGTCCACACCCCGGGATCCAGGCGCATCAGGCTCACCCCGAAGTCGGTGAGGCCCGCGACGTCGCCCAGCTTCCACCGCTTTCTGTCGCGGCAGGGCTCGTCGTAGGGGGCCGGATAGGTGGTCCCGAAGCGCGTCGGCGCCTGGTCGATGTCGATCTTGGGCATGATCCCCTCGCGTCTCCCGTGATTGCCAGATATGGCGGACCCATGCCGTCCGAAAGCCTTGGCGCCCCCGACGCCGTCGAACTCACCCGCGACCTGATCCGCCGCCCGTCGGTGACGCCCGCCGATGCAGGCGCCATGACGATCGTCGAGGAGATGCTGTCGGGTCTCGGCTTCGCTTGCCGGCGCATGAAGTTCGGCGAGATCGAGAACCTCTACGCCCGCTACGGGACCGCCCGGCCCAACCTCTGCTTCGCCGGCCACACCGACGTGGTGCCGGTGGGCGACGCCGCCGCCTGGTCGAAGGACGCCTTCGCCGCCGAGGTGGTGGACGGAGTGCTGATCGGGCGCGGCTCGGTCGACATGAAGAGCGCCATCGCCGCTTTCGCCGCCGCCGCCGCCGAAGCGATCGCGGCCGGCAAGGTGACGGGCTCGATCTCGTTCCTGATCACCGGCGACGAGGAGGGCGTGGCCACCCACGGCACCAAGATGGTCGTGGAAGCCCTCGCCGCCGAGGGCGAGGTCATCGACCATTGCGTGGTGGGCGAGCCCACCTCGGCCGAGACCTTCGGCGACATGGTCAAGGTAGGCCGCCGCGGCTCGATCAACGCCGAGATCGTGGTGGAGGGCATCCAGGGCCACGTGGCCTATCCGCACCGCGCGGCCAACCCGGCGCCCGTTCTGATCAAGCTCCTGGCCGCCCTGCAGGCGCGCAAGCTGGACGACGGCTACGCCGAGTTCCAGCCGTCGAACCTCGAGGTCACCTGGATCGACATGCCCAACACCGCCACCAACGTGATCCCAGCGGTGGCGCGGGCGCGGCTCAACATCCGCTTCAACCCGAACCACACGGGCCAGGCGCTCGCCGACTGGATCGCCGCCGAGGCCGCGAAGGCCGCCGACGGCTTCAAGGGAACCGCGACGGTGACGCCCCAGATCAGCGGCGAGGCCTTCCTGACCGAGCGCGGCGACTTCACGGACCTGGTGGCCGCCGCCGTCGCCGATGTCACCGGCGCGCCGCCCGAGCTCTCCACCAGCGGCGGCACGTCCGACGCCCGCTTCATCCGCGCGCTCTGCCCGGTGATCGAGGTGGGCCTGGTCGGCAAGACCATGCACCAGGTGGACGAACGCGCCCCGGTCGCCGAGATCCGCACCCTGCAGCAAGTCTACTCGCGGATCATCGAGCGGTATTTCGCGTAGTTCCTCCCCCGCGGGGGGAGGGGAACCGCAACCGCCCGCCCTGCAGGCGGGCGAAGCAAGAAGCGCCGGGTCGCCGAGCGACCCGGTGGGCGGTGGAGGGGGTCCTCCACGGCCGATGAGGAAGCCCCCTCCGGCCCTACGGGCCACCTCCCCCAACGGGGGAGGAACTGTCGTAGGCCACACCTGTCAGATACAACCCCTCGGCCGGCGCCACAGGGCCACACGCCCGCCGGTCACGGGCTTCCAGCGCCTCGCGCACGTCGTCCTTGCTCCAGCGCCCGACGCCCACCTCGGCCAGCGTCCCGGTCATCGACCGCACCTGCCGGTGCAGGAACGAGCGGGAGGCGAACTCCAGGATCACTTCCTCGCCCTCGCGGAAGACGTTGGCCACGTCCAAGGTCTTCATCGGCGACTTCGCCTGGCAGGCCAGGTCGCGGAAGGTGGTGAAGTCGTGGTGGCCGACCAGCACCTTGGCCGCCTGGTGCATGGCCTCGGCGTCCAGCGGCTTCTTCACATGCCATACCCGGCCCTGGTCCAGCGCCGGCGGGCTCGTGCGGTTGAGGATGCGATAGCGGTAGCGCCGGCCGGTCGCCGAGAACCGGCTGTGCCAGTCGCCCTCGGCCACCTCCGACGCCAGCACAGAGACAGGATCGGGCATCAGGTGGAAGTTCAGCGCATTGCGTACGGTCTCGGCCGGCCAGTCCTTGGCGAGGTCGACGTGCACCACCTGGCCGGTGGCGTGGACGCCGGTGTCGGTGCGTCCGGCGGCGTTCACGCGGATGTCCTCGCCGCAGAACTTCTTGATGGCGCGCTCCAGCGAACCCTGCACGGACGGCAGTTCGGCCTGGGCCTGGAAGCCGTGGAACGGCCGGCCGTCGTACTCGATCAGGAGGCGGTAGCGGGGCATCAGGGGAGCTTCACGCCCTTGGGCACGGGATTGCCGCGCAGGAAGGCGTCGGCGTCCTGCGGGCCCTTGCCCTCGCGCTGGACGCGCAGCAGCCGCACGGCGCCCGCGCCCGTTCCGATCAGCAGGCGGTCGTCCAGGGTGACGCCGGGCTCACCCACCTCGTCCTCGAACGCCGAGAGCAGGGCTTTCACCCGCACCGGCCCCTTCTCGGTCGGCAGCTCGAACCAGGCGCCCGGGAAGGGCGACAGGCCGCGGATCTTGCGGTCCAGGGTCGGGCCGTCCTTGGCCCAGTCCAGCCGCGTGAACTTCGGGCTGATCTTCTTGGCGTAGGTGACGCCCTCCTCGGCCTGCGGAACGGCCACCGCGGTCCCGGCGGCGATGTCGGCCAGGGTCTTCACGATCAGCTCGGCGCCGGCCACGGCCAACCGGTCGTGCAGCGTGGCGGCCGTCTCCTGGGCGTCGATGCGCAGGGTGGCGGTCGAGAGCACCGGGCCCTCGTCCAGGCCCTCGGTCATCCGCATCACCTGGACGCCGGTGACCTTGTCGCCCGCCATGATCGCGCGCTGGATCGGAGCCGCGCCCCGCCAGCGCGGCAGGAGCGAGGCGTGGACGTTGTACGAGCCCAGCCTCGGCGCCTCGAGCACCGCGCCCGGGAGGATCTGGCCGAACGCCACCACCACGGCGGCGTCCAGGCCTAGAGCCGCGAACGCTTCGATCTCCGCCGGGTCGCGCATCGAGGCCGGCGTGCGCACCGGGATGCCGTGCGCCTCGGCGAAGGCGTGGACGGGCGAGGGCTTCAGCTCCTGGCCGCGGCCGCGCGGCGCGGGGGGCTGGGAATAGACGCAGACCACCTCGTGCCCGGCGGCCACGATGGCGGAGAGGGCCGAGACGGCGAAATCCGGGGTGCCGAGGAAGGCGAGGCGCATGGCGGGGTCTTAGCGGGCGGGGCGCTGGAAGGGAACTTCAGCGCAAGCGTCGCCGTTGGAGCCTCAGTCGCAGGGAGCACCATCAAATGCGAAAGACGTTCATGATCGCGACCGCCAGCCTGGTGTTCGCGCTGGCCGCCTGCACCAAGGCCGAGCGGCAGGACACGGCGGGCGACGTGAAGGACGCCGCCCAGGAAGTTGGCGACAAGGCCAAGGAGGCCGCCAACAGCCCCGCGGTGAAGGAAGTGGGCGCCGAGATCAAGGACGCCGCCGGCGACGCCGGGCAGGTGATCAAGGACACCGCCAAGGGCGCGGCCCAGGGCGCCCGCGAAGGCGCCGCCAAGGTCGAGGCGGAGAGCAAGGACGCCCCGGACCACCAGGACGAGAAGCACTAGCGCCAGAACAAATCCGTCCCCTGAAGGGGCGGGCTGATTTTCTACGCCGCGCGGCCCAGCTTCTTGACCTTCTTCACCGCCTGCTCGCGCTTCAGGCGCGACAGGTGGTCGATGAAGAGGACGCCGTTCAGGTGGTCCATCTCGTGCTGGATGCAGACGGCGAACAGGCCTTCGGCGTCTTCCTCGATCTGCTCGCCCTGGTAGTTCAGGTAGCGGATCTTCACGCGGGCAGGCCGGTCCACTTCGTCGTAGATCTCGGGCACCGACAGGCAACCCTCCTCGTACGGCGCGGTCTCCTCCGAGGCCCACAGGATCTCGGGGTTCACGAAGTAGCGGGGCTGGGGCTCCTCGTCCTGACGGGCGAGGTCCATGACGATCACGCGCTTGGGCACGCCGATCTGGATCGCGGCCAGGCCGATACCGGGCGCCTCGTACATGGTCTCCAGCATGTCATCCATGAGGGCGCGCAGTTCGTCGTCGACTTTGTCGACGGTCTGGGACACCTGCTTCAGCACGGGGTGCGGGACGACGAGGATCTCACGAAGGGCCATGGCGCGCAGGTAAGGTCCCTATTGTTGACCGTCAAGGTAGGACAAGCGGGAGGCGACTCCGTGCCGCCCCATCCCTACTCGCCCGCGGCCAGCCGCACCGTCGGCGCCTCGTCCGTCGTCAGCTTGGCCAGCGGACGGACAGCCACCTCCACCGGCGCGAGCTCGACCACTTCCTTGCCCTGGTGGTCGACCTTCAACTCCTCGAAGCGGCGGGCCTGGGTCAGCACCTGGGTTTCCAGCGAGCCGACGAACTGGTTGTAGCGGGAAACCGCCGCCTCCAGCGCCTTGCCCACCGAACCGGCGTGCGCGCCCATCACCGAGATGCGCTTGTAGAGCTCCTTGCCCAGGTCGGCGATCTTCTGGGCGTTGGCGGCCTGCTCCTCGACCCGCCAGCCGTAGACCACCGCCTTGCACAGGGCGAACAGGGTGGACGGGGTCACGATCACCACGCGGCGGTCCATGGCGTCGTTCATCAGCTCGGGCGCGCGGTCCAGCGCCGCCGCCAGGGCCGAGTCCAACGGCACGAACATGGCCACGAAGTCGGGGGAGTTCTGGAACTGGTCCCAGTAGGCCTTGGCCGAGAGCCCCTGGATGTGGCCCCGCACGCTCTGCACGTGGCGCAGGCCCGCCGCGTCGCGGGCGAAGTCGTCGGTGGCGTCCTGCAGCTCCAGGAAGGCGTTCAGCGAGCATTTGGCGTCGATGACGAACAGGCCGCCGCCCGGCAGGCGCACGATCACGTCGGGCCGCCGGCGGCCCTCCTCGGTGTCGGTGGAGGCCTGCTCCTCGAAGTCGAAGCGGCCCGAGAGGCCCGCGGCCTCCAGCACGTTGCGCAGCGTCTGCTCGCCCCAGCGCCCCTGGACGCCCGCGCCGCGGCGCAGCGCCGCCGACAGCTTGCGCGCCTCGTCCTGGGTGGCGGTCGAGGCGGCCAGCATCTGGGCGATCTGTTCCTTGAGTCCGCCCTGTTCCTCGGCCCGCTGCTTCTCCACGGCGGTCACCTGCTCCTGGAACTTCTGCAGGCTCTCGGCCACCGGCTTCAGCTGGGCCTCCAGGCGGGCCTGGGCCAGCTGCTCGCGGTTCCTCACCGCCTCCTCGTTCTTGCGCAGGATCTCCTCGGCCACGCTGGTCGCCGACTGGGTGAGTTGGGCGCGGACCAGGTCGCCCTGCTCGGCCATGAGCTTCATGCGCAGCTCGGCGTTCGAAGCCCGGCCGCGCTCGCGCAGCGCCCAGGCGATGGCGGCCGCCGCGACCAGGACGCAGAGGACCGCGAGGAAGAGAAGACCGTTCATGGTGCGTTCTTACCCCGGCTGGCGAGTCGCGTGAAGCGCCGCCCATGGCCGCAGGCCGCGATCCATGCGAGCTTGCCGGCCATCGCCCCGGCAGAGGGCGCTGGGGATGCATGATGACGACGGAGGCCGCCGCGACGCCTGGGCGCCCGGGGATCGGCCCGTGGGTCGTGCCGCTGCTCGCGCTGGCGGTGTTCATCAACTACGTCGACCGCGGCAATCTCGCCACCGCCGCCCCGCTGCTCAAGGACGAGCTGAAGCTCAGCGCCACCGAGGTGGGCCTGCTGCTGTCGGCGTTCTTCTGGACCTATACGCCGGGACTGGTGCTGGCCGGCTGGCTCGCCGACCGTTTCGACGCCTACCGCCTGCTGGCCGGGGGGCTGGTCGTCTGGTCGGCCGCGACGCTGCTCAGCGGCTTCGCGGGCGGCTTCGCAGCGCTGCTGGCCCTGCGCCTGGTGTTGGGATTGGGCGAGAGCGTCGCCTTGCCGTCCAGTTCAAGCCTTATCGCCCGCCACGTGCCCGCGGACCGGCTGGGGGCCGCCAACGGCCTGATCGTGGCGGGGCTGTCGCTGGGGCCGGCAGTGGGGATCTTCTTCGGCGGGCTGATGATGGCGCACGTCGGCTGGCGCGGCGCGTTCGTGCTGTTCGGCGCGGTCTCGCTGGTCTGGCTGGTCCCGTGGTTCGTGGCGACGCGGAAGCTTGCGCGCGGCGGCGCCTCCGAGGCGACCGGCGGCCCCTCGTTCGGCGACATCCTGCGCCGGCCCGAGGCCTGGGGCGCCGCGCTGGGGCACTTCTGCACCAACTACGGCTTCTACTTCCTGGTCTCGTGGGTCCCGCTCTACCTGGTCCAGGTGCACGGCTATTCGCTGGAGCACATGGCGACCGTGGGCGGCGCGCTCTACCTACTCTACGCCGCCTCCTCCTTCGCCGGCGGCTGGGCCTCGGACCGGTGGATCCAGGCGGGCGGCGCGCCGAACCGGGTGCGCAAAACCTTCTTCGTCGCTTGCCATCTCGTCGGCGCGGCCAGCCTGCTGGCCTGCGCGCTGGCCCCGCCCGCCATGGCGCTCGCGGGGCTTTTCGTGACGGGCATGGCCTTCGGGGCGGTGGGCCCGCACATCTACGCCACGGCCCAGACCCTGGCCGGGCCCCAGGCCGCGGGGAAGTGGATCGGCGTCCAGAACGGCGTCGGCAACTTCGCGGGCATCCTGGGGCCGATCGTCACCGGCCTGATCGTCGACCGCACCGGCGGATTCGCGGGCGCCTTCGCGCTGACCGGGGCCGTCGTGCTGCTGGGCGTCGTGGGATGGGCGGTGATGATCCGGCGGATCGCGCCCGTGGGCTGGGAAGGCGCCTAGCCGACCAGCCGGCCGCCGATGGTCTCGCCACGCGAGAGGGTGGCGGTGATCGGCGCCAGCAGGAACATGTCGCCTAGCCCCTGCGCGGCCGCCGCCGGGCCGATATCGCGGATCAGGTGGCGGCGGATGTCGTCCGGGATGCTGCCTTCGGGCGCGAGCGGGTCGCGGTTGAGCAGCTGCTCGCACATGGCGTCGTCGGCCGCCTTGTCGCCAGTCAGGTCGCCGACCCGCTCCATCACGATCGGATAGGCCGAGGGCGTGCGCGCCGCGTTCAGCGCCGCGGCCATGACGATGCCGTCCAGGAACGAGGCCTTGGACAGCGGCACGCCGTTCCAGATCACGAAGATCGGCGTCTGGCCCACCGTGTCGAACAGGATCGCGAACAGCTGTCCCTCGGCCGGCAGCAGCCAGCCGTCGAACAGCAGGCCCGCCCCGCCCACCTTGAAGCTCAGCAGGCCGTTGTCGGCGCGGCGGATCATCCCGTGGTCGTGGAAGAACCGGCCCGGCATCACCACCGACGGCCGCGTGGTGCGCCAGAAGCCCTCGTAGGCGTGGCCGCGCCGCTCGGTGGTCAGGCGCGACATCTCCAGCACCGGCAGGGGCAGCGCGTCGGGCGCATCGTGCAGGCCGGCGACCCCGTGGCCGTTCACCGGCGCCGCCACGCCCAGCAGGCCGGCCAGGCCCGGCAGGTCCCGGTCCCAGTCCAGCATGGTGAAGCCCGTGCAGCGCGCGGAGATCACCCGGGTCAGGTTCTCGAGGTTGTGCGCCGACGGCGTCACCACGCCCGAGGCCCAGCGGCCGACGAGCGACTTGTCCACGCCGAGCTCGGCCGCCAGGCGCCCACGGCTCATCGAGAGGGCCTTGAGCACCAGCGTCAGCTTCTCGTGGAAGTGAACGGATAACGCCATCGCTGAACATAGTTCCACAATGCAACCCCCTCCTGCAACGGTTGCGCACCGGGTTGCACGAGGGTTTCAGCCTGAGGCGCCACGGTTGCGTGCTTCGATGACGGTTGCTGCACCTCCGCGTACCGGGCGCCTGCACATAACGTGTTTTCCAAGGACACGCGGCGGAGACCGCGACCAGGAGGACCCCCGATGCGGCTGGCGCAGCACATCTTCTATGCGGTCGCGACGCTGGCCGGCGTCTCGATCATCGCGCTGCACGGCCCGCAGCAGCAGAGCCTGTCGATGGGCGCGGGGACGGCCTGCCGGAGCGACCACCTGGAGCGCGCGTGCGATCCGGGGTTGCGGCGCGGGGACATTCTTCAGGGCGACCAGGTGGTCGCCCGGTAACCAGGCAATGAGCCAGGCGTAGGCGCGCCGACACTCCCGAACGTCGCGCCTTCTAAGCCCTGGCTCGCGCCGGACCGTCTCCCGCGGTCATCGGCGCTTTGCGGCGGAGGGGAGCGGTCCTCGCCCCGCGCGGACCCCTAAGGGGTGCTGGCGCTCCGCGTCGTCTTCGGCCCACCTCACAGGCCGTCGGCGGCGCGGGGTGTCGTCCGTCTTCGCTAAGCCGGCCTTCGGGCGCGCATGGCCTGCGCGATGGTGCCGTCGTCCAGCCAGTCCAGTTCGCCGCCCACGGGCACGCCGCGGGCCAGCATGGTGACGCTGACGTCGGCGCTCGCCAGCCGGTCGGCCAGGTAGTGGGCCGTCGTCTGGCCGTCGACCGTCGCGGGCAGCGCCAGGATCACTTCCCGCACGCCCGCGTCCGACGCGCGGCCCACCAGCGGGCCGACCCGCAGGGCGTCCGGCCCCACGCCGTCCAGGGCCGACAGGAGGCCGCCCAGCACGTGGTAGCGGCCGCGGAAGGCCCCGGCGCGCTCCATGGCCCAGAGCGCCCCCACCTCCTCGACCACGCAAATCAGCGAGGCGTCGCGGGCGTTGTCGGCGCAGATGGCGCAGGGGTCCTGGGTGTCGAGCGAGCCGCAGACCTGGCAGGTCTTCACGCGCTGGGCGGCCTCGCTGAGCGCATCCGACAGCGGCAGCAGCAGCTGGTCGCGCCGCTTGAGCAGCGCCAGCGCCGCGCGCCGCGCCGAACGCGGCCCGAGGCCGGGCAGCTTCGACAGCAGTCCGATCAGGCGCTCGATCTCAGGTCCGGCGGAAGCGGCCACGTCAGCTCTTCGGGACCCGCGTCGCCTGGCTCAGCACCACGACCCAGCGGCCGCCTCGCTTCTGCCAGACGTCCACGAAGCGCAGGGTCACGTCGTAGGGCTCGCCGCCCGACGTGCCGCGGGCCCGGGCCACGCCGCCGAGGACGGCGGAATCGCCCATCACCTTCTCGACCTTCTGCTCGACCGTGAACGGCTCCAGCTTGTAGCCGGGCGCCACCTGGTCGGCGATGAAGCTCTGCTTGTCCTGCCTCTGGCCGGCCGAGTTGTGCAGCACGTAGTCGTCGGCCAGCAGCCGCTCGAGCGCCGCCTTGTCGCTGTGGACCTGGGCCTCGTCGTATTCGTGGGCCGCCTTCGCCAGGTCGGCGGGCAGGGAAACGGCGGCGGCGAGGATCGCGGCGATCAGCATCAGAACTTCGGCATCCCTGGAATGTTCATGCCGGCCAGCGGACCCGCCGCCTCGCGCATGATCTCGGCCTGCTTCTCGTCCAGCTTGCGCTTGGCGTCGGCGTGGGCGGCGACGATCAGGTCGGCCACCACCTCGCCCTCGCCCGGCGCCATCAGGCTCTCGTCCAGGTCGACGCGGGCGAGTTCGCCCGTGCCCTTCAGCGTAAGCTTGACCATGCCGCCGCCGGACGTGCCCACGACCTCGATGGCGGCGATCTTCTCCTGGGCCTCGGCCATGCGCTGCTGCATGGCCTGGGCCTGCTTCATGATGGAGCCGAGGTCTTTCACGGGCAGGTACTCACTTCAGAGGTTCGGTCAGGGTCGTGGCCGCCTTGGGCGTCACCATCACCACCACGATCCGCGCCGGCTCGGTGGCCGAGGCGTTGACGATATAGTGCGCCTGGTTCGGGATTTCCGACCATTGCTCGCCGGCCTTATAGCGCCGCTCGGCGTGGTCGCCGAGCCGGTTCACCACCTCGCCCGCCACCACATAGGCATAGGTCGACCCGGGATGCCGATGGCCGGGCGTCCCGATCGTCGTCGCAGGCTGCTTGGCGTTGGGCGGCAGGTCCACCGTCAGCATCGTGGTGGTGTAGTTCGGATCGAGGCCCAGCGGCTCGCTCATCAGCGGCGTCACCCGGTTCTGGGCGTGGGCGCTTCCGGCCGCGGCCAGCAGCGCCAGGACGAGCAGCCTAGTCCTCATCGTCGTCGTCCTTCTCGGCGGGCGGCTCGGCCTCGGTGGGCTCGGGCTGCGTCAGGCGCCGGACGCCCACGATCTCCGTTCCGGGGAAGGCTTGCATCACCCCCTGGATGAACGGGTGTTGCTCGATCTCGGCGCGCTCCTCGCGCTCCTCGCGCTTCTGCTTCTCCCAGAGGCTCTCGGCCCCGCCGCCGCCCTCGGCCGCGATCAGCCAGCGCTCGCCGGTCCACTCCTTCAGGCGGCTGACCAGGCGTTGCGCCAGGTCGCCGGGCGCGCCGGGGGCGGGCTCGTAGGTGATTGCGCCGGGCCGGAAGCTGATCGGCCGGATGAACCGCTCCACGTCCAGCTTCAGCCGGATGTCGCGCCGCCGGTCGATGAGCGCCAGCATGTCCTCGAAGGTCTGCAGGTTGGCCACCGGCTCGACGCCGGGCTGGCTGGACGGCAGCTGCTGGCGGGCCACGGCGTTCGTGGCCACGCTGGCGCGCGCCGCACCGCCGCCGCCGCCGCCGCCGCCGCCCGGTCCGCCAACAGGCCCCGCGCCTCCAGCCGGGTTCTCGCCCGCCTGCAGCCGCTTGAGCGCCTCCTCCGGGCCCGGCAGGTCGGCGGCGTAGGCCAGCCGGATCAGCGCCATGTCGACCGCCGCCGCCGCGTCGGGCGCGCGCCGCACCTCCTCGTAGGCCTTCAGCGTGAGCTGCCAGATCCGCGAGAGCGTCCCCGCCGAGACCGCCGCCCCGATGGCCGCCAGCCGCAGAGCCTGTTCCTTTGGCATCACCAGGGCGTTCGGCCCGATGGCCTTGGCCACCGAGGCGCCGTGGGTGTGGTCCAGCAGGTCCATCACCACCTGGTCCGGATTCGCGCCATAGCCGTAGAGCTGGCGGAAGGTCTCGATGGCGCCGCCCGCCTCGCCCCGCATGATCTGTTCCAGCAGCGTGATCGTCTGCGCCCGGTCGGCCAGGCCCAGCATGTCGCGGATCGAGGCGGCGGTGACCGTCTGGCCCGGCTCGGCCTGGACGATGGCCTGGTCCAGCATCGACTGACCGTCGCGCACCGAGCCCTCGGCGGCGCGGGCGATCAGCATGAGCCCTTCGGCCTCCACGCGCGCGCCCTCGTTCTCGCAGATCATCTCCAGGTTCTTGACCAGCACCTCGGGCTCCACCCGGCGCAGGTCGAACCGCTGGGTGCGCGAGAGGATCGTCACCGGCACCTTGCGGATCTCGGTGGTGGCGAAGATGAACTTGGCGTGGGGCGGCGGCTCCTCCAGCGTCTTCAGGAGAGCGTTGAACGCCCCCGTCGACAGCATGTGGACCTCGTCGATGATGTAGACCTTGTACCGGGCCTCGACGGGCGCATATCGCACCCCGTCCAGCAGCTCGCGGATGTCGTTCACGCCCGTGCGGCTGGCGGCGTCCAGCTCCAGGACGTCCATGTGCCGGCCTTCGATGATGGCGCGGCAGTGGATGCCCTCTTCCTTCAGGTCCAGCGACGGTTCGTGGACCGTGGCGGTCTCGTAGTTCAGCGCACGGGCCAGCAGGCGGGCGGTGGTCGTCTTGCCCACGCCGCGGACGCCGGTGAGCATGAAGGCGTGCGCGATCCGGCCCGTGGCGAAGGCGTTGCGCAGGGTGCGGACCATGGCCTCCTGGCCGTAGAGGTCCTCGAAGCTGCGGGGCCGGTACTTCCGCGCGATGACGGTATAGGCCGCGCCCTCGTCGTCGGCGCGCGGCGGAGGCGGCGCGGCGGGCGCATCGCCGCCGAACATGTCGCCCGTGTTCGGGTCGTGTTCGGGGATGTCGTCGTCGCGGAAGTCGCCCATGCGGCCATCTAACGGGACGCGCAGGTCCCGCGGAAGTGGGCGCCCTCAGAAATCGGGGGAAAGGTGGAGACCGGACAACGACCCGAGCCGTGACCCGTTGTGGCTGCTTCCTTCCGGACCTGACCAGGTTGGCGGGGCGTTCGTCCGCCGCCGATCTCCGCGGCGGCATATGGCGGATCGGTGACCAGAGAGCAAGGGCCGGGTGAGTCGCAGCCCCTCGCGCTGCGCGGATGCAGGCCCACCCCCTGCAATTCCGCAGCCCCTGGCTGCGGAGCTCGCAATTGTCGCGCTCCGGGCGTCGCCCTATTCCCCCGGACCTCCCCCCCGGCGAGGCCTCCCCGCCCGCCGGACACCCAGTGAGGATCTGAGAAATGCTGAGTAAAATCGGCGCTTTGAGCGCCTGCGCCCTGCTGCCTGCCATTCTGGCCGCCACCCCCGCGGACGCCGCGGTGGTGATCTATTCCGCCTATGATTCCGGTGCGACGAGCATCTCGACCAAGCCCAATTCGGATGCGGCGCGGAATGCCTTCATGGCGGCGATCGCCGACCAGGAGAACCAGTACGTCGCCACCTTCGAGAGCGCGGCCCTGGGCGCCTTCACCAGCCTGGACCTGGGCGGCGGCGCGACGCTGACCGGCGCCGACAACGGCGGCAAGAGCCAGACGATACGCGGAACGACGAACTGCTCGTTTTCGGCGTGCGGCGCCAACACGACGGCCGGCGGCAAGAACTTCCTGTACCTGAACGGCGGGACCGCGACGTTCACCTTCGCCGACCCCGTCCACGCGTTCGGCGCCTACTTCACCGGCGCGCAGCTCAGCGGCCTGATGCTGACGTTCAACGACGGCACGGCGCAGTCGGTGTCGGTGCCCGGCCAGTTCGGCGCCGATTATGTGGGCTTCACCGACTTCGGCCGCGAGATCAGCCAGATCACCTTCGTCTCGCGCGGCGACTTCATGGCGATCGACGACGTGGCCTTTGCCCTCTCCCCGGCCCCCGAACCCGCGTCCTGGGCGCTGATGATCCTGGGCTTCGGCGGGGCCGGCGCGATGCTACGCCGCCGCGGAATCGTCATCGCCGCCTGACGGCCGCGATTCGCCTGCGAAAGAGAGGAGCCCCGGTCGCCCCGGGGCTCCTGTCACGTCAGGCCTTGGCTTCGGCCGCCGCGGCCAGCGCCTGGTCGATGTCGCTGGCGTCGTGGCGCTCCAGGATCGCCGGCTCCCCCTGGGCGCGATTGACGATCCGGCCGCGCTTCACGGCCGGGCGCTGGGCGATCTGGTCGGCCCAGCGCTGGACGTTCTTGTAGCTCTTCACGTCCAGGAACTCGCCGGCCTCGTAGGCGCCGCCCTTGGCCACGAGGCCGTACCAGGGCCAGGTGACGATGTCGGCGATCGTGTATTCAGCCCCGCCCAGGTACTCGCTCTCGGCCAGGCGGCGGTCCAGCACGTCCATCTGGCGCTTCACCTCCATGGCGTAGCGGTCGATGGCGTATTCGATCTTGAAGGGCGCGTAGGCGTAGAAGTGGCCGAACCCGCCGCCCAGGAACGGAGCGCTGCCCATCAGCCACATCACCCACGACAGCACCTCGGCGCGCTTCGCCGGGTCGGTGGGCAGGAACTCGCCGAACTTCTCCGCCAGGTGGATGAGGATCGCGCCGCTCTCGAACACCCGGATCGGCGTCGAGCCGCTGCGGTCCATCAGGGCCGGGATCTTGGAGTTGGGGTTCACCTCGACGAAGCCCGAGCCGAACTGGTCGCCCTTGCCGATGTTGATCAGCCACGCGTCGTACTCGGCGCCCGTGTGGCCCAGGGCCAGCAGTTCCTCCAGCATCACCGTGACCTTCACCCCGTTGGGCGTGCCCAGCGAATAGAGCTGCATCGGATGCTTGCCGATGGGCAGCTCGTGCTCATGGGTCGGGCCGGCGATCGGGCGGTTGATGGCGGCGAAGCGGCCGCCGCTCTCCTTGTTCCAGGCCCAGACCTTGGGCGGGACATAGTCCGCGGGGTGGTTGGGCGGCGGTTTCGCGGCGTCGTCGGCCATGCTGGAGCTCCCTCTCTCGTTGCCCACCGATGTGGGGCCTTGCCGCGCGTTTGGCGAGTCGGGCCGTGCATTTCGCGGCGCGGGTCTGTCGCAGAACGGCTATGGCGACTCAGAGAAGGTGACGAACCCGCGCTGCTCCCTTTAGAAACGTCGCCATGCCGCTTTCCTTCTTCCAGAACACCTTCGCCGGAAATCCGCTCAACAGAGCCAGCGACCGGCGAGGCGACGAGGCGTGGCTCGCCGCCCAACTCGCCAGCTCGGACTCGCTGGGGCTCGCCATCTGGAACGGCAAGCCTTTGGCCGAGAAGACCAAGGACGGCGGGATCCAGATCGCCTACCTGCCCGCCCGCATGGCCGGCGAGCTGGCCGGCGGCAACGAGCGCCTGCTGTTCATGGGCCTCTGGAACGAGACCGCGGTCTTCGCCGTCGACATCGACGGGCCGAACGACCCCGCCCAGGGCCCGCTGCAGGGCCTGGGCGAGTTCATGGACCTGCGCCAGATCGCGCTGCGCCTGCCCGGCCCCGACGCCGGCATCCTGGCCACCGCCAAGTCGATGTTCGAATGGCGCCGCCGCCACCAATACTGCGCCGTCTGCGGCCAGCCCTCGGCCGCGAAGGACGGCGGCTGGAAGCGCCAGTGCCCCGCGTGCGAGGCCGAGCACTTCCCGCGCACCGACCCGGTGGTGATCATGCTGGCCTACCACGGCGACCGCTGCATGCTGGGCCGCCAGGAGGCCTGGCCCCCCGGCATGTTCTCGGCCCTGGCCGGCTTCCTCGAGCCCGGCGAGAGCATCGAGGAGGCCTGCGCCCGCGAGCTCAACGAGGAGGCGGGCCTGCGCACCCGCAACGTCCGCTACCACTCCACCCAGCCGTGGCCCTACCCGTCGTCGCTGATGATCGGCCTGATCGCCGAGGTGGAGGACGACGAGGGCGCGCCCGACCAGACCGAGCTCTCCGAAGTCCGGTGGTTCACCCGCGACGAGGCGAAGAAGCTGATCAAGGGCGAGGTCGAGGGGACCTTCTGCCCGCCCCCGCTCGCCATCGCCCACCAGCTCATCAAGGCCTGGGCGGACGAGGGGTAGGGCCGATGATCCGGCCATCGACCGGGGGCGTCCTGGCGACGCCCGGAAGGGAACGTCGGCGCCGCCGGAGTGGGGCCGGCGGCGCCGACGGGGCCCTGCGCTAGCCGGCCGCGATCGCTCGGCGGCGGCGCATCAGGGCGCCGACCCCACCGAAGCCCATGATCATCATCGCCCAGGCGGACGGCTCGGGGACACCGCCCACTTCGTCGAACGTGACGTTATCGATGACTTCGATGAGGCCCACATTCGTGCCCGGACCACCCGTGAACGGGTCGCCGGCAGCGTTGGTGTAGGCGAGGGTGAAGTTGTCGAACGGCCCGAACATGAAGCCGATCGTCTGGTTCATCACGTCGTCGCGGTTGAACACGACGAAGGTGGAGCCGACGAGGGTCGCGCCCAGGTAGACGGTCAGCACCGCCCGGTCGCCGGGGACCGTGAAGAACGCGTCGTCGTTGCCCAGGTCCATGCTGAGATACGAGTGCGAGCCGTCGGTGAAGCGGCCGGTGATGTAGTTGCCGTTGGTGTCGTTGCGCGCCAGGAGTCCCTGGCCGTCGCTCTGGACGCCGAAGTCGCCGACCTCCAGGCCCTCGCCCAGGGCGGCGCCGAACTCGATCTGCGGGAAGCCCCCGGAGGCGAAGCCGTCGGCGACAAGGCCCGAGGCGTCGCCTTCGAAGGTGATCGTCGTCAGCGCCTGTGCGGCGCTGGCGACAGCGAGACACGCGGCGCAAGCGGCCGCAAAGAGTGCAGGTTTCATAAGCGCGCTCCAAGATGTTGTGGGAACTCTGGATACTGCGCGCGCGCCACCTGCAGCCGAACTCGGCTCGACCCCCGACAAAGCAGCTACGCCATGCCACACTACCTAATGTAGTAAAGGAGTCTACTCTTATCCTTAATTTCAGGAATCTAGAGTTGTACGGCATCTAGTTTGAATCATACTTCACAAATACAGTAAATCATCTTGCGACGAGCAGATGCTCCAGCCACGACAAGGCGCGCGCAGCGCGCGTCGCCGACACACCAACCTTTGGGTCGAGACGAATGTTCCCGCGAGCCTTACCGGCTGCGGAACGGGTCCGCCGGATAGACGCCGAGGATCTCGAAGCGCTCGGAGAAGAAGCTGAGCTCCTCGAAGGCGCGGGCCAGGCCGATGTCCTCGGGCCGGCCATCGACCTCGGAGTAGAAGAACGTGGCGGTGAAGGCGCCGTTCTCCATGTAGCTCTCGAGCTTGGTCATGTTCACGCCGTTGGTCGCGAACCCGCCGAGGGCCTTGTAGAGCGCGGCCGGCAGGTTCTTCACCCGGAAGATGAAGCTGGTCACGCAGGGGGCGGTGAACGGCGGCGGAGCCGGGGTCTTCTCCGCCGTCATGATCAGGAAGCGCGTGGTGTTGTGGTGCTCGTCCTCGATGTCGCGCGCCAGGATCGTGAGGCCATAGAGCTCGGCCGCCAGCGCCGGCGACACCGCCGCCTTGGTCGGATCGGGATGCTCGGCCAGCATCTTGGCCGCGCCCGCCGTGTCGCCAGTGGCCTCGGTCTTCAACCCCATGCGCCGCAGCGTCTTGCGGCACTGGCCCAGGGCGATGGGCATGGAGACGGCGGTCTTCACCTGGTCCAGCGTGACGCCGGGATTGACCATCAGATTGAAGTGGATCGGCTTGAACCGCTCGCCGATGATCTTCAGGCCGGACGACGGCAGGAGGTGGTGCACGTCGGCCACGCGGCCGGCGATGGAGTTCTCCACCGGGATCATGCCCAGTTGGCAGTCGCCCGACCGGACGGCCTCGAACGCTTCCTCGAAGGTGGCGTGCGGCACGGGCTCCATCTCGGGAAACGCCGCCGTGCAGGCCTCATGGCTGTTGGCGCCGAGTTCGCCCTGGAAGGCGATGCGTCCCCCCAAACCTTTAGCCGTCATGGAGTGTCCTTGCGTGGGCGCGCGCCCGTTCGAGGTCAGAGGGGTTGTCTACCGAGATCGGGGCCGCGTCGATCACGGCCGCCCAGATGGACATGCCGAGCTCCAGCGCCCGCAGCTGCTCCAGCCGCTCGCGCAGCTCCAGCGGCGACGGCGGCGCGGCGGTGAACCGCTCCAGCGCCTCGCGGCGATAGCCGTAGACCCCGTGGTGCAGCCAGACCGGCCCGTCGCCGTACAGCACCGAGCGGGTGAAATAGAGCGCGCGCGCCGTGCGGCCGCCGGGCGCCATCGACGCCACCACCTTCGGGATGTCGGGGTTGGTCCGTTCCGAAGGATCCGCCTCGGCCACCATGACGGTGGAGATGTCGCACGAGGGTTCGTCGGCCAGCAGCCGGGTCGCCGCCGTCACCACCTCGGGCGCCAGGAAGGGGATGTCGCCCTGCAGGTTGATCACCACGTCGTGGGCGCGGGCAGGGTCCAGGGCGCTCAGCGCCGCCAGGATGCGGTCCGAGCCCGAGGGCAGGTCGGGGTCGGTCAGCACGGCCCGGCCGCCCGCCTTTTCCACGGCCTCCACGATCTCGGCGTCGCCCGCCGCGACGGCCACGGGGCCGACCCCAGCGGCCACCGCCTGGCGCAACACGCGCACGATCATCGGTACGCCACCGATGTCGGCCAGGGGCTTCCCCGGCAGGCGGGTCGCGGCCATGCGCGCGGGGATCAGGACAATCGGGTTCATGCCGTAGGCCAGACCATTCGTCGATCAGGTTGGTTCGGTCTCGGCACGACGAATGGTCTATCTCTTGAACAAGGGTCTAGATCCATCGCGGGCTCAAACGAGCCCGCGATGGATCTGGGACGTCTTGGGCGTTGCGCGAGCGCCGGTAGCGTGTAAGAGAGCCGCACGCAATAAGGGGCGGGATTCCCGCGCGTCCGCGGGCTTGCCCGTGGCCGATGAGAGGCGTGACTAGGGGACTATGAGCGACCTGACGTTCAACAAGATCGCCGGCGCCGTGCTGGCGACCGGCCTGGCCATCGTCGGCCTTCGCGAGCTTTCCGCGGGCGTCTTCGAGCCCGAGCATCCGGCCAAGGCCGGCTACGTGGTGGAGGTCGCCGAGGAAGGCGGCGAGGGCGGCGCGGTCGCCGACACCCCGCCGGATTGGGGCACCGTCCTGCCGGCGGCCAATATCGCCGCGGGCGAGCAGGTCTTCGCCAAGTGCAAGTCCTGCCACACCGACACCAACGGCGGCGCCAACGGCACCGGCCCGAACCTGTGGGGCGTCGAGGGCCGCAAGCCGGGCAGCCATGGCGGCTTCGCCTACTCGCCGGCTATGACCGACTTCGGTTCCAAGCAGGCCCAGTGGGACTACGACCACCTCTACGAGTTCGTGAAGGGCCCGCAGAAGTACATCCCCGGCACCAAGATGACCTTCGTCGGTCTGAAGAAGCCGGAAGACCGCATCAACCTGATCGCGTACCTGCACTCGATGGGCGGCACGCTTCCGATCCCGGCCCCCGATCCGTCGCGCGCCCCGGGCGCTCAGGCGGCGGCTGGCGCGGCCCCGGCGGCGGAAGGCGCTGCAGCTCCGGCCGCGGGCGCCGCCCCTGCCGGCGCGCCCACCGGCGTCGCGGCGGCTCCGCCCGCTTCGACGGCCGGCGGCCCGGCCGGCCAGGCTCCGGCCCAGCCCGGCGCCCCCGCGGCGGCCCCGGCCGCTCCGGCGAAGAAGTAGACCGGACGAACAATTCGATTTGCGGAATGGCCGGGCTCAGTCCCGGCCATTTTCGTTTGCGGGATTTCCCCCTCCCCTCGTCATCGCCCGGCTTGTCCGGGCGACCCAGGATCGCAGGCTGCGCCGCAGAATGCGTGGCGCCGGCGGTGCGACACGTCGGAGGCGGAGTTCATGGGTCGCCCGGACAAGCCGGGTGATGACGAGCCACGTAGAGAGGCGCGCGCCCCTCGGCGGCGTTCAGACCCGCCGGTAGCCCGTCGGCTGGCCGACGCCAGCGGCGTCGATGCGGGCGATGGCGTCGCTGAGCGGCTCGATCACGGTCGCCATGTGGTGGCCGTTGGCGTGGACGATGCGGCCCTCGCCGACGCCCATGGCCACATGGCCCTTCCAGAACACCAGGTCGCCGCGGCCGAACTCGGCCGCCTCGATCGGCGCGCCCAGAGCCTGCTGCTGGTCGGTGTCGCGCGGGCAGGCGCGGGCGCAGGCGAACAGGGCCTGCTGGATCAGCCCCGAGCAGTCCAGGCCCAGGCTCTCTCGACCGCCCCACAGGTAGGGTGCGCCCACGAAGCGCTCCGCCACCGTGGACCAGTCGTCCTCGAACTCGCCGATGGGGCTGAGGTGCGCAGCGGTCATCCAGCCGGCGCCGGCCACCTTGGCGAGCTTGCCCTCGACGGTTTCCACCGTAACCAGGCTGTTGATCGAATAGGGGCCGATGGCGCGCGACTTGATGCTGGCCTCGGCGAAGGCGTAGGTGCGCAGGGCCGAGACGCGATGGGTCGGCATGGCGCCGGCCGCGCCCAGCGCCGAGGCGTGGACGAAGCCCACGTAGCCGTCGCGGGCGGCCTGGCCGAACAGCCACTCGCCGTCTTCCTCCAGAACCTCGAAGCGCTCGCCGAACAGAATCTGGTCCATCTGCTCGGAGTCTTGCGAAGCGGCGGCGCGGATGGCCGAGGCGGGGGCCGTGCAGCCCATGGCCTTGGGGTCGAGGTAGACCTCGGCTTCCAGCACGCCTTCCAGGCTGCGGGCGGCGATGCCGTCGCGCCAGGGCGTGATGCGCGGATCATGTTTCATGCGAAACGCTCGCGGATCATGCGGTAGAGACCGCGTATGGCCTGCGCCTCCCCGCCACCGGGGAATCCCGGACGGGCGCGAGGGTTCCAGGCGAAGATATCCAAATGCACCCACGCAGATGTGGGCGCGAATTTCTGAAGAAACAGTGCCGCGGTGACCGAGCCCGCCTGGGCCCAGCCGTCGGGGTCGTTCTTGATCTCGGCCACGTCGCTGTCCAGCGCGTCGGCATAGGGCTTCCAGAGCGGCATCCGCCACAGAGGATCCGATTCCGCCTTGGCCGCCGAGTCGATCTCGGCCGCCAGGCCGTCATCGTCCGTGTAGAACGGCGGCAGCTGCGGCCCCAGCGCGATGCGCGCCGCCCCGGTCAGGGTGGCCATGTCGATGGTCAGGGCGGGTTCCAGCTCGCAGGCCCGGGTCAGCGCGTCGGCCAGGATCAGGCGGCCCTCGGCGTCGGTGTTGCCCACCTCGATCGACAGGCCTTTGCGCGAGGCCAGGACATCGCCAGGCCGCATGGCGTCGCCCGAGATGGCGTTCTCGACCACCGGGACCAGCACCGAGAGGCGCACGGGCAGCTTGCCGGCCATGATCATCCGGCCCAGCGCCAGGGCGTGGGCGGCGCCGCCCATGTCCTTCTTCATCAGCCGCATGCCGGCCGACGGCTTGATGTCGAGGCCGCCGGTGTCGAACACCACGCCCTTGCCGACGATGCAGACCAGCGGCTTGTCCGCCGGCCCCCACTGGATCTCGATGAAACGCGGCGCGCGGGCCGGGTCGGCCGCGCGGCCCACGGCGTGGACGGCCGGATAGTTGGCCTCCAACAGGCCTTCGCCCTCGATCACGGTGATCTGGGCGCCGTGCTGCTCGGCGATCTCGCGCGCGATGGTCTCGATCTGCAGCGGGCCCATGTCGTTGGCCGGCGTGTTGACCATGTCGCGGGCCAGCGCGCAGGCGTGGGCGACGTTGCGCACCTCGGCAAGGTCGCAGCCGTCGGCCAGCAGGCGCGGCCGCTCGCCGTCGCGCGTCTTGTAGCGGTCGAAGCGATACGACCCGAGCGCGAAGGCCAGGGCGGCCTGGTCGGCGCTGACCGCGTCGGGCCTGGCGGCGAGACGATAGACGCCGGCCGGCAGCTTCGCCGGCAAGGCGCGCAGGACGCTCCAGCCGTCGCCCGCGCCGAACAGCACGCGATCCAGTGCGCCATCGGCGCCGGGGACCAGCAGCAGCTGGCCGGACTTGCCCTTGAACTCGGCGGTGCGGGCCAGGCCGGCGGCGAACGGATCGGCCGCGAGCGCCGCGGCGGTCTCGGCCTCGTTGAGGACGTGGATGGGGATGACCGGCCCGTCGAAGGCCTCGAGCAGGACGTCGGACATCTCAGAGACCCAGGATCGGCCCAAAGGGCGACGCCGACAGGGCCATGCAGGCGCCCGCCGCGATCGCGACGCCGTAGGGGATGCCCTCGGCCTTGTCGCCGAGGCGCACGATCCAGCGCGGGCCGAGAAGCGTCAGCGGCCGGAAGGCGGCCGACCGCAGGCTGAGGACGACCACGGCCAGGAACCCCCCGGACGTCGCGGCGCCGAGCAGGAACTGTGGAAGCGCGGCCCAGCCCAGCCACAGGCCGGCGGCGGCCAGCAACTTGGCGTCGCCGCCGCCGATCCAGCGCAGCGCGAACATGGCCATGCCGACGGCCAGCAGCGCGGCGCCCACGCCGACATGCTGCGCCACCGTCATCAGGGGCAGGTCGACGGCGAGGGCCGCCAGGGGGAAGACCGCCAGCAGCGCCAGCGGGATCCAGTTCGGGATCCGGAACGTCATGGCGTCGCTCACCGCCGCCGTCAGGACCAAGGCGGGAAGACAGAGTGTCAGGGCGACGGCCAGCATGGGCATCATGGCAAACGAAACCTCTCCGGCGATCTTATGCGCATCCGGGAATGAACGGAGCGTTGCAGCCAAGCTTGAAATGAAAAGGCCCCCGGCGTTTCCGCCGGGGGCCTGATCGATCGACCTGGGCCTACGCTTACGCGCCGGCGTCGTCCAGGGCGCTCTTGATTTCTTCGAACTTCGAATTGAGGCTGCCACCCACGGCGGTCAGCGCGCCGACGAGCACGACGGCGATCAGAGCGGCGATCAGGCCGTACTCGATCGCGGTGGCGCCGGATTCGTCCTTCAGGAAGCGGGTCACGAACTTCGACATTGGGCTCTCTCCTTGGTGTTAGCGAGCAGACTATGCTGGGGCCTCAAGCTCTTGCCTGCTCGCCCCTAAGAACACGTCCAAGTTCGCCCACCGCGTTTAAAGCCGCATGAATCCGGATGACTAATATATCTACATCATTAGCCGGTATTAATGGTTTCCCGCCGTAAACCATACAATGCTCAAGCTTGTATTTCCCCAGCGGAATCAAGCTTCGCCTATCGGCTGTACGTCGAGCCTCGCCCGCCGCCCCGCACCATCGCCAGGCCCACGAGGCCCACCGCCAGCAGGAACAGCAACGTAGCGAAGCCCCCTTGCTGCGTGCCCGTCGCGCGGGTGCCGACGTTGACCAGCGTGGGCGCGAGCCAGGCCGTGGCGACGCCCGACAACGCATAGACGCCGAAGAACGCGCCGGTCTGTTCCGGCGGCGTGATCCGCGTCAGCAGGGTGCGGCTGGAGGCGTATTGGGCGGTGATGAAAACGGCATTCACGAAGCCCACCAGCACGAAGACCACGTCGGGCAGGTGCGTGAAGACCGGCCCGTTCCAGAGCGGCCCGTGGGCGGCGGCGTCGTAGGGCCAGAAGAACAGGATCTGGTCGGGCCGCATGCCCAGGAAGGCGGTCAGCCCCAGCATGGTCATGAAGATCTCGATGCGCAGCGCGTTCTTCGGCCCCAGCGTCTCGTCCAGCCAGCGGGCCACGAACCCGCCCGCGACCGCGAAGATACTGAGCAGGATGCCGTAGGCCAGCATCTCCAGCGCGCCCCACTTCATCACGCCGACGGCGTAGACCCCCGCGTAGACCAGGACGCCGTTCATCCCGTCCACGAAGAACATGCGCGAGCCGATGTAGACGGCCGCGTCCCGGAAATGGGTGATGGTCTTCAGCATCGTCCACAGCTCGCCCGCGCCCTGGGCGAAGGCGCGCAGGACGGGCGTGCCGGTGCGCGGCGCGTCGGGGGTCCAGAGGAACAGCGGGATCGAGCCGAAGAGCAGCAGGCCCGCCGCCAGCCACGCCACCACCCGCTCGGGCTCGTGGGTCGCGGGGTCCAGCCCGAACAGCGGCGCCGCGGGCACCCAGCTCCAGTCCACCTTGCCGGGCAGCGCGAACGCCCAGGCCGTGAACACCAGCGCCAGCACCGAGAACAGGTTGCCCAGCGACAGCGCCAGGCCCGAGGCCTTGTGCGCGCCCGACAGTCCGGCGGCGCGCACCAGCAGCGAATTGTGGAAGATCTCGTTGTAGGCGAAGAGCACCTGCACGGTCATGGCGAACAGCATGGTCATGCCGATCGACAGGCCGCTGCCGTCGGGCTTGGCCCACCACAGCGCCGCGCACAGCGGGATCATCAGGCCCACGATCAGGCCCAGCCAGCCCTTGCGCCGGCCCAGCTTGTCGATAGAGGCGCCGATGAAGGGCGCCGTGGCCATCACGGTCCAGCCGGCCAGCTGCTGGGCGTGGCTGATGATCTCCTGGCCCTTCACCGGGTCGCCCACCATCGACGCGGCGACGTAGGGCATGAAGATGTAGATGGTGATCAGGATGACGAAGGGATCGCGGCCCCCTTCGAAGATCGACCAGGCAAGGCCGCCCCGGTCCAGTCGTCCATCGGCGGACGCACGGGCGTCCACGTCACTCAGGTCTTTCACGCAAGGCATCCCCGCACGGCCGTTCTGGGCGACGGCCTTCGCCGCCACCGTACGCCGCGAGGATAGGTTGTCGATGATTACCTGAGCTTCGCGTCCGCCGCGGCGATCACGGCCTTGGCATCGATCGCCACGCCCTGCGCGGCCAGCGACTCGCTGAGCGCGGTCAGGCACAGCCGCACGTGCCATGGGCTCGCCGAGGCGCCCATCAGGCCGATCCGCCAGACCTTGCCCTTCAACGGCCCCAGGCCGGCGCCGATCTCCAAGTCCCAGGCCTGGAGCACATGCGCGCGCACCGCCGCCTCGTCGACGCCGTCGGGAACGATCACCGTGTTGAGCTGCGGCAGCCGGTGCTTCTCGTCGACCAGCAGCTTCAGGCCCGCGGCCTCCAGCCCGACGGCCAGCGCCTCGTGCATCCGCGCGTGGCGCACCGTAGCGGCCTGCACGCCTTCCTCGAAGATCGCCACCAGGCTCTCATGCAGGCCGTACAGCGCGTTGATCGGGGCCGTGTGATGGTAAGTCCGGCCGCCCTCACCGCCCCAGTAGGACATGAGCAGGTTGAAATCGAGGAGCCAGTTGCGGACCTTCTCCTTGCGCCCCGCGATGGCCGCCTGGGCCTGTTTGCTGATGGCGATGGGCGACAGGCCGGGCGGCGCCGACAGGCACTTCTGCGTCCCGGAATAGATCACGTCGGCGTCCCAGGCCGCGGCGTCGACCACGATCCCGCCCAGCGAGGTCACGCAGTCCACCACCGACAAGGCGCCGTGCTTGCGCGCCAGGCCGCACAGGGTCGCCGCGTCGCTGCGCGCGCCCGTGGAGGTCTCGGCGTGCACGAAGGCCAGCACCTTGGTCGGCGCCTCGGCCAGGGCCGCCTCGACCCGCGCCGGATCGACCGGCTGGCCCCACTCGTGGTCCACGGTGACGACGGTCGCGCCGGCCCGGCCCGCCATGTCGGCCATCCGGCCGCCGAACGCGCCGTTCACCGCCACCACGCAGCGGTCGCCCGGCTCCAGCAGGTTCATCATCGCCGCTTCCATGCCGGCCGTGCCGGGCGCAGGCAGCGGGACGCAAGCGTGGTCGGGGGCATTGAACAACCGCTGCAGGGCCGCCTTGATCTCTTCCATCAGCGCCTGGAACTGCGGGTCCAGGTGGCCGATCGTCGGGCGCGCCAGGGCGGCCAGCACGCGCGGGCTCACATCGGAGGGGCCCGGCCCCATCAGGATACGGCGGGGCGGTTGGAAGCTCTGCATGATCGAAGGTCCTAGGCGAGAAGCCGCTCGTGTAGGCGACCTCGGAGGTCAGCGTCGAGCCCCAGCGCCTGGTCGAGATAGCCGTCCAGCGAGCCGTGCGCCTCGCGCATGACCCGGAAGGCCTCGGCAAGGTACTCGGCCTCGACCCGCATGGCCACCATCAGCGCCTCGTCCGAGGCGGTCTTGCCCGTGGCCTCGTGGATGACCTCGCGGATCATCGGCAGGCGCTTCTCCATCCGGGCGGGGTCGTTGGTCAGCAGGTAGTCGGCCTGGATGTCGTCGTCATGCACGCCGGCCACGTGATGGGTCAGGGCGCAGATGATCCCCGTGCGATCCTTGCCGGCCGCGCAGTGCACCAGGATCGGCCCGTCCGTCTCGGCCAGGGCGCGGAAATAGCGCTGGTAGAGGTCGATGTGCCGGCGCTGGAACGGCGCGTGGCGGTAGTAGTCCATCATGTACGCGTGGAACGACTGCACGCTCAGGTCCGACGTCTGGATGAACGTCCCCCACTCGTCGGCGGTGTCCTGCCCGAGATCGTTCTCGATCACCTGGGCGGCGAAGCCGGTCCAGCGCCGCGAGGGCTCCTTCTCGCGCTCGTTCGAACGGCGCAGGTCGACGATCACCGAGATGCCCAGGTCGCCCAGCTTCTCGAGGTCGGCGTCCGTCGCCCGCGACTGCGCCGCCGAGCGGTAGAGCAGGCCGCGCTTCAGCCGCCGCGCGCCCGCCGCATAGTCGCCGAAGTCGCGGAAGTTCTCGATGGCTTCGAACGGGATGTGGCGCATGCCGGGTCTTCTAATCGCCTTCCGCGAACTTTTCGAGGCGGGGTGACGCGGCGTGACGTATGGATATACATTGTAAGAAACGCGGAGGCGCACATGAAGGCGGTGACGGTCGCAGGCGGCAATCTGGTCCTCGCGGAGGTCGACCCGCCGTCGCCCCAGCCCTCTGAGGCGGTGGTCGCGGTGAAGGCGTTTTCCCTGAACCGCGGCGAGGTGAAGACCGCGCTCACCGGCTCGCCCGACGGCGCGCGGCCCGGCTGGGACTTCGCGGGCGTCGTGGAACAAGCCGCTGCCGACGGCTCGGGCCCTCGCGCGGGCGCGCGCGTGGTGGGAATGATGATGGCCGGAGCCTGGGCCGAGCGGGTCGCGGTCGCGTCTCCGATGATGGCCGAACTGCCCGACGGCGTATCGTTCGAGGCGGCGGCCACGTTGCCGGTGGCGGGCCTGACCGCCGTCCAGTGCCTGAAGCGCGGCGGCGACCTTCGGGGAAAGAAGGTGCTGGTCACCGGCGCCAGCGGCGGAGTGGGCGTCTACGCCGTCCAGCTGGCGTCCGCCGACGGCGCCGTCGTCACCGCCGCGATCCGCAACCCGGCCAACGCCGCGCTGATGACCCGGCTCGGCGCCGCCCATGCCGTCGACATGGAGGCCGCCCGCGCGTTCGGGCCGTACGACCTCATCCTGGAGTCGGTGGGCGGCGAGACGTTGGGCGCGGCGCTTTCCATGATGGCTCCCGGCGCGACGTGCGTACTGTTCGGCGCCTCGGACACGCCCATGACGACGTTCGACGCCAGCCGCTTCCGCGTGGGCGGCACGACGCTGTACGGCCTGTTCCTGGGCTACGAGTTCCGCAGCGAACCGCCCAGCGCCGGCCTGCGCCGCCTGGCGGAACGCATCGCCGCCGGCGCGCTGGACCCGATGGTCGAGGTCGTCGCGCCCTGGACCCGCACCGCCGAGGTCGCCGCCGACCTGATGGCGCGACGCTTCACCGGCAAGGCGGTGCTGACGCTGAGCTAGCTGCCGAGCACGCGGGCGTGCAGGCGCTCGCGCAGCGCCGCGTCCACGCCCAGCACCTCTTCGAGATAGCGGTCCACCGAGCCGCACCGGCCGCGAATCTCGTCGAAGGCGGCGTCGAGGAACTCGGGATAGACCTGCACCCAGGCCCGCAGCGCCGCGTCCGACGGCCTGCGCCCGACGACCCGCTCCACGAAGGCGCCGGCCTGGGCCATCTTCCGCTCCAGCCGGCTCTCGTCGTTGGTCAGCAGGTAGTCAGCGACCATGTCGTCGTGGTGGACGCCCGCGATGTGGTGGAGGAAGGCGCAGGCCAACCCGGTGCGGTCTTTGCCCGCAGCGCAGTGCACCACCACCGCGCCGTTCGCATCGCCCACCGCGCGCAGGAAGCGGCCAAACAGGTCGATCAGCCGGGGCTCGAAGACGTTGATCCGGTAGTGCCGCATCGTGTCGGCCACCAGCGACTCCGCGGTCAGCGGCGAGGCCTCCAGCTCGGCGACCCAATCCTGGGTCGAGAGGATGTCATTCTCCACGACCTCGCCCGCGAAGCCCGCCCAGCGTCGCGACGGCTCGCGTTCCCGCTCGGTCGCCTGGCGCAGGTCGACGATGGCAGCCACGCCCAGCGCCTGCAGCCTGGCCAGGTCGCCGTCCGTCGCCAGCGCGTGATGGCCCGACCGGTACAGCCGCCCCGAGGCCAGCCCACGCCCGCAACCGGTCGCGTAGCCGCCGAAGTCGCGGAAGTTCTCGATCGCCTCGAAGTCGATGTGCCGGGTCATCCGCGCACCCTACCGGCGCTCGCCACGACTCGCGAAGTGGAGAAGCCGAGGAGAATTCGCCGGACAGCGGCGGACTTCAGCCCTCGGGCAAATCCGCGAACGTCAGGCCGATGCGGAACAGGCTGTACCCGTCGCGTTCGACATCGGCGCGGACCTGGTCGTTGACGTCGGCCTCTTCGCGGATGCGGGTCTCGCACCAGTCGGCCTCGATCCCCTCGGCGGGGAACGCCGCGCCCTCGCGCGCCACCAGGCGGAAGGCCTCGTGGCGGCGGTGGACCATGAACCGGTACCGGGCGCTCACCGGAACGGCGGCTCGTCGAAGCTGCGGAGCTTGCGCGAGTGCAGCCGGTTGCCCTCCTTCTTCAGGAGGTCGATGGCCGCCAGGCCGATCTGCAGGTGCTGGCCGATGGCGCGGTCGTAGAAGGCGTTGGCCTGGCCCGGCAGCTTGATCTCGCCGTGCAGCGGCTTGTCCGACACGCAGAGCAGCGTCCCGTATGGCACCCGGAAGCGATAGCCCTGGGCGGCGATGGTGGCGCTCTCCATGTCGATGGCGACCGCCCGGCTCTGATTGAAGCGCAGGGCGCTGGACGAGTACTTCAGCTCCCAGTTCCGGTCGTCGGTTGACACCACCGTCCCGGTCCGCAGCCGTCGCTTCAGGATATCGCCGGTCTCGCCGGTCACGAGCTCCGCCGCGCCGTTCAGGGCGAGCTGGACTTCCGCCAGCGGCGGGATCGGAATCTCGGGCGGCAGCACCTTGTCCAGCACATGGTCGTCGCGCAGGTAGGCATGGGCCAGGACGTAGTCGCCGATCTTCTGGCTGCCGCGCAGGCCGCCGCAGTGGCCGATCATCAGCCAGGCCTGGGGCCGCAGGACCGCCAGGTGGTCGCAGACCGTCTTGGCGTTCGATGGGCCGACGCCGATGTTGACCAGCGTGATCCCCGCCCGGCCGGGCGCCATCAGGTGGTAGGCCGGCATCTGGTGCTTGCGCCAGGTGCCCGCGGCCACGGCGGCCTCGGGGTTCGGCGTGTCGGCCGTGACCATCACGTGGCCGGCGGCCGAGAGCGCGGTGTAGGGCCCGCCGTCCTTCAGCTGCTTGCAGCCCCAGGCCACGAACTCGTCGACGTAGCGGTGGTAGTTGGTGAACAGGATGAACTGCTGGGTGTGTTCGGCCGGGGCGCCCGTGTAGTGGGCCAGCCGCGCCAGCGAGAAGTCGGTGCGCAGGCCGTCGAACAGGGCCAACGGCCGCGGCTCGTCGCCCAGCCCGATCCAGGCGCCGTCGGCCACCTCGTCGCCGATGTAGGCCAGTTCGGTCGTCGGGAAGTGGCGGGCGATCTCCACCGAGCTCACGTCGGCCATCGCCATGTCGGCGGCGTCCAGAACGTAGGGGAACGGGATCTCCTGATTCGACCGGCCCACCTCCAGGGTGACGTCGAAGTCCTCCTGCAGAAGGCTGAGCTGCTCGACGAGGTAGTCCCGGTAGAGCTCGGGCCGCGTCACGGTGATGGCGTAGCGGCCCGGCGCAGGGATGCGCGCGAACGCGCGGCTCGTTCGGGGATACGAGAGTCCCGGCGGCCAGGTCAGGCGCAGTTCGGGGTAGACAAAGGCCCCGCTCCGCCGTGCGGCGGGATCGGGGGGCGGGCCGCCCGACAGGAAGGATTTCAGGGCGGTGCGGAGAGACTCGACGCTTTGGCGATATTCCGTCTCTAGCCGATCGACGATGCCGGCTGCTTCATGCTTCTTCATCACGCGGCTTATAGCGCCGGTCCGTAAAGGTTGCGAATCTCATCCGCTGGACGGCAGGCCGCTTCCCAGCGAAAAAGGCGCCTCGTTTTGACCGGGGGTCGCATGAACCGTCTCTTCACCGCCTTTGTCGTGGGCGCCATGTTGCTCGGCGTCCTCGTCGGGTACGTGCTGAACCAGTCGCTGCCCGCGGAGAGCGCGAAGGAGGTCGCGGCCAACCTCTCGATCATCACCGACGTCTTCCTGCGGCTGATCAAGATGATCATCGCGCCGCTGGTCTTCACCACCCTGGTCGCCGGCATCGCGCACATGGGCGACGCCTCCGAGATCGGCCGGGTGGGCGTGAAGACCATCGGCTGGTTCATCCTGGCCTCGATCACCTCTCTGACCATCGGCCTCCTGATGGTCCACCTGATCCACCCGGGCTCGGGCCTGTCGCTGGTGGCGCCGCCGGTCGACGCCGCCTCGGGGGTTGAGACCGCCAAGTTCACCCTGAAGGACTTCGTCACGCACCTGGTGCCCAGCTCGATCGTGGACGCCATGGCCAAGAATGAGATCCTGCAGATCGTCGTCTTCTCGGTCCTGGTCGGCACCGCCGTCTCGGCCATCGACGACAAGGCCCCGGCCGTCCTGAGCCTGGTCGAGCAGGGCGCGGCGATCATGCTGAAGGTCACCGGCTATGTGATGAAGACCGCGCCGTTCGCGATCTTCGCCGCCCTGGCCGCCAGCGTGGCGACCCAGGGGCTCGAGGTGCTGGGCACCTACGCCAAGTTCGTCGGCGGCTTCTACCTCTCGCTGGGCATCCTCTGGGGCCTGCTGATCGCCGTGGCCATCCTGATCGTCGGCAAGCGCGCGCTCAAGCTGATCGGCGCCCTGCGCAGCCCGGTGCTGCTCGCCTTCTCGACCGCCTCGTCCGAGGCGGCCTATCCGCGCACCCTGGAAGAGCTCCAGAAGTGGGGCGTCAGCCGCAAGGTGGCCAGCTTCGTCCTGCCGCTGGGCTACTCGTTCAACCTCGACGGCTCGATGATGTACTGCACCTTCGCGACGCTGTTCATCGCGCAGGTCTACGGGATCGAGCTCTCGATCGCCCAGCAGATCACCATGCTGGCGCTGCTTATGGTCACTTCGAAGGGCATGGCCGGCGTGCCGCGCGCCTCGCTGGTGGTGATCGCCGCCACCCTCACCTTCTTCGATCTGCCCGAGGCCGGCCTGCTGCTGATCCTGGCCGTCGACCACCTCCTGGACATGGGTCGTTCGGCGACCAATGTGATCGGAAACTCGGTCGCCGCCGCCGTGGTCGCCAAGTGGGAGAACCAGATCGAGGAGCCGTCCGCCGAGGCGACGCCGGCCCAGGCCTGAATTGCGGCGTCGGGACGCGGCCCGCGCGGGCTGCGTCCTAACGTTCGGTAACCCTACGCTTTAACGCGGCGTTCGCCTCGTATGGGGAATGGTGGGCTCTTACGCAGGACCCACGCAGAGCGCCCGTGCCGCAACTGTCGAACAGCCTTTCCGAACTCGCCGCCCGCGTGGCCGAGCTCGAAGCCGAACGGGAGATGACCCTTCGGCTGGCGCAGACCGATTCCCTCACGGGGCTGGTCAACCGGGGCGCCTTCACGTCCGGCCTGTGCGAGCGCCTGGAGGCCGCGCGCGCCGGCGGGGCGGCCGTGGCCCTGTTCGTGATCGACCTCGACCGCTTCAAGCACCTGAACGACAGCCTGGGCCACCACGCGGGCGACCTCCTGCTCGCCGAGCTGGGCCGCCGCCTGCGCGAGGACGCCCAGCCCGACGAACTGATCGCGCGCCTGGGCGGCGACGAGTTCGCCCTGGTCTCCTCCGACACCGACGTGGCTGCGCGCGCCGAGCGCCTGCTGGCCGCGCTCAGCCAGCAGCAGTTGATCTACGGCCGCACCGTCGTCCCCGGCGGCTCGGTCGGTATCGCGGTCTTCCCGCACGACGCCCACGACGCCGCCGACCTGCAGCGCTTCGCGGATATGGCGCTCTACCGCGCCAAGTCGAGCGGCGGCCGCCGCTGGTCGCGCTTCGACGCCGAGCTGCGCGACGAGAGCGAGCGCCGCCGCACCCTCGAGGACGAGCTGCGCCGCGCCATTCCCGCCGGCGAGATCGTCCCCTGGTTCCAGCCGATCGTCGATTCCATGACCGGCCGCATGGTCGGCGTGGAAGTCCTCGCCCGCTGGCAGCATCCCGAGAAGGGCCTGCTCGCCCCCGGCGCCTTCGTGCCGATGGCCGAGGAACTGGGCCTGATCCGCCAGATCGACGAGGCGGTGTTCGAGGCCGCCTGCGCCCGCGCCGCGCCGTGGGTGGCCGAGGGCCTGATCGACTCGGTGTCGTGCAACGTCTCGCCGCGCGACCTCATGGACCCCGGCTTCTCGCGCAAGCTGATCGGCCGCCTGGGCAAGACCGCCCTGCCCGCCACGGCGCTGACCGTCGAGATCACCGAGACCTTCCTGCTGCAGGACCTGGCCCTGTCGCGCCGCCACATCGAACGGCTGGCCGCCAAGGGCGTCAACGTGGCCCTGGACGACTTCGGCACCGGCTATTCCAACCTGCGCGCCCTGATGCACCTGCCGATCCAGACGGTGAAGCTGGACCGCTCGCTGATCGACGACGTGGGCCGCGATGCGCGCGTCTCGAAGCTGGTGGCCTCCATGCTGCACGCCGCCCGCTCGCTGGGCGTCCGCATCGTCGCCGAGGGCGTCGAGGATGAGGGCCAGGCCCTGTTCCTGCGCTCCGCCGGTTGCGAGCGCATGCAGGGCTACTTCTTCGCCCGGCCGATGCCGGCGGATAAGATGGAATGCCTGCTGCAGGCCGAGAACGCGCCGATCGCGCCGTTCACCCCCGTCGCCATCGCGAGCTAGACTTCCATACGCGTATGAAATCCCCATATCCTGGGGACCATGCGCAACCACCTTCGCACCTTCACCCTGCTGGCCGTCCTGACCGCGCTGTTCGTGGGCGCGGGCTACATGATCGGCGGTCCGACGGGCATGCTGATCGCGCTCGCCCTCGCGGGCGTCATGAACCTGGTCAGCTACTGGAACGCCGACAAGATCGTGCTCTCCATGTACCGGGCGACCGAGGTCGACGCCTCGCATCCCGAGCCGCTGATCCGCAACTATGTGGCCGACGTGCTGGAGCTGGCGCAGCGCGCCAACATCCCCGCGCCCAAGGTCTATGTGATCGACCAGGATCAGCCGAACGCCTTCGCCACCGGCCGCGACCCGAACCACGCCGCCGTCGCCGCCACGCGCGGCCTGCTGGGCATGCTGGACCGTCGCGAGATCCGCGGCGTGATGGCCCATGAGCTGGCGCACGTGAAGCACCGCGACACCCTGACCATGACGGTCACCGCCACCATCGCCGGCGCCATCGGCGCGCTCGCCAACTTCGCCTTCTTCTTCGGCGGGCGTGACGAGGAAGGTCGCCCCACCGGCCTGATCGGCGCCATCGTCATCGCGGTCATCGGCCCGATCGCCGCGGGCCTGGTGCAGATGGCCATCAGCCGCGGCCGCGAGTACGAGGCCGACCGCGCCGGCGCCGAGATCTCGGGCGATCCCGAGGCCCTAGCCTCGGCCCTGCAGAAGATCGACGCCTATGCCCGCGGCGGCTACTTCAACCCCGACGCCGAGCGCAATCCGGCCACGGCCCACATGTTCATCATCAACCCGCTGGCGGGCGGCAAAGGCGACAGCCTGTTCTCGACCCACCCGGCCACGCACAACCGCGTCCAGGCCCTCCTGGCCCTGGCCGGCCACCTCCGGGCGCAGCCGGCGCCGATGCAGACCCGCGCGGGAACGGCGGTCCCGATCACCCCCGACCGCCGCATCGGCCCCTGGTCTTGAGCTTCCTCTCCCCTCTTGCTTCGCGGCGGGAGAGGAGTGGAACGCGTCCGCCAGGCTGAGCCCGAGGCCCGGGCCTCCAACCCTTACTTCAGCGACGCCAGCGGGCGGGCCTTTTCGGTTCCGGCGATCAGGGCCCTGGCCTCGGCGACGGCCTTCGCCGTGTCGGTCTTGCCCTCGGCGATGTCGTCGGCCAGGCCCATCAGCTTCGGGCCGGTGACCGAACCGTTCTGCGCCTCCTCGGTGACTGTGACGCCGCGGCCCTTTTCGATCGCCTGGTCCCAGGCCGTTCGCACCTGGGACCAGTACGCCTTGGTGGCGTTCCAGTAGTCGTCGGCGGCCTTCACCGGGAACCTGTCCGACTTGGAATAGGTGTTCAGCACCACCTCGTGGACATAGGTCACGGGCTTGCCGTCCTTCAGGCCCAGCTTGGCGTTGTCCTGCTCGTGGATCCAACCGGTGGGCGTGAGCGCGTGGCGGTTCCAGCCGGCGTACCAGCTGTAGACGGGCTTCCGCACCGCGTCGCGGCGGGCCAGCGGCCGTAGCGTGCGCTCGCTCTGCCAGCTCGCCACGCCGCCCTCGTAGGTCCACTTGCCGACACCGCCGTAGCGCGGGGAGTCGTCCGTCTGCCAGACGGTCTGCGACCAGGAACCCCTGCGGGCCTCGGCGCCCACCGGCTTCAGCACCCACTTGTTGGCGCTCTCGTAGGCCAGCACGTTCGCCGGCTCGTAGGTCCAGTCCTGGCGCCAGTGCTTCACGACGATCGGCTTGCCATCGTCCTCCACGACCAGGAGGTGCTGCAGGCTGATGAAGTCGCCGCGGTCCTCGACCACGCGCACCGCCTCGTAACCGCCGCTCACCTTCTCATCCAGCGGCTCGTAGCTCGGCACGAACGAGACGGTCTCGCGCATGTCGAAGCGCACGCGGTAATCGCCGGCCATGGCCAGGATCGAGGCGCGGTCGCGGTCGGACGGTTTGCCGGCGGCCAGCGCCAGCCCGGGCGCGGTCAGGCTGAGCACGATTGCGAATGCGAGGCAGTTTCGACGCGTGGTCATGGGCATGTCCATCATCAGAAGTCGTAGGTGAGCGAGAGGGAAACGTTGCGGCCGGGCTGGGTGTAGGCGTCGCGGCTGACCGCCGTCGAGCTTAGGCCACGCACGTCGTTCCAGTAAGCGTACTTCTCGTCGGTGAGGTTGGAGACCCCGCCGCGGGCGGTCAGGCCGTCGGCCACGCGCCAGAAGGCGGTGAGGTCCAGCACGGTCGAGGCGCCCGGCCGATAGCAGGCCGGCGTGCAGACCTGGGCGACGCGGTCGGCGTCCTTCCGCTCGTAGTGCACGACGGTCAGTTCGCCGCCCCAGCGGCCTTCAGGCGCGCGGTAGCTCACGCCCGCGCTCAGCTTCACCGGATCGACGCTGTCCAGCGGCGCCTTGGCCGGCGAGTAGCTGTTGCCCTTGGCGTACGAGGCGCCGACGAAGCCGCCGACGCCGTTGTCCAGGAGCATCCGCGCCCGGCCCTCGACCCCGCGGATCTTCACCTTCGACAGATTCACGAATTGGAAGACGCCGGGGTTGGTGGGCGTGAAGGTCCCCGACACCTGCGCCTGCTCGATGAAGTTCCTGTACTCGCCCGAGAAGGCCACGACCTCCGCCGACCAGGTGCGCGTCACCCAACGCGCGCCGCCCTCGAACGCTTCGCTGGTCTCGGCCTTCAGGTCGGGGTTCGGGATCGAGCGGTAGTTCTGCAGCGGATTGGCGAAGGCGTTGTTCACCTGGGAGGGCGATGGCGCCTTGAACCCCTGGGCATAGTTCAGGAACAGCCGCGCCTGCGCCGTCGGTTTCAGCACCAGGCCCAGCTTCGGCGAGACCCGGCTGTCGTCCGAACCGGTGGGCGTGAAGGTCCCGAGCAGCGCGTCGGCCTTGGGTGAGAGCTTGTAGTGGTCGAACCGCAACGCCGGGGACAGCGTCACCAGCCCGTCCATCAGCACGATCTCGTCCAGCACGAAGGCGCCGGCCAGGGTGTAGTTCGTGGTCGGGAAGGCGCGGGCGGGGAAGGCCTCGCCCGCCGGCGGGACCGTGCCGTCGCGGACGCCGGTCTGGCGGGTGCGCGAGGCGTCGAAGCCGTAGACCAGCCTGTGTTCCACACCCGCCAGGCCGAACGCGCTCTCCAGCTGGGCGGCCACCCCGTAGACGCGGTTGTCGAAGGTGTTGCGCCGCGTGCGGTCGGCGGCGGTGTTGCGGTCCTCGGCGGTGAACTGGACGGTCCGGCTCTTCTGCCAGAACACCGACCACTGCACCTGGTCGACCGGGCCGTCCGCGAAGCCGACCTTCTGGTCCAGGCTCACCCGGTCGCGCTCGATGTCGTCGGCGGCCCGGAGCGCGAGAACGCTGGTCGAGGCGAGCGGCGGCTTGGCGATGCCGCTCAGCACATTGGCCTTGATATCGCGGTCGTAGTGCTCGGCGGTCAGCCGCACGCGGTTGGTGTCGGACACGTCGTAGACCAGCTTGCCCAGCACCGAGCGGGTCAGGATGTCCTGCGGGTTGGCCGTCGTGCGGTCGGTGTTGGCCGCGTCGTTGGTCCCCTGCGTCTCCGTCTCGTGGCCGTAGCGGTAGGTGTAGGCGATCATGCCCGAGAGCGCGCCCTGCCGGCCGGCGGCCACCGCCGTCGCGCCTATGCTGTCGTCGGCCGAACCATGGGAGCCGCGCACCCGGCCGCCGTAGGCCTTGCCGTCCCGCAGGAAGTCGACCGGGTCCTTGGTGGTGAAGCTGACGGCGCCGGCCACGCCGTCCGAGCCGTAGAGGGCCGAGGCCGGGCCGCGCAGGATCTCCACCGACTTCATCAGGTCCAGGTCCTGGTAGTCGCCACGGCCGACCGCCTGGGCGCCGAAGGTGAAGCCGTCGGGCACGCGCACGCCGTCCACCTGGATCAGCACCCGGTTGCCCTCCAGGCCGCGGATGTTGAAGCCGGCGTTCCCGTCGCGGCCCGTCGTCCCCAGCGCCGCGCCGAACCGCGCGGGCGAAGAGCGCACCGAGACGCCGGGCTCCAGCTTCACGACGTCCTCGATGTCGACGGCCAGCCGGTCCTCCAGCTCCTCGGCGGTGACCACGCTGACTGTGGCCGGGACCTCGCCCGCCGCCTTCTCGATGCGCGAGCCCAGCACCGACACCGGATCGACGGTCACCTCGCCCGCGGCCTCGGCGGCAAAAGCCGGGCAGGCGGCCGCGAGGGCGAGCGTCGAGGCGACGCCGAAAAGGGCCAGACGCATGGGAAACAGTCTCCGAAAGCAAAGCTGGAGCGCTTCCTATTGCGAATGACTCTCAGAATCAATTGCAGATGCGCGCATTCTGTCGCACCCGAAACGTTTGCCGCAATCCCGCCTTCTTCGGGCTCGACATCCTTGGGAGTTGAGTTGGGGCGCGTCGAGATGGGGATTTCTTCAGCCGCGACAACGGGACTGCTCAACCGTCGCGTTCAGGCGGGCACACGTCTGAGCGCGGGGAACATCGGCGTTTCCTCAGAGGTTCTCCCCTTGTCATGGCCAAACGACACATGCCGACGCTGAAGCGATCCCTCGAGATCGACGCTCCGCCGACCGAAGTCTGGCGGGTCCTTACCAATCCAGAACTCGTGCGCGAATGGGCGGCCGCCTATCAGGACGGCATCTCGGTGCGCACCTCGTGGCGCGCGGGCGAGCGCATCACCTGGAAGGCCGCCGACGGCTCCACCCAGGCGGGCGGCGCCATCGCGGCCATCGAGCCCGAGCGGCTCCTCAAGATCCGCTACGACGACGACGACGCCCGCAGCTTCCCCGACACGTTCGAGATCGTGGCGAAGGAAGACCGCACCTGGCTGAACGTCAGCGCGGACGAGGTCGACGAGGCCGACCTGAAGGCCGCCGAAGAGGCCCTCCAGGAGATCAAGAGCCTCGCCGAGGAATCCGCCCAGATCCACGGGCTGCGGTAGGGACAGCACCTTCTCCCCTGCGGGAGAAGGCGCCTCGCGAAGCGAGACGGATGAGGGGTCGCACTCCCCTGTCTGGCTCGCTGTGCGCCGCAGGCGCTGTCTTCTTGAACCACGAACCACGCGTACGCGCAGCCGCACGGCTTCGGTCAGCTTGCCCCGTTCGAGTGGTTCGTGGTCGATATGCTCGGCGCTGACGCCCTGCCGAAGACGAAAGAGAGGCCGCCGGACACGCCGCGCGACCCCTCGACCGTCAGCCTGCCGCTGCCACCTTCTCCCATTTCTCTCCCTCCGGGGGAGATGGCCCGAAGGGCCAGAGGGGGCCAGCGCCGGAGGCGCTGGTGGGGCGAAGGCTTCGGCGGCCTCTAGAACCGCTCGCCGACCAGTTCCTCGCTCTTGGCCCAGAGCGCCTTGGCGTTCTCGGGGTCGATGGCGTAGGGCCGCACGCCGCCGCGAAGGCCCTCGCCGTCGAGCACCTCGGCCACGTGGCAGTCCTCGCAGTATCGCCCGCCCACCTCGTCGGCCGGCGCCGCGATCCCGGCCCAGACCGAGGTCGCCGCACCTTGCGGGATGGTCTTCCAGTGGAAGTCGGCCGCGCCGGCGGCGGCGTTGGCGGCGCGGATCTCCTCGAGCAGCGCGTCCATGGCCTCCTGCGTCATGTGCCGCCCGAGCTCGGTCTGGATGCCGCCCGGGTGCACGGCGGCGGCGCGGACGCCGCTCGCCTTGTGCCGCCGGTCGAACTCCACCGCGAACAGCACATTGGCCGTCTTCGACCGCCCATAGGCGCCGAACGGGGTGTAGCCGCCCTGGTCGAAGTTCGGGTCGTCCAGGTTCACGTCCGAGAACCGGTGGCCCGCCGAGGCCAGGCTCACGAACCGTCCGCCCGGCCGGATCAGCGGGGCGATGCGGTTCACGAACACGAAGTGGCCCAGGTGGTTGGTGCCGAACTGGGTCTCGAAGCCGTCCGCCGTCTTGCCGAACGGCGTGGCCATGACGCCGGCGTTGGCGATCACCACGTCGAAAGCCAGGCCGTCGGCCAGCAGTTCGTCGGCGGCCGCGCGCACGCTGGCCAGAGAGGCGAGGTCGAGCTGGATCAGATCGAGCTTGCCGCCGTTCGCCGACGCCGCGGCGCGCACGCCTTCGGTGGCCGCCACCGCCTTCTTCGGGTCGCGGGCCGCGCCCACCACGTGCGCGCCGTGGGCGACCAGCGCCCGAGCCGTCTCCACGCCCAGGCCCGCCGAGACGCCGGTCACCAGGATGCGCTTGCCGCGAAGGTCCGCGCCCGCCAGCACCTCGTCGGTGGTGGACTCGGCGCCGAAGGTCCTGCTCGCGAGAGTCGTGACCATGTGATCCTCCTTGAAATCACGTCGGAGGCCCCACGCCTCCTCAGGCCCGGGATTTGGGATCGCCAGCCGCCGGCCGCGCGCCCGATCGCCTCGAAGCCTTGCCTGATCCTCTCAGCCGGTGGCGTTCGCATGCGCCCCCGCTTGCGCGAGGCCTGCCGCGATCCGATCATCTGGAGGTGCAAGACCTGCTCCGAGACATGCTCGCCCGCGCGGCGCGCCATGCGCACGCCCAGCGCCTGGAGACCTGCGTCCCCGGCCTGATGGTGCATTCCGCCACCGCCCCCACCGGCCTGCTGCCCGGCGTCTACGAGCCGATGCTGTGCCTGGTGCTCCAGGGCGCCAAGGAGGTGCTGATCGGCGACCGGGTGCTGCGCTATGATCCCAACGGCTACTTCATCGCTTCGCTGGAGGTGCCGGTCTCGGGCCGTATCGTGGAGGCCAGCCCGGCGAAGCCGTACGTCGCCATCTCCATCCGCCTGCCGCGCGAGAGCTTGGCCGCTCTGATCACCGACGCCCCGCCCCTCGCCGCCAATGGCGACGGCGCGCCCGCCGCCGGCTTCGCGGTCAGCCCGCTCAGCCGCGACATCGTCGATCCCTGCGGCCGCCTGCTGGCCCTCCTGGACGCACCGCACGACGTGCCCGTCCTGGCCCCGCTGCTGGAGCGCGAGATCCTCTACCGCCTGCTGCAGGGCCCACAGGGTTGCGTCCTGCGCCAGGTGGCCCGCGCCGACAGCCGGCTCTCGCGCGTGCGCCGCGCCATCGGCTGGATCCGCGATCACTACGACAAGCCGCTGCGGATCGAGGACCTGGCCGAACTCGCCGGCATGAGCGCTGCCTCGTTCCACCGCCACTTCAAGGCCGCCACGGCCATGAGCCCGCTGCAGTTCCAGAAGACGCTGCGCCTGCAGCAGGCGCGCCGCCTGCTGATCACCCACACCGACGTCAGCCGCGCGGGCTACGCCGTGGGCTACGAGAGCGCCTCGCAGTTCAGCCGCGAATACGCCCGCGCCTTCGGCTGCCCACCGGCCCGGGACGCGGTGCGCCTGCGCGGCGACGCCTCAGCGTTCGCCGACGCGGCGGCCTGACCGCCCGCCCCGCGCGGCGTTCCACCGCCGCGCCGGACGGCACACGGCCGGCTCGGCCACGAAGTTCGCCGCGCCGCCGCCCAGCTTGGTCACGAGGGCGAAGAAGGCGAAGTCCTCCTCATCCGTCAGATGAGGCTGCGCGGTCGTCGGCATGCGGGGCTCCGGTGGGGCTCATGCCCTCAACCGCAATGGCGGCTCGATAGTTCCTGCCGATTGGATAGACGAAACCTTGGCCATGGCGCATGGCGCGCCCGCCTCACAAAATCGCAAGCTTCCCGCCAGCTTCCCGGCGCCTTCGCGTGGCATTCCATCGAACCATGATCCGCCGCCTCTCCGCGCCCGTCCGCCTGCGCCTCGCGATCGCGCTTGGGCTCGTGCTGGCGCTCGGCGTCGCCGCGCAAGGCTGGCCCGGCCCCTGGCGGCCGCTCTCGGGCGACGGCCAGCCCGCCGCCCTCGCCCCCGCCGGCGCCAAGGGCGACACCCTGGCGGTGCTCTATTCCGGAGACGGCGGTTGGGCGGCGCTGGACAAGGGGCTGGCCGACGACCTGGCCAAGGACGGCCTGCCGGTGATCGGCTACAACTCGCTGCGCTATTTCGCCACCGCGCGCACGCCCGACGGCGCCGCCGCCGATCTGGCCACGGCCCTGCGCCGCGAGATGGCCGCGTGGGGCAAGCAGCGGGTGGTGCTGGTGGGTTTCTCGTTCGGCGCCAACGCCCTGCCGGCCATCGTGCCGCGCCTGCCGCCCGACCTGCGCCAGCGCGTCCGGCTGGTGGCGCTGGTGGGCCTGGGCCCCACCGGCGACCTGCACTTCACCCCGCACAGCTGGTTCAACCAGCCCACCAACAAGGCGTTCGAGACGCCGCCGGCCGTCGCCGCGCTGAAGGGCCAGCCGATGGTCTGCATCTACGGCGACCGCGAGGCGCACGCCATCTGCCCGACACTGCCGCCCGCCCTGATCCGTCGCGTGGAGCTCCATGGCGGTCACCACTTCGACGGCGACTACGGCCGTCTCAGCCGCGCCATCGTCGACGCGATCCCGACCTAGACGCCGATCAGCACCCGGCGGATCTCGTCGTAGATCCGGTGCGTGAGCGCGATGGCGCGGAAGTCCACCGGCTGGGCCCAGGACGACACCTTGGCCACCACCAGCCGGTTGGCCCGGTCCACGAACAGGTTCTGGCCGTGGATGCCCATGGCGAACAGCGTCTGCGGCGCGTCGTCGATCACGTACCAGCCGCTGCGGTAGCGCATGGTGCGGCCGCGGAAACCGGCGGCGAACTCGCCCTCGGCCCAGGCCCTGGCGTCGCCGCCTTCGGCCATGTCCGCGATCCAGCCGGCGGGCAGGATCTGCGCCCCGTCGCGGCGGCCGTCGTCGGCGACCAGCAGGCCCAGCCGGGCAAAGTCGCGCGCCGTGGCGTTCAGCCCGCCGGTGCAGCGCGCCGCGCCCCGGTCGTCGGTGGTGATGAACGCATCGAGCGCCGCGCCCATCGGCTTCCAGATCAGCTCGCTCAGGAGCTCGGCGAACGGCCGTGCCGCCGCCCGCTCGATCGCCCAGCCCAGCAGGTCGGTGTTGGCCGAGACGTACGCGAACGGCCCGTCGTGCGGCAGGTGGCTGCCCGACAGCGTGGCGTAGAACTCGTGCAGGTCGGCGGGCTGCGGCCCCGGCGCCTCCCAGCCCGTGGCCGCGGCGTAGGCGGTGAGCTGGGCCACGTCCGGCCGCACGCCGGCCCGCATGTCCATGAGCTGACGCAGCGTCGCGTCCTCGTAGGGCGTCGCGGCGGTCTCCGGCACGTAGGCGCTGACCGGCGCGTCCACGTCGAGCTCGCCCCGACCCGCCAGAACGCCCGCGAGCAGGCCCGTCACCGACTTGGTGGCCGACATCAGGATGTGCGGCGTCTGCGCCGTCATGCCGTGGGCGTAGGCCTCGTGGACGATCTTGCCGTCCAGCAGCACCACGATCCCGTCGCCCGCCGTCGCCGCCAGCGCTTCGTCCAGGGTGAAGGTGCGCCCGCCGCCCGCGGCCAGCGCGAAGCCGTCCAACGCCAGCGGCGCCTCGGGCAGCTCACGGGCGCCGCCCGGCGCGGCGGGGACCTCCGCCACGGGCATCAGTTCGCGCACATGCTGGAAGGCCCAGCGGCTGAACGGGGCCGTGCGCCAGTTGGAGCGGTCCGCCCCCCGCGAGTCGTTGGCGGCGTCGTTGGCGGCCTCCAAGCTCAGACCTCCGCCACGCCCTTGCCCACCGGCGTCAGCGACAGGATCGCCAGCTTCACATGCTGCCAGGCGAAGGGGATGCCGATGATGGTCACCGCCAGCGCCGCCGCCAGCACCAGGTGGTGCAGCGCCAACCACCAGCCGGCCAGCAGCAGCCACAGGATGTTGAGCAGCACGCTCACCGCCCCGTCGTCGCGGTCGACCACCACCTTGCCGAACGGCCAGTAGGTGAAGCCCGCGATCCGGAACGCGGCCGGGGTCCAGGGCAGGCCCACCACGGTGATCGCCAGGATCACGCCGGCCAGCAGCCACAGCGTCCCGGATATCCAGCCGCCCAGGATGAACCAGAGGACGTTCATCAGAAGACGCATGGGCGGGCTCCGCGGATCACCCGCCTGTTCTAGCGCAATGGCCGCTGCTGCCGAAACGGCAGAACTGTTCTGCGAAATCGGGTCGTGCAGGCGCGCGGGCGAACCCCCACCTTGCCTCGCAACAAGGAGCCTCGCCATGAACCTCGCGCTCTCGCTGCTGACCCTGGGTTTCGCCATCGTCATGGGCATTCCGATCTTCGGCCCCAGCCTGCTCGCCGCCCTTTGACGCGTCCTGCCCCGCGCGGAAATGCGCCCTGTTCAAACCGCGCTCGGTGGGGTGATATTCGGGCGCTGGTGAAGTGACGGGCGCCGGCAAGACGTCGAGACGCGCCCGGGGACTTCCGCCTTGCCTCAGCTTGACCTTGCCACCCTCAACGGCTCCGAACTGCGCCGGCTGCTGGACGCCTCGCGCCAACGCGGGCAGGCCGCCCAGTCCTACCAGATCCTCGAAGAGATGGCCCGCCGCCGCGAGGCCGAGGCGGCCCGCCCGAAGCGCGGCCGCCGCCGTCAGGCCGACGAGGCCCGGATCATCTCCATCGACCTCGGCGATCCGCTGGACCGTCCCGATCCCGCCGACGAACCCACGGCCGCGGCGACGCCCGCCCCCGAGGCCCTGACGCTTGAGCCCCGCCAATCCGCCCGAGAAACCCCGCACCGCCGTTGGGGCGCGCCCTTGGCGACCTTCGTGATCGGCGCCGCGTTGGGCGGGGGTCTGGGCGTCTGGGCCGCTGACGAGATGCGCGACCCGGCCCCGTCCTCGCCCGAGCTTGCCGTCCTGCAGGCCGAGCTCGCACCGCCGCCCGTCCCTGCGCCGCAACCCGAGGCCCCGCCCGCCGCGGCGCCGGAACCGGCCGCGAGCGCCGAGCCCGCGCCGGTCGAGGCCGTGGAGGCTCCGGCTGAACCCGCCGCGCCGCCGGCCGAGGTCGCCGAGGCTGCTCCCCTGTCCGAGCCCGACGCCGCCTGCGCGTCTGCGCCCAGCCCGGCCGACCGCGTGATCTGCGGCGACCCGCACCTCCAGAGGCTGCAGCAGGACCTGCGCCGGGCCTACGCCGAGGCCCTCGACGCGCACGAGGAGCGCGACGTCCTGCGCGAACGCCAGCTCGCCTGGCGCGACGCCCGCAACACGGTCACCGATCCCGACCGCCTGGCCGCCCTCTACGAACAGCGTATCCGCAAGCTGGAGGCGGCCACCGCCGACGCGCGGCGCCAGCGCTAATTCGTGAGCGTCATTCCCGGCGTCCAGCCGCTCCTGGCCAGGAAAGCCTCGGCGTCGGTCATCTGCAGGATCTCGGCGATGGCGGCCCGCTTGTCGGCGGCGTGCTGGTAGTAGGCCTTCATGATCCGGTAGCCGACCCAGTAGCCCAGGTCGCCCGGCCGCTCCGGCGCGCCGATCCCGTTGTAGAGCCAGTCCGAGCCCTCCGCCGGCTTGCGCATGTCGGCCTGGAAGGCGCGCTCGACCTCGCCCTCGCGGCCGTTCGTCCAGGGGGGCAGGTGGCGGTACGACACCGACCCCACCATCAGCTCGGTCAGGAACTCGGCGGCGCCCTCGATCAGCGAGGCCTTCAGCACCGTCTCGCCCGCGTCCTCGCCGGTCGAGGCCTGCTGCACGTGGACGTATTCGTGGGCGATCACCTGGACTATGCGCCGGCCCTCGTCGGCGTCGGGCGTCGTCCAGGCGCACAGCGCCTCCAGCGAGACATAGACCCCGGTCGCGTCGCCGATCGCCACCGGCCGCGCCCGGCCGATCACCACCGCCACCGGCGGGAACCTCGCCTGGGGATAGAGCTGGCCCAGCCGCGCCATGCCGGCCGAGACCCGGTCGCGCACCATGGGCAGGCGGGCGGCGCAGCTGCGGGCGTTGCGGTAGACCTCGGGCGTCGCCGCCATCGCCGCGGCCATCCGTGCGCCGTCCACCCGCCGCGCCCTGGCGAAATAGGCGAGCTCGGGGCTGCCCTTGTCGAGGTAGTCGCGCTGCAGGACCTCGGCGCTCGGCGCGCCCTTGGCCGCGTCGTAGACGGCGTAGAACCGCTCCACGTCGGTGAACTGGAACACCGGCGAGGGCGGCGCGGCCTGGGCCGCCCCGCCCGCCAGCGATCCGGCCAACGCCAGGGCCGCGACGCACCGGAAACCTCTGAACCACTGCATCCGACGAATCCCTCCGCGTGTCGGCGGCAGGTTTCCATCATCCGCGGTGGCGTACCCAGGCAAAAAAGCGGGCGGACCATCAAGGTCCGCCCGCGCACGGCCGCCCATGGGAGTTCGGGGAAATGGGTCGGCCGAAGTCCTGGCCGCGCCTACTGGGCGACGGCGACGGTCACCGAGCCGGAGCTCGCGTAGTCGATGCGCCGGTAGAGCGACGCCAGCTGCTCGCGGCCGCTGGACGAGGCGGTCTTCCGGCAGAAGCGATATTCCGTCATGGCGCCGAGGTCGTAGACTGAGGGACGGCCGCACAGTCGCGTAACCGCCCGGCCCACGCGGCGCTCGAGGGTCGCGCGCCCTTCGACGCGGGTCAGGTCCAGGTCGGCGTAGCTGACGCGGATGCTGGGGGCGGCCGGCTCGGGGCGGGGGCCCGCGGTGGCGGCCGAGCCGATGAACGTGGCCGCGGTGGCGGCGACGACGGCGATGGCGATGGTCTTCAGGGTCTTCATGATCTGGTTTCCGTATGGGGGAGGCGCAGGCGCGGCGTTCCGGACGGCCCTGCGGCGTGTCCGGGTCTCGCCGGCCTGCGAAAGGGGGGGACTCCGCGGCCGCCCGCGGGGGATCGGGGGAGTGGGGCGGCCGGGAGTCCTGGCCGCGCCTATTGGGCGACGGCGACGGTGATCGAGCCGGAGCCCGCGTAGTCGATGCGCTGGTACAGCGAGGCCAGCTGCTCGCGGCTGTTGGCCCAGGCCGCCTTGCGGCAGCCACGGTAGTCCGACAGCGCGGTGATATCGTTCGGCACCGGCATCCGGCACAGCCGCCACACGGCGCGGCCGATCCGATCCTCCAGCGTGGCCCTGCCGGCCGGCTGCTTCAGGTTCAGGTCCGCGTAGCTGACGCGGATGCTGGGGGCCGGCGCGTCGAGCGCGGGGCCCGCGAAGGCGCTCGGGCCGGTGAACGTGGCCGCGACGGCGGCGGCGACGGCGATGGCAAAGGTCTTCAGGGTCTTCATGGTTGGGTTTCCGTTCGTTCGGGGGGAGGTAGAGACGCAGGCGCAGAGCTCCGGACGGCCTTGCGGCGCGTCCGGCGCTCGGCAGCCTGCGAGGGGGGGAACTCAGATGATGGTCGACGGCGCTTGCCGGCGGCGGCGGCCCAGGCGGGGCAGCAGCATCGGCGTGCGGCGACGGTACTCGGCGTACTCGCGCGGGAAGGCGTCGAGCAGGTCGCGTTCCTCGAGCTGGATGGCCACGAGGATGTAGGCCGTGGTCATGAGGGCGAACACGAGGTGCGCGACCGTCATGGTGGGGGCGGCCCAGAAGATCATCAGCCAGCCGACGTACAGCGGGTGACGGACGACCTGGTACATGCCCGGCGTGTGGAACTGCGGCGCGATGTAGTCCTGGTTCCGGAACCGCCGCCACACCTGCTTCAGGCCGAAGAGGTCGAAGTGGTCGATCAGGAACGTCGCGTAGAGCAGGACGACCCAGCCCAGCAGGTAGACGCCGATCACGGCCGTGCGGACGAGGCCCTCGGTTTCCCAGACCACGCCGCCGATCGGCTGCCAGGCCAGGAAGAGGATCACCATCGCGACGTTCGTGAAGAGCACATAGGTGCTCCGCTCGGCCGCCTGCGGGACGATGCGGATCCACCAGCGCTTGAACGCTGGCCGCGCCATGCCGCTGTGCTGCACGGCGAACGCCGCCAGCAGGCCGAGGTCGACCGCCAGCGCGATGCCCAGCGGCCGTTCGGCCGGACCATCGAGCTGCGTCGGGGTGTAGAAGCCACCGATGAAGCCGATGGCGTACAGGAACACGCCCAGGAAGAAGGCGTAGGTGAGCACGCCGTAGACGAGCGTGGCTATGCGGGACACGGGCTGTCCTCCTTGTTCTCCGTTGCGATGACGCCGGAATAGTGGAGGTCGCCGAACGCGACTTCGGGGGTTTCCCCTAGTTTTCTCGGGGAGCCGCTTTTTTCTTCTGGGGGGTCAGACGGCCCGGATCAGTCGGGCTGGCCCAGGCCGCGCTCGCGGGCGATCTGCGCCGCCGCCAGGCGGGTGGGCGCGCCCAGCGCGGCCAGCACGGCGCTCACATGGTGCTCGACGGTCTTGGCGCTGAGGCCCAGTCGGTCGGCGATCTCGGCGTTGGCCAGGCCGTCGACCAAGAGCTGCAGCACGTCGTTCTGGCGGCGGGTCAGGCCGGCGGGATCGTCGCGGCGCGCGGTGCGCGGGCCCGAGGGGATGGCGCGCACGCCGTCGGCGCGAAGGCGGCGGCGCAGGTTGCGGGCGGCCGGCGCGGCGCCCAGCCGGTCGAAGATCGCCACGGCCTCCAGCTGCGCCGCCTCGTCGCCCATGCTGAGCGCGATGGCCTGTTCGTAGGGGCAGCCCTTGGCCGCCCATAGCGCCGCGGCCTCCTTCCAGCGCCCGGCGACATGCGCCCGGTGCTCGTCGCCCAGCTCGTTCGCCACTGAATTGCTGAGCTGCGGCCGGATGCCGAGGATCGACAGCCAGAGGGCCAGTTCGCCCAGGTGCCAGAGCTGGCTCCAGCTGTTGATCGCCTCGCCGAACACGGCGGTCAGCCGCTCGGCGGCCCACGGGCGCGAGCCGTCCAGCCAGTGGGCCTCGGCGTCGGCGATGGCGATCGGGGCGCGGCGCAGCAGGTCGCGGCGCGAGGTGGGCAGCGCGCGGGCCTGGTCCAGCATCCCCCCCTCGGGCAGCCCCAGGCGCACCCGTGTGCGGCTGAGGGCGATCATCGCCGACAGCGCCACCGTCGCCCGGCGATAGGGGCCGTGGACCACGTTCTCGGCCTCGGCCAGCGCCTCCTCCAGCCGTCCCATGTCCATGAGCGTGTGGGCGCGGTTGCCGCGGATATTGGCCTCGAGCGGGCCTTGGTCGCGCGCCACGCAGATCGCGATGCCCTCGTCCGCCGCCTCCAGCAGGCCGTCGAAGCGGCGGCCGGCCGCCATGATCGAGGTCAGGTTCGTGTAGAGCCGCGGCAGGGTGTCGAGCTCGCCCCGCTCGCGCGCCTCGGCGATCGTGGCCCGGATCGTCGGCAGCCCGGCGTCCAGGCCGGTCGAGGCCTGCGCCGTACGCAGGTAGGTCTGGGCCTGCAGGTAGATGTCCCACCGGCCCAGCGTCTCGGCCCGGGCCATGGCCTGCTCGGCCGCGGGGATCGCCAGCGCGTTGCGGTCGGCCAGCATGTCGAACTGGGCCTGGCTGGCCAGCGCCATGGCGTACTGCCAGCTCTCGGGCGCGTCCGACAGTACGTCGACAGCCTGGCGGACCAGGGTGTCGGCCAGTTCGGAATCGCCGAGGTTCCAGTGCACGTGCGCGGCGATGCGCAGGGTGTTCCCGACCCCGGTGGCCGCGCCCGAACGGCGGTGGATCGCCGTCGCCTCCTCCAGCGCCGCCGTCGCCGCGGCGAACGCGCCGCAGAAGTGTGCGGCCAGGGCCTTGCGTTCCAGGAGCTGGGCGCGGGCTTCGTCGGGCAGGGCCTGGCCATGGTCGATGGCGCGGCCGAGATGGGCCATGGCCTCACGATACGCGCCCAGCGCCCCCGCCTCGCCGGCCGCGCGGATGGAGTACTGGATCAGGTCCTCGCCGGCCCCGGCCTGCTCGGCGTGGTGGGCGATCTCGGCGGCCCCGCGCGCGCCCTCGGCCTTCAGCAGCGCCAGCGCCGCCTTGTGCAGCTCGCGCCGGCGCAGCGGCGACATGGCTTCGTTGATCGCGCGGCGCGCCAGCTCGTGGCGGAACGCCAGCGCCTCGCCGCGGGCATGCAGCATCCCGCTGGCCAGGCACTCCTCGACGCCGGCGTGGTCGGCGTCGTCGGCGATCCGGCGCAGGACCGCCTCGTCGATCTGGCGCGGGAAGATCGAGGCGCACTCCAGCGTCCGCCGCGCGCCCGCGCCGAGCTGGGCGGCGCGGGCCACGGTCAGCTCCTGGATGGTGCGCGGCACGCCGCCCTGGTCGACCTCCAGGTACTCGGTCACGTGGAACGGGTTGCCGCCGCACGAGGCGAAGACGTCACGCGCGGTGCGCCCGCGCCGGTGGGCCAACTGGGCCACCGCCTCCATCGACAGCGGCGACAGCTCGATCCGCTCGCGCGAGTCCCGCGGCATGTCGGCCCACAGCGACGCCAGCCGCGCCTGCGAGTCGAGCTCGTCGTTGCGGAAGCTCACCAGCACGACGGCCTGGGTCGTGCGGATCCGGCGGCCCAGGAAGCGCAGCGCGTCCAGGGTCGCGTCGTCGGCCCAATGGATGTCCTCCAGCGCCAGAAGCGCCGGGCCCTTGCCCGAGCCCAGCAGCCGCAGCAGCGACTCGAAGGTGGTCAGCTGGCCCGTGGCCGAGACGGCGAACCGGCCCTGGCTCTCGCGGGCGATGTCACGCAGCGGCCCCATCGGCTCGGGCGTCCCCAGGTGCTCGCACGCGCCCTGGTAGACCCGCGCCTCGGCCCGGCAGGCGTCCACGAAGGCCACCAGCAGCGCGCTCTTGCCGATGCCGGCCTCGCCCTCCAGCCCGACGATGCTGCCGCGCCCCTTGCGCGCAGCCGCCAGCGCGCCGTGCAGGCGCGCCCACGGTTGCTCACGCTCGAGAAGATGCGACACGCCCACCACGACGCCACCATAGCGCGAGCCGCCCGGGAGCGGAACGCGGGTCGCCGACCCGCGCCGGGCCTCACCAGCTGTAGCGCAGCGATCCCACCACCGTGCGGGCGGCGCCGAAGTAGCAGCTGTTGTTGAACGGGCACGCGGACACGTGCTTCTTGTCCAGCAGGTTGGCCACGTTCACCGCCGCCTCCCAGCCTTCCAGATCCTTCGACGCCTGCCCCAGGTCGTAGCCCACCAGGGCGTCGACCAGGACGAACCCGTTGGTGTGGAAGCGCTCGAACGTCGCGACGTTGCCCTTCACCGCATAGGTGGTCGTGCCGTCCGACCCGCCCACGTAGCGCAGGCCCGCGCCGAACCGCAGCCCGGCCAGGCTCCCCGAGGCCCGGCCCGCGCGGCCCAGGTCGTACGAGACGAAGGTCGAGGCCGCCCACTTGGGCACGCCGAGCTGCCGCGTGCCGGTGGTCGTCGGCGTGCCGGTGCTGGTCGCCGTGGCCGGCACGGCCGGCGCGCCCTGGGTGATGATGGCGTCGGTGTAGCTGGCGGCGGCCACCACGTTCAGGCCCCGCACGACCTCGCCCCGGCCCTCCAGCTCGACGCCGCGCACGCGGACCTCGCCGATCTGGATCGTGGAGTTGGTCGGGATGCCGTTCGTCCCGGCCAGCGGGTCCGCCACCGGGACCTTCTGCCGCTTCAGCTCGTAGGCCGCCAGCGTGAACAGCGCCGCCGCACCCGGCGGCTGCCACTTCACCCCGCCTTCGAACTGCTTGCCCGTGACCGGGACGAAGGCCTCGCCCAGGTAGGTCGCGCCCGCCTGCGGCTCGAACGATTCCGAATAGCTCACGTACGGCGCGATGCCGGCGCCCACCTCGTAGAGGGCGCCCAGGCGCATCGTGAAGGCGTTCTGCTCCAGCTCGGTGGCCGTGGCGTTCTTCTTGTTCAGCGTCGTCTGGTCGTACCAGTCGTACCGCCCGCTCGCGATCACCTGCAGCTTCCCGAGCGCGATCTGGTCCTGCAGGTAGAGGCCCGTCTGCTTGCGCTTGCTGTAGGTGTTCACATAGGCCGCCGACAGCGCGGTCAGGTCGAAGCTCGGCAACGTCCCGCCGTAGAGCGGATCGAACAGGCTGAGGTTCGGGATGCTGGTCAGCGGGTTGGTGGTCACGCCCGTGTTGAACTGCTGGACGTTCTCGCCGGTGATCCGCTGGTGGTCGAGGCCGGCCAGCACCTGGTGCTCCAGCGCCCCCGTCTGGAACCGGGCGCTGAGCTGCTGGTCCAGGGTCAGGGTGTCGAAGTCCTCGTCGGCCCCGCCGCCGCCCCTGATGATGGTGGAGTAGTCGGTGTTGCGGTTCGCGCCCGTCCCGATGGTCGGGAAACCGGCCACGTAGAGCTGGCGGTACGACAGCTTGTTGTTCTGGAACCGCACGTTCGAGCGGAAGGTCAGGTGCTCGCCGAAGTCGTGGCGGAAGAAGGCCGCGATCGACTTGGCCTTGTGGTTGTAGCGCTCGTAGCCCGGATCGCCGGTGTTGATGTCGCGCGGCAGCTCCCCGGACGGATTGGCCAGCACCGAGCCATAGGCCGGCACGCCCGAATAGCCGCCGCCGCTGGGCGCGTGCTGATAGGCCGCGACCACCGTCAGGCTGGTGTCGACCGTGGGCTGGAACGTCACCATCGGGCTTATGTGATAGCGCTCGCTGAAGGTGCCCTCGGTCAGGCCGTCGCCCTTCTGCCAGCCGGCGACCAGGCGGCCGATCCAGCGGCCGTCGGCGTCCAGCGGGGCGTTGGCGTCCAGCGCCACGCGGCGGGTGTCGTAGTTCCCGAGCTGGCCTTCGACGCGCCCGAACTTGCCCGCCTCGGGCAGTTTGCTGGCCAGGTTCACCAGGCCGCCCGGCGTGGCGTTGCCGTACAGCACCGAGGCCGGGCCCTTCACCACGTCGATGTGGTCGATCCGGTTGAAGTCGATCTGTGGGGTCGAATAGGGCCCGGCGATCAGCCGCATGCCATCGAGGAACACGCCCGGCGCGAATCCGCGCACCACGAGCTGGTCGTAGCGCGTGACCATGCCGCCGCGCTGGTTGGGCGAGACGCCGGCCACATAGCCCATGGCCTGGTTGATCGAGAGCGCGTTGCGGCGGGTCAGCTCATCGCCGTCGATCACGGTGATGCTCTGCGGCGTCTCGATCAGCGCCGTCTCCGTCTTGGTGCCGGCCGCCGCCTGGCGGACCTTGTGGCCGGTCACCTCGACGCCTTCCACCGAGGTCGACCCCGCATCGCCGTCCGCCGCGACATCGTCCGCGGCCAGGGCATGGCCGCCCTGCAAGGCGCCGACCGCGGCGATCGCCGCCGCCAGCCCCCGCCAGCGACCGGTCTCGCCGACCTCGCGACGCTTCACCTGCGAACGAACCACCATGACACCCCTCTCGAACTGCTAATGCGACTGATTCTCAGTTGCGAATAGCGAGCGGGCTGGTTAGACGCAAGCCACAGGTTTCCGGAGGGCGCGTGGCCAGCCATCGATCACCGACGCAGACGACGGCCTGGCCGGAGGCCCTGCGCATGACCGCGCGCAGTGCGACCGCGCTCGTCGGGGGCTATGCCGCCGCGGCGAGCCTGGCCACGCTGCTGGCGCGCCTGCTGCCGGGCTCGCGGGTCGAAGCCTCGGCCTGGGGCATGGTCCTGTCGTTCCTGGTCTTCGCGGGCCTCGGCCTCTGGGCCTTCCACGAGCGCCGACTGGTCGTCGTGGCCGCGGCGATCTGGGGCCTGGCGCTCGCCAGCGTCGGTGCGGCGCTGCTGCTGGGCGTGCGGCCATGAACGGCGCCCCGATCGATCCGCCCGCCGAGACCGGGCCGGGCGTGCGCCAGTCGATGGCCTGGATCCACGCCTGGCTGGGCCTCCTGGCCGGCTGGATCCTGTTCGCGATGTTCCTGACCGGGACCGCCAGCTACTTCCGGCCCGAGATCACCCAGTGGATGCAGCCCGAGCTGCGCCCGGCCTCGGCGCCGGCGGCCCAGGCGGCCGACGCCGCCGTCCGCCACCTGCAGCGCACCTCGCCCGACGACCTGCAGTGGTTCGTCTACCTGCCCGACGACCGCACCGCGGCCACCCGCGTCTTCGCCCGCGCCAAACCCAACCCCGACCCGAAAGCCCCGCCGGCCAAGCGGCGGCCGGAGTTCAAGCTGGACCCCGCCACCGGCCAGCCGCTGGCGGCGCGCGACACCCGCGGCGGCGAACACTTCTACCGCTTCCATTTCCAGCTCCAGATCCCGCACCCCTGGGGCCGCTGGCTGGCCGGCGTCTGCGCCATCTTCATGCTGGCCGCGATCATTTCGGGGGTGATCACCCACAAGCGGATCTTCGTGGACGTCTTCACCCTGCGCTGGGGCAAGGGGCAGCGGAGCTGGCTGGACGCCCACAACGCCTCGGCGGTGCTGGCCCTGCCGTTCCACGCGATGATCACCTACACCGGCCTGATCACCCTGGTGGCCATGTACATGCCGTGGCCGGTGGTCGCGAACTTCAAGACGCCCGCCGACTTCAACGCCGCGGCCTACGGCGCCCCGCCCGAGAGCAAGGCCTCGGGCCGCCCCGCGCCGCTGCTGCCGGTGGGCCCGATGGTCGAGGCCGCGGTCCGCATCTGGGGCGGCGATAGCCCGCGCACCGTGGTGGTCCGCAACCCCGGCGACGCCGCGGCCACCGTCACCGTGCTGCGCGGCGCCGCCGGCCGCCTCAGCGCCGGGCAGGAGTCCATCACGTTCTCGGGCGCCACGGGCCAGACGCTGTTCCGGTCCCCCAGCCCCGGGCCGGCGATCGAGACGGCGGGCGTGATGCTGGGCCTGCACCTCGGCCACTTCGCCGGCCCCGTGCTCCGCTGGACCTACTTCCTGCTGGGCCTGACCGGCACGGCCATGGTCGGCACCGGCCTCGTCCTCTGGGCCGTCAAGCGGCGCAAGCCCGGCGCCCAGCCCTTCTTCGGCCTGCGCCTGGTCGACCGCCTGAACGTCGGCGCCATCGCCTGCCTGCCCGTCGGCATGGCCGCCTACCTGCTGGCCAACCGCCTGATCCCCGCTGACCTGCCCAAGCGCGCCGACCTCGAGGTCGCGACCATGTTCTGGGTCTGGTTCGGCCTGGCCGCGCTGGCCTGCCTGCGGCCCCTGCGCCGCGCCTGGATCGAGACCCTGACGCTGGCCGCCCTCGCCTTCGCCGCCCTGCCGGTGGTCAACGCGCTCACCACCGACCGCGGCCTGCTCGCCAGCCTGCGCAGCGGCGACCTGCTGTTCGTGGGCTTCGACGCGGCGTTCCTCGCCATCGCCGCCCTCTGCGGCTTCGCGGCCTGGCGCGCGAGCCGCCCGCAACGCACGCCCGCCAAGGACGCCCGCCGCCGCGCCGCCAAGCCCGCCGCGGCCCGCGAGGACGCGCCGGAGGAAGTCCATGCTGCTTGAACCCGGCCTGATCGGCTTCGCCGGCCTGACCAGCCTCGCCCTGGCGATGAAGAAGCATCGGCCGGCCCTGGCCCTGCCCCTCACCCCGCCGCCCGGCGCAGCCCGCGCGCTGGGCTGGGCCCTGCTCGCGCTCGCCGCCGGCGTCGCCGTCTGGCGCCTCGGCCCCGGCCTGGGCGTCACGGCGTGGATCGGCCAGCTCGGCGTCGCCGGCGCCGCCCTGATCCTGCTGATGTCCTGGCGGCCCGCCTTCGCGCCCCGGCTGGCGCTGATCGCCCTGGCCTGCGCGCCCGTCGCGGGCTGGCTCTAGGCGCCCGCCAGCAACGCCGCGGTTTCTCGCGCCGCCCTGGGTCCGCTCGCCGTCGCATGGATGCGCTTCAACGACATGCCGGCCGCCACGATGGCCCATACGGCGTGGCGTTCGCGGCCGGCGCGTTCTTTTGCAACGGGCATGACAATAGGCCGCCGGGCCTGCTCGACCGCTTAGCAGGCTCGGCGCAGCCCCTCCGCGGGCTGCGCGAGCTGGCTCACGGCCTCCACATAGGCCTCGATGTTGCGCCGCGCGGCGGCGACGCCGGCGATGCCGTGGGCTTCCAGCCCGTCCAGCCCGCCGCCCAGTTCGAAGAGGGCGCGGAAGGCCTCCTTCTCGATCAGCGGCGTGGGCAGGATGTCGAGCTCGCGCTCCTTCAGCAGGCCGACCACCGCGGCCAGCGACCGCGGCTTCAGCGCCGCCGGCACGCGCGAGAGCAGGCACTGCTGCATCAGGTTGTTGCCGGCCCGGCGGCCGAACGAGGCGACCAGCTCCGAGGCCTTGATCGCTTCAATGGCGTCCATGGTCGAGCCGTTCAGCGGGGTGATCACCATGTCGAAGCGCAGCGCGGCGAACACCATGGCGCCGCGCACGGACCCTTCCGTGTCCACGATGACCCAGTCTGGATTGCGCCGCCGCGCCTCCTGCGCCGCGTCGCGGATGTCCTGCACCGTGGGCGCCGCATGCACGGTGATCGCCTCGGGCCGCCCGGGCAGCCCGGCCCAGCGCACCAGGGGCTTGTTGGGATCGGAATCGATCAGCGCGACGCGGGCGCCGCGCTCGGCGAGGCCCAGCGCCAGCAGCAGGGCCGCAGTGGTCTTGCCGGCGCCGCCCTTCGGGCTGATGAACGCGATGTTCGGCAATGACCCCTCCCCTTCTCCGCGCGGCTATTCAGCCGGCAGCTGGCTCTCCGCGCGCCGCGCCTGCACCCGGTCGAACTCGGCCCAGACCCCGGCGTCGCCGTGCCACTGGCCCTTGGTCGCGGCCTTCGAATACTCGGTCGACCGCGCCTCGAAGAAGTTGGCGTGCTCGACGCCGCTCAGCATCGACTGCAGCCAGGGCAGCGGGTTTTCCTTGGCCTCATAGACCTCGGGCAGGCCCAGCTGCTTCAGCCGCCAGTCGGCGATGAAGCGGATGTACCGCTTGATGTCGTCGGGCGTCATGCCCTGCACGTCGCCGGCCTCGAAGGCCAGGTCGATGAACTTGTCCTCCAGGCCCACCACGGTCTTGCAGCAATCGACGATGTCGTCGGCCACCGACTTGGTGACGCAGCCCGTCTCCTTGTTGAAGGCGTGGTACAGCTTGATGATGCCTTCGCAGTGGAGGCTCTCGTCGCGCACCGACCAGCTGACGATCTGGCCCATGCCCTTCATCTTGTTGTGGCGCGGGAAGTTCATCAGCATCGCGAAGCTGGCGAACAGCTGCAGGCCCTCGGTGAAGCCGCCGAACATGGCCAGCGTCCGGGCGATGTCGGCGTCGGTGTCGACCCCGAACTGCTGCATGTAGTCGTGCTTGTCGCGCAGGGCCTTGTAGTCGAGGAACGCCGTGAACTCGCTGTCCGGCATGCCGATCGTCTCGAGCAGCAGCGCATAGGCGGCGATATGGATCGTCTCCATGTTGGAGAACGCCGCCAGCATCATCTTCACCTCGGTGGGTTTGAAGACGCGGCTGTACCGCTCCATGTAGTTGTCGTTCACCTCGACGTCCGACTGGGTGAAGAAGCGGAAGATCTGCGTCAGCAGGTTCCGTTCCTTGTCGTTCAGCTTGGACGCCCAGTCCTTGAGGTCCTCGCCCAGCGGCACCTCTTCCGGCATCCAGTGGACCTGCTGCTGCTTCTTCCAGAAGTCGTAGGCCCACGGATAGCGGAACGGCTTGTAGGCGTAGGATGGGGTGAGCAGGCCCGGCAGCTGGCGGATGTTGGACGTGGTCATCTCTCAAGTCCCGGCACGAATCAGGAGCACGCGCATCCCGTTAATGGAAAGGTAAGCCTGAAAGCCGGCCGGCGCAGCGGTAACTTTCGTCGCGCCGGGGATAGTTTCGCTACCAATTGTGGATGAAGCATGGCCAACCCCTATATCTTGTATTCCGCCCAGATGTCGGGCGGGGTGGCCGTCGAGGCGGCCCTGCGGCTGGCGGGCCAGCCCTACGAGCTGGTCGAGTCGCTGACCTTCGACGCCGACGACAAGCCGTCGGGCGACAAGGTGCTGGCCGCCAACCCCATGCGCCAGGTGCCGGCCCTGGTGACGCTCGCCGGCGAGACGCTCACCGAGAGCGCCGCGATCCTCATCTGGTTGGCCGAGCAACATCCCGAGGCGAAGCTGGCGCCGCCCGCCGGCGATCCGCGCCGCGGCGCCTTCCTGCGCTGGATGACTTTCATCTCCACCGCGGTCTACGCCCACTACTGGCTGAAGGACGATCCCTCGCGGCTGATCGCCGACCCGGGCCTCCACGCCGACGTGAACCGGCGCATCGAGGACCGCATCTCCGACTGCTGGCGGATGATGGAGGCTCAGGTCGCCCCGGCCGGCCGCTACATGCTGGGCGACGAGCTCGGCGCGCTCGACCTCTACCTCTGCGTCGTCAGCCGCTTCCGCCCCCGCCGCCAGCGCTTCTACGCCGCCGCCCCCCGCCTGGGCGAAGTCGTCCGCCGCGTCGATGACGATCCCCGCCTCGCGGACTTCTGGCCCGAGCGCTATCCGTTCTTCGCGGGGTGGGACCGGCTGTAGAAATCCCTCTCCCCCCGGCGAAGCGGAGAGGGAGGGGCGGCGCTAGGCCCTACCGCGTCGGCTTCAGCGAGAACGTGAATGCCGCCACCGTGTCGTCGCGGGTCTGCTGGCCGAAGATCATGTGGCGGCCCTTCACCTCGCGGTGGATCACGCCGAACGACGACTGCACGTCGCCCTTGCGCCAGCCCACGCCCACCTGGGCGTCGCCGACCAGGGCGCCGGACGCGTCCGTGCTCCAGCCCGCGCGGTCCCAGCCGTTCTCGCCGTGCATCATGTTCATGCCCACGGCCCGGCCGCTGGCGGCGGCGAACAGGTACCAGCGCCCGCGATCGCCGAAGCTGGCGCCGTCCTTGACGCCCAGGTCGCGCAGCTGCTCCAGCGCCCGCTCGCCGCGCGACTTGGAGACCGTCAGCGTGGCGCCGCCCTCGGCCGAGGTGGCGCCGAAGTTCGAGACGCCGAAGCCGGCGTGCGGGGCGATGTCGAACGCCAGCTTGTCCGACGAGAAGCTGACCGCCCGCGGCCAGCTGCGCACGAGGGTCACGTCGAAACGGTCGTTCTCGGGGCTGCCGCGCTCCAGGTTCAGCGGCAGGCCGCCCGGCGTGTGCAGCACGCTGCCGATGTTGATGCGCAGCGAGTCGACCGGCCCGCTCGCGCGGCTGGACAGGCGCACCTCGCCCGACTGCCAGAAGACCGGGCCCTCGCCCAGCTTGAACGCCTCGCGTTCGACGAACCGCGCCGAGGGGTCGATCGCCACCGCCTGGCTGGTCGGCGCGAAGGCCGCGTCCTTCAGGGCTTCGCGGGTGGAAAGGTCGAAGGTGATGTCGGGCGTCTGGGCGGGCGAAATCGACTGCGCAGCGGCGCCGCCGGCGGCGGCCGCCCATCCCAACGCGAACGCCAAATGCGCCCCACAACGCATTCGCACACTCCCGATCCACGCCCGGTGCAGCGTGGTCCCCGTACGCATAGTTCGACGAGGTCGCGACGCCCGCAAGGGATAAAGCGTCGCACGCGAATTATGGCAGGGTTACCGCCGGGAACGGCCTAACCTATTGGCAGGCGAGGCATTCCTCGTAGTCGGTCTTGCCCTCGACCTTCAGCTCGGCCACGGCCGCCGCCTCGCCGCCGGCGTGGCTGGCGCGCTGCACGGACTTCGAGCGCAGGTAGTAGAGCGACTTGCAGCCCCGCTCCCACGCCTGCCAGTGCAGCATGTGCAGGTCCCACTTATCCACGTCGCCGGGCAGGAACAGGTTCACCGACTGGCTCTGGCAGATGTCGGGCGTACGGTCCGCCGCCAGTTCCACCACCCAGCGCTGGTCGATCTCGAAGGCCGTCTTGTAGACGTCCTTGTCGTCCTGGCTGAGGAAGTCCAGGTGCTGCACCGAGCCCTCGTTGGCCAGGATCGAGTCCCAGACGGCCGAGGTGTTGTTGCCGCTCTGGTCCAGCAGCTTCTCCAGGTAGGGGTTCTTGACCGCGAAGGTCCCGGAAAGGGTCTTGTGCGTGTAGATGTTGGCCGGGATCGGCTCGATGCCGGCCGAGGTGCCGCCGCAGATGATCGAGATCGAGGCGGTCGGCGCGATCGCCAGCTTGTGGCTGAACCGCTCCATCACATTGCGTTCGGCCGCGTCCGGGCACGGACCACGCTCGGCGGCCAGCTTGCGGGACGCCGCGTCGCACTGGCGGCGCAGGGTCTTGAAGAGCCGCATGTTCCAGCTCTTCGCCATCGCGCTCTCGAACGGAACGTTCTGCGCCTGCAGGAACGAGTGGAAGCCCATGAGGCCGAGGCCGACGGACCGTTCCCGGCGGGCGGCGTAGACCGCGTGCTTCATCTCGGGCGGCGCCCGCGTGATGAAGTCCTCCAGCACGTTGTCCAGGAAGCGCATGACGTCCTCGATGAACGTCGGATGGTCGCGCCATTCCAGGAAGGTCTCGGCGTTGACCGAGGAGAGGCAGCAGACCGCGGTCCGCTCCAGGCCCTGATGGTCCTTGCCGGTGTGCAGCATGATCTCGGAGCACAGGTTCGACTGGCGCACCGACAGGCCCAGCTCGCGCTGGTGCTGCGGCATGGCGCGGTTCACGGCGTCCGAGAAGATCAGGTAGGGCTCGCCGGTCTGCAGGCGCACCTCCAGGATCTTCTGCCACAGCGAACGGGCGTCGACCTCGCGGATCACCTCGTCGGTCTTGGGCGAGCGCAGGCCGAACATGGCGCCGTCGCGGACGGCCTCCATGAACTCGTCGCTGATCGAGATGCCGTGGTGCAGGTTCAGGCTCTTGCGATTGAAGTCGCCCGACGGCTTGCGGATTTCCAGGAACTCTTCGATCTCGGGATGGTGCACGTCGAGGTACACCGCCGCCGAACCCCGGCGCAGCGACCCCTGGCTGATCGCCAGCGTCAGCGAGTCCATCACGCGGATGAAGGGGATGATGCCGCTGGTCTGGCCCGCGCCCTTCACCTTCTCGCCGATCGAGCGGACGCCGCCCCAGTAGGTGCCGATGCCGCCGCCGTTCGAGGCCAGCGCCACGTTCTCGTTCCAGACGCCCTGGATGCCTTCGAGGTTGTCCGGCACCGCGTTCAGGAAGCACGAGATCGGCAGGCCGCGGCCCGCGCCGCCGTTCGACAGCACCGGAGTGGCCGGCATGAACCAGAGGCGCGAGATGTAGTCGTAGATGCGCTGGGCATGGTCGGCGTCGTCGGCATAGGCCGTCGCGACGCGGGCGAACATGTCCTGGTAGCTTTCGCCGGGCAGGAGGTAGCGGTCTTCCAGGGTGGTCTTGCCGAAATCGGTCAGCAGGGCGTCGCGGTCGCGATCCACCTCGACCTTGCGGACGAGCTGGAGCTGCGGGCGCGCCGGCGCCGATGCAACCCGTTCAGAAGTCTCGGCAATCCCAACTTGCGCCGCTTCACTCATCTGCCTGTCCAAGCCCCTCGAAGGAGAGCCCCCTTGGCCCTCCGCCCTATATGTTGTGGTCCAGCCCCCGAACCAACCCACATATGGGGCACTGCTCGTGTTGAATCGTCAATGAGGGCGCAGGCTCGTCCCCAAGGTTTTTCGCTAATGAGACGTTAACGCGCAGGGGGCCGCTCTCGGACGGATATGTTAACCGCCCGGCGGATTCACGACAGTGTGAACGCCTACCGGGTCAGTGGCCAAACGAGTGCGATGAGGGGGGTCCCCACCACCAGGACGATGATGGTCAGGGGCGCGCCCAGCCGCGGATAGTCGGCGAACCGATAGCCGCCCGGCGCCATCACCAGCGTGTTGCACTGATGCCCTATGGGCGTGAGGAAGTCGCAGGCCGCCCCCATGGCCACCGCCATCAGGAACGGATCGGGCTGCAGGCCCAGGAGCTTGGCCAGGCTGGCCCCGATGGGCGCCACGATCAGCACCGTGGCCGCGTTGTTCAGGAAGGGCGTCGCGGCCATCGCCACCGCCATCACCGCCCCCAGCGCCAGGACGGGCGGCTGGTCGCGGAACAGGTCGGCCAGGCCGTGGGCGATCAGGTCGGCCCCGCCGGTCGCCCGGATCGCGTCCGACACCGGGATCAGGCACGCGATCAGCACCAGCAGCGGCCCGTCCAGCGCCGCATAGGCCTCGCGCATCCGGATCGCGCCCACAGCCACCATCAGCGCCGCCGCCGCGAAGAAGGCGATCGCCACCGGCGCCACCTTCAGCGCCACCAGCACCATGGCCGCGCCCAGGATCAACGCCGGCGCCAGCGCGTGGCGGATGCCGCCCAGCCGCACCTGCCGCTCGGCCAGCGGCAGGAGCCCCAGCGTCTTCAGCACCCCCGGCAACGAGCGCTCCGCCCCCTGCAGCACCACGACGTCGCCGGCTCGCAGGCGCAGCGTCCGGAGCGCGCTGGCGATTCGGTAGCCGCTGCGGCTCACCGCCAGCAGGTTGACCCCGTGGACGCCGTGCAGGTCCTCCTGCCGCGGCGAACGGCCCACCATCATGGAGTCCGGCCCCACCACCGCCTCGACGATCCGCACCTCCTCGGTCGGCTCCTCCATCGCGATGGGGCGGTTCGACCGCGTCAGGCGCAGCTTCAGCCGCGCGATCAGGTCGTCCAGCGCCTGATGGTCGCCCTCCAGCAACAGCACGTCGCCCGGCCGGACCCGCATGTTCGCGTGCGGCGCCGGATGCCGCTCGCCCTCGCGCAGCAGCGCCATCACCGTCACGTCGTCATTGGCGAGGCGGCGCAGCTTTCCCACCGTCGTGCGGCCGGGGTCCCAGTGCCCGGGGACCTCCACCTCGGTGACGTAGGGATTGGCCGCCAGCGCCGCGTCCATGGCTTCCAGTGTCGGCCGCGACTTCGGCAGCAGCCGGTAGCCGAACGCCAGGAAGGCGAGCCCCACCGCGGTCACGCCCAGGCCGACCGGCGCGTAGTCGTACATCTCGAACGGCTTGCCCAGGATCTCCTCGCGCACCTGCGAGACGATGATGTTGGGCGACGTCCCCACCAGCGTGACCGTCCCGCCCAGCAGCGCCCCGAACGACATGGGCATCAGCAGGCGCGACGGCGGCGTCCCCGTCCGTTTGGCCACCGTGAGCGCGATCGGCATCATGATCGCCAGGGCGCCCACGTTCTTGGTGACCATCGACAGCACCGTCACCGCGCCGGCGAACAGCATCACCTGCGAGGCCGTGCTCTTCAGGTGCGGCAACACCGGCCGGAGCACCACCTCCACCACGCCCGACTTCGCGAAGGCGGCGCTCACGACCAGCGCGCAGGCAATGATGACGGTGATGTCGTTCTTGAAGCCGTCGAACGCCGCCTTGGCCGGCACGATGTTCAGCGTCACGCCCGCCAGCAGGGCCAGCACCGCGATGACGTCGTAGCGCCACCGCCCCCAGATGAAGGCTGTGATGGTCGCGCCCATCAGCGCGAAGGCCAGGGCCTGCTGCAGCGTCATGAAGTCCCTCGGCCGTCTCTCCCCAGGCCAGAACGCAAGCACGGCCGTTCGGCTGCGCCCGCCATCATAAGCTCGCGGTGGACGCCAGCCTCGCCGCGTCGCAGAAGGAGCCCATGGAGAGCCGGTTCATCGTCATCGGCGCGGGCATGGCCGGCGCCTCCGCCGCTGCGTTCCTGGCGGAGCTCGGCCCGGTCACCCTGCTCGAGGCCGAGGCCCACGCCGGCTACCACGCCACCGGCCGCTCGGCGGCCAGCTACATCGACACCTACGGCCACCCCACGGTCTGCGCCGTCACCCGCGCGGCCCGCGACTTCTTCTGGACCCCGCCCGCGGGCTTCGCCGAGCATCCGTTGGTCCGCCCCCGCGCCGACCTGCAGATCGCCGGGCCGGGCGGCGCGGGCCTGCTGGACGCCATGCTGGCCGAGCACGGCGCGGCGCTCCGGCCCGTCGACGCCGCCGAGGTCCGCCGCCTCTGCCCCATCCTGCGGCCCGAGATCGACTGGCGGGGCGCCCTCAACGAAGGCTCGGCCGACATCGACGTCGACGGCCTGCTGCAGGGCTTCCTGCGCCTGGCCCGCGCGCGGGGCGCCCGCGTGGTCCCGGACGCCCGCGTCGCCGGCCTGGACCGCACGCCGACCAGCTGGCGCGTCACGACCGGCGCCGGGGTGTTCGAGGCCCCCACGGTGATCAACGCCGCCGGCGCCTGGGCGGGCGAGGTGGGCCGCCTGGCCGGCCTGGGCGACCTGGGCCTCGCGCCCCTGCGCCGCACCGCCGTGCGCCTGGAGCCGCAGCAGCGCGACGGCCTCGCCGACTGGCCCTTCGTGATCGACGTGGAGGACCGCTTCTACTTCAAGCCCGACGCTGGCGGCCTGATGCTCTCGCCCGTGGACGAGACCCCCAGCGCCCCCTGCGACGCCTGGGCCGAGGACCTCGACGTCGCCTACGCCGTCCAGGCCTTCGAGGACGCCACCACCGAACAGGTCCGCCGCGTCGGCCATGCCTGGGCCGGCCTGCGCACCTTCGCCCCCGATCGCGTCCCCGTGGTGGGCGCCGATCCGCGCGAGCCGTCGTTCTTCTGGCTGGCCGGCCAGGGCGGCTACGGCATCCAGACAGCCCCGGCGTTCGGCGAGACCGTCGCCAGCCTGCTCACCGCCGGCGAGCTGCCGGCCAAGGTCCGCGACGAGGGCGTCGAGGCCGCCGACCTCGCGCCCGACCGCCTGATCAGCTGAGCTTCAGGAAGCTGGGGTCGCGGAACGGCGCGCCGGCCGTCATCCGCTCGTGGAAGCCCTTCACCCGCGGCCCGGCCCCGCCTTCCCGCGGCTCGTAGACCGCGTCGGCCCCGAAGAACCTCAGGGTCAGCGTGCGCCGCCGCGCGCCGGGATGGGTGGGCGCCCCGCCGTGCAGCAGCCTCGGATGGAAGACCACCAGGTCGCCAGGCTCGACCGGCCAGGCGACGATGTCCCACAGGTCACGCGAGGCCTCGATGTCGGGCAGGCGCGGCAGGGACGCTCGGGGGTGGGTCGGTGCGGTGTCGTCGTCGAGGTCGAACCGCGAGCCGTTGTAGAGCCGGCCGCGGTGGGAGCCCCTGATGAACTCCAGCGAGTCCGCGGTCGCGCACGGGTCGAAGGTGATCCAGGCCACCGCCAGGTGCTCGCCCGCCACCGCCAGGTAGGACGAATCCTGGTGCCAGGGCGTGCGGCGGGCCTCGCCGCCCTCCTTGAGGAACACCTGCTCGTACATGAACCAGACGTCGCGCGAGCCCCACAGGTCGGCCACCATCGCCGGGATGGGCGAGGCCTGCAGCATGGCGCGGTAACCCGTCAGGCAGTCCGGATTGTAGAGGTCCTGGTAGAAGGTGGCGTCGGTGGCTTGGCGGATGTTGGACGCCAGGGGGCCGGGGTGGGCGAGGCTCCACTCATAGGCAGCCTGAGCCTGCGCCAGGGCCTCGGCGTCCAGCGCGCCGGGTATGTGGACCACCCCGTCGCGCGCATAGGTCTCGGCCAGGCTCACGCGTCCATCCGGAACAGCTTCAGCGCCGTCTGGCCCAGGATCATCTGCGCCTGATCCAGCGGCACGGCGCGGAACACCGCCTCGATGGCCCCACGCGTGTAGCCGAAGGTGCTCTCCTGGTGCGGATAGTCCGACGACCACAGCGCCGTCTCGGGCCCGATCCGGTGCAGCATCTCCAGGCCCACCGGGTCCGTCATGAAGGTCGCGTAGCAGTGCGCCCGCCAGTACCAGGACGGCGGATGCTTCAGCTTCGGCGACACCGAGGTGGGGAAGCTGTTGTAGACCATGTCGGCGTCGTGGAGCATGCCGGGGATCCAGCTCAGCCCCGCCTCCACGAACACCACCCGCAGGCCCGGGAAGCGGTCGAAGACCCCGCCGAAGGTGAGCTGCGCCCAGTTCTGCCGGAAGCCCTGCATCTGGGTCAGCACGGAGACGCCGACCGCGCCCGGCTCGGCCGTGGGGATCGCCTCGCCGATGTGGAAGGCCAGCGGCAGTCCGCTCTTCTCGATCGCCGCCCACAGCGGGTCCATGCGCGGGTGGTTGTACTGGATGGTCCGCCCGTCGGCGAACTTGCCGGGCTTGATCGGGATCATCAGGCAGCGCGCGCCCAGCTCGGCGCAGCGGGCCACGCTGTCCTCCGCCGCCTCGGGGGCCCAGTAGCTGGGGACCATCACCGAATAGAGCCGGTCGGGCGCCCGGGCGCACATCTGGGCGATGTGCTCGTTGTAGGCGCCGAAGACGTGCGGCTTGTTCTCGATCTCGCCGAACATCATCAGGCCGAACAGCCGCTGCGGGAAGATCAGCTCCTTCTCCACGCCTTCCACGTCCAGGTCGTGCAGCCGCGCGTCGATGTCGGTCAGGCCCGCGTAGCACTCCAGCGCCTCGCACAGGTGCCGGGCGACCGGCTCGGGCGTCATCGACTTGCCGCCGATGGAGAGGTCCCAGCCACCGTCCCGGAAGATCATGCGCGGGGCCTGCTCCCGCAGCTCGGGCGGGAAGCGGTCGACCCAGAGATCGGTCTCCAGCATGTGGGAATCGGCCGAGACGATGCGCGTGCCGGCGGGCCAGTCGCGGGTCTTCGCCTGGGGCTTGCGTTCCGCCGCGACCGGCTGGCCAACCTGTTCTTCGATCTCGAGGATGAAGCCTTCGGCCATGGCGGCCTCCTGCAAGGCGCTTGCTCGTGATCGGAGGCTAAGTCGCGGAAATCGCGGCGGCAATCGTGTCCCCACGTCAACTTGAACGGGGGGCGCCGAGCTGGAGGCGAACTATGAGTGCTGCCGATCCTTCCCTGGCCGCCTGGCGCAACCTGGTGGACCTGGACCGCCTCGCCGCCTGGATGGACGACCGCGGCCTGGAATCCGGCCCGATCGAGGAGGCTGAGCGGCCGCCGGGCGGGACGCAGAACATCCTGATCCGGTTCCGACGGGGCCCGCGCTGGTTCATGCTGCGCCGCCCGCCGATGTCGCCGCGGATGAACGGCAGCGAGACCATGCGGCGCGAGGCCCGCGTCCTGGCCGCCCTGGCCGATACCGACGTGCCCCACCCGCGCCTGATCGCCGCCTGTCCGGAGGAGGATGTGCTGGGCGCGGCCTTCTACCTGATGGAGCCCATCGACGGCTTCAACGCCACGGTCGGCCTGCCGCCGCTGCACGCCGGTTCGCCGGAGATCCGCCGCGGCATGGGCCTGTCGCTGGTGGACGGGATCGCCGCCCTGGGCCGCGTCGACCACGTGGCCCGCGGCCTCTCCGACCTGGGCAAGGCGGAGGGCTTCCTCGAACGCCAGGTCGGCCGCTGGAAGAAGCAGCTCGACAGCTACGCCGAGTACGAGGGCTGGGCCGGCCCGGCCGAGATCCCGGGGATCGACGAGGTGGGCGCCTGGCTGGCCGCCCGCACGCCCAGGAGCTTCAAGCCCGGGATCATCCACGGCGACTACCACCTGGCCAACGTCCTCTTCCGGCCGGACGGCCCGGAACTCGCGGCCATCGTCGACTGGGAGCTCACCACCATCGGCGACCCGCTGCTCGACCTGGGCTGGCTGATGGCCACCTGGCCCGAGACCGAGGGCGGCGAGGCGGGCAACGTCTCGGTGACGCCCTGGGACGGCTTTCCCACCGCCGACGAACTGGTCCAGCGCTACGCCGCCCAGACCGACCGCGACCTCTCCCACATGCGCTGGTACGGCGTGCTGGCCTGCTACAAGCTGGGCATCATCCTGGAGGGCACCCACGCCCGCGCCGCCGCCGGCAAGGCCGAGCCCGCCACCGGCCTCCAGCTCCACAACCAGACCCTCGGCCTCTTCCGCCGCGCCCTGCGCTGGATCGGGTAAGCGGACGCCCAGGCGGGAGCGGCATGGGGCTTGGGTCGGCTAGGGATGGGGAGCGGACCTTTGTGAGTGGGCCTGCTCCTCTCCCAGGCGCGCAGCGCCGAGGGAGAGGTCGGGTGAGGGCGGCTCGGCCGTGCGATCTGCCCAAAACTTGGATCAAGGACCCGCGACTCCCACCCCAAAGCTCGTCATGGCCGGGCTCGACCCGGCCATCCATTCCAGGGCGCCCGGCAGGTCCGCACCCCATTCGGACGGGCCGGTTGGATGGCCGGGTCGAGCCCGGCCAT
>Ga0209050_1000171_pt1 | contig 150524 bp, 141 predicted proteins | sample Araplavi_mTSA_r2_FD_184276 | JGI IMG/M metagenome (GOLD analysis project Ga0209050, IMG submission 184276) | Arabidopsis root microbial communities from North Carolina, USA - plate scrape MF_Cvi_mTSA_r2 (SPAdes) (version 2) | ecosystem: Host-associated > Plants > Roots > Endosphere | place... | reverse complement strand
TCTTCGGCGGCAAAGCCCAGGTTTCCATGTTTGAAATGACCAAGCTGATTTCCGACCACCTGAAATAAGCTGCTTCTGGCTGTTGCAGCCATTCGAGGAGCCCCGACGCCACGCGCTCGGGGCTTTTATTTTTTATGCATCCACGCCAACACACCGTCCTGACGATCGCCTGCCTGGCCGCCCTTGGACCGCTGGCCTTCGACGCTATGCTGCCGGCCATGCCGGCGCTCGGCAAGGAGTTCGGACTTTCCCTGCCCGCCACCCAGTCCCTGTTTGCCGTGTACATGGCAGCCCTGGCATCGTCCCACCTGCTGTCCGCCTGGGCCGCCAATGCCTTCGGCAAGCGCATGGTCCTGGTGGCCGGAGCCCTGCTGCTTGCAGCCGGCAGCGCCACCTGCGCGCTGGCCGGCGCAATGTGGGAACTGCAGGCCGGACGCGTCCTGCAAGGCCTTGGCGCCGGTACTGCAGCGTCCATGCTGCCGCTGCTGATGCGTGCCCATTCGAGCCGCAAGCTGCGCCTGCTGGCCGATGGCGCGGTCCCGGTCCTGGCGCCGCTGATCGGGGCGATATTCGTACTGTGTGCGAGCTGGCGATTGATCTCCTGGCTGGCGGTTGCGGCGGGCCTGCTGGTGCTCGTCCTGCTGGCGTCCGCCTCGGCCGCACCCAACAAACCGGGCGACAAATTCCAGTATGGGGAGTTGATCGGAAACTTCACTTACCTTCGCTATACCGCATGTCACGCCTTGTGCTTTGGCGCCATCATGGCCGGCGTCACCAGCCTGCCTATCATGGTTTCGCTGGACCTGCGCTTGGGCGCGAGCCGCACCGCCTTGCTGCAAGCGGTCGGCGCTACGCTCATGCTGATGCAGTCGTTCAGCAACCAGGACACGCCGGCAAGACAACAGGTCACGTTCGGCCTCGCCGTCATGGTCTTTTCCGCCGGCCTTGTCATCGTCTGGCGTAACTTGGAGAGCGAGATCGATCCCTACTACTACCTGCTCGGCTGCTGGGTGTTCCTGTACGCTGGCTTCTCTGCCGTCACAATGCCGCTGGCTGCGGGAGCGCTGAAAGCGGCCGGCCAGCAAGCGACTGCCGGACTATCGCTGCTGCAGTTCGCCAGCCACGCCGTTGCCGCTGCCGCCATCCAGTTCACGGCCAGGGGCAATGTGGAGGATGCAGCGCTCATCACCTTCGGCAGTGCTGCGCTGATGGTGATCGCGGGAGGAGCGGTGCTACCCATGTTCATCTGGCGCTCGGCGCCTGCGAAACACTAGCCGGCCGCTATGCAGGCACTGCACCGCCTAGCCATCCCCCTTGCCAGCCTGACCGCTTTGGGCCTGCTGGCCTCGGACCTTTACTTGCCGGCGATTCCGGTCATGGCGGCGGAACTGGGCGCGTCCATCCCCTCCGCGCAGGCAACCATGGCGCTGTTCATGGCGGCGCTGGCCCTGTCGCAGCTTGCCTGGGGCTGGGCGGCGGACCATTTCGGCGACCGCCGCACCATCGTGGCCGGCACCGCCCTGCTTGGCGGCGGCAGCCTGGTTTGCGCCATGGCGCCGGGAATCGACTGGATGCTGGCTGGACGGCTGCTGCAAGGACTGGGCGCCGGCGCCGCTACCGTTGCCGTGCCGGCGCTGATACGGCGGCGCTTCAACGAGGCCGATGCCGTGAAGGCACTGGCCATGGTCGCCATGGCCGAATCCACCATTCCGGCACTGGGCCCGGTGGCCGGCGCCGCGATCGTGCTGTATGCCGACTGGCGCACCACGTTCTGGCTGATCGCAGCCCTGTCGCTCCTGCTGCTGCCGATGGTCGCACGCATCGTCGGCCGCGCACCGGCGCCCGCGCTTCTGGCCAGCGCGTCCGGCCGGCGCGGCTATGCCCCGCTCTTGGGAAACCGCCTCTACCTGCGCTATGCCATGAGCTACGCAGTCATGTTCGGCGCATTGCTGATGTACGTTGCCAGCGCGCCGGTGCTGGTCACGCACGCCCTCGGCCTCGGGATCGAGGCATTCGCCATCCTGCAGATCTGTGGCGTGCTGGCCTTTATGGTTGGCGCCTCGGCCGCGGTGCGGATGGTGAAGCAGCTTGGCCAGCAATGGCTGGTGCGTGCCGGGACGCTGCTGCAGTTCCTGGCCGGCGCCGGCTTGATGGGAATGGCCCTGGCAGGCCTGGCAGGCACGCGCGGCCTGGTAGTGCTGGCCGTGCTGGCGGCGCTGTTCTGCGCCGGTCTTGGCCTGCGTGGCCCCGCCACCATGGGCGGCGCGCTGCATGCGGCCGGGGACGACGCCGGCAAAGGCGCCGGCCTGTTGATGTTCCTGTCCTTTGCCTGCGTTGCAGGCGCCACGCAACTGGTGGCGCCCTTCCTGCATTACGGCCTGCTGCCGCTGGGCGCCCTGCTGTTCGCGATGGTCAGCGCCAGCGCGCTTTTGCTGCCGCGTTAGATGCCGCCGATGGTGGCACTCTTGAGGAATACCAGCTGGTCGTTATCGTCTGGCCCGGCAATGCGGCCGTTATTGCGTTCAGTGGCGACGCGGGCGCTCACCGGCTTGCCGCGCAACTTCGGTTTCAGCGTAACGACGTCGTTCTTGTCGGGCTCGGTGAACCAGTCGCCGCAATGGGTAGTGCAATAGGCTTCGATCACCTTGCCGTCCTCGGTGCGGATGCGCAACGCATAATTGTCCAGGCCCCCGCCCCCGACCAGCTTGCCCTTCACGAGTTCGGTCGGGACGGGAGGGCAATACGCAGGCGCATCATCGCCCAGGATTTTGCAGCCACGCTTGATTTCATCCGTGATCAGTTCGCAGCTGTTTGCGGCATTGCACGGCGGGCGCGTGGCGGGAGAGACGTTCTTGCATTGCTTGACCAGTTCGGCGGCCTTCGCCTTGCCGAGCTGCTCGTCACAGGACAATGCCGCGGCATTGCCGGCAAAGGCCAGGCAGGCCAGGGAAACCAGGAACTTGTTGATTTGCATGGGTGCGCACCTGCGAGTGAGGGAAAGGCGCAAAGTGTAAGCGCCGCAGCCCTCGCACATATGCACGGAATGTCACGCGCGCGTGACCTCAGTCATACGTCGATTGGGTGCGGGCGTGAGTTCCCCATGCAAGCCGCGCAACCACCAACAGGAAAGCGAAGCGTGGCAACAGCAGGAACCAGCCGAATTGGCCGACACTGGCCGGTGTCACGCTCTTGGTCGGGTTGTACCGGTCCGAGAAGGTGTATTCGGCGTGGGTGATTTTCAATGCAAAGTATTTACCCGGCGCGATGTCTGGCGCCGCCATGCCATGGCTGAACATCCATGCCAGATAAGGACTCATTTCGACCGCGAATTGCACGGCGAGGCAGATCAGGATCAGAAAAGCAAAGTCGACGCTGTCACCGTAACGCTGCACCCGGTGGGGCGACAACACATACCCCGACACCGCACAACACCCGACCACGGCTGCGCCCACCGGTATCAAGGCATACAACTGGAAGGAAAAGATGCTCAGTCCAGTCCTTTCCAGGATGAGATGATGGAGGACCAGGGTGATAAGAAAGCTGGCAATACAGGCGCCCCAAAGTTTGAAGCGGAGCTGCAGTGACGAAGAACCCATAGCGAAATAACAGACGTTATAAAATCGCCAATTCTAATGCCTGGGCTCCAGACTTCAAAGCTTCCATTTGTTCCACGCCGCCAGCACCGCGTTCGGATACTCCGGCTTGCCGCGGCTGCCGTTGTAGCGGCCGAGGGCGAGGTAGAGGTTGCCCTGTTCCATATCGATATACATGCGCAGGATCGAGCAGCCGTAGCGCAGGTTGGTCTGCATATTGAACAGCTTGGAGCGGTCACGGTCGCCGATCACATTGGTCCAGAACGGCATCACCTGCATATAGCCACGCGCGCCGACAATCGACACCGCGTACTTGCGATAAGCCGATTCCACCTGGATCAGCCCCAGCACCAGGCCAGGGTCCAGGCCGGCGCGGCGCGCCTCGTACCAGGCGGTTTCGAGGAATTCGCGGCGCGTGAACTCATCCGGCAGCTTGCGCTTCAGGCGGTCCGACATGGCGGCATACCAGGCGTCGTACTGCACACGGTCGGTGGGATTCAGGAACACCGGCTTGGGCGGCCGCGCATCCATGATGGCGTTGGACAGCGCCAGCCGCACGCTGTCGGCCAGCGCCTCCTCTTTCTGGTTGCCGGCAAAGCCGAACGGCGCGCACAGCACGCCGCTGGCGAAAGCCAGCGTATGCCACCAGCGCAAGGGACGCGCCCACCAGCGGCGGCGGTCACGTCCCTGCTTTGGCAAATGCCTTGCCATGGCGATCACTTCTGGATTTTGCCCTTGATGAAGGCCAGGGCATCGGCCACCGGAACGGCAGTCGCTTCGGTGTCGCGGCGGCCCTGGTACTCCAGGTTGCCTTCCTTCAGGCCACGCTCGCCGATCACCACGCGGTGCGGCACGCCGATCAGTTCCCAGTCGGCGAACATGGCGCCTGGGCGCTGGCCGCGGTCATCCAGGATGACGTCGATGCCGGCTTCCAGGGCCGCGTTGTACAGCTTCTCGGTTTCGGCTTTCACCAGCTCCGAGCGGTCCATGCCCATTGGGCACAGCACCAGTTCGAACGGCGCCAGGGAAGTCGGCCAGATGATGCCCTTGTCGTCGAAGTTCTGCTCGATGGCGGCGCCCAGGATACGGGTGATGCCGATGCCGTAGCAGCCCATTTGCAGCGGGGCTGGCTTCTGGTTCTCGTCCAGGAAGGTGGCCTGCATCGATTCCGAGTAAGCGGTGCCCAGCTGGAACACGTGGCCCACTTCGATGCCGCGCTCGATCGCCAGCACGCCCTTGCCGTCCGGCGAAGCATCGCCTTCGACCACATTGCGCAGGTCGGCCACCAAGGCAGGTTCCGCCATGTCGCGGCCCCAGTTGGCGCCGGTGAAGTGGTAATCCTCTTCGTTTGCGCCGGTCACGAAGTCCGACATCAGCGCCACGGTGCGGTCAGCCACCACGGTCACAGCGCCCTTGGTGCCGATCGGGCCCAGGTAGCCAGGCTTGCAGCCGTAGACTTCCAGGATCTCCGCTTCAGTCGAGAAGCGGTTCTGCGCCAGGCCAGGCACTTTGCTGGCCTTGATTTCATTCAGCTCATGGTCGCCGCGCAGCAGCAGCATGAAGTGCTGCTTGCTGCCGTCTTCCTTGTCGGCGGTCAGGGCGATGGTCTTGACGGTCTGTTTCAGGTCGATGCCCAGCAGCTTGGCCACGTCTTCGCACTTGGACGCCTTCGGGGTCGAAGTCTTGGCCAGTGCGGCGCCGGCAGCGGCGCGGGTGCCGGTGGCAACCGCTTCCGCCGCTTCCATATTGGCCGCGTAGTCGGAGGTCGGGCAGTACACCAGCGCGTCTTCGCCGGTGGAAGCGATCACGTGGAATTCATGCGAACCGGTGCCGCCGATGGCGCCGTTGTCGGCTGCCACAGCGCGGAACTTCAGGCCGAAGCGGGTGAAGATGCGGGTGTAGGCGTCGAACATGATCTTGTACGACTTCTGCATGCCTTCCAGGTCGCGGTCGAAGGAATACGCATCCTTCATGGTGAACTCGCGGCCGCGCATCAGGCCAAAGCGTGGGCGGCGTTCGTCGCGGAACTTGGTCTGGATGTGGTAAAAATTCAACGGAATCTGGCGGTAGGATTTAATCTCGCTACGCACCACATCGGTAATCACTTCTTCGGAAGTCGGCTGGATCGCGAAGTCGCGGCCGTGGCGGTCTTTTACGCGCAGCAGTTCAGGACCCATCTTGTCCCAGCGGCCGGTTTCCTGCCACAGTTCGGCGGGCTGCACCAGAGGCATCAGCAGCTCAATAGCGCCGGCATTATTCATTTCTTCGCGAACGATTGCTTCGACTTTACGGATCACTTTCAGGCCCATCGGCATATAGGTATAAATGCCGGAACCGAGGCGTTTGATCATGCCCGCGCGCATCATCAACTGGTGGCTGACGATTTCCGCGTCAGATGGAGCTTCCTTGAGGGTTGAAATAAAAAAACGAGATGCACGCATATCGGTGAATTCTTTTTAAAAAGAGAGAGTTATAATCAACCTAATTTTAAAGGATTAGCTGGCCCGATGCGTCCAAACTTTATACAAAGAGCGCTATTGCAGTTGGATTTGTAGTCAAAAATATAAGAGGACGCCTCGGCCACAGAAAGTTTGAGGTGCAATATGCTCGATCGTGAAGGGTTTCGCCCCAACGTCGGCATCATCCTGCTCAACTCGCACAACGAGGTGTGGTGGGGAAAGCGGGTGCGCGAGCACTCGTGGCAGTTCCCGCAGGGCGGGATCAAGTATGGTGAAACGCCGGAGCAAGCGATGTATCGCGAGCTCGAAGAGGAAATCGGACTGCGTCCGGAGCACGTCAAGATTATTGGCCGCACGCGCGACTGGTTGCGTTACGAGGTGCCCGATCACTTCATCAAGCGGGAAATCCGCGGCCATTACCGTGGCCAGAAGCAGATCTGGTTCCTGTTGCGCATGTGCGCGCGCGACAACGACGTGAACCTGCGCCTGACCGACCATCCCGAGTTCGACGCCTGGCGTTGGCACGATTACTGGGTTCCGCTGGACGTGGTGATCGAATTCAAGCGCGAAGTCTACCAGCGCGCCTTGCAGGAGCTATCGCGCTTCCTGACCTGGCCTGCGCACGGCGACCGCCGCCACTCCTCGCGCTACCTGCGCCAGCCGCATGGCCAGCGTGGACAGCGTAGCAGCGACAAGCCGCAGCAGCCGGTGGTGACGCCGCCGCCAACGGAACTGGTAACAAAGGAATAACAGAAGGGGCAGCCTGCGAGGGCTGCCCCTTTTGTCTATATAATGCCGGGCTATGTTTACACCGTCTTCCCACGACGTCCGCCGCTTCTTCTGCGACGTCTACCGCAAAGCCAACGCCAACGAAATCATGGACCCGATCGAACTGATCGCCCGTGACTGGATCATGGCGCACCCCGAGTACCACGACCAGTTAAAAGATGTGGAAGCCGCCATCGCGCGCGACTATTCGGTGGAAGGCAGCGAGGCCAATCCCTTCCTGCACCTGTCGATGCACCTGTCGATCACCGAGCAGCTCTCGATCGACCAGCCGCGCGGCATTCGCGAAGCCTTCATCGGCCTGGCGCGCAAGCTCGGCACCGAACATGCGGCGCACCATGAAATCATGGAATGCCTGGGCGAGATGATCTGGAATTCCCAGCGCCGCGGCGTGCCGCCGGACGGCGCCGCCTATGTGGAAGCGGTCAAGCGCCGGATTTAAACCTCGTCCACGCGGACGATCGGCATGTGCCAGATCAGGGCAAACACCAGCGGGCTGGCGACTGCCGCGAAAATTACCGAACGCATCAGATGGTCGGAACCGACCACCAGCGCTGGTACTACATTGATCAGCCACGGCAGCGTTGCTGCCAGCAGGGCTTGCGACTTGCGTCCCAGGCGGGCGATCAGGCACAGCATCAGCACTGCCACACCTGCCAGCAATGCAGTAAGCAAGTACACCATCTCTCGGCACCTCCGCGATTTCTTGATACGGTCATCATAGACCACTAGTTCCTCGCGGAAACTATCCAATAATCGCATTGCAGCAAATATTTATGCCGGGTTCCGGAACACGCAATAGCCGCCGGCCAGGCGAGCATCGGGCGGCGCCGCCAGGTGGCCATCGGATAGCAGGTAGATACAGGAACCCGCGCAAGCTTCCAGGTGCGCCAGCATTTCGGGCAGCGTCGCATCGGCTGCAAAATCTTCCCATGCCGCCCCGGCGCCAGGACCGCCACGCGGGGTAACAATGGCATGGCTGGAACCGAAAGCGGACGCCAGCCGTAGCGCAAGGCCTGCCAGTGCGGCGCGGCTGCCGACCCGCTGCAGCACACCGGGCCAGCCGAAGGCGTCATCGCTCAGCTCAAGCGCCACCATATGCAGGCTGGCCTGGCGTACGCTAGCCGAGGGCGCCCCTACCCGGCCCAGCGCCTTGTCGACGCGCCGCAACAGGCCGCGCTGCGGCAACTCGTGGCTGACGTAGATTGTCGAAGTTTCCATGTTCATTTCCTTCAGGCATCTCGCTCAACTTCAGCATAGACCATGGATGCCACATAGAAACTATCCAATCATTGCAGCCGCAGCCCTGCTTTGACCAATGGCAAATCCGTGTAGCGCTTGCCGGTCGCCGCAAACAAGGCATTGGCCAGCGCTGGCGCCAGCGGGCCAACCGCTTCTTCGCCGACGCCGCCCGGCGCTTCGTTACTGTCCATGATCACGACTTTCATCTCCGGCGTTTCGGCCAGTGACAACAGCTTGTAATCAGCGAAGTTCGACTGCTCCACGGCACCATCCTTGACGCTGATTTCACCGTAGAAGGCTGCGCTCAGGGCGAAGATGAGGCCGCCCTCCATCTGCCCGCGCACGTTGCGCGGATTGACCGCGATGCCGCAGTCGAGCACCGTGGTGACGCGGTGCAGCTTGACGCGGGATTGCGCGTCGACCGACAGCTCGACCACCTGGCCGATATAAGTCCCGTTGGCCCAGGTGAAGGCCATGCCGCGGTGGCGGCCTGGCGGCAAATCGCCACGCCAGCCGGAACTTGCTTCCAGTTGGTCGAGCAGCGCGCGTTCGCGGCTGCCGGCCTTCATCAGGCTGCGCCGGTAATCGAGCGGATCCTGGTTGGCACGCAGGGCCAGTTCGTCCACGAACGACTCGGTGGCGAAAATGTTTTGCGATGCGGCGACCGAGCGCCAGTAGCCAAGCGGCACGCCGGCGTCAACGGTATTGGTACGGTGGACGAAGCCGGGAAAGCCGTAATAACGGGTGAACAGCACGCCGACTGCGCTGCGGTCGAAGGGCTTGGCGTACTGCTTGTCCGCGCCGAAGCGCGAATAGTTGAACAGCGTGTCGCTCGCGCTGTCCATGCGCACGACAGCCACCGCGCCGGCGTTATCGAAGCCGGCGCGCAGGCGCAGGACGGCAGCAGGACGATGATAGCCGTGGCGCATATCCTCTTCGCGGCTCCACAGCAGCTTGACCGGCACGCCGGCCTCTTTCGCGATCAATGCCGCCTGCACGGCGAAATCGGCCTCGATGCGGCGGCCGAAACCGCCGCCGCTTAGTGTTGTGTGGATGGTGACGGCATCCGGCGCGATGCCTAGCGCCTGCGAGACATAGGTGCGGGCAGTGTCCTGCGCCTGTGTCGGCAACCACAGCTCGGCCTTGCCGTCCTTGACGCTGGCAGTGCCGTTCATCGGCTCCATGGTGGCGTGCGCCAGCAGCGGCACGGTGTAAGTGCGTTCGAGCCAGGTGGTGGCCTTGGCCAGGCCTGCGTCGTGTGCGGCGCCGATGTCTTCGGCCTTGCCGTTGCGCGGCACGACCAGTTCGCCGTCCTTCTGCACCGCTTCCCGCAGCAGGGCGCGGTAAGGTGCGCTGGAATGCTTGCTGGCGGCAGCAAGGTCCCATTCGGGCTTGAGCACATTCAGCGCTTGCTGCGCGCGCCAGTAGCTTTCGGCCACGACTGCCACGGCATCCGCCAGCCGCACGACTTTTTTCACCCCACGCCTGGCCAGCGCCGGCTGCGGATCAACGGCAGCCAGCTTGCCGCCGAAATGCGGGCATTGCAGGATGGCGGCGTAAAGCATGCCGGGCACTTTCACGTCGATGCCGTACACCGCGCTGCCATCGGTCTTGGCAGGCAGGTCGAGGCGGGCCACGTCCTTGCCCATGTGGCGCCAGCGCTCCTTCGGCATCAAAGGCGGATCGGCCGGCACCGGCTGCGCCGCAGCCTGTTGCACCAGCTTAGCGTAAGGCAGCTTGCGGCCGGTGGGCTTGTGCATGACGGCGCCGAGTTGGGTGTCGCATTCGGCCACAGGAACTTTCCACTCTGCCGCAGCGGCGCTCACCAGCATGGCGCGCGCCTGGGCGCCTGCCTTGCGCAGTTGGGGGAACTGGCGCGCCACGCCGCCGCTGCCGTAGGTCGCGTATTCACCCCAGCCGGCGTTGATGAACTGTTTTTCTACCGGCGCCATTTCGATACGCACGGTTTTCCAGTCCAGGTCCATTTCATCGGCCAGCAGTTGCGCGATCGCGGTGCCGGTGCCCTGCCCTATTTCGCTGGTGTTGGAGAGGATGGTGACGCTGCCATCCGGTGCAATGCGCACCCAACCCGGCGGCGGCGGAACCGCTGCCGGCGCAGGCACGGCGCCTGGCGCATCGGCCGCCGCCAAGGCGATAGCCGGGTCGACGGCAAGCAGCAATCCGCCGGCGGCAAGCGTCTTCAGGAAATCGCGGCGATTGCTCATGCCACCTCCTCCACCTTCATGCCGGCCGCGCGCCTGATCGCGCGCCGCACGCGTGGATACGTGCCGCAGCGGCACAGGTTGGTCATGGCTTCCTCGATCTGCGCATCGGTCGGCTTAGGGTGCGATTTGAGCAGCGCCGCTGCCGCCATCAGCATGCCCGACTGGCAGTAGCCGCATTGCGGTACCTGCTCGGCGATCCAGGCCTGCTGCAAGGCGTGCGAACGGTCCGGCGACAGCGCCTCGATAGTCCGCACCTTGCCCTTGCCTACCGCGCTGACAGGCATCACGCAGCTGCGCACCACTTGGCCGTCAATGTGCACCGTGCAAGCGCCGCAAGCCCCCGCGCCGCAACCGTACTTGGTACCGGTCAGGCCCAGCGTGTCGCGCAAGACCCACAGCAGGGGCGTGTCGCCCTCGACGTCGGCCGTGCGCGCGACGCCATTGATATTGAGTTTGTAAGCCATCGTCTCCCCCATAAGGTGGAGGAAGCTTAACAGCGCGCCGGATGGGTGGTTGAGCGGTGTGACGAAATCCGGCAACCGTGGGTTAAAAAAGAAAAAAGCCCGCACATGGCGGGCTTCTCTTCCGGCAGCGCTGGATCAGCGCTTCAGGACCAGCGAACCTGGCAGCGAGTGCAGGTAGGCGGCGATGTCCTGGATATCCTTGTTGGTCAGTGGCTTGACCTGGCCGGTCATGATCGCGTTGGAGCGGCCGTTCGGCGCGTCGCCGCGCTTGTACGCGGTCAGGGCGTGCTGCAGGTAGTCCTTGTGCTGGCCAGCCAGCTTAGGATAGCTCGGGTCGATCGGGGAGTTGTAGTCCTTGCCGTGGCAGGCTGCGCAGCTGTACTTTTCTGTCAGGGCCTTGCCATTTTCGATGTTGCCGCCAGCCAGGGCGCTGAACGAGACTGCGGAGCAGAACAGAGCAATAATCAGTTTTTTCATGGTTCAGGGCCTTATTTCTGCTGGGAGTAGAACGCGGCGATATCTGCGATGTCCTGGTCGGACAGGCTGACAGCGATACCCTTCATGGTCGGGTGCTTGCGCTCACCCTTCTGGTAGCCCTTGAGCGCGTTTTCAATGTACTTCGCAGATTGGCCGCCGATCATCGGCACCTGGAAAACTTCGGGGAAAGTCGCTTTGTAGCCTGGGATTGCATGGCAACCGATGCACATCTCGATCTTGCCTTTTGCGTTCTTGGCGTCGCCGACGATGTCCGCGGCTACGGCTGCCTGCGCAACTGCGGTCAGCGCGAGGAGTGCGAAGATTTTTTTCATAGGTGTGGGCTTTAGTCAGTTGAAATCGGACACTGCATTGCGCAACAAAACCGCTCCTTTGCGCCCTCAACCTGCGATTTTACCTTAGAAGTTGGCCAATCGTCCATAAGATGGATCTGTCAATAGGCACTTCTTTCACATGAGTTTCGGGAATCTGTTGTATGGCTTCCGCTTTTTTGCACAGTGAAAGCAAATAGCGATAGTTTCCATGTGGCAATTAATGGTAAATTTGCCAGCCAAATTTAACTACTTGTTTTGCGCCCACTTTTACCATGCCTTTATACCAGTCTGAACGACGCCGGCCATTGCTGGCGACCATGGCTCTCGCCATGCTGCTCACCGCTTGCGGCGGTGGCGGCGGCGACAAGCCCGGCGACTCCGGTCCCATCACACCACCAGGCCAAACCAGCCCTGATTCGAAAGCCGCGCTGGACGCCGCCCTGCCAAGTGGCGACGTGAGCAAGCTGAACGACAGCAACGTCGAACTGCTGAAAGCAATCAAAGCCGAATTCTCCCTGCGCGAAACCGAACAGGCGGATTTGCTGGCCCAGGTCTGGGGCGGTGAAGCCATCGCCTACGCGCCTGGGGCCAACAGCCAGTTGCTGGTCCCGCAAGCTACGCGCGAATCGGCACGCACCTACCCATTGGTTGTGGGCAGCGGCGGCGAAAGCCTGGCGATCGCCGGCAAGGTACAGGGCGCGCGCGTAGCCGCCTTTGGCGCCAACGTGATCGGCGGCGACTTCCCTGCCATGGTGGCCCCGACGCGCCGCCTGCTGTCCTGGCTGCTGCTCGGCCAGCAGAAAGACATCGGCGCCGCACGCGAAATCACCCTGCTGCGCTATTCGTCCGGCGAACAGACTGCCTTGAAGGCGTGGTTCAAGACCCAGTTCCCGAACTGGACCGTGACTGCCTGCGCCGACGACAACCAGCTGGCAACCTGCACCCAGAACAGCCAGTTGCTGCTGGTCGGCAGCGCAAGCACCACGCTGGCCGATAACAACGCCGCCCTGCTGGCCTACCTGAACAAGTGGCTGGCGGCCGGCAAACCCCTGCTGTACCAGCACACTGGAAGCTGGGGCGACGGCGGCCTGCCGCAAATCGCCGACCTGCTGGGCCAGGCGCCACTCCCTTATGCCGGCAACTACTTTGACAAGGACAGCGCCAACTGGGCCAACAAGGAAGCCATGATCGCCGCCCAGCCCGGCGCGCTGAAGCCGATGCAATCGATCAGCCGCGTGGTCGACCACCTGGCGGCAGCCGACTACAGCTTCAACCTGGGGCAGTGCGAAGATGACCGTCACTGCCCGGCTGTCCCTGCGCTGAAGACCGAGTTCTTCCAAGGGGCGGAACAGCTGCAATCCTGGATCGCACGCGTCGAGACTTCCGGCAAGCGGCCGTTTGATGCGGATGCGCCAAAGCTCCTGAAGTATCTGGTGCTGCTGGGCGACTACTTCCGCAACCACACCAGCTACCCGATGGGCAAGGCCACCACGCCGGTCAACGCCTTCCTGCAAGCGCTGTTCGCCGACCACGCCCTGGCAAACAGCCGCGACATCCAGCCGGCCATGAACCTGCAGGGTAGCAGCTTCCCGTCCCTGTCCGGCAGCGCGGCGGAAACCACGGTCAGCCGCAGCTTCGCCACGCGCAAGGTGGCATTCACCACCACTTCTGCCGCCTACGCACTGCCCGGCAAGACCTTCAGCGTGACCCGCAGCGACACCAGTGCGGCCAAGGTCACGGTATTCGTGAACCAGCTGCGCGACGGTTCCGCCCATATCTTCGACAAGCAGTATGACCGCCCGCAATTCCTGTGGGGTAACGAGATTCCGCTCGCAGCGGGACAGACGCTCAAGTTGAGCAGCCCGACCGGCGGCATCATCTACGTTCGCATGCAGGAAACCGATACGCCGCTGAACGTCGCACTGCAATTCACCGGCGTTGGCCAGCAGGCGTTTTACACCGGGCCGGAAAGCGCCGGCACCTTCGCCAGCGCAGTACGCAGCAGCGCGATCGGCTGGTCTGAAATCATGACGCCGGAGTTCCAGATCCACTCCACCACGGAGAAGATGCGCGAGACCCTCACCGACTACGGCGACAACGTCGGCAAGCTGCTCAGCGACTTTGACATTTACATGTACAAGGACATCTACAACCTGGCCGCCTTCAATGGCCGCGAGCTGGCCCTGCCGGCCGCCGTCACGACCTTCTGCCAGAACAAGGGCTGGGACTGCACGAACTGGGATATCCACGGCCTGGGCGGCGTGCAGCACTTCAATGCCGACCGAGCAAACTGCGGCTATATGTGCTCCGGCCAGCCAATCGACAGTTACGGCAACTTCTCGCCGCTGGGCTGGGGCGAATCACACGAAGTGGGCCACAACCTGCAGCGCGGCCGCCTGAAGATGTACGGCAGCCAGTCGACCGAAGTGTCGAACAATATCTTCCCGGTCCACAAATGGCTGCACTACAACCGCGACAACCCGACTGCCAAGCAATATGGCCGCGACCTGCAGCAGAAGACCACCTTCGACCTGCTGCAAGCCGCCCAGAAGCAATCGGATCCGTCGGGCCACGTGAAAGCCAATATGTGGTTCAACGACGACCTGCTGTGGGGCCGCCTGATGTTCTACTGGCAGCTCGCGATGGATAACAGCAGCAGCTTCGGCGACAATGGCTGGGACCTGTACCGCCTGTTCTACCTGCACGACCGCCTGCTGTCCAAGGCACTGGGCAGCGACGCCACCTGGAGCGCCGAGCGCGCCAAACTGGGCTTCACCGATGCCGGCTATGCCAACCGCAGCACCGTGCAATCGATTACCGCCGAAGACAGCATGCTGGTGGTGGCGTCCTTCATCACGGGCCGTGACCAGCGCAATTTCTTCGACATGTGGGGCATCAAATTCAGCGCCACCGCCTCCGCCCAGGTAGCCGCCTACGGCTTCCCGGCCACCACCAAACAGTTCTGGGTGGTGCCATGCGAGAAGAATGGCTTCAAGGCCCCGCTGCCGGCGCCGGTCGCAATCGATGGCGTGAGCGCCTGGCCAGCCGCAGGGAGCTGCGCACCGTAAGCCGCTCTGGCATATACTTCCGGTGATACCCTCACCGGAAGTATTTACCATGCACGCACCGCAACGATTTGAAGGCTCCGACAACTACGTCGCCACCAATGACCTGAAACTGGCCGTCAACGCCGCCCTGACCCTGCAGCGCCCCCTGCTGATCAAGGGCGAGCCGGGCACCGGCAAGACCATGCTGGCGGAAGAAGTCGCCGCCGCCCTCGATATGCCGCTGATGCAGTGGCATATCAAATCCACCACCAAGGCCCAGCAAGGCCTGTACGAATACGACGCCGTGTCGCGCCTGCGCGACTCCCAGCTGGGCGACGAACGCGTACGCGACATCCATAACTACATCGTCAAAGGCGTGCTGTGGCAAGCCTTTACCGCGCCGGAACCGGTGGTGCTGCTGATCGACGAGATCGACAAGGCCGACATCGAATTCCCGAACGACCTGCTGCGCGAACTGGACCGCATGGAGTTCTACGTCTACGAGACGCGCGAAATGGTGACCGCCAAGCACCGCCCGCTGGTGATCATCACTTCCAATAACGAGAAAGAGCTGCCGGACGCCTTCCTGCGCCGCTGCTTCTTCCACTACATCAAATTCCCGGACAAGGACACGATGGAAGCCATCGTCAAAGTCCACTACCCGCACCTGAAGCAGGAACTGCTGGCCACCGCCCTGCAAACCTTCTACGAAGTGCGCGACGTGCCGGGCCTGAAGAAAAAGCCATCCACCAGCGAATTCCTGGACTGGCTGAAGCTCCTGATGGCAGAAGACATCCCGCCGGAAGTCCTGCGCGGCAAGGACCAGAAAGCCGCCGTCCCACCGCTGCACGGCGCCCTGCTGAAAAACGAACAGGACGTGCACCTGTTCGAACGCCTGGTGTTCATGTCGAGGACCAACCGCTGATGGAAGCTCCAACCCCGGTCACGCTGGAAGCCAACGGCCTGCGCCTGGAGCCGCTTGGCCAGCAGCACGCCGACGCCCTGCGCGCAGCCGCGCAGGACGGCGAGCTGTGGAAGCTGCGCATCACCTCCGTGCCGGAGCCAGACAAGGTAGAAGCCTACATCGCCACCGCACTCGAAATGCGCCCTTCCCGCCTGGCTTTCGCCGTGGTGGAAGCGGCGAGCGGCACGGTGCTCGGCACCACCAGCTACCACGACATCGTGCCCGCCATCGACCGCGCAGAAATCGGCTACACCTGGTACCGCCGCAGCGTGCAGCGCACCCACGTCAACACGACGTGCAAGCTGCTGTTGCTGGCGCACGCCTTCGAAACGCTGGGCTGCGCCGTGGTCGGCTTCCGCACCGATAACTTCAACCACGCCTCGCAGGCCGCCATCGAACGCCTGGGCGCGAAAAAGGATGGCGTGCTGCGCCACCACGCCATGCGGCGCGACGGCACCGTGCGCGACACGGTCATGTACAGCATCGTGCGCGGCGAATGGCCGGAAGTGAAAGCGCAGCTGCGCTACCTGCTGGCGCGGAGGGCCTGAGATGCTGATCGACTTCTTCTTCACGCTGAAAGACGCCAAGATCCCCGTCACGATCAAGGAATTCCTCACGCTGCTGGAAGCCATGCAAAAGCAGGTGCTGGAACCCTCGCTGGACGACTTCTACTACATGAGCCGCCTATGCCTGGTGAAGGACGAGGCCAACTACGACAAGTTCGACCGCGCCTTCGGCCAGTACTTCAAAGGCATCAACACCGTCTTTGACACCACCAAAGAGATACCGCTCGACTGGCTGGTGCAGCGCATGAAGCGCGAGCTGACGCCCGAGCAGATCGCCGCACTGGAAAAATTCGGCTACGACAAGCTGATGGACCGCCTCAACGAACTGCTGAAAGAGCAGAAGGAACGGCACGAAGGCGGCAGCAAATGGATCGGCAGCGGCGGCACCTCACCGTTCGGCAACGGCGGCACCAACCCGGAAGGCATCCGCATCGGCGGCAAGGGCGGCAACCGCACGGCAGTGAAAGTGTGGGAGCAACGCACCTACAAGGATTACGACGGCGACCGCGAACTGGGCACGCGCAACATCAAGGTCGCCCTGCGCCGCCTGCGCAAGTTCGCGCGCGAAGGCGCAGCGGAAGAACTGGCCCTCGACCAGACCATCCGCGCCACCGCCAACAACGCCGGCTACCTCGACATCAAGATGCAGCCCGAGCGCAAGAACAACGTCAAGGTACTGATGCTGATGGACGTCGGCGGCACGATGGACGACCACATCGAACGCGCGGAAGAACTGTTCTCGGCCGCCAAGACCGAGTTCAAGAACATGGAGTTCTACTACTTCCACAACTGTGTGTACGACTACCTGTGGCGCAGCAACCGCCGCCGCAACGCCGAACGCTTCGCCACCTGGGACGTGCTGCGCAAATACCCGCCCGACACGAAACTGATTTTCGTCGGCGACGCCACCATGAGTCCCTACGAAGTGCTGCAGCCCGGCGGCTCGGTCGAATACAACAACGAAGAAGCCGGCGCCGAATGGCTGGGCCGCTTCACGACGCACTTCCCCAAATTCGTCTGGCTCAACCCCGAGCCGGAAGGCCTGTGGCAATACCGCCAATCGATCACCGTGATCCGCCAGATCATGCAGAACCGCATGTTCCCCATCACCATCGAAGGCCTCGAACGCGCCATGCGCACCCTCAGCAAGTAAGCAGCAACAGCCCAGCCCGTGTCACACCATGGGGTCACACCCCAAGTGTGACACGAGCTCGGCCATTCACCCCAATTGCAGGCGGTAGCCGACGGCGGTTTCGGTCAGCAGGTATTGCGGCTGGGCGGGGTCATCTTCCAGCTTGTGGCGCAGGTGGCCCATGTAGATGCGCAGGTAATGGCTGTTGTCGGATTGCGCCGGCCCCCATACGGCGCGCAGCAGCTGCGGAGCGGTCATCACGCGGCCGGCGTTGGCGACCAGCACGGACAGCAGGCGGTATTCGGTCGGCGTCAGGTGCACGTGCTCGCCGCGTTTGCTGACGCGGCGATTCGGCAGATCCACTACCACTTCGCCGAATTGCACCTGGCCGGCGCTGTCGGCTTGTGGCTGCCGCTGGCGGCGCAACGTGGCGCGTACGCGGGCCAACAGCTCGCCGGTGCCGAAAGGCTTGCTCAGGTAATCGTCGGCGCCGGCGTCCAGCGCCTTGATCTTGTCGGCTTCGTTGACACGCGCAGACAGCACGATGACCGGCACGTTCGACCATTTGCGCAGGTCGGCAATGAAGTCGATGCCGTCGCCATCCGGCAGGCCAAGGTCGAGGATCACCAGGTCCGGACGGCGCGTGCCGGCGTCGATCAGGCCGCGCTGCATGCTGGCCGATTCGTGCACGTGCCAGCCCTCTTCTTCCAGCGCAGCGCGCACGAAACGGCGAATCTGCGGTTCGTCCTCCACCAGCAGGACTGTGGGGACTATCTCGGTCTGTTGCGTGTTCATTCTTCCTCGATTTCAGGCGGCTGCGGCGGCGTGCCGACCGGCAGCGTGAAGACGAAGGCAGCGCCGCCAAGCGGGGATTTGTCCGCTGCGATGGTGCCGCCGTGGGCTTCGACGATGGCGCGGCAGATCGCCAACCCCAGGCCAACGCCCGGCTTGGCCGATTCCTTTTCGCCTCGGGCAAATTTTTCAAAGATCGCTTCTTCGCGCCCGCGCGGCAACCCCGGGCCGTTATCGTACACCATCACGCGTACGAATTCTCCGCGCTGCACTGCGTAGATCACAATCGACGATCCCGATGGCGTGTATTTGGCAGCGTTTTCCAGCAGGTTGCACAGCACGCGTTCGATCAGCATGGCGTCGAAGCGCAGCAGGGGCAGTTCGAGCGATAACTGCGTACTGACCTTATGCTCCCGCAGTTGCAGGCTGCTGGAGCGCAATGAGCTGCCGACCACTTCTTCCAGCGGCTGCCATTGCAGGTTGAATTTCAGTTCTCCGCTTTCGATGCGCGCCATATCGAGCAGGTTGGCCACCAATGCGCTCATGCGCAGCGCTTCGTTGTGCAGCGAATTTGCAAGTTCCAGCTGGGATGCCGTAAGCGCCGGGCGCGAACCTGCCAGCGATTCCGACAAACCGACCAGGGAAGTTAAAGGCGTGCGCAAGTCATGCGACAGTGCGGCCAGCAGCGAATTGCGCAAGCGCTCCGATTCCATATTAACCAGCGCTTCCTGCGCCACTTCAACATAATGCACGCGTTCCAGTGCAATGGCGGCGAGCGCGGCGAAAGTGTCGAGGTGCTGCCGCTGCTCGGGAATCAGTATCCACCTGCGCTTCGCCGGCTCGATCGCCAGCACGCCACGGGTGCGCATCGGTGCCACCAGAGGCATATAGAAGAACGGGCTGGCCGGCAGCGTGCCGGTGCCGTGTCCTGCACTTTCGGCGTGGTCGAAGGCCCACTGCGCCACGCCCAGGTCCACTGCGGGAGCCGCATCCACGCCGGGAGGCAGGTGCAGGCGCCCTTCGGCATCGGGCACCAGCAGCGTGGCCCTGGCATTGAAGGTCGATTGCACAAAGTGCGCGGTGGTTTCAAACACTTGCTCCGTCTGCAGTGCGCCCGATAGTTCGCGCGCAAATTCGTACAATGCGCGGGAGCGGCCTTCGCGGTATGAGGCAACGCGGGCCTGGAAACGCAGGCCCGCAGTCAGGTGGCCTGTGATCAGGCCCACCGCCAGCATCACGGCGAAGGTGATGGTGTATTGCAGGTCCGAGATCGCAAAGCTGAAGCGTGGCGCCACAAAGAAGAAGTCGAAGCAAGCCACGCTGACACATGTCGCCAGTACGGACGGGCCGCGGCCGTAGCGTACCGCCACCAGCAGCACCACGAGCAGGAACAGCATGGCGATATTGGCCAGGTCAAAGTAAGGCAGCAGCGGCGTAGCCAGCAAGGCCATGCCGACACTGGCGGCGGCGGCCACCCCGTAGCCCCTGGCACGGCGCCTGAAGCGCAGCGCATCCTCTTCGGCATCATCCTGCGCTGCATGGCTGGCCGTGGAGGCCGCTGGCATTGCATCGCGTTCGCTGCCGGATACTTCAATCAGGTCGATATCCGGCGCGTATGCTGCCAGGCTGCGGATATGCGACCGGCGCCATGGCCAGCTGCGGTGCGCGCGGCCCATCGCAATCTTGGACAGGTTGTGGCTGCGCGCATAGTCGGCTGCCGCGGCCGCGATATTGCTGCCGGAGAGCACGGCAGTGGTGGCGCCAAGATCTTGTGCCAGCTTGAGCATCTTCAGCACGCGCTCACGTTCGCCGGCGGGCAAGCGTTGCAGCGCCGGGGTTTCGACATAGATGGCGTGCCATTGCGTGCCAAGCTGGCCTGCCAGGCGCGCGGCACTGCGCACGACCTGTTCGCAGCCGGGCCGCGGCCCCACCAGCGCCAGCAGCGAGGCGCCGGTCTTCCAGATGGCGTCGATCGACTGTTCGACGCGGTAGGCGCGCACGTCGTCTTCGATGCGGTCGGCGGTGCGGCGCAAAGCCAGTTCGCGCAGCGCGATCAGGTTCCCCTTGCGGAAGAAGTTTTGCGCGGCGCGCTCGGCCTGCTGGGCGTGATAAACCTTGCCGCCCTTCAGGCGCGCCAGCAGTTCGTCAGCGGGAATATCGACCAGCACCACCTCGTCGGCGGCGTCGAATACTGTGTCCGGCACGGTTTCATTGACCTGGATGCCCGTGATGCCGCCCACCACGTCGTTCAGGCTTTCCAGGTGCTGCACGTTGACGGTGCTGAAAACATTAATGCCGGCGTCCAGCAGTTCTTCCACGTCCTGCCAGCGCTTTGGATGGCGCGAGCCTGGCGCGTTGGAGTGCGCCAGTTCGTCGATCAGGATCAGCGGCGGGCGGCGGGCCAGCGCGGCGTCGATATCGAATTCACTCAGGTTCTTGCCACGATAGGCGACTGCGCGCAACGGCAGCAGCGGCAGGTCTTCCACCAGCGCCGCCGTTTCGCTGCGGCCGTGGGTCTCGATGACGCCAACCAGCACCTCCTGCCCGGCCGCCTGCAATTTGCGGGCAGCCGACAGCATGGCGCAGGTCTTGCCGACGCCAGCCGAAGCGCCGAAGTAGATGCGCAGCTTGCCGCGCGCTGCCTTGCGCTCCTGCTCCTGCATTTGCGCCAGCAGCGCGTCCGGGTCGGGGCGGTCGTCGTCGAGTGGAATCATGTCAGCGAGTATGCGGCGTTTTTCCGTCCAGCGCCAGATTCAGCGCCAGGACGTTCACGCGCGGCTCGCCAAAAATGCCCATGACGGTACCGGATGCATGCTCCGCGATCAGGGCTTGCACCTTTTCCGGCGCGATACGGCGCTCGGCTGCCACACGCCTGGCCTGGTATTCTGCAGCGGCCAGGCTGATTTCCGGATCCAGGCCGCTGCCGGAGGCAGTCACCAGGTCGACCGGGATTGGCGCAGTGTTGCCAGGATCGGCCGCCTTCAGTGCCTCGACGCGGCTGCGCACAGCGTCGGTGTAGGCTGGGTTCAGGGGGCCCTGGTTGGATCCGCTGGAACCGTTGGCGTTGTAAGGCATCGGTCCGGTAGCCGACGGGCGGCCCCAGAAATACCGGGGCGAGGTGAATTGCTGGCCGATCAGGGCTGAGCCGACCGGTTTGCCGTTCACTTCCAGGATGGAGCCGGCGGCCTGGCGCGGGAAGGCCGCCGAGCCGACGCCTGTGACGGCCAGCGGGTAGATCACTCCGCAAGCCAGTGTCAGGGCGCCGAACAGCACCAATGCAGGACGAATAGTCGAAATCATCTTGTTCTCCAGCTTAAACGAGGTTGAACGCCGCCAGAAGCAGGTCGATCAGTTTGATGCCGATGAACGGCAGGACAAGGCCGCCCACGCCGTACACCAGCAGGTTGCGGCGCAGCAGCGCAGTGGCGCCAATGGCGCGGTAACGCACGCCTTTCAGGGCCAGAGGAATCAGGAACACGATGATCAGCGCATTGAAGATCACGGCGGACATGATGGCGGAGTTAGGGCTGGCGAGATGCATGATGTCCAGCGCCTTCAATTGTGGGTAGGTGCCGACAAAAGCCGCCGGGATGATCGCGAAATACTTGGCGATATCGTTCGAAATTGAGAATGTCGTCAGCGAGCCGCGCGTCATCAGCATCTGCTTTCCGATCTCCACGATCTCCAGCAGCTTGGTCGGATTGGAGTCCAGGTCCACCATATTGCCCGCTTCCTTCGCAGCCTGGGTGCCGGAACTCATGGCCACCGCCACGTCGGCCTGGGCCAATGCTGGCGCGTCATTGGTGCCGTCGCCGGTCATGGCGACCAGGCGGCCGTCGGCCTGGTAGCTGCGGATAAGTTTCAACTTATCCTCAGGCGTCGCCTCGGCCAGGAAGTCGTCCACGCCAGCTTCGGCCGCAATCGCCGCAGCAGTCAGCTTGTTGTCGCCGGTGATCATTACGGTCTTGATGCCCATGCGGCGCAGTTCTGCAAAGCGCTCCTTGATGCCGCCCTTGACGATGTCCTTCAGCTCCACAACGCCCACCACGCGGCCATTGTCGGCCACCACCAGCGGCGTGCTGCCGCGGCGCGATACATCTTCCACGGTGCGCGCTACTTCGGCAGGCCATTGCTGGCCGGCCGCTTCCACATACTTGCGCACAGCGTCGGCCGAACCCTTGCGCACTTCGCGGCCTTCCAAATCCACGCCGCTCATGCGGGTATTGGCCGAAAACTGAATGAACACAGCATGCATCGGCGACAGTTCGCGCTCACGGATATTGAACTTCTGCTTGGCCAGCACCACGATGCTGCGGCCTTCCGGCGTTTCGTCGGCCAACGAAGCCAGTTGCGCCACGTCGGCCAGTTCGCGCTCTGTCACGCCCGGCGCCGCGAAGAAGGCGGAGGCCTGGCGATTGCCAAGGGTGATGGTGCCAGTCTTGTCCAGCAACAGCACGTCAACGTCGCCGGCAGCTTCCACAGCGCGGCCGGAGGTGGCGACCACGTTGGCCTGCATCATGCGGCTCATGCCCGCCACGCCAATGGCCGACAACAGGCCGCCAATGGTGGTCGGAATCAGGCACACCAGCAGCGCAATCAGCACGGTAATGGTGATTGGTGAACCCGTCTGCGCGGCTGCCACCGAGAACAGCGAGAACGGCAGCAAGGTCGCGGTCACGATCAGGAACACGATGGTCAGCGCCACAAGCAGGATGGTCAGCGCAATTTCGTTCGGGGTTTTCTTGCGCTTGGCGCCTTCGACCATGGCGATCATGCGGTCAAGGAAGGTTTCGCCCGGGTTGGCCGTGACCTGCACCACCAGCCAGTCGGACAGCACGCGCGTACCGCCGGTGACGGAGGAAAAGTCGCCACCCGACTCGCGGATGACCGGCGCCGATTCGCCGGTAATGGCGCTTTCGTCCACCGAGGCCACGCCTTCAATCACGGTACCATCGATCGGGATAACGTCGCCGGCTTCCACCAGCACGTAGTTGCCCTTGCGCAGGTCGGTGGCCGGGCATGGCAGCCACGGCGTGCCATGTTTGGGCGCCGCCAGGCGCTTCGACGTCACGCTCTGTTTCAGGCTGCGCAGCGAAGCCGCCTGCGCCTTGCTGCGGCCCTCGGCCAGGGCTTCTGCAAAGTTTGCGAACAGCACGGTGAACCAGAGCCATATCGTGGTGGCGAGGATGAAGCCGGAACGGGCCTCCCCAACGCCATTCAGCGACTGGATGTACAGCAGCGTGGTGATGATGCTGCCGACATACACGACGAACATCACTGGGCTGCGCAGTTGGACCGCAGGGCTCAGCTTGCGGAACGCATCGGCAATGGCCGGCACCAGCAGCTTCGATTCGAACAGCTTGAGGCGCTTGCCTGGTTGGGCGACTGGAATCGCCTGGGATTGCGACATGATGTGCACTCCTTACTTATACAGTTGCAGGTGTTCGATCACCGGGCCAAGCGCCAGCGAAGGAACGTAATTCAACACGCCTACCAGCAGCACCACGGCCACCAGCAGGAACACGAACATCGGGCCGTGGGTCGGCATGGTGCCGGAGTTGGCTTGCAGGCGCTGTTTTGAGGCCAGGGAAGCGGCAATCGCCAGTACTGGTACGATCATGGCGAAGCGGCCAAACCACATGGCGATAGCCAGCATGGTGTTGTAGAACGGCGTATTGGCGGACAGGCCGGCGAAGGCGCTGCCGTTGTTGTTCGCGGCCGAGCTGAAGGCATACAGGATCTCCGAGAAGCCATGCGCACCGGGATTGGCGACGCCGGCCCTGCCCGCATCCAGCATGACGGCAATGGCGGTTCCCACCAGCACCAGGGTCGGCGTGACGAGGATGGCGATCGAAGTCATTTTCATTTCGTACGACTGGATCTTCTTGCCCAGGTATTCCGGCGTGCGGCCGATCATCAGGCCGGCAATGAAGACCGCCATGATGGCGAAGACCAGCATGCCGTACAGGCCCGAGCCAACGCCGCCGAACACCACTTCGCCGAGCTGCATCAGCAGCATCGGGCCGGCGCCGCCCAGCGGCGTGAAGGAGTCATGCATGCCGTTCACGGCACCACAGGAGGCGGCCGTGGTCACGGTCGCGAACAGGCCGGTGGCGGCGATGCCGAAACGCGTTTCCTTGCCTTCCATATTGCCGCCCGCTTGCAGTGCGGTGGCCGACTGGTCGACGCCCAGCGCTTGCAGTGCCGGTTGCGCTGCCTGCTCCGCGGAGGTAATGCCGATGGCAGCGACCACGAACATGATCGTCATTGCACCCAGCACGGCCCAGCCTTGGCGGCGGTCGCCCACCATGCGGCCGAAAGCGAAGCACAGTGCGGCCGGGATCAGGAAGATCGCCAGCATCTGGGTGAAGTTGGACAGCGCCGTCGGGTTTTCATACGGATGCGCCGAGTTGGCGTTGAAGAAGCCACCGCCATTGGTGCCCAGCATCTTGATCGCTTCCTGCGAAGCCACCGGGCCCATGGCGATCAGCTGCGTGGTCGAAGTCTGGGTTTGCGCTGGCGCCTCCGGAGTGGCGCCCGGAACGGTGTAAGTGACCGGCTCCAGCAAAGCCACTTCCTTATAGGCGGAGAAATTCTGGATTGCGCCCTGGCCAACCAGGAATACGGCAAACACAAAGGACAAAGGCAGCAGCACATACAGCATGATGCGGGTCAGGTCGACCCAGAAGTTGCCGATCGATTTGGCGGAGCGTGCAGCAAAGCCGCGAATCAGCGCGAAAGCGACCGCAATGCCGGTGGCGGCCGAGAAGAAATTCTGGCCTGTCAGTGCCAGCATCTGGCTCAAATAGCTCATGGTCTGCTCGCCCGCATAGCCCTGCCAATTGGTGTTGGCCACAAAACTGACGGCAGTGTTGAAAGAGGAGTCGGGGCTGACGCCCGGCAGTCCCTGGGGATTCAGCGGCAACCATGACTGCATGCGCTGCACGGCGTAGACGAGCAGGGTGCCAACCAGGTTGAAGGCCAGCAGTGCAAACGCGTAGGCTTTCCAGCCCATGCCGCGCTGCGCTTCATCGGCCGCAACGCCGGCGGCGCGATACAGCAGTTTTTCTACTGCCGCCATCCAGCCCAGGCCTGGAATGTTGCGGCCATCGGCAACACGCGCCAGCAAGCCGCCCAATGGCCACGCTGCAGCGACAAGCACCAGCAGGAAAACTGCCAGCAGCAGGAAGAATTGGGAGGTCATATTACAGGTCCTCCGCTTTCAAAAGGGCCAGCAGAAGGTAGACCAGCAGGCCGGCCGTGGCGATGGAGCCTATGAGATAAAAGATGTTCATTGCTGGCCTCCCAGCTTGTCGCAACCGGCCGCCATGGCGACAACCAGCATGAAAAAGGCGACGATTGCGCCAATAAAGACGATGTCCATTTGGTTTCCCGAAAGGTCTTGTTTGTCTATGAACCAGCTTATCGAGCCACACCTAAAATCGGTGTAAAGACTCGGTAAGCCGGTGTAAACAAGGTGTAAAAATCAGAAGGTCCGGCTCACGGTGAGCTGCAAGGCATTCTTGCCCAGGAACTTGCCGTTGGCCGGCGAGGCATAAGCCACCTTGCTGGCATTGGTGCCGACTGCGGCAAGCTGCACGCTGGCGAAGCCCAAATCCTTGCTCAGGCCAAGCTTCCAGTCGCTGTAGTCGGAGGCGCTGTTGTTCTTCACGCGCTGGTGGCCTGCATGCAGGTTGACGGTATAGCCGGCGCCCGCGCCGATGCTGGCGCCCAGGTCCAGGTAGCCGGAGTTCTTGCTGTCGACGAAGCCGAACAGGCTGGTCACGGAGTGCGAGTACTTCAGGGTGGCCGGGCCGTAGCCAAGCTGGCCGTAGACCTCGGTGGTATCGGGATTGTCGAGGCCCGGAATTCGGCCCTTGTAAACATAGGTCAGCACGCCGGCGTCATAGCTGACGTCTTGCGTCAACTGGCCGCGCTTGCCGCCGTAGGCGTCCAGTTCAACACGGCCGGAGCCGCCGGCATCGCGCGTCCAGTTGATGGTCGAAGCCCAAGCGCCCACGTACCAGCCGGTTGCGGCACTGGCAAAATCGGCGCCACCCTGGAGGGCAGGCTGCAAGCGCGTTTGCGAAATTCCGCGATAGCGGTAATCGCTGGTCAGCGCAGCGTTGAAGCTCAGGTCATCGGCAAAGGCAGGAGCTGCCAGCATCGCGGCAGCAAGCAAAACCACATTCTTCATACATCCACTTTCGTCAAAAAAAGAAGGTGACGAAAGCGTATCGAGCAGCGCGTAAAAACGGTCTAAATAGAAGGAGGCCGCCAGTCAACGCCGCGTAAAAATCTCACAGCCGCATGAATTTGCGCAGCACGGCCTGCACCTGGTGCTCGGCCAGCGGCTTGTCCAGCATGCCCGCTGCGCCGGCGGCACGGCCGCGGACCAGGTCGTAGTCATGGGCCGACTGCACCAGGAAAACCACTTCCGGCTGCGCCTCAAGGCTACGGAGCTGGGCGCACAGCAGATAGTGGTCGATGATGGGGGCAGCGAGGTCGATCAGCACCACGGCCACCGGCTGCTGGCGGCAAAGCGCCAGCGCGGCCACGCCGTCCACCGCCCACAACACCGGGGTACCGAACTGTTTGAGCGACTGCCCTAACTGCTCGCTGAAGTTGGCGTTGGCATCGACGCACAGCACGGCGCCTTCGCGGCGCGGCTTGCGCATCTTTTGATAGACGTTGGGATCGGTCAGGTCCAGGTCCAGCCGTTCGCGGCGCCGGCGCTCTGGCACCAGCGAGTGAATGGAAGCCGACAGGCCTCCCAACACGTCGGCGCGGCGCTCGACCAGGCGCGCCAGTTCGGCGTACAGGGCACTCCATTGAACAGGAAGCGGCAGGTTCGGATAAGGCAAGAGCACCCCGGTCGTGCCCAGCACCAGCGCCGGCCGGATGTCGCCTGCAGCCAACGATGCGATAGCAGCCAGCGCTTTCAATTCAGTTCCGTTGGCGAGGTAGATATCGGGGTCCTGCAGGCTGTCTTCCGACAGGCAAAGGTATGACGGTCCGTCTGCTGGCGCCCGTGCCAGGCCATGCGCGAGCGCGCGCTCGGCTTCCGGTGGGAAGCCAACCAGCCTGACTGCGAACGGGCGCCGATCTGTGGTCATAAAACCCATTTTACCGCCGCGATTCCCTTGCGCCACCGCCCGTAGCGGATAGAATGCGCAAGCATGCGATCCGTCAAACCGGAAAATACTGTATATAATCACAGCACTTTGCATTACCAATAACACGTATGGCCACTAAAAAACCAGTTTCCGACTACAGCGAATCATCTATCCGCGTCCTCAAAGGACTGGAGCCCGTCAAGCAGCGCCCGGGCATGTATACCCGCACCGAGAACCCGCTGCACATCATCCAGGAGGTGATCGACAACGCCTCCGATGAAGCATTGGGCGGCCATTGCAAAAACATTATCGTGACGCAGAATGCCGACGGTTCCATCACCGTCGAAGACGACGGCCGTGGTATCCCGGTCGGCTTGCATCCTGAGGAAAACGTGCCGACGGTGGAAATCGTCTTCACCCGCCTGCACGCGGGCGGCAAGTTCGATAAAGGCTCCGGCGGCGCTTACGCCTTCTCGGGCGGCCTGCACGGCGTCGGCGTTTCGGTCACCAATGCGCTGTCCAAGCGCCTGGAAATCGCCGTGTGGCGAAAAGACGACGCTGGCAACGGTTTCCACCAGATCGCCTTCGAACATGGCGACCTGGTTGAGCCACTGAGCTCCCAGCCGGCGCCAAAGGACGGCAAGAAGTCCGGTACCCGCGTGACCGCCTGGCCGGATGCGAAGTATTTCGACTCCCCGCTGATCTCGCAGGTCGAGCTGCAGCGCCTGCTGCGCTCCAAGGCCGTGCTGCTGCCGGGTGTGTCCGTCACGCTGAAAAACGCCAAGACCGGCGACGAGCAGACCTGGATGTACAAGGACGGCCTGCGCGGCTACCTGAACGAACAGCTGGCGCAAACCACCTCCGGCGGCGAAACCCTGATCCCCCTGTTCGAGGGCGAGCAGTTCGCTACCCCTGACGCGGAAGGCTTTGCCGAAGGCGAAGGCGCCTCGTGGGTAGTGGCGTGGACCGAGGAAGGCGCCGTGGTGCGCGAATCCTACGTCAACCTGATCCCGACCCCGAACGGCGGCACCCACGAATCGGGCCTGCGCGAAGGCCTGTTCGGCGCGATGAAGAACTTCGTCGAGCTGCATTCGCTGCTGCCAAAGGGCGTAAAGCTGTTGCCGGAAGACGTGTTTGCACGCGCTTCCTTCGTGCTGTCGGCCAAGGTGCTGGACCCGCAATTCCAGGGCCAGATCAAGGAGCGCCTGAATTCGCGCGATGCGGTGCGCCTGGTCGCCACCTTCTCCAAGCCTGCGCTGGAACTGTGGCTGAACCAGCACATCGACTACGGCAAGAAGCTGGCGGAACTGGTGATCAAGCAAGCGCAATCGCGCCTGCGTTCGGCGCAGAAAGTCGAGAAGAAGAAGTCTTCCGGCGTGGCCGTGTTGCCTGGCAAGCTGACCGATTGCGAATCGGATGAAATGACCCGCACCGAATTGTTCCTGGTCGAGGGTGACTCGGCGGGCGGTTCGGCCAAGATGGGCCGCGACAAGGAATTCCAGGCCATCCTGCCGCTGCGCGGCAAGGTACTGAACTCCTGGGAGACCGACCGCGACCGCCTGTATGCCAACAACGAGATCCACGACATCGCGGTGGCAATCGGCGTCGACCCGCACAACTACGGCGATTCGCCGGACCTGAGCGGCCTGCGTTACGGCAAAATCTGCATCCTCTCCGATGCGGACGTCGACGGCTCCCACATCCAGGTGCTGCTGCTTACCCTGTTCTTCCGCCACTTCCCTGCCCTGATCGAAAAAGGCCACATCTGCGTGGCGCGTCCGCCGCTGTACCGCGTGGACGCACCGGCGCGCGGCAAGAAGCCGATCCAGAAGCTCTACGCGCTGGACGATGGTGAACTGGTGGCCATCGAGGACAAGCTGCGCAAGGACGGCCTGAAAGAAGGTTCCTGGACCATTTCCCGCTTCAAGGGCCTGGGCGAGATGAACGCCGAGCAGTTGTGGGAAACCACCATGAATCCGGACACCCGCCGCCTGCTGCCTGTGTCGCTGGGCGATTTCGACCACAGCTACTCGTCCTCGCGCTTCAATATGCTGATGGGCAAAGGCGAAGCCGCCGCCCGCCGCGCGTGGATCGAAGAACACGGCAACGAAGTGGAAGCGGATATCTAAAACCGGTAAAGCAGTGTCTGACCCACAGGGTCAGACACTGGTACGCGACCGGTGCGGGCCTGGTGTCTGACCCTGCGGGTCAGACGGGACGGCTACCCGGCCGAATTACCAGTTAGAAAGTAAAAAATATGACTCAAGCAAATCTCTTTGACGACCCAACCCCGGAACTGCCGCCAAGCGGTGGCAGCGGCGGTGATGACGGCGGCGAATCCCTGACCCTGTCTACCTTCGCCGAACGCGCCTACCTGGATTACGCCATTTCCGTGGTCAAGGGCCGCGCCCTGCCGGACGTGTGCGACGGCCAGAAACCAGTGCAGCGTCGCATCCTGTACTCGATGAATGAACTGGGCCTGGGCCCGACCGCCAAGCCGCGCAAGTCCGCTACCGTGGTCGGCGACGTGCTGGGCAAGCTGCACCCGCACGGCGACCAGTCGGTGTACGACGCGCTGGTGCGCATGGCGCAGGACTTCTCGCTGCGCTACCCGCTGATCGACGGCCAGGGTAACTTCGGTTCGCGCGACGGCGACGGCGCTGCGGCAATGCGATACACCGAAGCCCGTCTGACCCCGATCTCGCGCCTGCTGCTGGACGAGATCGACCAGGGCACCGTGGACTTCATTCCGAACTACGACGGTTCGTACGAAGAACCGGCCCTGCTGCCGGCACGCCTGCCGATGGTCCTGCTGAACGGCGCGTCCGGTATCGCAGTGGGCCTGGCGACCGAGATCCCTTCGCACAACCTGACCGAAGTAGCCAAAGCTGCCGTGGCGATGATCCGCAATCCGAAGATCAGCCACGCGGAACTGATGGAACTGATCCCCGGCCCGGACTTCCCGGGCGGCGGCCAGTTGATCACCCCACGTGCGCAGCTGGACGACATGTACGCGTCCGGCCGCGGCTCGATGAAAGTGCGCGCACGCTGGAAGATCGAAGAACTGGCGCGCGGCCAGTGGCAAGCCGTCGTGTACGAACTGCCGCCTGGCACCTCGGCGCAGAAGGTGCTGGAAGAAATCGAAGAACTGACCAATCCGAAGGTCAAGCTGGGCAAGAAAGCCCTGTCGCCGGAACAGGTGGCGCTGAAAGGCATGATCCTGGGCCAGCTGGACAAAGTGCGCGACGAAGCTGGCCGCGAAGCTGCAGTGCGCCTGGTGTTCGAGCCCAAGTCGAAGAACCAGAACCAGACCGAGTTCATGCACATGCTGCTTGCGCATACCTCGCTGGAGACTTCGGCTTCGATGAACCTGGTGATGATCGGCGGCGATGGCCGTCCGCGCCAGAAGGGCATCAGCGAAATCCTGGGCGAGTGGATCGAGTTCCGCTTCGCCACCGTGACCCGCCGTACCCAGTTCCGCCTGAACAAGGTCGATGAGCGCATCCACATCCTGGAAGGCCGCCAGATCGTCCTGCTGAACATCGACGAAGTGATCGCCATCATCCGTAATTCGGACGAGCCGAAGGCGGCGCTGATCGAACGCTTCAAGCTGTCGGACCGCCAGGCCGAAGACATCCTGGAAATCCGCCTGCGCCAGTTGGCGCGCCTGGAAGCGATCAAGATCGAACAGGAGCTGTCCGAACTGCGCAAGGAGCGCGAAGGCCTGCAGGACGTGCTGGACAACCCGTCCACCCTGCGCCGCCTGGTCATCAAGGAAATCGACGGCGACGCCAAGACTTACGGCGACGCACGCCGCACCCTGATCGAAGAAGCGCAGAAGGCTGTCGTCGAACAGAAGGTAGCCGACGAACCGGTGACTGTGATCATCTCCGAAAAAGGCTGGGTGCGCGCGCGTACCGGCATCGGCCACGATCCGGCGCAGTTCACCTTCAAGGCCGGCGATTCGCTGTATGGCGCCTTCGAATGCCGTACCGTGGATACCCTGCTGGGCTTCGGCGACAACGGCAAGGTGTATTCGGTGCCGGTAGCCGCCCTGCCTAACGCACGCGGTGACGGCGTGCCGATTACGACGCTGGTGGACCTGTCGGGCGGTGCGCGTCTGCTGCACTACTACGCGGGCAATGGCGACAAACAGCTGCTGCTGGCGTCCGATGCAGGCTATGGCTTTATCGCCAAAGCTGGCGATATGGTGTCGCGACTGAAGGGCGGCAAATCGTTCATTACGCTGGATGAAGGCGCGAAGCCGCTGCCACCGACCGTCGTAGCCGATGGCGCGAGTGCGGTAGCAGTCATCTCGGAAAAGGCGAACCTGCTGGTATTCGGCATGGACGAGATGAAGGTGCTGTCCAATGGCGGCCGTGGCGTGATCCTGATGGACCTGGCGGATAAGGAGAAGCTGGTTGCTGCTTGCGCGATCACCGACAAGGGTGTGACCGTGCAGGGTATCGGCAATGCGCAGAAGGCGAAGGAAGACCGCATGGGGCCGACGGCGTTGGCTCCGCACTTTGGCAAGCGCGCGCGCAAGGGCAAGCCGATGCCAGTGCGGATTAAGCCTACGGGGTTGCTGCCGAACACCTGAACCGGGAAACCGGTGTCTGACCCGCAGGGTCAGACACCAGTATGCGGCCGCCGCAGGCCAAGTGTCAGACCCTGTGGGTCTGACGGGACGGCCATCCGGCTGGTTTACCGGTTTAGCGCGGCGCGTACAGGTCAATCGTCTCCTGCACCGCATCACTACAAACCGCACAAAACTCCTCACTGCGGTCAAACATCAAGCACTGCTGCTGCGAACGATAGTAGCCGGTCGCCTCATAATTCGCCCCCTCAAACGCCCCCACCGCCTTGCGGTTCGGCGCCTTCGAGAACAGCGCATTGGTCCAGGCCAAATCCTCCTTGAACAACTTGCTCATCTCGGACTCGGGACGATTATCCTTGCGCAGCTGCGCACGAATCTTCTGGTACTCGCGAGAATGCGCCTCATACTCCGCCTTCGGCCAGGCCGTCGGCAGCGCAGTCCCCGGCGTCACAAACTTCTTCCACTTCACATTGGCCGGATCCAGCAAAGCCGTCACATTCGGCTCCCAAGGCTCCATGCGCACGCCGCCCGTCGCATAAGCCACCGGCGAGGTGTAATACTCATCTGCCAGGCCCGCGAAGTGATGGCCGAATTCGTGCACGAACAGGTAGTTCGCCCAATCGTTATCCGCCGCCGCAGTGCTGAACTGGCCGTAAATGCCGCCACCGCCGTACGTATCGTTATTCACCAGGATCTCGATGAACTCATACGGCGCATGCTGCGCAATCTCGCGCAGCGCGCGGTTATCGATGGTCAGCACATAACGCTCGCTGCCGAAGATGTCATAGCGCGTGCCCAGCCTGGAAGCGTGGTGGGTATTGGTCGAAGGACGCGAAACACCCGACTCCTGGGTCGGCACCGCCATCGCCCATACATTGAAATCCTTGGCGCGCTCTTTGAACGGCGAAACGGTGAACAGGTAATCGGACAGCTTGCGTGCACGAGCCTCGAACTTGGCCATATCGGCCTTGGTATAGCCATCGCCCAGGATCAGCAAGTCCACCTTCTTTTCGCTCGGACCATTGACACGGATCGGAATCGGCTTGGCTGGCGCTACGTCCTGCTTGCGCACCACGTCCATCGCGTCGGTGTCGACATCCACGCTCCACACCACGGAGAACTCATTGCGTTCATCGCGCTTCAGGATGCGCACCTTGACCGGACGGTCAGGCTTGGGGAAGCGTACCGACTCATGGAAGCCGCGCGTCAGCCTGGACGCTTCTTCGGTGGACTTCCATTCAACGAAGATGGTGGAAAAGGTGCGGGTGTACAGCAGTTTGCCGGTCTTGGCATCCGCCACTTCAACCTTGTTCACGCCACGGTTGGTCGTATCGATTGTCTTGGACATATCGCCCGGCCATGGCAGCGGCTCAATCACAACTTGTTCGATCGCATAACTTTCGTTTAGCGCGTTACCGGTGTGCATATAGTCGAGGCGCACGGTCGCCGGTTGGGCCGCCAGCGCAAGGCCGGCGACGGTGCTGAGCGCCGCTCCCGCCAGCAGTCGATTCAGGTACGACATGAAGTCTCCAGTGTGGTTTTGGTGCCGGCTATTGTAGCTTTGCTTTGCGGAATACAGTAGACCGGCCAACAAGCCCGGCATAAGATGACCCCATGCCTATCGAACCCGAACAGCTAAGAGAATGGCTTGCTGCGGCCGGCCGCCAGGACGCCGTGGCGTTCCGCGCGCTGTACGATGCAGCGGCGCCGAAACTGTTTGGCTTTGCCTTGCGTATATTACGTAAGCGGGAGCTGGCCGAAGAGGCGCTGCAGGAAGGCTTTGTGTCGATCTGGCACGCAGCACCGCACTATGAGGCCGGCCTGGCAGCGCCGCTGACGTGGATGGCTGCCATAGTCCGCAACAAAGCGCTGGATATCCTGCGCCGCACGGACGATACGGTGGAACTGGACCATGAAGCTTTTCGCGACGAATACGCAAGCACACCTGCCGAGGCGAGCGAAATGAACAGCGACGCGCGCGCGCTGGCCGCTTGCATGGCGCGGCTGGAAGGCTTGCACCGGATGGCGATCGGCTTGGCCTTCTTCCATGACCTGTCGCACACCGAAGTCGCGCAGCGCATGTCGCTGCCGGTCGGTACGGTCAAGACCTGGATCCGGCGCGGCATGGAAAGGCTCAAGTCCTGCCTGTCGCAAGGAGAGGCGCCATGAACATCCGTGGCAACGACGCCTTGCGCGACAAGCTGGCTGCCGAATACGTGCTGGGCACCTTGCGCGGCGGTGCACGCCGTCGCTTCGAGGGTTGGATGTACAGCGATGCCGCCCTTCGATTGCTCGTCAAGGAATGGGAGCGCCGCCTGCTGCCGATGCATGAATTCGTGCGCGCGCAAGAGCCTTCCGCCCAGGCCTGGCGCAATATCGAAATGCGCCTGCACTTGAAGCCCGAGCGCAGCAGCTGGCATTTCTGGCGCGGCTTCGGGCTCGGGACTGCATCCGCGGCGGTGGCTGCAGCTTTGGTGGTGGCGATCAGCTTGCAGCACTTGCGTGGTCCCTCATACGATCTGGTTGCTACCCTGACCGACCAGCAGGCGCAACCTGCCCTGCTGGTAAAAGCCGATACCAGCAAGCGGCTGCTGCAAGTCCATGTCGTCGGCGGAGCGCCGGTGCCGGTCGACCGCTCCTTGCAGTTGTGGGCAATTCCCAAAAAAGGGTCTCCGCGCTCCCTGGGCGTGCTGGGCGACGAAGGACGCGGGACTTTCTCGCTGGCTTCCGGCGCCGTCGGGGATGATGTTGTGGTGCTGGCGATCTCGCTGGAGCCACGTGGCGGATCGCCAGATCCTAACGGTCCAACCGGGCCCGTGTTGTACAAGGGCCCGTGGGTACGGGCCATGTAATCACACCGTTGCTCTTTGGACGAGCCACACCATTGCCAATACGGCGATGCCGGCCGAACCGCCCTTCACCATCAGCTGATTGTAGGCCCATGTGCTGCGCGCAGCGTAGGCCAATGGGACGAAGGCAGCGACGATAGCAAGCTGTCCCAGTTCAACACCGATGTTGAACGTTGCCAGCGCGAGCACGGTCGCGTCCTTGGGCAAGCCAAGGTCGCCCAGCACGCCCGCAAACCCGAATCCATGCAGCAGGCCGAAGGCGAAGGCCGCCAGCCAGCGCTTGCCCTGGACCAGTGGCCAGATGTTGTTCAGTGCGGCGATGGCGACCGAAGCGGCGATGGCGGATTCGACCAGGCGGCTTGGCAGCGCCAGCACTTGCAGCGCTGCGAGCGAGAGCGTAATTGAATGGGCCAGCGTGAAGGCGGTGACGATGCGCAGTACGTCTGCACTCGCCGGACGCCAGCTTTTCGCCAGCACGGCTGGCAGCAGCAAGGAAAGCAGGAACAGGATGTGGTCGTAGCCGGTCCAGATGTGCCAGATGCCGTGGCGCAGGTAGCCAGAGGCCTGGCGCCACAGGCCGCTATCGCCAGCGCCGGCTGCGAGACGTGTGTGGTCGCCGCCGAGAACAGCGGACTGGGTGCGGCCGGCGTTCGTGATGCTTGCCATGCCGCGATGCTGCGCATCCAGGTCGGCGAACAGCTTGTAGTCGATGGCGAACGGAACGCCGGGCTCGCAAGCTCCCTGCAGCAGCAGGACGGTGTAGGCGCCGTCAGTGTGGCGGTCAATCTGCTGGCCTGTCACGCGCAGGCGGCAGCCATCCGACAGGCCAAGGCGCGGCATGGCGTAGGCTGCGATATCGTCGTGACGGGACCGGACTTCGTCCCAGGTCAGCTGGCCGTCGCCGTCCGTGTCGAGGCCGATGGCAAAGTCAAGGTCGCGCAAGGCAATATCCCAACGCCCGTCGACAGGCAGCGGCTGGCGCGATTCAGCGCCTGCATCGATGCGCAGCGCCAGATAGCTGTCGCTCGGCTTGTGCGCGCGGGCCGCGCTGGTGGCGAACAGCAGCGGCAGAAAGACCACTGCGGCCAGGCTGCGCGCAGTAAATTGGAGCGGGATCATCAACGGCCTCCTTCCAGTTGACGCGCCAGCAAGGCGCTCTTGCTGTCCTCCAAACCTTGCTGGCGGCGCCACGCCAGCGCCGGGCGCGCGGCAGCGGGATCGTGTGCTGCGAGAGCAGCTTCCAGCAGGATGCGCAGGTCTGCGGGTTCTTTCTGCACTTGCCAGTTGGCCAGTGCAAGTTCCAGCGCGGTACGCGGGTTATGGCGCAGATGCAGTTCGAAGCGGGCCTGCTCGCGCTGGTGGATTGCGTCACCACGGCGCGCAGTCGCATCAAAACGCGCTTGCAGCTCCGCGATCGCGCCAGCGACCGCTGGCGCAGGCCGCAACGATGCGGCTTGCGCTGCAATCGTGTGCCGCAGCAGCAGGCCATCGATGCGCAGGTGGTCGCGCAGCAGCGTTTCCGCTTCCGCATAGCGCCCCAAGTCCAGCAGCAGGTCTGAATATGCGCCAAGGAGGTAGCTGTCGCCTGGCGCCAGGACGAGCGCCTTGCGGAAGCGCTCTTCGGCGCGTACGGCGTCCCCTCGCCGTGCTGCCAGCTCGCCCAAGAGCGTCAGGGCCCAAAGCTGCAGGCCGCGCTTCGACGCGTCTTGAGTTCCCGTTTCTCCGCCGCTGGCGATGGACGAACGTTCGAGAGCCAGCGCCAGCAAGCGCTCGCTGGCCGCAAGCTGGCCGCCGGCGGCACGGGCGTTGGCCAGGCAAGTGATGCTGGCCAGTTGGCCAGCCAGCGACGAAAGCCGCCCGCAACTGCGAACAGCCGCATCGTACTCGCCCCGTACCACCTGTACGGTCGCCAGCGTCAGCCAGGCCTGGGCGTTAGCCGGATCTGTGCGCGTCACTGCGCCAAGGTCGCGGATAGCTTCCGCAAAGCGGTGGCTGGATTGCAGCAGCGTCGCGCGCAACAGCAGCACCGGCACCGGCGGCGTTGCAGCATTCCACCACGGGGCTAGCGCCGCTTGCGCGTAGCCGAAGTAGCGTGGATCGCCCGTTGCGCGGCCAAGCTCGATGAAATGCCGCGCCGCTTCGGAGGCAACAGACGGATCGTGCGGCGCCGCCGCCAACTGGGCGCGCTGTCGGCGCAAGGCCGTGTCGGCAGCGGTTGCTCGCTGCGGCAGCGTCTCGAGCACTTCGGTGCCCGACTGCGGCACATACGACGCGGCCAGGCTAACCAGCGGCAGCCCCAATGTCGCGACGGCGGCGAAGGCGCATGCGATGGAGCCCGGCTTCATGGCACCCCTCACTCCACCGCCACCGGTTCGCCCCCGTCGGGCAGCGCCGGTGAATTGCCATCGACGTCGGCCGGCTCCGTGGTTTCCGGTGCGCTGCGAACCAGCGCAACCAGCGCCGAGGTAAAGGTATCGCCTGGCGGCGGAGGTACCGGCGCCTGATCCAGCATCGACATCGCTGAAGTGGCACCTCCACCACCGCCGCAACCGGCCAGCAGCGCGGCCACAAGCACAAGGCAAAGACGTTTCATGATCACGTCCTCCTATTGCTGCGGCGAGCCGGCGATCGGCGTCTTCAGGTAGGGGAAGCCAGCGCTGAAATAGCTGTCATCGAGGTAAGCGCCATCCGTGAAGCGAATCGCCCCTGCCGGTGCATCGCTGGGCGCGCAGCCGACATTCAGTGTGCACAGCTTGCCCATCACCACCCGCAAGGCAATATCCACCACGTCATCGCCCGGCCGGCGCCCATTGGGGAAGCCAGCATTGTCGCCATCGATCACACCCAGCCGCTTCTGTGCGCCCTTAGCAACCGGTGCAATCGACGTATTCAGCCGCAGCATTTCGGAAGCCTTCACATGCGCCGGCTGGTTCAGTCCCGGCACGCCGGTAAGGAAAGCCGTCACCAGGTCATTGCGCGGGAAGTTGGTCGGCGCCCTGGCGCCCGCACTGCCAAACAACACCTCCACCAGCGCCGGCAAGGTCGGATTGGTGACATAGTCGGCAAACTGCCCGTCCTGCACCGGCTTGCTGTGGTTGAAGCGGTCCTTGTCCTTCAAGCCGATCACCACCTCATTCACCAGCGGCATGCCGAGCCGGGACACCTGTGTCCACGCCCCGCCCTCTTTCGAGCCGCCATTCGGATTAAGCAGGCGCCCCTGGCGCAAGCTGGCCGTAGTCCAGCCGCCGATCACCGGCTCCGTGCCGGAAGCCAGGCACGACACCGCTACCTCCAGCTCGATGGAAGTCACGTTCTTGTCATCCAGGTCATCGCGCGCATTCTTCTCCGCATTGGGCAAGAACTCCACCGCCGGCGCCTTGATGTTGATCAGGTCAAAAGTCTCGCCCAGGTTGACGACGAAGGAATCCTTGCGCTGCCCGACGAACATGCGCGCCGGCACCGCGCAGCCGGGAATATTCACGGTGTACACATGCTTGCCCGCATACCCCGCGTAATCTGGAATCGACTTGTTGCCGATATTGTCTATCGGCTTGTCGAACACTGTAGCGCCATTGCCCGCCATGCGCACCGGCTGCCGCACGCCGCGCCGCTCGCCGCGCACTACGTCCACCGTGTAGGTCTCGCGCACATTCAGCCCGGCCGCATTCACATCGTTGATTGGCCCGCCATTGATCACCAGTGGGATCGGCACCTTCTTGCCGCCCACGGTGAACGCGGCGTTCTTGAACGTATTGGTGAAGCGGAACTGGAACGTCAGGTCTTCCCGCGCATCGCCATTATTATCGATGTGGATTTCGTACAGCGCATCCGGATCCATGGCGAAGAAGTTCGGCCCGCCGTACGCGTCCTGCAAGGGCACGTAGTTCGCAATCAGGGTCACGAATTGCTCGCGCCCCGGCTCGTAGCTGCGGAACATGTAGAAGTCGGTCCCGTCGACCTTGGGTGCGCGCGTGATGAACGGTGCTTCGCGGTGGCTCGAAGCCTGGGCTGCCGGCGCCAGGGCCGACAACAGTGCTAACTGGACAGCAGCTTGCTTGATGAGTGCCATGGTTTCCTCCCGTGTGGTTGGTTGCCATGGCATATACGCGGCCGAAGCGCCGCCGGATTCAAATCCTCATTTATATTTGTATAGCGGCCGGGTGATTTCGATAGGCCGGATATCAAGGCGTATGTTGAGCACCGAGTATGCCTCAGCTACACTGGAGACGTAGCCCACGGTTTCGGGCGTTTTGGTGAAGCGAAACTCAAAGCCAACCTCGGTCCCGCTGGCGCGCGGGTTGCCGCTGGCAATGCCGATCGCCTCTTCCTGGTTGCTGTCGATTAGCCGCTCCATCAGGTCGATCACAGCGCTATTGCCCAGCACATCATTGCTGAACACTGCGCCACGGCCCAGCGTGCGCGTTGGGTCAATGCGGCCGCCCGCCTTGTCGTTGGACGGGAGGAACATGTGGGTGCCGATATTGAATTTGTCGCCACGGTCGAGATAACTGATCACTGCATTGCGCACGCCGAAGTGCGGCGCGTCCTTATCCCATTCAGCGCGCGACAAGTCGATCAGCAGCGCGCCCTTGTAGCCGATGATCTCCACCTCGCGCTGGGCATTGACCACCATCGCACTGTCCTCGTCGATGCCAAGGCCGATCTGGTAGCCCTTGGCCAGCATGGCCGGGATCATGCGCGCAAAACGGCCACGCACCAGCAGGTGCTGGTCCACGAACACGTCGTCGCCGATGAAGCCCAAGCCAGGGCCCAGTTCACGGCCATCGGCAATGCCGGTTTGCAGCATCGACAACACGGCTTTCGGATTGGCGAACATGGTGCTGCTCATGATGGCCGCGCCGGCCGACGAGCCGGCAATCACGCCGCCGCGGCGATACACGTCCCAAACCGCTTCCAACACCGCGGTCTGGGTGCCGTCTTCGCGCAACAGTGCCTTGGTGATGCGTCCCTGGTCGCCGCCGGCGAAATAGACACCGTCCGATTCTCGGATTTTCCTGGCCAGCACGGCATCATCCGCATTTTTCCGGTAATCGCTGCCGGCCAGGCGCACTGCTACCGGGACCAGGAAGGCATCCGCCCCCCACTTGCGCAGGTAGCCAATGATGGTCTGGGCAGAGCGCTCAGGATTGCCCGCTGCGGAAGGGAACACCGCGATGCGCGAGCCCTTGCCCCCCGCAAGTTTCACCACGCGCTGCCACACATCGGCATTGTCGCCACGCAGCCCGCCGCCGATGATGACCAGTGAGCCCTGGTGCGCCGCTACCGGAGAAGGCGCGATGGCTGCCGACCCGCCGCTCACCGTTCCACTGGCGCCGGCCACAATGCGCACAGGGGCGACCGTATCGGGCAACGGTGCAGGCGTTGAAGGCGGTGCAGCGGGAGGCCTGGACGGCGCGTCCGGTGGCGGCGTGGTAGTGGTGCGCCCAGTGGTGGCAGGAACGGGATTCTTGGGCGGCGCTTCGCGGGCGTGGATCGGAAGGCCGCATGCGGCTAGCAAGGCCAGACCCAAACGGGCCAGGCCGGCGGGGGAGTACAGCTTCACGATGGCCTCCTGTTCTGCTTGCTCACTGGCATCGCTGCTAGACATCTGGGTAATACCTTTCCGACAGTGTAGCCGGACGCAACGGCGGAGTAAAACGCTATCGCGCGTCCGTGCACACTTAATATTATTACTGCTTCAGGTACTTCTCCGGCAGCGGGGTCTTTTCGCCTTCCGGCTGCCACAGGAGTTGCGAAATCCACCAGCGCTTGTCATCGTTCACCAGCTGGATCGAATTGATGCCACGCACAAATGGCTCGTCCGCCGGCGCATGGCGCGCTTCATAGGTACTGAAAACCTGGGCAATCTGGCCATATTCTTCGCCCTTGCGCGCAAGTTCGGATTCGTAGAAGCCTTCCTTCGCAAACACCGGCGCCACGCGGGTGATGTAGTCTTCCAGCGACAGTACGCGGGTGTTGATCGCGCCATCCTTGCCGGTGCTGTGCACCACCATGCGGCCATCGCTGCGGAACAGGGAGCGCAGGCGGTCCCAGTCGCGCGCCTTGCCGGCCGGGCCGGAAATGGTGTCATACAGGGCGGCCATGATGCTGTCCACGGACGCCACGTCGGACGGCCGCGCACCCTGCGCGAAGGCGCTGCCGCTGGCCAGCACCAACAGTAGCAAAGTTGCTAACTTCTTCATTGATTCTCCTACTAATTTATAATCGTTTGAATTTCTCGTGCAAATCTCACCGCAAAAGCCACTATGACAGATCAATTCTCCAAGAAGGCGGAAGCCTGGTCCGCTCGCTTCTCCGAACCGGTTTCCGACCTCGTGAAACGTTACACCGCCTCGGTGTTTTTTGACAAGCGCATGGCCAAGGCCGACATCCAGGGCTCCCTGGCCCACGCCGACATGCTGGCCGCGCAAGGCATCATTCCCGCCGCCGACCTGGCTGCAATCCAGAAAGGCCTGGCCCAGGTCAGCGCCGAAATCGACGGCGGCCAGTTCGAATGGCAGCTGGACCTGGAAGACGTGCACCTGAATATCGAAAAACGCCTGACCGAGCTGGTTGGCGACGCCGGCAAGCGCCTGCACACCGGCCGTTCCCGCAACGACCAGGTAGCCACCGACATCCGCCTGTACGTGCGCTCCGCCATCGACGATATCACCGGCCTGCTGCAGCAGCTGCGCGGCGCCCTGGTCGACCTGGCCGAGAAGAACGCCGACGTGATCCTGCCGGGTTTCACCCACATGCAGGTAGCGCAGCCGATCACCTTCGGCCACCACATGCTGGCTTATGTTGAAATGTTCGGCCGCGACGTCGAGCGCATGCAGGATTGCCGCAAGCGCGTAAACCGCCTGCCGCTGGGCGCAGCCGCCCTGGCCGGCACCACCTTCCCGATCGACCGCCTGCGCGTGGCCAAGACCCTGGGCTTCGACGACGTGTGCCACAACTCGCTGGATGCCGTGTCGGACCGCGACTTCGCGATCGAGTTCACCGCCGCCGCTTCGCTGGTGATGATGCACGTGTCGCGCATGTCGGAAGAACTGATCATCTGGATGAGCCCACGCGTTGGCTTTATCGACATCGCCGACCGCTTCTGCACCGGTTCCTCGATCATGCCGCAGAAGAAAAACCCAGACGTGCCGGAACTGGCGCGCGGCAAGACCGGCCGCGTCTACGGCCACCTGATGGGCCTGCTGACCCTGATGAAGGGCCAGCCGCTGGCTTACAACAAGGACAACCAGGAAGATAAAGAGCCGCTGTTCGACACGGTCGATACCGTGGTCGACACCTTGCGCATTTTCGCCGACATGGCAGGCGGCATCACCGTCAAGCCGGAAGCAATGCGCTCCGCCGCGCTGCAAGGCTACGCCACCGCGACCGACCTGGCCGACTACCTGGTGAAGAAGGGCTTGCCGTTCCGCGATGCGCACGAAGCTGTGGCGCATGCGGTGCGCGCCTGCGATGACCTGAAGATCGACCTGGCAGACATGTCACTGGAGCAGTTGCGCGCCTTCTCGCCGCTGGTGGGCGAGGACGTGTTTGCCGTGCTGACGCTGGAAGGCTCGGTAGCGGCGCGCGACCACGTTGGCGGCACCGCGCCGAACCAGGTGCGTGCAGCCATCGCGCGCGTGCGTCAGCAGCTGGCTGGTTGAACCTTGCGGGCGTGGCGGATGCTGTTCGCCATGTCCTGCATCACGAAGCGGTGCATTGAGCGGATGACCTGGTCCACCAGGAAGCGCCGCAGCACATTGTCCGTTCCTTTCGGCTCATAGCTGGTGGCCATGGCCACCAGCGTGCGCCCGTCGGGCTGGCGTGACAGGTAGATGCTGCCGCCCTTCAGCGCAAGATGGCGCTGGAACTGCTCGCTGGCCTCCGTCACGCTGAATTCGAGCGCCGCATTGTGGGTCGACTTCGTGATGCGCTTCATGATGTACTGGTTGTCGCCGTACTCGCAGCGGCACAGGGTGCCCACGGTCTTGTGGTCGCCAATCGTCCTCACGGGCAAAGGCAAAGTCCAGCGCAGGAACCAGTTCGGCCGTCCTTTCACCTCTTCATAAAAACACACCTTCTCCCAAACTTCCGCGATGTCGGCGTTAATGATGCGTTCCGTGTGAGCGATGTTCATCTTGTAGCACCCCTATGGTTTTTAGCTGTGAAGAAAGCGTTGCATCCGACCAGCCAGACTTCGACCTGGCTGAATCGTTGTGAGAGTTCGGCATGCAGCAGTTCCGGCGAATCGCCGCGGTTGTCGACCACCCGCAGCCAGTTCATGAAGCCCATCAGGGCCCTGGCGTACCACGACATGGGCGCGCCTTTGCCAACCAGCGTGTAGCCGAACAAGGTCGTTCCCGGTGTGCACAAGGGCGCGATGGCGTCGAAAATCCTGCCTTTCTCCTGCATGGTTCCGGGCGCACAGTGAATCAGGCCGCCGATGCAGATGGAATCCACCTTGTGCCCGATGGCGATGGACTGGAATGCGTTGCGCACGTGGCATTCCGGCGCAAAACGCTGCAGGCGCTGTGCCGTGTGGCGCAGGCAGTTTTCATTCAGGTCGATCAGGGCGATCCGCTGCCTGCTTTCGTCAAGCCCGGCATGATCGAGGAAATAGCCCGTACCCACACCGATATCCGCATGGCGGGTTCCGGCGTGCTGGCGGTAGATCTCGATGTAACGCCGGCCCTCGCACTTCCAGAAAAAGCGGGTAAAGATCCCGATCACCAGAAAATCGTAAAGGTGCAGGAACAAAGGCGTATAAGCCTTGATCCCGTTCCGGTACGTCCCAACGTCCATACACTGCTCCCTTCAGGAAAAAAAGCGTGCAGAAACCCCTGGCCTGGCAGCGGCCATCATTGCGGTCTATGTGTTTTACTGGCGAATTACGCTTCGCTGGCCTTTTTCTTGGCCTTGCTTTCGCGTTTGAGCGGCCCGGCTACCGGGCACAGCGCAAAGGCAAACTGCGTCAGCGTGTTCACGAGGTTGTCGGACATCAGCTTGTAATACACAAACTGGCCGCGACGTTCGCTGCTGACCAACCCTGCGCCTTCGAGGACGGACAAATGACGGGAAACCGCAGGCGCACTCATTTCGAAGCGTGAGGCAATCTCCCCAGCCGTCAACTCGTGCTCCGAGAGGTAGGCGAGGATCAGTCGCCGCGGCGACGATGCCAATGCTTCAAAAACTTTGTCCGACATGCTGGTTTTCTGTTGAGGGACGCCACAACTGCGGCGAAGGCCTCTAGTCTATACCCGAAGGACGATCCAGCCAATGCTGGAGGACTACTTTTTTACGATTTAAGCATTTAACGAATATCTTAAATGCTTAAATCCTGGCCGTCCAGCTTTTTCTCTTCAGGCAACACCGATATTCAATTCGAGGTCATTCTCAGCTAATATCCTTGCAATAACTATTGCAACTTCGGAGACAAGTAATGCAAGGATTCCTCCGCTTTTCCGGCTGGCTGGATCGCATCGGCTACCGCTGTGGCCAGCTGGCCAACCTGATGATATTGGCATCCTGTTTCATCAGCGCTTCCAACGCCATGATCCGTTATGGTTTCGACTGGAGCTCCAACGCCCTGCTTGAAATGCAGTGGTACCTGTTTGGCGCCGCTGTCATGCTCGGCGCCAGCTACACGTTCCAGCGCAATGAACACGTGCGCGTCGACCTGGTCTACGGCCACGTCTCCGAACGCAAGCAGCTCTGGATCGACGTCTTCGGCATCATTTTCTTCCTGTTCCCTGCCTGCATCCTGTTTGCCTGGCTGTCGTGGGAATCGCTGTTCCTGCCTTCCTGGGCCATCATGGAACAATCGAGCAACGCCGGCGGCCTGCCGCGCTGGCCGATCAAATTCGTGGTGCCCGTCGGCTTTGCCCTGCTCACGCTGCAAGGCCTGTCTGAACTGATCAAACGCATCGCCCACCTCACCGGCCAGGCCAATCTGGACAGCAAATACGAAAGGCCTGTGCAATGATTCCATTGGAGTTTATGCCGCCGCTGATGTTCGGTGGCCTGGTCGTATTCATGCTGGTCGGCTTCCCGGTGGCGTTTTCGCTGTTGGCGGTTGGCTTGTTTTTTGGTTTTATCGCCATTTCAGAAGGCTTCTTCGGCGTGCCGTTCCTGCAGGCGGTGCCGCAGAGGATTTTCGGCAGCGTGCTGGCCAATGACCTGCTGCTGGCGATCCCCTTCTTTACCTTCATGGGGGCAGTGCTGGAAAAGTGCCGCCTGGCGGAGGACATGCTCGACTCCATGGGCCGCCTGTTCGGCGGCGTGCGCGGGGGCCTGGGCTACTCGGTGATCATCGTCGGCTTCATCCTGGGCGCGATTACCGGCACCGTGGCGGCGCAGGTGATCGCGATGGCCATGATCTCGCTGCCTGTGATGATGCGCTACGGTTATCACATGCGCTACGCCACCGGCGTGCTGGCCGCTTCCGGCACGATTACCCAACTGGTGCCGCCATCGCTGGTGCTGGTGGTGCTGGCCGACCAGCTCAAGACCCAGACCGCAGCCGCCGACGTGGGCAGCATGTACCTGGGCGCCTGGGGCCCGTCGCTGGTGCAGATTGGCCTGTTTGCCCTGTACACCTTTGCCCTCTCGCGCGTGAAGCCGGAATGGCTGCCGGCAGCACCGCAAAATGAACTGGGTCCGCGCGGGTGGGCACTGTGGAAGCAGTGCCTGCAGGGTATCGTGCCGGCCGCCGTGCTGATCTTCATGGTGCTCGGCACCATGATGCTGGGCGTGGCTACGCCGACCGAGTCGGGCGCCATGGGTGCGCTGGGCGCGGTGATCCTGGCGGCCCTGCGCCATCCGGAGTTCAACCGCCGCGACAAGATCGTCTTCCGCGTCGGCATGGTAGCCATGGTGGCCGCTGCGCTGCTCGGCGCCTTTGTCGAAGGCGCCAAGCCTGTCGTGCAGGGCGCACTGGGCGTGCTATATGTATGCGTGGCCTGGATCGTGATCCGCGCCAGCCAGATCAAGCCGCTGCGCGACCTGATCGTCCTGAGCTACCAGTCCACCATGCGCCTGACCGCGATGGTTGTATTCATCCTGATCGGCTCCACCTGCTTCTCAGTGGTATTCCAGGGAGTGGATGGCGGGCTGTGGGTGGAACACCTGTTCAACGGCATTCCCGGCGGCTGGATCGGCTTCCTGCTGGTGGTGAACCTGTTCGTCTTCTTCCTGGCCTTCTTCCTCGACTTCTTCGAGATCGCCTTCATCGTGGTGCCGATGCTGGCGCCCGTAGCGCAGAAAATCCTGGCGCCGCAGCTGGAACCGATCATGGGCAGCCCAGAAGCGGCCGCATCGGCCGCCCTGGTGTGGTTTGGCGTGATGCTTTGCGTGAACATGCAGACCTCCTTCATGCACCCGCCTTTCGGCTTCGCGCTGTTCTACCTGCGCGGCGTGGCGCCAAAAGAAGTGAAGTCTTCGGATATCTACTGGGGCGCCCTGCCCTGGGTCGGCCTGCAAATGCTGATGGTGCTGCTGGTGGCTGCGCTGCCGCAAACCGTCACGGCCTTCCTCGACCGTGGTGTGGCCGGCAAGGTGGAGTCGGGCGACCTGCGCATTGAGCAGCCTGCGGCGCCTGATTCGCTGCCTGCGCAAAAGCAGGATGAGGAACAGCAGCCGGAGCTGAACTTCTCGCAACCGGAAGAAGAGAAGAAGAAGTGATGTCAAGCGCCGGCGCAGGCTGCGCCGGCGCGATGAGCCAGGTCAGTCCAGCGGACCGCAAGCAGCCTTGGTGTACTCGGCTTCCAGCTTGTCGATATCGTTCTGGGTCTTGGACATCGCATCCAGTTGGGAATTGCGGCGGTTCTCGTTGCGCTGGCCATAGAGCTCTTCGCGGCGCGTGCGCAGCGAGTCGCAGCTCTGCTTGGGCGCGGGCTTGTTGTCGGCGGCGTCGCGCGCGGCGCCCGCATCCTCTTTTGCCTTCTTCTCGCGCGCCTGGCGGTTGCGCTCTGCCAGCTGGTCAGCGCGCTCGCGGTCTTCCTGCGCGCGCGCCTGGGCTGCCTTGACCTGGGCGGCGGTTGGCGGCGGCGGGTAGTCGATGGCCGCACCGCCTTTGGCACAAGGCATGGACTGGTAAGTCACCTTGCCGTCCACCGTACATTTGAACAGCCCCTGTGCACTGGCCTGCGATGCGGCGGCCACGCCAAGGACTGCGAACAACAGCGCTTTCTTCATTGCGCTTACTCCCAATGGGTCTGGGTCAAAAATTTGAGCCGGTTGTTGTCTGGATCGAGAACGGACATGACGCGCAGGTCCGCTCCCAGGTCATTGTTCGGCGCTTGCTCGACGTTCACGCCGTACTCCAGGAAGTCGTCATACAAGGCGTCGACGTCCGGAACATAAAAGTGTACCAGTCCGCCGGGTTGGCAGTCGCCCGAATGTTCCGATAGGAAAATTTCCATGCCATCGAGCATCATCGAGGCAAAAGTCGGCAAGCCCGGTTCAAAGTGGTGCGTCCACTCCTCGCGGAAACCGAGCGACTCATAGAAAGGCTTGCTGGCGGCGTAGCTCGCCACCCGCAATGCCGGCACTACCCGCTGCGTGTCTTTCAAGCCCATGCGAACTCCCCTGTAAGTCTCCTTACAGGGAAGTGTACATCAGTGCTTGTGCGCGATCATGTTGGAGAGGACGCTGAAGGCGGCGCCCGTGTGTTCCTTCTCCAGCAGCAGGGTAAGTTCGGTGTGGGTCGAGATCAGGTTGATCAGGTTGACCTTGTCCCACGCCAGCTTCTTCAGGATGGCGTGGTAGATGCCCGGCGTGCGCCAGGAATCGGCGGTCAGCTGCAGCGTGACGGCGTTCAGGTTTTCCAGCCGCGCCAGCAGGCGTTCGCCGGCGAAGATCTGTTCGACCAGGCCAATGAACGGACGGCTGCAGATCACCACGATTTCTTCGCTGCCGCGGGTCACGGTCAGGTACAGGCCGTGGCCAGTGCCCGAGCGCTCCAGCAACTGGCGGTGGCAATCATCGATGCGGTCCGAACGGCGGAAGGTGAACTCGACGAGGTCGGTACGTGCGGTCAGCTGGCCGGACTGCTGGGCCAGCACCAGTTCCTGTGCATCCTTGTCTGGCAAGCGCCCGGCCACACGGCGCAAGGCCATGACCACGGCCGCCTGGCCGACAGGCTTCCACAGGTCGTTCTGGAGCTGCGGCTGCAGCTGGCGCGCCAGTTCCGACAGGTTGATCAGGCCACGACGCAGACCTTCGCTCAGGAAGGGCGACTCCGTGACGATCCTTTCGACTTTGGTAGATATAGACAACATGAGTGATGCGCCCTCACTAAGTAGTACGTCAAACAAATGACGGGCTAGTGTAAAACGCAAAATTCAACTAGTGCAACATGAGTGTGACAATTTGATACATATTTGTGTTGCGCTAAACACGAAACTAGAAAAACCCCTCTATTTCGTTGTAACTTCCCTACAAATCGCCTCAATCGTGCGCCATTTCGTGGCGGGTAGAGCTAGTTAAGCAACCACCCAAATGTAATCAAATGTCTAAAACTGAACAAAAAGTGTAGAACCGACTTATTTTGCAACTTTTTTGACTTGCATAAAGAACAGGCATAACTTCCCGCTCTCCCTACAACCCCAACGCTCATAAGGAGAGCTGATGAAACTTCGCAAAAGCCTGCTGGCTGCAGCCGTAGCCGCTTCCTTCGCCCCTGCATTTGCAGGCGTCCTGCCGGAAAACATGATGGCCGCGCCGGCCCAGCCGATGAGCCTTGAAGCCAAGGCCAACCTGGCTGCCCGCCTGGAATCGCGCCGCGCCGCCGCCGGCCTGGATAGCGAACATGGCTACAAGCTGCGCGAACAGCACCCAGGTGCCAACGGCCAGCGCATCCTGCGCGCCGACCACACCTTCCAGGGCCTGCGCGTGTTCGGCTCCGAGTCCGTTGTTGTGACCGATGAAAACGGCGACATCGTCAGCGAGTCCGCGTCCGACCGCCGCAATGGCCTGGACGCGCACCGCTCGGCCAAGGCCACCGGCAAGGGCGCGCCCGACACCACCGCAGCGTTCAGCGCTGACGAAGCGATCCGCATCGCTGTTTCGCGCACCGCCGGCAAAACCCACCGCGTCAAGCCTGAAGCCGAACTGCTGATCTGGCCAGTGGTCAAGACCCAGCGCACCGCAGCCGCCGCCAACAAGGCCGAAAGCGCACTGAACGCAACCGACGTGGAAGACGTGGTCGACCACTACGAGCTGGCCTACCTGGTCAAGACGCGCATGAACAAGGACGGCCGTCCAGTGTTCCGCGACACCGTGATCAACGCCACCACCGGCGCCGTGATCAAGCAGTGGGATGCCCTGCAGACCGTGGTTGGCGTAGGCCACAGCCAGTACAACGGCGACGTGCCGATCAACACCACCCTGTCCGGCTCGACCTACAAGATGCTCGACTCGACTCGCGGCACCGGCGGCACCTTCGGCGGCATGGCGATCACCAACGCCAACCACTCGCCTGAATCGGCACCGCAAGCCGGTTCGATCTACACCAACAGCACCAACACCTGGGGCGATGGCCAGCAATACATCAGCGGCGGCAGCACCACCAACGCCAACGGCCAGACCGCCGCAGTGAACGCGCTGTGGGGCCTGATGAATACCTACGACACGCTGAAGAACGTGGTGGGCTGGTCCTCGCTGGACGGCAACAACACCGCCACCTACATCGCAGTCCACGTCGACAACAACTACGACAACGCCTTCTTCGATCCAAGCTGCAAGTGCATGTACATCGGCGACGGCTCCAGCTTCTACAGCCTGGGTTCGATCGACGTGATCGGCCACGAAATGGGCCACGGCGTGACCGACGCCACCTCCAACCTGACCTACTCCGGCGAATCCGGCGGCCTGAATGAGTCGAACTCCGACATCACCGGCGAAATGGTGGAAGCCTATGCCCGCAACGGCGGCACCGGCACCACCATCCCATCCGGCAACGACTGGATGATGGGCAAGGAGATCAGCAAATCCGGCCAGCCGCTGCGCTGGATGTGGAAGCCATCGAAGGACGGTTCGTCCAAGGACGCCTGGAGCAGCACCCTGGGCAACCTGAACGTGCACTACTCCTCGGGCCCGAACAACCGCATGTTCTACTTCCTGGCCAACGGCTCCAACTCCTCGTCCTCCAGCGAGATGTACAGCCAGTACCTGACCAAGCAGCCATTGGCGATGACCGGTATCGGCAACGACAAGGCGTTCCGCATCTGGTTCAAGGCCAACACCACCAAGTTCACCGCGTCGACCAACTATGCTGACGCGCGCAACAAGGTAATCCAGGCTGCGGAAGAACTGTATGGCGTGGGCAGCAAGGAATCGATCGCCGTCAAGCGTGCATACGCTGCGATCAACGTGGGCACCGACGTCGACGAAACCGGCGCAGGCACCGGCGTGTCGATCAGCACCCAGCCGAACAACGTCACCGTGGCAGCAGGCGGCACCGCCAGCTTCACCGTGGGCGCAACCGGCGGCACCTCGCCTTACAGCTACAAGTGGTACCGCAACGGCACCCAGATTTCGGGCGCTACTTCGGCGACCTACTCGTTCACCGCGCAGGCTGCCGACAATGGCGCCGTGTTCAAGGCCGTGGTCACCGATTCGTCGTCGCCGGTGAAGACCGCGACCTCGAACAACGCGACCCTGACCGTGGGCACCACCCAGCAATCCGAACTGGTCGTGAACGGCGGCTTCGAGTCCGGCACCACCCCATGGGCCGGCAGCACCGGCGTGATCGGCAACTACAGCGGCCAGACTGCATACGAGGGCACCCGCTTCGCATGGCTGGGCGGTAACGGCGCCACCGCGACCGAAACCCTGTACCAGAGCGTGACCATCCCTTCGACCGCGACGTCGGCGAACTTCTCGTTCGCACTGCATATCGATACCGCGGAATCGGGCAGCACCGCGTACGACAAGCTGGTCGTGACCGTGAAGAACTCTTCCGGCACCACCCTGGGCACCCTGGCGACCTACTCCAACGCGAACGCCGCCAGCGGTTACCAGATCCGCAGCTTCAACCTGCTGCCGTACAAAGGCCAGACCGTGCGCCTGCACTTCAACATGACCGAAGACTCGTCGCTGCAGACTTCGTTCGTGGTTGACAAAGTCAGCCTGCAAGTACAGTAATCAGCCGTAAGAAGCAGCAAGGCGGGGCGGCTCCCATGGGCCGCCCCGTTTCATTTTGTGACTATAGAACTGTAATCTATTGTCTAAAAATATACAAAATCTGTAAAACTGACTCATTTCACAAGTTTTTTGACTTGCACAAAAAACAGGCATAACTTCGTCTCTCCCACCAACCCAAGTTCCCAAGGAGAGTCGATGAAACTTCGCAAAAGCCTGTTGGCCGCAGCCGTTGCCGCCTCGTTCGCCCCTGCATTCGCAGGCGTCCTGCCAGATACCCTGATGGCCTCTCCAGCTCAGCCGATGAGCGTTGAAGCAAAGGCGAACTTGGTATCCCGCCTGGACTCGCTGCGCGCCGCAGCGGGCCTCGATAGCGACCACGGATACAAGCTGCGCGAACAGCACCCGGGCGTCAATGGCCAGCGCATCGTGCGCGCCGACCACACCTTCCAGGGCCTGCGCGTGTTCGGTTCCGAATCCGTCGTTGTCACCGATGAAAACGGCAATATCGTCAGCGAGTCCGCTTCCGACCGCCGCGATGGCCTGGACGCTTCGCGCGCCGCCAAGGCTGCCGGCAAAGGCGCCCCCGAAACCACCGCTGCCTTTGGCGCCGACGAAGCGATCCGCATCGCCGTCTCGCGCACGCCGGGCAACCAGCACCGCATCAAGCCGGAAGCCGAACTGCTGATCTGGCCAGTGGTCAAGACCCAGCGCACCGCCGCTGCCGCCAACAAGGCTGAAAGCGCGCTGAACGCGACTGACGTTGAAGAGGTGGTTGACCACTACGAGCTGGCCTACCTGGTCAAAACCCGCATGAACAAAGATGGCCGTCCGGTGTTCCGCGACACCGTGATCAGCGCCAAGACCGGCGCCGTGATCAAGCAATGGAACGCCCTGCAGACCGTGGTCGGCGTTGGCCACAGCCAGTACAACGGCGACGTGCCGATCAACACCACCCTGTCCGGCTCCACCTACAAGATGCTGGATGCATCGCGCGGTGTAGGCGGCACCTACGGCGGCATGGCGATCACCAACGCCAACCACTCGTCGGCCAACAACCCAAGCCCAGGCTCGATCTACACCAACAGCACCAACACCTGGGGCGATGGCCAGCAGTACATCAGCGGCGGCAGCACCACCAACGCCAACGGCCAGACTGCTGCGGTGAACGCGCTGTGGGGCCTGATGAATACCTACGACACGCTGAAGAACGTGATGGGCTGGTCCTCACTGGACGGCAACAACACCGCCACTTACATCGCCGTCCACGTGGACAACAACTACGACAACGCCTTCTTCGACCCAAGCTGCAAATGCATGTACATCGGCGACGGCTCCAGCTTCTACAGCCTGGGTTCGATCGACGTGATCGGCCATGAAATGGGCCACGGCGTGACCGATGCCACTTCCAACCTGACCTACTCCGGCGAGTCCGGCGGCCTGAACGAATCGAACTCCGACATCACCGGCGAAATGGTGGAAGCCTATGCCCGTGCTGGCGGCACCGGCACCACCATCCCGACCGGCAACGACTGGATGATGGGCAAGGAGATCGCCAAGAACGGCCAGCCGCTGCGCTGGATGTGGAAGCCATCCAAGGATGGTGCGTCGCGCGATGCCTGGAGCAGCACCCTGGGAAATATCGACGTCCACTACTCGTCGGGCCCGAACAACCGCATGTTCTACTTCCTGGCCAACGGCTCCAACTCCTCGTCTTCGAGCGAGATGTACAGCTCTTACCTGAACAAGCAGCCGCTGGCGATGACCGGTATCGGCAGCGACAAGGCGTTCCGCATCTGGTTCAAGGCCAACACCACCAAATTCACCGCGTCGACCAACTACGCCAACGCGCGCCTGAAGATGATCGAGTCGGCTGAACAGCTGTACGGCGTGGGCAGCCCTGAATCGACCGCCGTCAAGCGCGCTTATGCCGCAATCAACGTCGGCACCGACGTGGACGAGTCCAATCCAAACACTGTCACGATCACGACGCAGCCTAACAACGTGACGGTGGCGCCAGGCGGCACCGCCACCTTCACCGTGGGCGCAACTGGCGGCACAACGCCTTACAGCTACGCGTGGTACCGCAATGGCACCCAGATCTCGGGCGCCACCTCGGCTACCTACTCGTTCACTGCACAGGCGGCCGACAACGGCGCCGTGTTCAAGGCCATCGTCAGCGACTCCTCGTCGCCAGCGAAGACCGCGACCTCGAACAACGCCACCCTGACCGTGGGCACGACTCCTCCGCAGAGCGAGCTGATCGTCAACGGCGGCTTCGAGTCCGGCACTTCGCCATGGGCCGGCACCACGGGCGTGATCGGCAATTACAGCGGCCAGACTGCATACGAAGGCTCGCGCTTCGCATGGCTGGGCGGTAACGGCACCACCGCTACCGAAACCCTGTACCAGACCGTGACCATTCCAGCGACAGCCACCTCGGCAACCCTGTCGTTCGCGCTGCACATCGACACGGCCGAAACCGGCAGCACCGTGTACGACAAGATGGTCGTGTCCGTGAAGAACAGCTCCGGCACCACCCTGGGCACCCTGGCGACCTATAACAACACCATGCCTGCCAGCGGCTACCAGATCCGCACCTTCAACCTGCTTCCATACAAAGGCCAGACCGTGCGCATCCACTTCAACATGACGGAAGACTATTCGCTGCAGACTTCCTTCGTTGTTGACAAGGTAAGCGTGCAAGTTCAATAAGCTTCAGTTTCATCATCCTGGCCGGTATGCGGCTATCGTCATCCCCGGATACGATAGCTGCATAGCCGGCTTTTTTGCGTCTTTGCGATGCTATGATGTTCCCCTTGATTTTTAAGGAGGCAGCATGGGCATTGGTATTGGCGGCAAGACTATCGAAGAAGCATTGGCATCCCTGTCGGACATGACGGCGGGCGCCACGCCGATCGGCAAGGATGAACACCTGGCACGCATCGAAAAGGCGCAAGCCTTCATGCGCCAGCAAGGCATCGCGGCCATCTACCTCAATGCCGGTTCCAGCCTGCTCTACTTTACCGGCACCAAGTGGTACCCGAGCGAACGCATGGTGGGTGCCATCCTGCCTGCCAGCGGCGCGGTGGAATACATCGCCCCCGCTTTCGAAGAAAACACTTTGCAGGACTTCATGCTGGTCGAAGGCGCGGTCAACTGCTGGCACGAACACGAGAGCCCGTACGCCCTGTTCATCGCAGTCCTGAAAAAAATGGGCATTATGCCGAATGCCGCACAGCCTCCGCGCATCGGCATCGACGAAAGCGCTGCCTTCTTCATCTTCGACGGCATCCGCCCGCTGGCCGAAGGCTATGCGCTGGAAAATGCGCGCCCGGTCACCGCCCACTGCCGCACCCGCAAGTCGAAAGCGGAAATCGCCCTGATGCAGCGCGCCAAGGATATGACCCTGGCCGTGCATATCGCCACCGCCAGCATCCTGCACGAAGGCATCACCACCACCGAAGTGGCGGAATTCATCGACAAGGCACACCGCAAGGTCGGCGCGCCAGCCGGTTCCTATTTCGTGATCGTGCTGTTCGGCGTTGCCAGCTCCTTCCCGCATGGCGTGTCTTACGTGCAGACGCTGAAGCAAGGCGACACGGTGCTGATCGACACCGGCTGCAAGCTGCACAACTACATTTCCGACATCACCCGCACCTACGTGTACGGTGAAGCGAGCGAGCGCCAGCGCGCCGTGTGGAACGCCGAGAAGGCGGCGCAGCAGGCCGCGTTCGAAGCAGCCCAGCTGGGCGTGCCGTGCGAAGAAGTGGACATGGCCGCGCGCCGTTCGCTGCAGGCGGCCGGCTTCGGTCCGGAATACAAGCTGCCAGGCCTGCCGCACCGTACCGGCCACGGCATCGGCCTGGACATCCATGAATGGCCTTACCTGGTGGGCGGCGACAAGACCCCGCTGGATGTCGGCATGACTTTCTCGAACGAGCCGATGATCGTGGTGCCAGGTGAATTCGGCGTGCGCCATGAAGACCACTTCTACATGACGGAAGATGGCCCGCGCTGGTTCACCAAACCATCCCACTCCATCGACGATCCATTCGGATTGCAGGCCTGATTAATTGCCCTTTGATGCGCCGGTGAAGTTCAGGGATGGCAGTTCCCTGCGGGCTTCGTCGGCGCTTACCAGTTCCGGCACCACGCGGCCGACTTTGTCTTCAAACTGCGCCTTCGTGCGCACATACTTGGTTTCCCCTGGCTCGAGAACGAAATTAAGCTTCCTGGTGACCCTGGTGGCTGCGCTTGCTTCGTGCTTGCCTGCTGCAGCGTCGACAAAGAAGTAGCCGCCAGGGAGCGAATCGCCAACTACGGCGCCATCCAGGCTGACAGGTGCAGTCATGCCGCCCCCCGTTAGAGCATCAACGCGGTAAAAATACACCCGCCCCTGCCCGGCCGGGAGCGGCGGCATGACTGCTTCCTGCTGCGCGAACCTGGTGCCGGATACCGAAGTGCAGCCCGCAAAAGCGGCCATCGCGGCAACCGCCGCCAACGATACAAATTTCATTCCTGTCCCTGAGAAGTTAATAGCCATGCAGCCCGCAGTGTAGCGAACCGCTGTGATATTGTAGGCACGTTGCAGACGATACATTAGAAAGAAGTAATCAATGAAGTTTAAGCCCCTCGCCCTGGCTGCCCTGCTGGCCTTGTCTACCTCAGGCGCCATGGCGTCGCCGCAATCCGAAGCCGCAGACAGGGCGGTCGAAACAGCCGCTCGTGCCGCCAAACTCGCCGACACTCCGCGTGACACGACCGCTGCGCCTGAATATGTCAAGGACGTGTACGACATACTGGACCAGATGCAGGTCTACGAAAGCCTGTTCCAGACCTGGTTCAACCTCAACGACACCTATCGCAATGCACTCAGCGATTACTATTTGAGCCACGTGCCGAAACAGGAACTGACAGAGAAGGCGGTTCCAGGCGCGATGAAGGTCATACCCGCCGATCTCGCGGCCAGCGTGGCGGTGACCATGCGCCATCCTGCCCATCGCAAGCGGGTAAAAAACCTGATCGCCGAATTCAATGGCGCTGAAGACCAGGTCGAGCAACTCACGCCGGAAGAAAAGCAGGTGGTAAGCCGGTTCGATGCCGAACCGTCTTCGATCAGGTTCAAGCAGCTGGAACCAGTAATCCGGCAACTGCTAAATACCATCGCTGCCCGCTCGCGCGAAGAATTGAGAATGAAGCTGGCTCGGGACGCCCTGGCTGCGATTGAACGAACGCAGGACGAAATCCCCGAGGCTGCGGGAAACGGGCGCCCTGCCGAAATCCACACCATCGGTTTCGACCCGTGGGACCAGGTCATCAGGGCTCACGGCAACTACAGCAACAATGCCGCCCTGTCCTTCTATCGCTTTCACAAGAAACTGGAAGGCATGGGCTATTTCGAGCTCGTCAAAACGTCGGGTATCGTCACCCGCCGCAATTACCAGGAAGCTACTGCGATGCTCGACAGGGTGGCTGACGCGCTGGCTCTCACCTTGAAGGAACTGGATGCGGCAATCGAAGAATACGACCAGGGCATCCACAAGACCGTTTTCATGAGCATTCCGGCGTTTCGCAAGAAACACGACGATACAACGGCAATGTATTACACCTTTACCGGCGATTTTGCCGAGAGCTACCGCAATCATCTGGCTGCTCGGCGGCAGATGGTCGCCTTCCTGCAGGAACGCGATGGGCTTGCAACTGTCGATGGGCAAAAGATCCTTTTCGACGACAACGCAAACGTCGCGCAGTTGAACGACCTGCTGAAACGCATCAGTACCACGGCGGATGAAGTCAATGCTGTTTTCAATCGCCAGGCAGGCTACGAAGTTGCAGAAACGGAGAAGGCGCGCAAATTCCTGGCCAAGCCGGAAAAATAGCCAGTTCCGTGCATCCTCCGACGAGCGATGCCGTGAGGCAATTGTGCTATTGTAGGGGCTATTGCAAGCCTTGCATCCCTTATTGACAACACAACAATCACGATGTTTCGACTCACTCCGGGGCGACTGGCGGTCCGCCTCGCCCTTGCGGCCGCACTGTGCGCGTCGCCTTATGCCCTCGCTGCCACTCCTGCCCAGCCCCTGCCCGCCCAACAGAGCGCGCCGCAGGCCGAGCGTTCGTTCGAGCGCGGTGCGCCACTGCCAAACTGGGTCGAGCGGCTAGCTACGCTGCCCGCGCCGGTCAAAGGCGAGACGGCCAGCATGCGCTTTGCCGACCTGCAGATCTACGTGGCGGACACCAGCAGCTACTACGTGCGCCGCGCCGCCATTGCGCACCAGTCCTCCAGCCTGGAAGGATTGGCGCAGATCCCGATCGACTTCCAGCCTGACTACCAGCGCCTGTACCTGCACAAGGTCGCCATTCACCGCGGCACGCAAGTCATCGACATGACAGCCAGCGCCGATATCCGCTTCCTGCAGCGCGAGCGCAACCTGGAGCACGGCATCTACGACGGCAGCGTCACTGCGCAAGTCGTGGTGGCAGACCTGCGCGTCGGCGACACCCTGGAATACGAATACAGCGTGACCGGCCAGAATCCGGTGTTCGGCCAGCACATCCTGCAGGACGGCCATTGGGATACCGGCTATCCGTCGGCTTACCGCCGCATCATCCTCAATATGCCGGCCAACCGTTACATCAATTACCGACTGGTTGGCGCCAGCGCTGCAAAGATGCCGCGCCAGGCCGCCGAAAACAGGGACGGCCGCCGCATCCTGCGCTTCGAGGAAACTGGGCTGGAGCCGATATCGCCGGAGCAGTATGTTCCGGATGACGTGGAGCAGGGACGCTGGATGCAGTTCTCCGACTTCCAGGATTGGGCCGAAGTCAACGACTGGGCGCTGGATTTATTCGGCGCCAAGACCGCCGCGGGCGTGCTGGATGCTCCACTGCACAGTGCGCGTAGCGCCAGGACCAAGGAAGAACAGGTCGCCAAGGTGCTGGAATATGTGCAGAACGAGATTCGCTACCTGTCGGTCTCGATGGGCGAAAATTCGCACCGCCCATTCCCGCCCGCCCAGGTTCTGGAACGCCGCTACGGCGACTGCAAGGACAAGAGCCTGCTGGCCGTCACCATGCTGCGCGCGCTGGGCATCGACGCCAATCCCGTGCTGGTGGCTACCAGCACCCACAAGGGACTGGCCGATCTGCTGCCTTCGCCCATCGTCTTCAATCACGCCATCGTCCATGTGGCCCTGAATGGCAAGGACTACTACCTGGACCCTACGCGCCGCGGCCAGTACGGCAAGCTCGAAGCGATGGGACAGTCCCACGCCGGCCGCCTGGTGCTGGTGGTCAAGCCAGGTAATGGCAAGCTGAGTGAAATCCCGCAGCCCGCCCCAAAGATGGTCAACCGGCGCAGCGAGCAGTTCAGCATTGCGGCGTTCAACAAGCCTGGAGAACTGGTCCAGCGCAGCGAAATGTCCGGCCTCATGGCGGAGGAAATGCGCGTGGCACTGGCCGGCATGAGCAAGCAGGAATTGCGCAAGGCCTACGAAGGGATCATGGCGCGCCGCTATCCCGAAGCGCAGCTCACCGCCGATCCGAAGTTCGAGGACGACCGTGTCAACAACACGCTGCTGGCAGAGGTGCGCTACAGCGTGCCCAACCTGTTCTCCGAAATGCGTACGGGCGAAGGCTGGAACATGCCCTACATACCGGGAAATATGGCGGACATCTTCGCGCCACAGGGAACGGCGCGCCGTGTCCATCCGTTGGCAGTGCCCGGCTACCCGAACGGCGCGGAATACGACCTGACGGTGAACTTGCCGGATGCGTTCAATATTGCGCCGGCCAAGGCGACGCGCGAGATCGATGACAGCGTATTCAAGCTGCAACGCAAGCTGGAGGTCAACCGGAACAAGGTGCATGTCAACTTCCAGCTGGCGCTCAAGGCCGACCGCGTGCAGCCGGCGGACATGCAGCAGTACGCCAAGAATGTCCAGCAGTTCAATGACGCCGCCTCGGGCTCCATCAATGCCTTCAAGTCTGATATGGTGGGTGCAGACAGCACCGCGCCGGCCGTGGCGGCACCGGCCGCCGCACCGGCTGCTCCAGCCTTGCCAGCCGCGCCAGCCAAGCTGCAAACCGAAGAGGAGCGGCTGGCCTTACTGGTCACCAATACCAGCCGCGTCATCGCCAGCGCCGAGGCTAGCGGCCGCGACCCGGTGCCGGCCCTGTGCGAACGCGCCGTGGCCCTGGCCTGGCTGGGACGCAAGGACGAGGCCTTGAAGGACGCAACCCGTGCCGTTCAGCTGCAGCCCAGTTCCAGCATTGCGCTGCGTTGCCGCGCGGAGGTGAACTTCACGCTTGGCCGGTTCAAGGAAAGCGAGGCCGATTACAACAAGGTGATCGCTCGCGGTGCGGAAGAAGCGGAAGTATTCCTGGCGCGCGGCATGGCCAGCCTTTACCAGGACAAGCTGGCCACGGCGCAAGCGGACTTCCGCTATGCGATGGCGCACTACGAGGACCGCACTGAGCAGGCGCGCGCTGCCGTGCTGCTGCAAATTGCCGGCGGCAAGCCGTCCGTGGCAAATGCCGCCAGCGAGGCCGATGCCGCCTGGCTAGGCGACGTCAGTGCCATGTTCAGCGGCAAAACAGAGCCGGAACAAATGATCACGCGCGCGACGCGCAATGTATCCAGCGGCATCGACGCACGGCTGGTGGAAACCTACTTCTACGTCGGCCGCTACCTGCTGGCGAGCGGACAGAAGGTCAAGGCACGCACCTATTTCCAGCGCGCCGTCAACAAGCGGCTGCTGGACAACCCATACCACGTAGCATCGCAGCACGAGCTGTCGCGCCAGTAATCGAGAAGAACGCAACATGAAGATGAAATCCGCCGCCAGCACATTGTTGCTGGCCTTAGCCGCCGCAGCGGTCGCACAGCCAGCTGCGGCAGCGGCCGGGCAGTCCAGCGCAGCGCAAGCAGCCCAGGCAGCCGCCGCTGCCGCTGCCTATGAAAACGACCTGCACGACATTTTGTCCACGATGCCGGTGTACGAAGCCATCGCCTACGCCGACCTTTCCAAATACGACAGCTACAACCGAGCGCTGCGCGACTATTACGTTCGCAAGTATTCGAAAGAATCGCTCATCACAAGAATGGTTCCGGGCCTGAAGGAGTTCTTGCCGCCAGCGCTCGCCGCCAGTGTGGCCGAGTCGATGCGCCATCCTGCTTACCGCAAGCAGATGAAAATCCTCGTCGCGGGTTTAAGCGTGAACGCCCCAAAAGCGGAACCGCTCACTGATGAAGAGTCGAAAATAGTGGCTCGCCTGTGGGCCAAACCAGCGATGCGAAAATTCACCGAACTGTCGCCAAAGATTTCAGCGTTCACGCGCAAGATGTCGACCAACACTCGCGAGCAACTCGAACTGCAGCTTACCAAGGACGCAGTGTCGACGATCATGCAAGCGCAAAAGGAAATCGGCGAAGTGGCCACAACCGGCCGTCCTGTGCAGATCCACACGATTGATTTCGAACCATGGGACCAGGTAATCAGGGCCGTCGGCGATAGCTCGCAAAAGATTGCGCTGGTCTTTTATCACTTCAATACGGAACTGGAGCGGCTGAACTATGTCGATATGACAAAGGCGCCGAACATCGTCACCCGACAAAACTATGACGAGGTATTCACACTGATCGGCAAGGCGGAGGATTTGCTGGCTGTCGCGCTGAGGGACACGGATAACGCCATCAAGGAGCGTACCCAGCAAGCCGCCCAGGGAGAGTTCTCAAAATTCCAATCGTTCCGCAAAGAGCTGGATAAACAAACGGAAGCGGTCTACACCTTTACCGGAGACTTCGGCGAGGCTTTCCGCAACCTGTTCCTTACACAGCGGCAGATGGTGCATTACCTGCAGGAGCACAAAGGCCGCGTGTCGGTCGCCAAGGATTCAGAGATGGTTCTGTTCGAGGATGATGCAAGTGCCGCGACGATGAACGAAATCTTCGAGCGACTGGAAGCTGCGGGATCTGCACTTGAAGCAGTTACCGACCGCCAGGCCTCTCACGAAAGCGCGATCATCGCCAAGATGAACAGCGATCTCAAGAAGGAGGGGAAGTAAGCGGCGGCTTCATCACCGCTTCATACGCAGCGCACACTGGCCCGCTACAGTGCGAGCCATGAACATCTCTACCTCCACGCAGCGCGTCATGTACGCCCACTTTCTTGCGGTAAGCTGCGCCGCAGTCACCTTCGTCATCGGCAACGAGCTGTGGGACTTTGCCGTCAACGGTGACAAGACTTTCCGCTTCCCGCTTGCCACGCTGGTATTGGCGTGGATCATGGCCTTCGCAGCCTCAGTCCTGCCGTATGCGGGGGCCATGACGCTGGCCGTGCGCCGCGGCATTCGCAGCCCCTGTTTCTTCATCGGCGGCGCAGTGCTCACGGCGATGGCCTTCCTTCCGCTGCTGGCTTGCGCCTACGCCCCGCGCCACCTGGTGCGGCTCGGCCCTATGCTGTTTTTTGCGGGACTGGCAGCGGGTAGCGCGTGCTGGCTTGTGCTAAAGTCGGCGAACTATGAAGATACTGTTCCTGCTATTTAGTGTGTTGCTGGTGGTGGCGCTCGTGACGGACCGGCTACGGCAGTGGCGCGGCGGACGGCGTAACGAACGCGGGGCCTGTGCACTGTGTGCTGCTGAAATCAACTGGAATACGTACGAGGAGTTGCCGCTGGCAAGCGGTGGCGGGGCGAAGATGCGGGTTTGCCGGCGCTGTCACGCTCGCCATTACAAGCTGAAATGGTCAGCCGTGGCGCTGATCATCCTGGCGTTTGCAGGCGTCGTGTATTTGATGATGTAGGCGCTTCACGACGGCTTCATACTGGACGCACAATGGCCCGCTACAGTGCTGGCCATGGAAAACAAAATCACACTCCGCCATGCATGCGTGGCTTACCTCGCCGCCGTTACTGCTGCAGCAGTTTGCGGCACCCTCCCCGCTCTTATCGCCGGCCCGGCCGCGAAGGCCGCCCCCTTTCTGGGCCTCGCCTGGCTTGCCGCTTTCGCCGGCGGCCTGCTGCCGTTCACGTTTGCGATCCAGCGCGCCAACAAGCTCGGGCTACGAAGCTGGGCATATTTCGCAGGCAGCGGCACCCTGGCAGCACTGGCAGCATTCGCGGTGTTAATGGCAGCAAATGCCCTCGCCTGCGACGAAGGGGATAGCTCCTCAGATATGCCGGGCATCCTTCTTCTTCTGGCAGCAAGCGGTGCCTCAGGCGGCACCGCTTGCTGGGCCGCACTGCGGATTCAGGCGCGTTTGGACACGAGGGTGAGGATATCGTAGCTGGCAACCAGTTCATCGTTCTGGTTGGTCACTTGTACGTCCCACGCCACCACGCCCTGGCCACGGCCCTTGTCATCGGTGCGGTTGCGGTCGACCTTGCGCTTGCAGGTCAGGCGGGCCCGGATGGTGTCGCCAATCGCTACCGGGTTGATGAAGCGCAGGTTGTCCAGGCCGTAGTTGGCCAGCACCGGGCCCGGTGCCGGCGACACAAACAGGCCTGCCGCTGCCGACAGCACGAAGTAGCCGTGGGCGATGCGCTTGCCGAACTGGGTATCCTTGGCTGCGATCTCGTCGAAGTGCATGTAGAAGTAGTCGCCCGAAATGCCGCCGAAGTTGACGATGTCGGCTTCACTCACGGTGCGACGATGGGTCAGCAGCGAATCGCCGATTTCCAGGTCTTCGAAGCATTTACGGAACGGGTGGATATCGCCTTCCTTGACGGCGCCGCCGCGCACGTATTCGCCAGTGATGGCAGTCAGCATGGTCGGCGAGCCTTGCACCGCAGAGCGCTGCAGGAAGTGGCGCACAGCGCGAATGCCGCCCAATTCCTCGCCGCCGCCAGCGCGGCCAGGGCCACCGTGCTTCAGCTGCGGCAGCGGCGAGCCGTGGCCGGTGGAGTCGACCGATGCTTCGCGGTCCAGCACATGCACGCGGCCATGCGACGCTGCAGCAATCGGCACCGCGTAGGCGGCCGTTGCAGGGTCCTTGGTCACCAGCGTGGACACCAGCGAACCCTTGCCGCGCGCAGCCAGTTCCAGCGCCTCGTCGATAGAGTCATAAGTCATCATGGTGCTGACTGGGCCAAAGGCTTCCACGTCATGCACCGCGTCGTTGCTCAACGCATTGCGGCACAGCAGCAGGGTCGGTGAGAAGAAAGCGCCGTTCTCGACACCCTCGCCCACCAGCTTCAGCGCGCCCGCACCGCCAAACAGGATCTCATTGCCCTGCGCCAGTTGCGCTACGCGCTCGGCGACGTCGCGCTGCTGGTCTTTCGAGGCGAGCGCACCCATGCGCACACCTTCCACGGATGGATCGCCCACCACAACCTTGGCCAGGCGTTCGCGCAGTTTTTCGGCCACGGCGTCGGCGTGCTGGCGCGGCACGATGATGCGGCGCACGGCGGTACATTTCTGGCCGGCCTTGGTGGTCATTTCGCGCTGCACTTCTTTCACGAACAGGTCGAACTCGGGATCGTCCGGCGTGACGTCCGGCGCCAGGATGGCGCAGTTCAGCGAATCCGCTTCGGCGGTGAACGGCACGGAATTGGCAATCAGGTTGCGGTTGGAGCGCAGCTTGGCAGCCGTGTCGGCGGACCCGGTGAAGGTCACCGCGTCGGCGCCGCCCAGGCGGTCCAGCAGGTCGCCGGTGCTGCCGATCACCAGCTGCAGCGAGCCTTCCGGCAGCAGGCCGGAATCATTGATCATGCGGATCAGGGCCTCGGTCAGGTAGGAGGTCGCGCTGGCAGGCTTGCCGATGCACGGCATGGCCGCCAGGAAGGATGGGGCGAACTTTTCCAGCAAGCCCCAGATCGGGAAGTTGAATGCATTGATGTGGACTGCGATGCCGCCACGCGGCACCAGGATGTGGGTGCCGGAGAAGCCGCCACGCTTGCCCAGCGCCATGGCCGGGCCTTCATGCAGCACGTTCGACGACGGCAGCTCACGGCTGCCCATGCTGGCGTAGGCGAACAGGGTGCCGATGCCGCCTTCCACGTCGACCCAGCTATCCGGGCGGGTGGCACCGGTCAGGTGCGAGATCGCGTACAGCTCTTCCTTGCGCTCCATCAGGTACATCGCCAGGGCCTTCAGGCGCTGGGCGCGGGTCTGGAAATCCAGCTTCATCAGGGCCGGGATGCCCGTCTTGCGGCCGTAGTGGACGGCTTCGGCAAAGTCGATCTGCTCGGCGTGGGTGTGGTAGATGACGCGGTTATCCAGGGCGCTGTGCAGCGCGGTCGCGGCTTCCTTGCCTTGCCAGCGGCCGCCGATGAAGCTTTGCAGGGTGTGTACCATTTCGTAGTCTCCAGTTATTTCTTCTCAAATGCTTGCTTATGCAGGTGCATAGGCAGCGATGTATCCCATTGCATGCGCTGGCGGCCAGGCGCCGCCTCGGTGTCGGGCTGGCACTCCACCATCGTCTGCATCGAACGTACCGCCAGTTCGTGGTATTGGCCGGTGCCCAGCGTTTTCCATGCGATCTCGCTGTCGCTGACCTGGCGCAGGATCTTGGCCGGCGCACCGACCACCATGCTGCGCGGAGGAATTTCCATGCCGGCTTTGACGAAAGCGGCAGCGCCGACGATGCTCTCGGCGCCCACCACCGCGTTATCCATCACCACCGCATTCATGCCCACCAGGGCGTTACGGCCGATGCGGCATCCGTGCAGCACGGCGCCATGCCCGACGTGGCCATCCTGCTCGACAACCGTGTCGCCGCCCGGGAAGCCATGCATCACGCAGGTATCCTGCACATTGGCGCCCTCTTCCAGGATCAGGCGCCCGAAGTCGCCGCGCAGCGATGCCAGTGGCGCGACGTAGCAGCGCGGGCCGACGATCACGTCGCCGATCAGCACTGCGGTCGGGTGCACGTAGGCAGTCGGATGCACCACCGGCCGCACGCCATTGATTTCGTAGCAGGGCATGGTCAGACCCGTTCGATCACCAGGGCGATACCCTGGCCAACGCCGATGCACATGGTGCACAGCGCGTAGCGGCCACCGGTGCGCTCGAGCTGGTTCAGCGCCGTGGTCACCAGGCGCGCGCCCGAGGCGCCGAGCGGGTGGCCGATGGCAATCGCGCCGCCGTTCGGGTTGACGCGGGCATCGTCGTCGGCCAGGCCAAGGTCGCGCGTCACAGCCAGACCTTGTGCGGCAAAGGCCTCGTTCAATTCGATCACGTCCATCTGCCCGATGGTCATGCCCAGTTGCGCCAGCAGCTTCTTGCTGGCCGGCGAAGGGCCGAAGCCCATGATGCGCGGCGCCAGGCCGGCAGTCGCCATGCCCAGCACCTTGGCGCGCGGTTTCAGGCCGAACTTGTCGACTGCAGCGGCGGAGGCCAGCAGCAGCGCGCAGGCGCCGTCGTTGACGCCAGAAGCGTTACCGGCGGTGACCGTGCCGTCCGGCTTGACCACGCCTTTCAGCTTGGCCAGCGCCTCCAGCGTCGTGTCCGGACGCGGATGTTCGTCGGTATCGATGACTTTTGGATCGCCCTTCTTCTGCGGGATGGTGACCGGCACGATCTCGCCCTTGAAGAAGCCTGCCGCGTGGGCGGCGGCCCAGCGCTGCTGGCTGCGGATGGCGAAGGCATCCTGGTCGGCACGCGCCACGGCCCATTGCTCGGCCACGTTCTCCGCCGTCTCCGGCATGGAGTCGATCCCATACTGAGCCTTCATCAGCGGATTGACGAAACGCCAGCCGATGGTGGTGTCCTCGATCTTAGCGCTGCGCGAGAAGGCGCTATCGGCCTTGCCCATCACGAAGGGCGCGCGGGTCATGCTCTCCACGCCGCCGGCAATCACCAGCTGCGCCTCGCCCGACTTGATGGCGCGCGCCGCAATCCCCACTGCATCCAGCGAGGAGCCGCACAGGCGGTTGATGGTGTTGCCCGGCACCTCCACCGGCAGGCCTGCCAGCAGGCCCGCCATGCGGCCCACGTTGCGGTTGTCCTCACCGGCGCCATTGGCGCAGCCGTAGTAGACGTCGTCCACCTGCTTCCAGTCGACGGACGGGTTGCGCGCCATCAGGGCCGCAATCGGGATCGCCGCCAGGTCGTCGGCGCGCACGCCTGCCAGTGCGCCGCCGTAGCGGCCGAACGGTGTGCGAACGGCGTCGCAGATGAATGCTTCGGTCATTGTTATTCCTTAGGTCGTTTGTCGATTACTCGTTTGGCCTTGCCGGTCGCGGTGCGTTCGATGCCGCCCACGCCAACCAGCGTGACGGTCGTGCTCACGCCGACATTGGTCTTGATGCGTTGCTCCAGTTCGCGCGCCACGTCGCCGGCATCGGCGCGCGCCAGCCCGGCGCTCAGCTCCACCAGCACTTCCAGCTTGTCGAGGTGGCCATCGCGGGTCACAACCAGCTGGTATTGCGGCTCGAGCCTGGGCACCCTGCAGATCTGTTCCTCGATCTGGGTCGGAAAGACGTTCACGCCGCGGATGATCAGCATGTCATCCGAGCGGCCGGTGATCTTGCCGATGCGGCGCATGGAGCGCGACGTCGGCGGCAGCAGGCGCGTCAAGTCGCGCGTGCGGTAGCGGATGACCGGCATCGCTTCCTTGCTCAGGGACGTGAATACCAGCTCGCCCTCCTCGCCGTCCGGCAGCACCTCGCCGGTCTCCGGATCGATGATCTCGGGGTAGAAATGGTCTTCCCAGATCACGGGGCCATCTTTCGATTCGATGCACTCGCTGGCCACGCCCGGGCCAATCACTTCGGACAGGCCGTAGATGTCCACCGCATCGATGCCGGCGCGCCGTTCGATCTCGCCCCGCATGGCATTGGTCCACGGCTCGGCGCCGAAGATGCCGACCTGCAGCGAAGACTTGGCGCAGTCCAGGCCCTGGCGCTGGAATTCCTCGACGATATTCAGCATGTAGGACGGCGTCACCATGATGATCGACGGCTTGAAGTCCTGGATCAACTGCACCTGCTTTTCAGTCTGGCCGCCCGACATCGGGATCACGGTGCAGCCCAGGCGTTCGGCGCCATAGTGCGCGCCCAGGCCGCCGGTGAACAGGCCATAGCCGTAGGAAACGTGCACCATGTCGCCGGCACGTCCGCCCGCGGCGCGGATGGAGCGCGCCACCACGCCGGCCCACATATCGATATCGCGCTGGGTGTAGCCGACCACGGTCGGCTTGCCGGTGGTGCCGCTGGAAGCATGCACACGGACGACTTTTTCGCGCGGCACGGCGAACAGGCCGAAGGGATAGTTGTCGCGCAGGGTTTTCTTGTCCGTGAACGGAAACTTGCTCAGGTCGGACAGCGACTTCAGGTCGTTCGGGTGCACACCCTTCTCGTCAAAGGCCTTGCGGTAATGCGGCACGTTCTCGTAAGCGTGCATCAGCGACCATTTAAGGCGTTCAAGCTGCAGCGCCTGCAATTCGTCACGGCTGGCGCGCTCGATCGGCTCCAGGTCGGAAGGGGCGGGAATGCGTTGGACCACAGTGCTACCTCCATCAACTAGCTATGGGTTGGAACCACCTCTCCGGCGACGCGGTGCGATTTGCCGCGGAAAGTGGCGATCATCTTGCCCTCCTGGTTGCAGACGGTGACATCGTAGATGCCGGTCTTGCCGACCAGCGTGCGTTCAACCGCCTCCGCCGTCAGCAAATCATCCATCCGCCCGGGGGCGAGGTAGTCGATCGTGCAGCCTGCGCCAACCGTCGTGTGGTTATGGCTGTTGCACGCGAATGCGAAAGCACTATCCGCCAACGCAAAGATAAAGCCGCCGTGGCAAGTCTGGTGCCCGTTCAGCATATCGGTCCGCACCGGCATGGTCATTCGCGCATAGCCGGGGCGGATTTCTACCAGCTTCATACCTAGGGCCTGGCTGGCGGCGTCGCGCGCGAACATGGCCGCGCCGGCCGCTTCGGCCAGGGCCTGGGGGTGCATCTTGGGGTTATGCATGGATCCGGGCTCCGCTTTGCTCGCGGCGGCGCAGCAGCGGCGACACACGGTAGCGGTCCTCGCCGTAGCTGCTTGCCAGGTTCTCCAGCACGGACACGATATGCTTGACGCCCACCAGGTCCGCCCAGGCCAGCGGCCCGCGCGGATAGTTGACGCCCTTCTGCATCGCCACGTCGGCAGCCTGCGCGCTGCACACGCCCTGGTTGACGGCATCCGCCGCCTCGTTGGCCAGCATGGCGACGGTGCGCATCACGGCCAGGCCCGGCACGTCGTCCAGGAGGGTAACGGTAAAGCCTGCAGCCTGGAACATGCCGATGGCTGCGGTCCGCGCGCGCTCGCTGCACTGGTCCGAGCAGCTGATGGCGATGCGCGGCGAGGTGCCGTAGTCGAACACCAGGTCGTACAGTACCATGTCGTCATGCTTGTCGTCGCGCGCACGCTGGGTCGCGGTGCGGCCGTCGGTCAGATAAATCGCAGCGCCATTGCAGTGGAAGGCTGGCGCCTCGTGGGAACGGTGGCCTTCTGCGGAATTGCGCTTGTTGACGTTGATGCCGCGCGCCTTCATGCGCTCGATCAGGGCGGTGGCGATGGCAGTATGCTCGCCCGGCTCGAAGCTGAAACCGATGTATTCCGGCAGCGGCTGTGGCGCTTCTGCGCGCGGCTGTGGCGCAGCGGCGCCTTCGCTGTAGTCGTAGAAGCCGCGGCCCGATTTGCGGCCCAGGAAGCCGGCATTGACCATTTCCTGCTGCAGCACGGACGGCGTGAAGCGCGGGTCGTTGTAGTAGGCCCGGAATACAGACTCGGTGACGGAGTAATTCACGTCATGGCCGATCAGGTCCATCAGCTCAAACGGTCCCATGCGGAAGCCGCCGCCCTCGCGCATCACGGCGTCAATGGTGGCCGCGTCGGCCGCCTGTTCGTTCAGCAGGCGCCAGCCTTCGGCGTAGTAAGGACGCGCCACGCGGTTGACGATGAAGCCCGGAGTGGACTTCGCGTGCACCGGATTCTTGCCCCAGGCGATGGCGGTGTCGTACACGGTTTCGGCCACGCTTGCATCGGTGGCCAGGCCGCTGATCACTTCCACCAGCGCCATCAGCGGCACCGGGTTGAAAAAGTGCATGCCAACCAGGCGCTGCGGCTTGCGCAGCTTGGCGGCGATGGCCGTGACGGAGATCGAGGAAGTATTGGTGGCCAAAATGGCGTCATCGGCGACGATGTCTTCCAGGTCGGCGAACAGGCTGCGCTTGACGTCCAGGTTTTCGACGATGGCTTCCACCGCCAATCGTGCGTCGGCCACCTCGCCCAGGCTGGAGACGGCATGCAGGCGGGCGCGCGCGGCATCCGCGTCGGCAGCGCTCATCTTGCCTTTTTCAACCAGCTTGCCGTACACCTTGCCGATATCGGCGATCGCTTTGTCGACCGCTTCCGCACGGGTGTCGAACAGCTTGACCGTGTAACCGGAAGCCGCTGCAACCTGCGCGATGCCGGAACCCATTGCCCCGCTGCCGATCACGGCAACGACACTGCCTTTCGCCAGAGCCGCCATGCTTATTCCCCTTTGAAGTTTGGAGTGCGCTTGTTGATGAAGGCGTCGACGCCCTCGCGGTAGTCGTGGCTGTAGCCAAGCTCGCGCATCATCTCGCCTTCGAGTTTCAGCTGGTCGGCCAGGGTATTGCCGTAGCTCGCTTGCAGCGCGTGCTTGGTGAAGGCCAGGCCCTTGGTCGGGGCGGTGGCGAAGTGCCTGGCCATGGCCATGGCTTCGTTCATCAGTTCTTCGTCAGGGACTGCTTTCCAGATCAGGCCCCATTGCTCGGCGCGTTCGGCGGACAGCTTTTCGCCCAGCATGGCAAGGCCGGTCGCGCGGGCATGGCCGATCAGGCGTGGCAGATGCCAGGTGCCGCCGGTGTCCGGGATCAGGCCCAGTTTGCAGAAGGCTTCGATGAAGCTGGCGGATTTGGCGGCCAGTACGATGTCGCAGGCAAGAGCCAGGTTGGCGCCGGCGCCGGCAGCGACGCCGTTCACGGCGCAGATGACGGGCATTGGCAGTTCGCGCAGTGCAAGTACCAGCGGGGCGTAGAATTTTTCGACCGATTCGCCGAGGTCGACTGCCGCACCGCCTGGGGCTACTGCGCGGTCGCCCAGGTCCTGGCCGGCGCAGAAACCACGGCCGGCGCCGGTCAGTACCAGCACGCGGACGGATTTGTCGGCGCGCAGCTGTTGCAGCGCTTCGCGTACCTCCAGGTGCATGGCCTGGGTGAAGCTATTCAGCTTGTCGGGGCGGTTCAGGGTCAGGGTGGCGACTCCTGCTTCGATTTCAAACTTGATGTTTTCGTAGCTCAATTCTTGTCTCCTTTAGAACCGGTAACCCGGTGTCTGACCCGCAGGGTCAGACACCGATACGCGGCGGTCGCATGCCAAGTGTCTGACCCTGCGGGTCAGACACTGCAGTGCCGGTTTTATTCAGCCTGATCGAAATCGATAACCACTTTATCAGTGACTGGAAACGCCTGGCAGCTCAATACAAAGCCACGTGCAATCTCGTAGTCTTCCAGCGCGTAGTTGACGTCCATGTCTACTTTGCCTTCGACCATCTTGCAGCGGCAGGTAGAGCATACGCCGCCTTTGCAGGAGTAGCGCATGTCCAGGCCCGCGCGCAAGCCGGCATCCAGGATCGACTCCTTATCCTTCTCCATGGTGAACGAAGCCGCATTGCCATCCATGATCACGGTAACTTCGGTCAGGTGCGGCGCCGCGTCAGCCTGCACGCGCGGCTTGTGCTGGTGCTTCGGAATGCTTGCGGCGAACAGTTCGATCTTGATATTCGACTTCGGCATGCCCGCCTCCTGCAAGGCAGCGGAAACGCCAAGCATCATGTCTTCCGGACCGCAGATAAAAGCCGTATCGTAATCCTCGATATCGATCCAGTGCTGCAGGAACTGTTCGGTCTTTTCCTTGGTGATGCGGCCATTGAACAGCTCAATATCCTGCTGCTCGCGCGACATCACGTAGACGATGTTCAGTCGCTCAAGGTAAGCATCTTTCAACTCCATCAGCTCCGTCTTGAAGATCACAGACGAAGAAGCACGGTTGCCATAGAACAGGGTAAAGCGGCTGCCTGGTTCCGTCAGCAGCGTGGTCTTGATGATCGACAGGATCGGCGTAATGCCGCTGCCGGCCGCGAAAGCAAGGTAGTTCTTGCACTGCCCTGCATCCAGCGGCACGTTGAAGTGCCCCATTGGCGGCATTACTTCAATAGTGGCACCAGGCTTCAGCGACTCGTTGGCCCAGGTCGAGAACATGCCGCCCGGTGTACGCTTGATCGCAACGCGCAGCGCGCCGTCCTGCACCGCGGAGCAGATCGAATACGAGCGGCGCACGTCTTCGTTATTGATGTTCGTGCGCAGGGTCAGGTGCTGGCCTTGCTGGTATTTGAAGCTTTCCTGCAGCTCGGCAGGCACGGCGAAGGTGACCGCGATGCAGTCGCGTGTTTCCTGCTGCACCTTGGCGACGGACAGTGGATAGAATTTGCTCATGGTGTCAGTGGCACTTGAAGTAGTCAAAGGGCTCGCGGCAATCGAGGCACTTGTACAGCGCCTTGCAGGGCGTGGAGCCGAACTGGCTGGTGATTTCGGTGTGGCTGGAGCCGCAGTGCGGACAAACGACCTTCGGCGCAGGCACGGCGCCGCGCGCAATGCCGGCTTTCAGCGGATCCAGCGGCACGGCCGCCGGACGAGTGTTGCGCAGGCCGCTGATGTCGACCACGCGCTGGGCCGGCGGGGCGATGCCGTAGCCTTTCAGCTTGGCCTTGCCCGAATCGCTCATCCAGTCTGTGGTCCAGGCGGGCGACAGGCGGGTGATGATGTCGACCTGCCCGATGCCAGCGTCATGCAGCGCGCCTTGCACCGCGTCGGCAATCACCTGCATGGCCGGGCAGCCGGAATAAGTGGGCGTAATGGTAACAGCGCAGGACGACGGGCCGGTCACCTGCACGTCGCGCACGATGCCCAGGTCCACCACCGAAATGACGGGAATCTCAGGGTCGGACACCTGCTCCAGCAGGGACCAGACACGCGACGCGTCCATCACCACTCCGAACCTGGATAGGCGCGCTGCAGGAACTGCATCTCGGCCAGCAGGTAGCCCAGGTGCTCGGTATGGCGGCCTTGCTTGCCGCCCTTCTGCATCCACGCATCGGCCGGCGGCATGGCCAGCGTCGCTTCACCGAGAATGTCCGACACGTGCGACAGCCACTGCTCACGCAGCATGGCAGCCGGCGGGGCAACGCCTTCCGCCACCATGGCTTCGTCGACCGCGTCGTAGTTGAACACCTCGCCGGTGTACATCCACAGCTCATCGACCGCAGTCTGGGTGAACTGGTGCGAGACGTCGGAGCCGTCGCCCAGGCGTACCACCAGGTCGCCGCTGCGGCGCAGGTGATAAGTCACCTCTTTCAGCGACTTCTCGGCGATTTCCGCGATGCGCTGGTCGCTGCTCTTCGTCAGCGCGCCGATCAGGAAATAGTGCCAGGTATCGAAGAAGAACTGGCGCACCAGGGTGTGGGCGTAGTTCCCGTTCGGCTGCTCGACCAGCAGCACGTTCTTGTAATCGTGCGCATCGCGCAGGTAAGCCAGCTTGTCCTCATCGCGGCCCGCACCTTCCAGTTCGGCGGCGTAGGTGTACCACATGCGGGTCTGTCCCAGGAGGTCCAGCGATACATTGGACAGCGCCATGTCCTCCTCCAGCGCCGGGCCCTTGCCGCACAACTCGCACAGGCGCTGGCTCAGCACCATGGCGTTGTCGCCCAGGCGCAGCAGGTAATTGACCTTGTTATCCATGGAATGAGCCTTACAGGTTCTTCACTTCTTCCGGCATCGGGAAGAAGGTCGGGTGGCGATACACCTTGCTGTTGGACGGCTCGAACAGCGGCCCCTTGTCGGCCGGCGCACTGGCGACGATGTCGGCGGCGCGCACCACCCAGATGCTTACGCCTTCATTGCGGCGCGTGTAGACGTCGCGTGCGTTGTTGATTGCCATCTCCGCATCGGGAGCATGCAGGCTGCCCACATGCTTGTGCGCCAGCCCGTGCTGACTGCGAATGAAGACTTCCCACAGTGGCCATTCTTTGCTCATCTTGTCTCCTCTCAGGCCGCAGCCTGCTCCTTATTGTGTTTGTCTGCGTAGGCCACCAGCGCATCACGGAACCAGGCGCCGTCTTCGTAGGCTTTGACGCGGGTGCGCAGGCGCTCGCGGTTGCATGGGCCGTTGCCCTTCAGGACCTGGTGGAATTCTTCCCAGTCGATTTCGCCGAAGTCGTAAGAACCGCGCTCTTCGTTCCATTTCAGGTCAGGATCGGGAATAGTGAGGCCCAGGAATTCAGCTTGCGGCACGGTCTGGTCGACCATGCGCTGGCGCAGTTCATCGTTGGAGAACAGCTTGATGCGCCATTGCGCAGACTGCGCGCTGTTGACGGAAGCGGCATCGGACGGGCCGAACATCATCAGCGACGGCCACCACCAGCGGTTCAGCGCATCCTGCGCCATCGCCTTCTGCTCCGGCGTGCCCTTGGCCAGCGACATCATGATGTCGTAGCCCTGGCGGGCGTGGAAGGATTCCTCCTTGCAGACGCGGATCATGGCGCGCGAATATGGGCCGTAAGAACAGCGGCACAGCGGGATCTGGTTGATGATGGCCGAGCCGTCCACCAGCCAGCCGATGGCGCCCATGTCGGCCCAGCTCAGGGTCGGGTAATTGAAGATGGACGAGTACTTCGCTTTGCCGCTATGAAGGGCAGCCAGCAGCTCGTCGCGCGACACGCCCAGGGTTTCGGCGGCGCTGTACAGGTAGAGGCCATGCCCTGCTTCGTCCTGAATCTTGGCCAGCAGGATGGACTTGCGCTTCAGGGTCGGCGCGCGGGTCACCCAGTTACCCTCAGGCAACTGTCCGACGATTTCCGAGTGGGCGTGCTGGGAGATCTGGCGGATCAGGGTCTTGCGGTAAGCCTCAGGCATCCAATCCTTCGGCTCGATCTTCACGCCAGCGTCGATGCGCGCCTGGAACTCGCGCTCCTGCGCGTCCATATCTTCTGCGGTCTGGACCTTTTTCAGGCCTGTTTCCACCATTTGTGCGTACATAAGGAGGGCCTCCTTGTTCGGGATAGCTTCATAATACGATACAAAAACAGCTTTGCAAACGAATTTTGTGTGTCATTTAAAAATTCTGTATCCAGATCAATGACAGTGTATAAACTGAGGTCTATGCAAAAAAACCAGAAAATCAATAGCTGGATCGAAGAATTCCTGGCCAGTGACCCGCCGCGCTCCAAATCGCTGGTGATGACCATCTTTGGCGACGCCATCGTGCCGCACGGCGGCATGGTATGGACCGGCAGCCTGATTGAACTGCTGGCGCCCTTCGGCGTGAATGACCGCCTGCTGCGCACTTCCGTGTTCCGCCTGGCGCAGGAAGGCTGGCTGGGCGCCCAGCGCGATGGCCGCCGGAGCAGCTACGCGATCACGCCCGATGCAATGCGCCGCTTCAGCCGCGCCTTCCGCCGCATCTACGCTCCCCTGAACGTGCACTGGAACGGCCAATGGACCCTGGTGCTGGCGACCGATGGCCTGGACGCCCCGGCACGCGGCCAGCTGCGCAAGGAGCTGCTGTGGGAAGGCTACAGCGTGATTGCGCCAGGCATCGCCGGCCATCCCGCCGGCGATATAGAGGCGCTGGAGTCGCTGCTGTCGCGCCTCGGCCTGCTGCAGAAGGTGTACGTGGTGCAGGCCAGCGAAGTGCCTGGCCTGCGCGCCCGCCCGCTGGGCGAGATGGTGGCCGAAGGCTGGGACCTCAGCGAAGTAGCCGCGGGCTATGAGAAGTTTGCCGCCGCTTTCAGCGTGCTGCCGGCCCTGCTGGCCGAGGCAGGCGCGATTGATCCCGAGCAGGCTTTCGTGCTGCGCACCCTGCTGATCCACGCCTACCGCCGCGTGCAGCTGCACGACCCGCAACTGCCGATCGAGCTGCTGCCCGAGCCATGGCCCGGCGCCCGCGCCTACGAACTGGCCAGCCAGCTCTATCGCCAGCTCTCCGCCCCCGCCGAACAGCACATCCTCGCCGCCCTGCAGCGCGAAGACCGAAGCGCGCCCCAACCAGAATCCAGCTTCCACCAGCGCTTCGGCGGCCTGCTATCATCACCTTAAAACCGTGGAGGTAGCATGGTCCGGCGCACCTGGATTGCCAGCCTGCTGTTGTCCTTGCCCCTGGCTTGCCGGGCAGGGCCGGATACGGTCCTCGTGGTGGAAAGCTACAACGTCGAAATGGCCTGGGATGCCGCCTACAAGAAGGCGCTGGAAGACACCTTGGGCGAGCGTTACAAGCTCGAATACGTCCAGATGGACACCAAGCGCCTGCCCAAGTCCCAGCATCCGGCGATGGCCGACCAGGCATGGGCGCGCTACGAGCAGCTCAAGCCGGCGCTGGTCGTCCTGGGCGACGATGCCGCGCTCAAATACCTGTGCGACCGCCTCGGCGCCACCAGCACGCCCGTGGTCTACCTGGGCATCAACAATAACCCGCGCGAATACTTCGACAACCAGCGCTACCGCAACATCACGGGTGTGCTCGAGCGCCCGAACATGAAGCGCAATATCGCCCTGGCGCGGCGCCTGCTGCCGAACGCCAGGCGCGCGCTGGTGCTGTTCGATACCGACGTCACGTCGCAGGTGGTGCGCAAGGAAACCTTCGGCAGCCAGGACAGCCACGACCTCTCCGGCATTCAGGTCGACCTGAAACTGGTCGCCAACTGGGAGGATTGGCAGCACGAAGTGCTCAGCGCACGCGAAAAATACGACCTGATTTTCATCGGCCTGTACCAGGCCTTGCACGACAAAGAAGGCCGCAGCGTGAACACGCGCGATGAGGTGGCGCGCTGGACCTCCGAGCACGCACCAGTGCCCACCTTCGGTTTCTGGGACTGGGCGGTCGGCGCCGACAAGACCGCAGGCGGCCTGGTGCTGTACGGCTACGACCAGGGCAAGGCGGCCGGCGATATCGCCCTGCGCATCCTGGGCGGCACCCCGCCTTCCGCCATCTACCCCGTCACGGCCGACCGCGGGCGCTTTTTCTTCAGCCGCAAGCAGCTGCAACGCTGGGGACTGAAGCTGCCGGACGACCTGGCGGCAGGGGCCTTGCTGACCGACTGATGCTGGATTTGGTATCATGTCGGGCTTCGCGCAGCAGCGCTTATTTTTCCGACAGGACACACAATGTCTATCAAGATCAGCAGCCAGTTCGATGCTGGCGCCATTGATGTCGTCAGCGTTACCTCCGCTGGCGATATCGACGTCAATATCCGCAAGGATTCCCACGCGGACATCATCCAGTGGTTCTACTTCCGTGTACAGGGCGCGCAAGCCGTGCCGCTGACCATCCGTTTCCTGAACGCTGGCAAGGCTGCTTATGCTGAGGGCTGGAAGGGCTACAACGCCGTAGCTTCCTACGACCGCGACAACTGGTTCCGCGTTCCGACTTCCTTCGATGGCGAAGTGATGACCATCGAGCACGCGCCGGAACACGATTCCGTCTACTACGCCTACTTCGAGCCGTATTCGTGGGAACGCCACCTGTCCCTGCTGGACTCCGCCCAGTTGCACCCGCTGGCCGAACTGGTCGACCTGGGCAGCACCGTGGAAGGCCGCGACATGAACATGCTGGTCATCGGCGACCAGGAAGCAGCGAAAAAGGTCTGGGTCATCGCCCGCCAGCACCCAGGCGAAACCATGGCTGAATGGTTCGTGGAAGGCATGGTCGAAGCCCTGCTCGACGCAGCCAATCCATACGCCCGCCAGTGCCTGCAGGACGCCTGCTTCTACATCGTGCCGAACATGAACCCGGACGGCTCCGTGCGCGGCAACCTGCGCACCAACGCTGTCGGCGCGAACCTGAACCGCGAGTGGAACGAGCCGACCATGGAGCGTTCGCCGGAAGTCTTCCTCGTGAAAGAGAAGATGAAGGAAATCGGCTGCGACCTGTTCCTGGACGTACATGGCGACGAAGGCCTGCCTTACGTCTTCGTTGCGGGCAGCGACGCCCTGCCGAACTTCACCAAGGAGCAGAAGGCCGCGCAGGACAAGTTCATCGCCGACTTCAAGCTGGCATCGCCAGACTTCCAGTCCGAGCATGGCTATCCTGACTCGCCATACACGCCGGAAGTGCTGACCATGGGTTCGCCGCACATCACCCACCTGTTCGGCTGCCTGTCGCTGACCCTGGAACTGCCGTTCAAGGACAACGCCAACGATCCGGACGAACTGGTAGGCTGGAACGGCGCCCGTTCCGCCAAGCTGGGTGCGGACGTGCTGCAGCCAGTCCTGCGCACCCTGCGCAACTTCTAAGCCATCTGATGGCCTAGCGCAGCAGCGCCCTGAATGCCTTCGGTATCCACGGGCGTGCTGCCAGCATGATGGTCACGGCGCGGCGCTGTTCCCACGGCAGCCGCGCGTCATCCTGGTGCTGCAGCGAGAACTCGTCTGCCACCTGCTTCAAACGATCCAGCAAGGCGCGCGTCGATTGCTGCGACAGCATCACACTCACCAGCCGCTGCACTTCATGATGGCCGTCGAAGCGGCTGTCGAAATAGTCCTGGTACGCCTCGTCGCGGAAGAAGCCCTGGATCGGCCCATTCGGCAGCCAGCTGAACGTGCGCGATACCAGCAGCTTGACCTTGTTGTTCGGCTTGAGCATCAGGAAGCCGATCTTGTCCAGCCTTAGCAGGCAGGCTGTCGCTTCGGCTGCGCTGATCTTGTAGTTGGCCACCACTTCTTCGATCGGTACCTGGTTCAGCGCCAGCACGGCCACCACCAGCAGCTTGGTGTCGCTGATGATTTCCTTTTCCTGCGCGTAGGTGAGCTGCGAGATCAGTTGCGGCGTGTCGGCGCTGGCTTGCGCCAGTTCGGCGAAATCCATTTCCAGCACGGCCAGCACCTGTTCCAGCCGGTCCAGCGTGAAATTGCGGGCGGCGAACATGCGTTTGATGCTGGGTTCGGAGAGGCCGATCTTCTGCCCGAGGGCAGCGTAAGTGATGCCGCGCGCCTTGAGTTGGCGTTTGAGCGCGTCGACCAGGCGGATGACGTTGGACATGCTTAGAATTCCTGCAATTAGTATCGAAATATGATACCACCAGCGTGGCCCGGCGCTACAGTGCGCAAAGCGATTGCCCCGCTCCTGGGAGCGCAGCAAGATGGCCGCTCCCTTAACCTGTGGAGCAAAAAATGAAACGCACCCTGATCGCCGCCCTGCTCGCTGTCGCATGCGCCAGCAGCCAGGCGGCGGATGGTTCGGAAACTTTGAGCAAGGGCGTTGGCGGCCTGTCGGCCGTCGTTGTGGCGGGTTCGGTGCTGACCGTATTTGCCGGCGGCTCGCTGGTCGTGGAATCCGTCAAGGTGGTCGGCGAAGGCGTGGTGGTCGTGCTGAAAGCCGTAGGCGATGGCAGCAAGGCCACCGTGGAATTCAGCGGCAAGGCGCTGGAAGGCGTCTCCGTGGCAGCGGGCACCGCGGTCAGCGCAGTCGCCATGTCGGCCGGCCATGCACTGGTGGTATCGGGCAAGGTAATCGCCTTCATCCCGAACGAAATGGGCAAGGCCCTTCTGCATCATAGCCGCGTGAGCTAAGCCATGAAGCGCTTGCTCCTTGCTTTTTCGCTGGCCTGCGCGATGGCCGGCACGGCCCATGCGGGCCAGCACTGCGAACACAAGCCGATGTCGGTGGACGAGGTGGAACGTTCGCTGGACCTCGCCCAGCGCAGCATGCGCAAGCTCGATGAAAGCGGCGCCCAGGTGGCCATCGTCGCCCGCGCGGGACAGGACCTGTCGAAGTATGGCTTGCGCTATTCCCACGTCGGGCTGGCGTGGCGCGATCACCCGGCTGGCCGCTGGGTGGTGGTGCAATTGCTGAACGACTGCGGCACCGCAAATTCTGCGCTCTACAACGATGGCCTGGGTAACTTCTTCCTCAGCGGCCTGTATCAATACAACTCGCAGCTGATCCTGCCGTCGCCAGGCGTTCAGCAACGGCTCGCGCAAGTGCTGGCATCGCGCACGCCGCAACGGCTGCATGAGCCGAAATACAGCATGCTGTCATACGCCTGGTCGACGCGCTACCAGAACTCCAACCAGTGGGTACTGGAGACGCTGGCCGCCGCCAGTGCCGCCCCTGGCAAGGTGGAAACCCGCGCCGAGGCGCAGAAATGGCTGAACGAAGCAGGCTTTCACCCATCCGGCATCGACATAGGCCTGGGCTCGCGCGTCGGCGCAAGGCTCTTCCGCGCCAACGTGGCCTTCGACGACCACCCGACCGGCCCCCGCATTCGCGGCCATTTCGACACCATCACGGTGGATGAAATCGAAAGGTTCGTGCGCAGCTATGACAGCGGCGCGCGCGTGATCGAACTGTGATTACTTACGGTTGAGCTGTCGAACACGCGTCACGTGCTTGCGGCGCAGCCGTTCAAGTTCGCGCGCCTGCGGGTAGCCCGGCTGGCCAGGTGCGCGCAGGTGCGGTGGGAGGAGGGATGGCGCTTCCGGCTCGAAATGCAGCACAGGCAGGCGCTCCATTTGGCGTTTGCTGGTCATGCTTCATGTTAGGCTTGGGCTCCCGAAGTTTCCAGTTTTGCGCCGGCGCAAAGGCCATGCTGCGATCTGCGCCGATCATGGGCCTTTATGGAGGCGAACATGAAGCGATCTTTTTCCCTGCTGGCTTGCGCCTTGCTCGTCGGCTGCAACGCAATGCCCTACCGCCCAGCGCAATCGGATGGCGCCTTCCCCGGTCTGGTGGATTTTGCCGCCACCGCGCCAGGGCACAGCGTCGACGTGCTGCTGGTGCATGGCATGTGCACCCACGACGTGCGCTGGGCCGATGAAACGGTGGCGCAATTGGGCAGCGCGCTCAAAACCCAAGGTGCACCCACGGCAGGTGTCGCAACTGCTGCGGATGGCATAGAAATAGTCGAGCGCACCATCAAGCTGCGCCAGGGCGAGCTGCGCATCAAGGCCTTGGTCTGGTCGCCGCTGACGACGCCCCTCAAGCGCCAGCTCGACTATGACCTCAGCGCCCGCCTCCCCGCCACGCGTGCGAAGCTGAATGCCAAGGCCAAGGACAAGCTGCTCGACGATTGCCTGCCGGATGCCCTGGTCTACCAGGGAGTTGCGCGCGACACCATCCAGCAGCGCATGGCGCAAGCGATCCTGCGCGCGACCGGCGATGCGCCGGCCGACGCGCCACTGCTGGTGCTGTCGTCCAGCCTTGGCAGCAAGATCCTGTTCGACACCCTGCTGCGCATGGACGCCGCAGCCCAGCCCACGATCGACCGCATGGCTTACCTGGTGATGGCTGCCAACCAGATTCCCTTGCTCGCGCTGGCCGACCAGCAGCTGCCTGGCGCCGCACCGGGCATGGCGGCGAGCATAGTGCGCCGGCCCGACAGCCTGTATGCGGTCTTGCTCAAGCGCCGTGCGAATTCAACGCCGCGCAGAAGCAACGCCGGCAGATTGAGCCTGGTGGCATTCAGCGACCCGAACGACCTGCTGACCTATACGTTGGAACGCGAACGCTATGCCGGCCTGGGAGTGGATGTGGTGAATGTGCTGGTATCGAACGCGCCGGCCTGGTTTGGCCTGCTGGAGCGTCCCGACCACGCGCACACCAATTACCTGCTCAACCCAGACGTTGCCCGAATGGTCGCGTGTGGTGAGCCGCGGAGTGCGCGTTGCGAATGATCTCGTAGACCTTGCGCGCGTCGGCGATGGTGTCGAAGCGCGGCAGCGCTTCAACGCCGGGCCAGGACGCCAGCCCGCTGAACATATTCCCGGCTGCCGAAACACCAAAGGCAATCGTGCCTTCGCCCTTCTGGTTTTCAGTCAGCGAAAACTCGCCCATCGTGCGCAAGTCCAGGCTTTTCATCTTGCGCCTGAAAATGCCGGAGCGGATGATGATGCGCTCATTGGTGACCGCATAGTCGGTGTAAGCGCGCTGCCACGCTTCGGCGATGAAGCGGCCGGCAATCATGTACACCCCGACCAGCACAAAGGGAATGCCCCACAGGCGAAATATCAGTGGCGCGCCGGAACTGAGGACGGAGTATTCCCAGAACAGGGCGAAGCCGCCCCACATCAGGCTGAATGGAACCATCAGCAAATCGGAAGCGCGCAGCATCATGCCTTGTCGCGGAGCGCCGCTCCATAAGACGCGTTCATTGATCGACAAATTATCCATGCCGCCATCTTACCCGGCAGGAGTGCCTTCAAATCTGGCAGATTGTCACTTCCAGAAGAACAGTAAGCGTTTCCACCAACTTCTGCCGGACGGCGGTGCGTCGTGTATGGCGGGCACCACGGCGAAATCGGTCAGCAGGCTGGCTACGCGGCCATCGGCGCTATAGCCGAAGTAGGAAGCGTACGGGCCGCCTTCACTGGCAGGGAACTGGATGCTGCCTTCCGGCCCGGCCTGCGGGTCCATGAAGCAGGCGGTGCCCGATTCCACGCGGTAGCCGAATATCTCGCCCGGCTTGAGCGTGCGGGCATCCTGCGTGGCGACCAGCGCGGGGTACCAGTGCGCGACGGCGGCCTCGGCAAAATGCACGCGGGCATAGGCAAGGCGCTCGCCGCCATTCTCGAAGCGGGCAATCGCCAGCTTGACCGGGTAGACGCCATTCGGCACGCATTGGGTAAAGGGAAGCGGCGCCGACTCGGCGTCGGCCTTCGGATCGAAGGCGGCGATCTTGCCGGAGGTGACGGCCAGGCGGCCGGCATCGGCCAGCGCAAACTGAATGGAGGTCTCTTCAAACGCAAAGCGCTCCGCAGCAAAGGCGGAGCGCAGTCCTTCGGGATGGGGCGCATAGCTCATGCGCCCATCATATTACTTTTGAAGGCGTGCCAGCAATTCCTTCCCGACCAGCGGCGCGGAAGCGGGATTCTGGCCGGTGATCAGTTCACGGTCAGTCACCATATTGCCCTGCCAGTTGGCGGCCTTGGAGAACTGCAGGCCAGCCTTTTGCAGCGCGGTTTGCGGGTAGAACTTCATTTCGCCGCCGCCCAGCTGGGCTTTGGATGCTTCCTCTTCATCGTTGGTGAAGACGGTGACCTTGTAGCCGGAATAGATCCACTTCGGCTGGGTTGGCGTGGCGCCTTGTGCCAGCTTCATGGTGAAGCCTTTGGCATCCGGCATGGCCGACAGAAGCGCGATCGGTCCGTGGCACACCAGCGCGGTCGGCTTGCCGTCCTGGTGGAAGGCGGCCAGCACCTTGCCCAGTGCGGGGCTGGTCAGCAAGTCCTGCATCGGGGCGTGGCCGCCCGGCACATAGACTGCGTCGTATTTGCCGTAGCCCTGCTGCTCCACCCGTGCCAGGCTGACCACCGGCGAGTTGGCGCTGTCGGTCAGGCGCAGTTGCTCGAGCAGCTTGTAGTGCACTTCCAGCGCGGCCTGGTCGCCGCCAAAGAACATCGGGTTGACCGAGCCTTTGTCCAGGGTTGGCGCCTTGCCGTTCGGGGTGGCGAAGGTGACGGTGTGGCCGGCGTCCAGCAGCATTTTCACTGGCTGCATCAGCTCATTCAGGTAGAAGCCGGTCTGGAAGGTCTTGCCGGCCTTCAGGTCCAGCGTGGCTTCGTCGGACAGGACGACCAGCACATTGCCGGCGTGGGCGGAGCCCGCGCCCAGTGCGGCGACAGCCAATGCGATGGCAGGGAATTTCTTGATCATGATTTGCTCCTAAGAACGTTTAATCGATGGCGCTACTTTATTCAATCCTCCAGCAGCGATAAACTACTCAAGAAGCAAACCATTTTTCCTTTAAAGGCAACAATGAGCCGCAAATACGACCATTTGAGTGATGTCGAGACCTTTGTCACCGTGGTCGACCGCGGCTCGCTGACGGCTGCCGCCGTGGCCCTCTCCACCACGCCCTCGGTGATCAGCCGTGCCCTGGCGCGCCTCGAAGCGCGGCTGGGTACCCAGCTGCTGCGCCGGACCACCCGCAGCCTGGGCCTGACCGACGCCGGCCGCCTGTACCTGGAGCAGACCCGCACCGCCCTGTGCCTGATCGACGACGCCGAACGCGCCGTGCAGGCAGAAGGCGGCGAGGTGACTGGCCGCATCCGCATCAGCGCCCCGACAACCTTCGGCCATTACCGCCTCCCCGCCCTGCTGCAGGGCTTTGCCGAACGCTATCCCGCGGTCAGGGTGGACCTGAACATCAGCAATCGCAACGTGGACCTGGCCGCGGACGATTTCGACTTTGCGATCCGCCAGGGCGTGCTGAAAGACAGCAGCCTGATTGCGCGCAAGCTGGAAGACGCGCAACTGGTGCTGGTGTGCTCCCCCTCCTACGTGCAGAGGCGCGGCCTGCCACGCGACCTCGATGCGCTGGCGCAACACGATTGCCTGACCTTCCTGCTGCCGCGCACCGGCCGCGCGATCCCATGGCAATTCATGCGCGACGGCGAAGAACTGGACTGGCCGCCAGCTTCGGCGCTGGAGGTGACGGAAGATGCCTTGGGAGTGGTATCGCTGGCGGAAGCAGGCCTGGGCATTTGCCAGACTTTCCGCTTTATCGCGCAGGACCGCCTTGAACGCGGCGTGCTGGTGGAAGTGCTGCCGGAATTGCAGGGCCGCAGCCGGCCCTTCTCGCTGATCTACACGCCGCAGCGCCGGATGACGGCTGCGGCGCGTGCCTTGATTACTTGCCTCCTCGGCCAGCCTTGATCAGGAAGTTCTGCATGGTCGATTCTGCCACCGAGGCCCACTGGTTCTGGTCGTTGCGGAAGCGCTTCCACGGTTCATAGATCTTGGCGAACTTGGCGTTCTTGGAAGCCTCCTCCGCCATCAGCTCATTGGAAGCCTTGTAGGCCGCTTCCATGATGTCGTTGGAGTAGTTGCGCAGCTTGACGCCGTTCTTCATCAGGCGGCCCAGCGCGGTCGGGTTCTTGAAGTCGTATTCGGCCTGCATCACCACGTGCGCCTCGTAGGCCGCAGCTTCGATGGCGGCCTGGTATTCCTTCGGCAGCTTTTCCCATTCCTTGATGTTCACGTACAGCGTGAACGATGCGCCCGGCTCCCACCAGCCCGGATAGTAGTAATACGGTGCGACCTTGTAGAAGCCCAGTTTCTCGTCGTCGTATGGGCCAACCCATTCCGCCGCATCGATGGTGCCCTTTTCCAGCGCAGGATAAATGTCGCCGCCGGCCAGCTGCTGCGGCACCGCGCCCAGGCGCTCCATCACCTTGCCGGCCAGGCCGGCGATACGCATCTTGGTGCCTTTCAGGTCGGCCACGGATTTGACTTCCTTGCGGAACCAGCCGCCCATCTGGGTGCCCGAATTGCCGGCGATGAAGTTCATCACGCCGTAGTCCTTGTAGAACGCGCGCAGCAGTTCCTTGCCGCCGCCCTGGTCGTACCAGGCCGTCTGCTGGCGCGACGTCAGGCCGAAAGGCACCGCACAGTCGAAGGAGAACGTCGCGTCCTTGCCGTAATAGTAGTACGAAGCGCTATGGCCGCATTCCACCGTACCTGCCTGTACCGCATCCAGTACTTGCAGCCCAGGCACCACTTCGCCGGCCGCGAATACGCGGATGTTGAATTTGCCGCCGGTCAGCTGCGCCACACGTTTGGTGAACGTGTCGGCAGCGCCGTAGATGGTGTCGAGGGATTTGGGGAAGCTGGATGCCAGGCGCCAGGTGATGGCAGGCAGTTCGGCGGCGATAGCCGGTGCGGCGATAATTCCTGCGCCCGCACCTGCTGCGGCCTTCTTGATAAAGGAACGACGTTCCATACGTACTGTCTCCTTATGAGGGTTTTATCTCGGGACAGTGTATGGAAATATTTAATTTCCAGCAACCACCATCTTCTCGATCAGGATCGAACCTGTTTGCTTGGTGCCACGCACCAGCACATCGGTGCCGATGCCGATGATGTCCTTGAACATATCCTTCATATTGCCGGCAATGGTGATCTCTTCCACTGGGTACTGGATCACGCCATTCTCCACCCAGTAACCGGAAGCGCCGCGGCTGTAATCGCCGGTTACATAATTGGTGCCCTGGCCCATCAACTCGGTGACCAGCAGGCCGGTGCCCATCTTGCGCAGCATGCCTTCGAAGTCATCGTCTTTTTTGGTCAGCGAAGAGGTGATGGCCAGGTTGTGCGAGCCGCCGGCATTGCCGGTGGTTTTCATGCCCAGCTTGCGCGCCGAATAGGTCGACAGGAAGTAGCCCTGCAGCACACCGTTCTTCACCACGTCGCGCTTCTGGGTGCGCACACCTTCCTCATCGAACGGGGCGGAACCGATGGCGCCAACCACGTGCGGGTCTTCCTTTACCTGGATGTGCGAAGGGAAGACATCTTTGCCGAGCGAGTCGACCAGGAAGGAAGATTTGCGGTACAGCGCGCCGCCCGAAGTGGCCTGGACGAAAGCGCCCAGCAGGCCCGCAGCCAATGGCGCTTCGAACAATACCGGGCAGGTGCGGGTGGTCAGCTTGCGCGCATTGAGGCGGGCCAGCGAGCGCTCGGCGGCATAGCGGCCGACTGCTTCGGCGCTGGCCATTTTCTTTGGATCGCGCACCGAGGTGTACCAGTCGTCGCGCTGCATCTTGGCGCCCTTGCCTGCGATCGGGGTCACCGACAGCGTGTGGCGCGAGTAGGGGTAGCCGCCGATGAAGCCGCGCGAGTTGGCCGACACGAAGTGCGACTGCTGCACGTGCACGCCGGCGCCTTCGCTATTGGTCACGCGCGGGTCGACCGCGAAGGCCGCCGCTTCGGCGCGTTGCGCCAGGGCTACCGCTTCTTCCGTGGAGATGGCCCATGGATAGAACAGTTTCAGGTCTTGCGGATTCTTTTCCAGCAGCTCTTCTTCCGCCAGGCCGGCGCAATCGTCTTCCGCCGTGAAGCGGGCGATATTGTAGGCCGCCTCCACCGTCGCCTTCAGCGAAGCGGAAGAGAAATCGGAAGTGCTGGCATTGCCGCGTTTCTGGCCGATGAACACCGTGACGCCGATGCCCTTGTCGCGGTTTTGTTCGATGGTTTCGATCTTGCTCTTGCGTACCGAGACCGAAAGACCGCTGCCTTCGCTGATTTCGACGGCAGCATCGGTACCGCCCTGCTCGCGCGCGTACTTCAAAACATCGCTGGCAAGCTGTTTCAACTGGTCCTGGGAATAGGAGAAGGCGGATTCGCTCATGGGGTCTTTTTGGGGGTCTGGGCGTTAAAACAGTTATCATAGCAGCCGTTTACCGTTTTTACAGGTAGGGTGTGACAGCCCCTGCCCCTCTATCATGCCTAATCCAAACCGTGGCTCCTGTGGCTTCCAGTCCAGCGAGTTCGAACAAGAATACGAACGCCCATCCAAAACCGAGATGAAACGCCAGTCCGACGCCCTGCAGGCGCTGGGCCAGGAACTGGTGGAAGCACCGCGCGACCGCGTCAAGCGCGTACCGATGCCGGAAGATGTGCGCGATGCCATCCTGGAATGTCAAAACATCAAGAACCACGAAGGCCGCCGCCGCCAGATGCAGTTCATCGGCAAGAAGATGCGCTCGCTGACTGAAGAGGAAGTGGCTGTCATCAAGCGCACTATCGAAGGCTGGAAAGGCGCCTCCAAGGCCGATACCGCCGCCCTGCACGCACTGGAACGCCGCCGCGACAAGCTGCTGGCCGACGACAAGGCCCTGACCGTGCTGCTGGAAGAAGCGCCGCACCTGGACGTGCAGCACCTGCGCACCCTGATCCGCAACGCGCGCAAGGAGCAGGCCGAAAACAAGCCGCCGAAGGCCTACCGCGAAATCTTCCAGATCCTGAAGGACCTCGACAAAGCCGCCGCCAGCGCCCCTTCGCCAGGCCCGGATGTTGACGTCGACGCCCCGGAAGGCGAAGAAGACGATGAGTGACGAGACCCTGGTCGTTGGCCTGGTTTCCATCTCCGACCGCGCCAGCGGCGGCGTGTACCAGGACCAGGGCATTCCCGCCCTGGAAGACTGGCTGCGCAGCGCCCTGGCCACCCCGGTGCGCTTCGAGACGCGCCTGATTCCCGACGAACGCGCGCAGATCGAGTCCACCCTGGTGGACCTGGTCGACAATGTGCGCTGCCACCTCGTGCTGACCACCGGCGGCACCGGCCCGGCACGCCGCGACGTGACACCGGAGGCCACGCTGGCCATCGCAACCAAGGAAATGCCGGGCTTCGGCGAACAGATGCGCCAGGTCAGCCTGGCCTTCGTGCCGACCGCCATCCTGTCGCGCCAGGTCGCCGTGATCCGCGAAACCGCCAGCCACGCAGCCCTGGTGATCAACCTGCCCGGCCAGCCGAAAGCCATCAAGGAAACCCTGGAAGGCCTGAAAGATGCCGACGGCAAGCAGATTGTCGGCGGCGTCTTCGCAGCCGTCCCTTACTGCATCGACCTGATCGGCGGCCCGTACGCCGAGACCAATGACGCGGTGTGCAAGGCATTCCGCCCCAAATCCGCCATTCGCAAGAAGGACAACGCATGACCCACCTGCTGGACTCCATCGTCATCGACACAGCGCCCAATCCTGACGTTTCCGTCATCTGGATGCACGGCCTGGGCGACAGCGGCGACGGCTGGGCGCCGATCGTCAATGAACTGAACCTGAGCGGCCTGCCGGCCATCCGCTTCATCTTCCCGCATGCGAACACCATGCCGGTGACGATCAACGGCGGCTACGTCATGCGCTCGTGGTACGACATCGTGCATACCGACCTGGGTCGCCAGGAAGATGAGAAAGGCTTGCGCGAATCGCAGATCCTGGTCGACGCGCTGATCGAACGCGAAATCGCGCGCGGCGTTCCGGCCAACCGCATCGTGCTGGGCGGCTTCTCGCAAGGCTGCGCAATGACGCTGCAGGCTGGCCTGCGCTATCCGAAAAAGCTGGCGGGCCTGATGTGCCTCTCCGGCTATGTGCCGCTGGCCGACAAGGTGGCCGCCGAGCGCCACGCCGCCAACCAGGAGACCCCGGTCTTCATGGTGCACGGCCGCATGGACCCGGTCATACCGATCGCCCGCGCCATTGCCTCGCGCGACCTGCTGGTCAAGCTGGGCTACCAGGTCGAATGGCATGACTACCCGATGCAGCACTCTGCCTGCGCCGAAGAGTTGGAGCACATCTCGGCCTGGCTGAAGAAAGTACTCGCTTAAAGCAGCTTAGCGGGACTCGACCCGAAGCGAAGGCCAGCGCGCACGATATGACGCCGCCTTTTGTTCGAACAGGTCGAGGAATGGCGTCAAGGGGTTAGAACCCAGCACGCCCTCGTAGAGTATTTCGAGGCCGTTTGGCGCGTAGACCGCATCCGGGCGAATGCCAACGCAAGTCGCTGGCATCAGGAAGCGGTCAATCCCCTCCCTTGCGCTATGCAGAGCAGGATAGGGATGTCCAAAGTAAGACTCATACCAGGTATGAACCCGGGCCTGGTTAGTCACTTCGATGGGAACGCCGAGGCCGGCAAATAACTCGTCGACCTGCGCCTGCACATCCTGCTCGCCTTTCTCTGTCAGGTCGGCAGGATCGAAGTAGAACAGGTCGTAATCCTTGATGTCCGCCTCGGGCGCGCGTCCCGCCTGAAGATTCCAAACTGTCTGGAACAGGCAGCCAGCCACCAGCCAACTGTCAGGAAGATTCAAGACATCCCAACGCTCAAGAATGGCGCGGTTGTTGCGGTTGGCCAGTACGTCAGCGCGGAAACGATCGTGCATTCAATCGCCAGTAGCGCCGAGGTTGCGGCTTAGCTTGTCGAGCCCCGCCGCCAGCCGCTCCACGTCGCCCGCCGTAATCGCGCAGGCTTCCGCAATCTGATCGCTCACTTTCAAGCCTTCGGCGCGCAGCTTGCGGCCTTTTTCGGTGAGTGTCAGCACGCGGTTGCGCTCATCGTTCGGATCGCGGTCGCGCACCAGGTAGCCTTCCGCCTCCAGCCGCTTGACCAGGGGCGTGATCGAGCCGGGGTCCTGCTGCAGGCGCTCGGCCAGCCCCTTGATGCCCAAGCCTTCCTGCTCCCACAACACCACCATCACCAGGTACTGCGGATAGGTCAGGTTGAGCGGAGCGAGGATAGGTTTGTACAGCTGCGTCATCTTCAGCGAAGTCGAATACAGCTTGAAGCAGAGGTGCTGGTCCAGCGTAGGGGGCGTGCGATTTTTCATGGCGCGTACTGTAGCACAGCCCCCTCTTGCGATTAACGCTTGACTGCGGCCAGGATCACTTTGGCCACAGCTTCCGGTTGCGACGCCATCGGCACGTGGCTGGTCGGCAGCGTGGTCGTGGTCGCATTGATCTTGGCAGCGAAAGACTTCTGCAGGCCAGGATCGATCATGCGGTCCTTGGAGGCGACGATGTAGTAGCTAGGCTTGGTCTTCCAGGCAGCCACGTCCACCTTGTCGCCAAAGGCGCTGGCCTTGATCGGGCCCTGGGTGGCGGTCATCACGCGATGCTCGGCTGGAGTCAGGTCTTGCGCGAAGTTGACGGCCATCGATTCGGCCGACAGGTAGATAAAGCCATTGTTGTCCGGTTTCAGGGACGCGATGCCAGGTGGCAGCGGGAAGTCTTTGCCCAGCTCACCAACGACCTCGCCTTCCGACGGAGCAAAGGCCGCCACGTAGACCAGCGATTTCACCTTGTCGCTGGCGCCAGCCTGGGTGATCACAGCGCCACCCCAGGAGTGGCCCACCAGCACGACCTTGCCGCTTTGCGCATCAATCACGCGCTGGGCAAAAGCCACGTCGTCCGCCAGCGAGGTCAGCGGGTTCTGCACCGAGACCACTTTCACGCCCTGCTTCTGCAGGATCGGGATCACCTTGTTCCAGGCGGAGCCGTCGGCGAAGGCGCCGTGCACCAGCACGACGGTAGTGTCTTCCGCAGCGTGGACAGGCACCAGGGCGGCGCCGGCAACCAGGGAAGCAGCGAACAGGCCGGATTTGATGGACGATTTCATAGCAAAACTCCTTAATGTGTAGTGCATTAATGATTAGCGCGCTTAGCGCATGGATTGAAATATAGCGCACTAATCGTTAGCGTGCAAATTATTTTTACAGCACGGTCGTGCGGAGAATGTAGCTATTTCCTCACGTATTGTCCGGGTCGCACGGGAAAAGTTGCTCAAACAGGAAGGCCCATGTGATGATCACGGATTATCTTTTTCGCCACAGAAAGTCCAATATGGCAACATCAATCAACGGCATCGGTACCACTTTCTACGGCCAGTCGGGTTTCGAACCCGATGGATCGTTCATCACGACCAAATGGGTCATCTTCGCTTACCTGCCGATCGTCCCCACCGCCAGCATGCGTGTAAGGTATGCAGCGCAAGAAGGCGGTTTCTTTTCCTCCGGTACCAGATACGAAGTAATCATGGATTATCCAATCGACATCGGCCAGGTGCTGAGGACCTGGGCCTACGTCATCAGCTTTATTATGCTGATTGCCCTGCTCGACAAAGCGCCGGGCTCAGGATGGAAATTCGGGCTGTTTGGCGCCATGGCGCTACTGCCGCATACCTTGCGCTGGTTCGCGAGGCGCTGGGCGTTCGAAGATTACGTCAAGGCGTCACAACGCGCGAACGTCAGCGCGAGACCGGCATCGAGTGCGAAACCCTCATCCCCCACACGGCTGGAAGACCTGCCACGCGTGTCGACCTGCCCGAAGTGCAAGTACACGCGAAAACCCGACGACTATGCACCCGCCTGGCAGTGCCCGAGCTGCAAGGTCGCTTACAACAAGGTTTCAAATTAACTTATCGAGGGTAATCGGCAAGTCGCGCACGCGCTTGCCGGTAGCGTGGTAAACCGCATTCGCCACCGCGGCGGCCACGCCAACAATGCCGATTTCGCCGATGCCGCGCGCACCCAGTTCGTTGAAGTGGGTGTCGTTGCCCGGTAAAGCCACCACGTCGATATCGCCGACATCAGCATTCACCGGCACATGGTAGTCAGCCAGGTTGGCGTTGGTGGCGCGGCCGTAGCGCCAGTCCATCTCGGTCTTTTCCATCAGGGCCATGCCCAGGCCCCACACGATGCCGCCAATGAACTGGCTGCGGGCGGTTTTCGCATTCAGTACTGTGCCCACGTCGTAACAGGCGACGATCCTGGGCACACGTACCGTGCCAAGGTCGGGATCGACGTTGACTTCGACGAATACGGCGCCGAAGGAGTGCATGGAATACTGCTTCTTCTCCTCGCCCGGTTTCGCTTCCGCGTCACCCGTTACGGGCTGGCTGCCATTGCGCGCAATGACTGCCGCCATAGGCTCGCCGCGTTCGGGCGTGGCGCGCAGCCGCAGCCAGCCGCCTGCAGCCTCCACTTCCGCAGCAGTGAAGCCGTGCAGCGGCGAAGCCTGGTCGCCCACCGCCAGCGCCACCAGCTTGTCGCGCGCCGCAGTACAGGCGCGGTGCACGGCCGGGCCGACGCTGGCCGCGGTCATCGAACCGCCCGACACCGGTGCTTCCGGCATCGCGCTATCGCCCAGTTCAAAGCGCACTTTTTCAAGCGGCAGGCCAAGTGCATCTGCGGCCACCTGGGTCATGATGGTGTAGGTGCCGGTGCCGATGTCCTGTGAGCCGCAGCGCACCAGCGCCGTGCCGTCGGGCGCTATGCTGGCCCAGGCCTTGGCCGGCATGCGGTTGGCCGGATAGGTTGCCGTGGCCATACCCCAGCCGACCAGCGTGCGGCCAGCCTTCATCGAGCGTGGCGCCGAGGTGCGCTTGGCCCAGCCGAAGCGCTCCGCTGCCACCTTGTAGCACTCGCGCAGCTGCTTGGCCGAGAAGGGGATGTTCTTTTCCGGATCCTGCTCGGCGTAGTTCTGCAGCCGCAGCGCGACCGGGTCCATGTTCAGCGTATAGGCCAATTCGTCGATGGCGCATTCAAGGGCGAAGCTGCCGGTGGCCTCTCCCGGGGCGCGCATATAGGTCGGCACGCCGACGTTCAGCGTTGCGAGCTGCTGCGTGGTTTGCAGGCTGTCGCTGGCGTACAGGATGCGCGTCGGCGAACTGCATGGCTCCGTAAAGTCATCTTGCACCGAGGTGTGGGAGATCGTGTCATGCACGACCGCCAGCAGGCGCCCATCGGCGCTGGCGCCAACGCGGAACCGCTGTTCCGTCATCGGACGGGCGCCGACCGGTGCAAACATCTGCGGCCGCTCGAGAGCAAGCTTGACGGGACGCCCGACCATGCGCGCAGCCATTGCGGCCAGCACCACGTGCGACCACATATTGCCCTTGCAGCCAAAGCCGCCGCCGACGTAAGGCGATACCACCCTGACCTTTTCCGGCGGGATGCCAAGCGCACGGGCACTGTTCTTCTTCACGCCGGACACATACTGCGTGGCGTCGTACAGCGTGAGATGGTCGCCTTCCCAGGCAGCGATGGTGGCATGCGGCTCCATCGGGTTGTGGTTCTCGATTGGCGTCGTGTACAGGGCGTCGATGCGCTGCACCGCCTGTGCCAGGCTGGCCTGAACATTGCCGCGCTGCGTCTGCATGGGCCGGTCCGGCTGCTCCTTCGGCTTGCGCAGTTTGCGCTTCGCTTGCTGGAAATCCAGCAACGCTGGCTGCGGCGCATAGCGTACTTTGATGGCGCGCGCTGCATCCTGCGCCTGTTCCAGGGTTTCCGCAACGACTATGGCGATCGGCTGGCCGTTGTATCTGATTTCATCATCTTGCAGCAAATTCAGTTTTGGCGGCGGCGGCTTCTGCTCTTCACCGCCCGGCTTCTCGCGCGGCAGGCGCGGCGCATTCTTGTGCGTCATGACCGCCAGCACGCCACGCATGCTGCTTGCACGCGCCGAGTCGATCACGCTGATGCGGCCTTTGGCGATGGTGCTGAGTACCAGCACGGCGTGAGCCATGCGCGGTAGGGCATGTTCGGCGGAAAAGGTAGCAGCACCGGTAACCTTGAGGCGGCCGTCGGTGCGTGGAATGGCCTGTCCGATCTGTTTCATGCGCCCTCCCCTGCAATGCGCAGCGCACGCACGATTGCGCGCTGCGCAAGGTCGACCTTGAAGCGGTTTCCTTCCAGCGGTTGCGCACCTTCCAGCAGGCGCTGCGCGGCGGCACGGCATTGCGCTTCATCGAGCTGACGGCCTTTCAGCATGGCCTCTGCCTCAGGGCGACGCCACGGCTTGTGCGCCACGCCGCCAAGAGCGATGCGCGCTTCGCGCACAGTGCCGCCATCCATCTCCAGCGCGGCGGCAACGGATACCAGCGCAAAGGCATAGCTGGCGCGGTCGCGCAGCTTGAGGTAGTGGCTGTGGCGCGCCATGCGCGAGGGCGGCAGGTCGATGGCGATGATCAATTCACCGGGCTGCAATACCGTATCCCACTGCGGCGTATCGCCCGGCAGTCGATGGAAGTCGCCGAACGCAACTTCGCGGCTGCCTTGCGGGCCGCGCAGCAGCACCACCGCATCCAGCGCGGCCAGCGCAACGCTCATGTCAGAGGGATTGACTGCGACACAGGCCGGGCTGGCGCCAAGGATAGCGTGCATGCGCTGGTAGCCATCGCGGGCATCGCAGCCGGAACCGGGCTGGCGTTTGTTGCAATGGCTGAAGGCCGTATCCGTAAAATAGGGACAGCGCGTGCGCTGCAGCAGGTTGCCGCCCATGGTCGCCATATTGCGCAGTTGCGCTGAAGCGCCGGACAGCATGGCTTGCGCCAGCAAGGGATAGCGCTCGCGCACAGCGGCATGGCGTGCCGCATCGGCATTGCGCACGCCGGCGCCGATGCGCAAGCCGCCGCCGGGCAGTTCGTCAATGCGGTCCAGTCCCGCGCGGGTAATATCGACCAGCCGCAGTGGATGCTCGACATCGCCCTTCATCAGGTCCAGCAAGTTGGTGCCGCCGCCGATGAAGCGCGCGCCGTCCTGCTGTGCCAGGCGCAAGGCATCATCTGCATCGCGGGCACGCTCATAGTAAATGGATTGCATATCGCGCTCGCTTAACTGCGCCGCAGCGCCACTTCGCGGATGGCGGCGACAATATTGGGATAGGCGCCGCAGCGGCAGATATTGCCGCTCATGCGTTCGCGGATTTCGTCGTCGGTGAAACCCGCGCCGTCGGCACGCATTTCCTCCAGCAGGGCCGTCGCGGAGCAGATCTGCCCGGGCGTGCAATAGCCGCACTGGAAGGCGTCATGCTCGAGGAAGGCTTGCTGCATCGGTGACAAGCTGTCGCCTCGCGCCAGCCCTTCGATGGTAGTGATGCGCTGGCCTTCATGCATGACGGCCAGCGTCAGGCAGGCGTTGATGCGGCGGCCGTCCACCAGCACGGTGCAGGCGCCGCATTGTCCGCGGTCGCAGCCCTTTTTGGTTCCAGCCAGGCCGATATGCTCGCGCAGGGCATCGAGCAAGGTAACGCGCGGTTCCAGCGACAGGCTGTAATCGCGGCCATTGATATTCAGCTTCACTGGCCGCGGTGGCGCGGCTGGAGTTGCTGGTGCGGCTGGCGGCGCGGCGTTACTGGCGGCTGGCATTTGCGTGGCGCCGACAACAGCCAGCGCAGATTGCAGGAAACCTCGGCGGTCAGGCATCGTTCGCTCCCGAAAAAAGCAGCGCTATCGATGGTGCCGCGTCGTGCACAAGGCTTCCGTTAGCCCGCGCACACAAAAGCTATTCGGCCAGGGGCGCTGCCGTCGAAGGAGGCGCTGCCGAGCGCGCGCCATTCATGACCATGGCCAGCAAGGTGTAGTAGCCATTGATGCCCATCAGGTCCGTCACACCTTTTTCGCCAAACTGCAGCATGGCTGCTGCCCAGGTAGCGTCGCTGACTTGCTTGGTCGTATGCAGTTCGTGGCAGAAATCGTAAACGGCTTGCTCGTCAGGCTTCAAGCCCTGCGGCGCCAGGCGGGCGGCGATGGCATCAATCACAGTTTGCGGGATGCCTTCCTGCGCCGCAATGGGAGCGTGGATCGCCCACTCCACTTGCTGGTCCCACTGCCGCGACGTCACCAGGATGGCCAGCTCGGTCAGCCGCGTGCCGATCGCGCTGCGGTAGCGCAGGTATTCGCCCAGCCGCTGGGTGCAAGCCATCAGTTCAGGACTGTGCAGCAGGGGCACGAAGGGACCGTACAGCGCACCGCGCGGGCCGTCGATGACGGCCTGCGCGGCGGCGCGCTGCTCGGCTGTCATCTCGGAAGGGGGAATGGGTCCAAGTCGTTCACTCATAGCCACAAATGGTCGCACAGGACAGGAGAAAAATCAAAACGCGGCTGCGGCACGCGCGCTAATGTCGTTGGACCACCAATCCTGCGAGGAGCTGCCATGACCCACCTGATCCACCGTGACCTGCGCCGCACGCCGCCCGTCGCCGTCTGCGCTTTCGGCATGCAAGTGCGCGACAGCGACGGCAAAACCTATCTCGATGCCAGCGGCGGCGCTGCTGTTTCTTCGCTGGGCCACAGTCATCCCGACGTGCTGGCAGCGATGCAGTCGCAGCTCAAGGTGGCGGCCTACGCGCATACCTCGTTCTTTACTACCGAAGTGGCGGAAGAGTTGGGTGAACGGCTGGCGCAAGATGCGCCGGGCGATTTGAACCATGCCTATCTGGTATCAGGCGGGTCGGAAGCCATCGAAGCCGCGCTGAAACTGGCGCGCCAGTATTTCGTCGAGCATGGCGAAACCGAACGGCGCGTATTCATCGCGCGGCGCCAGAGCTATCACGGCAATACGCTGGGAGCGCTGGCCCTGGGCGGCAATGAGTATCGCCGCCGCCATTTCGAACCCATGCTGATGGATGTGGCACGCGTATCGCCCTGCTTCGAGTACCGCGAGCGCCGCGCGGGGCAGGATGTGCACGAGTACACGTCCAATTTGCTGCAGGAACTGGAGGCCAAAATCCTCGACCTGGGGCCGCAGCATGTGATCGGTTTCTGTGCCGAGACGGTAGTAGGCGCCACCAGCGGCGCGGTGCCGCCAACGCCGGGCTACTTCAAGGGTGTGCGGGCGTTATGCGACAAATATGGAATCCTGATGATCGCCGATGAAGTGATGTGCGGCATGGGGCGCACAGGCACTCTGTACGCGATTGAGCAGGAAGGCGTGGTGCCGGATATCGTTGCGCTGGGCAAAGGGCTAGGGGCGGGCTACCAACCTATCGGTGCCGTGGTCGCGCGCGACCATATCGTACAGCGGCTTCGCTCGGGCAGCGGTGTGTTCCAGCATGGGCATACTTATGTGGGGCATCCAGTAGCGGCTGCGGCGGCGCTGGCGGTGCAGAAGGTGATCCGGCGAGATTCGCTGCTGGGTGCAGTGACGGTGCGCGGGGCTTCGTTCAAACGCATGCTGCGGGATGCGTTCGGGATGCATCCGAATGTGGGGGATATCAGGGGGCGCGGGATGCTGCTGGCCTTGGAACTGGTGCAGGATCGCGAGGGCAAACGGCCGTTTGATCCGGACTTGCGGCTGCATGCGGCGGTGAAGGATGCTTGTATGGAGTGCGGGTTGATGGTGTACCCGATGGGGGGCACTATCGATGGCAGGCGGGGGGATCATGTGCTGCTGGCGCCGCCGTTTATTGCGACGGAGGTGGATTTGCAGCAGATTGTGGGGAGGTTGAGTGACGGGTTGGAGCGGGCGTTGCTGCGGGTAAGGCCTTAACCCGGTAAACCAGGGTCTGACCCAAGGGTCAGACCCGCCGGCTCGACTGCCGCAGGTACGGTTTAGAATTCCTGGTAGCCGATAACGTCCTGCTGCTGTTCGCCCAGGCCTGCGATGCCGAGGCGCACAAAATCTCCCTTCTTCAGGAATCGCTTGCGCGCGAGACCAACACCTGGCGGCGTGCCGGTGGCGATGATATCGCCCGGCTCCAGCGTCATGAAGCGCGAGATGTATGCCACCAGCTGCGGCACCTTGAAAATCATGGTCTCGGTGCAGCCAGTCTGCATCCGCTTGTCATTCACTTCGAGGTAGAGATCCAGCTTGTCCAGGTCCCACACCTCATCGCGCGTGACCAGCCATGGACCGACCGGGCCGAAGGTATCGCAACCCTTTCCCTTGTCCCAGGTGCCACCGCTCTCCAGCTGGAACTCGCGTTCCGACACATCGTTCACCACGCAGTAGCCGGCGATATATTTTTCCGCATCTTCCTCGCTGACATTGCGTGCGCGGCTGCCTATCACGACACCAAGCTCCACTTCCCAATCAGTCTTCTTCGAGCCTTTCGGCAGCATGATCGGATCATCCGGGCCGGACAGGCAGGTGATCGCCTTCATGAAAATAATCGGTTCGCTCGGAATCGGCAGGCCCGCTTCCTTCGCGTGGTCCGCGTAGTTCAGGCCTACGCCGATGAACTTGCCCACTTTGGCAACCGGTACGCCGAAGCGCGGATTGCCGCGCACTACCGGCAGCGTTTCGGGATCGATCTTGGCCAGCTTGCGCAGCACCTTGTCGGACAGGTTGGCGCCAGCGAAGTCGCTGATCTCACCGGACAAGTCGCGCAGTTTGCCGAATTCATCGATCAGGCCAGGTTTTTCTTTGCCTATACGGCCGTAACGAACCAGTTTCATAACATCTTCCTTCTTGTTGAAGGCGACATTTTACCGGAAGCGTCGGAGCAGGTAGCGGCACAGGCCCGGCAACTGGATCAGCACCAGCAAAGCGAAGGCACATTGGTAAGCGACGACAGGATAATGCCCAAGCGGAGATGGCTGCCACAAACCGATCAGTTGTCCGAAACCGGCCTGCACGACGAAGGCGCCAACGAAGATCAGAAGGTTGAGGCAAGTCGAAGCGCGCCCCGTCAATGCTGGCGGCATGGCCTGCGCCACGATGGAATACTCCATGCCGGTGACGCAGCCGACCAGCATGAACAGCACTGGCAGCACCTGCTGAACCGGGCGCCAGCCGGTTGCGAAAGCGCATTGCAGCAGCAAGAACAGCAGCACGCCCGCAGCCGCCACATCCAGTGTGCGCCAGCCCCGCTTCGCTGCCCATTCCGTCAACATGCCGACCGCGATTGAGCCGAAAATCACCGCAGCCATGCCGAGGTAGAGCAGCCAGGCAATCGCCTGCTCGCCGTAGCGAGGCACGTCTGCCAGCCAGCGCGCGATCCACAGCCCCTGCACGCCGAAGAAGACAGTATGCGGCAGCAGCACCAGCATCACGGTTTCGCGGAACACCGGGTGGGTGAACGTTTCCTTCAGCGCGCTGCAGGTGAATGGGCGTGGCGGCGCGGCGGGCGGCGTCGGCGCGAGGAACAGGATCATCAGCGCGACGACAATGCATGCCCCGGCCAGCCCGATCATCAGCCATTGCCAGCTCATATAGTGCAAAGCCAGGCGCACTGGCAAGGTGGCGGTTGCGGCACCCAGTCCGCCAGCCGCGATCAGGTAGCCTTGCACGGAAGGCACCTTGTGCGCGGGCAGCCATGTGGTCAGGGCCTTGATGGCGGACATGAAACAGGCGCCAAGTCCAAACCCCATCAGCGCGCGGGCGATCGCCAGGCCGGCGAAGTCCCTTCCTCCCGCGAAGGCCAGCGTGCCGACTGAGGCGACCAGCAGCAGCACGAACTGCACGCGGCGCGGTCCGTAGCGGTCCAGCGCAATGCCGATCGGAAGCTGGGCGGCGGCAAAGGCGAGGAAGTAGGTGCTGGTCAGCATGCCTAGTTGCGCGGGCGTCAGGTTGGCCTGCGCCACGAGCTGTGGCGCCAACATGGCGTTCACGCTGCGCAGCAGCCAGGAGATGTAATGCCCAAGCGCGAAGGGAATGAAGACCAGGAACAGCGTGGCAGGACCGGACAGCGTACCTGGCATCCGTTCCTGCCCTCGCCACCAGCGGCCCGGTGCAGCGAGCAAACCCGCGCGCCAGCCGCCGCGTATGGGCACCGCGGCACCTTCACCCACCACGGCCGCCGGCGCGCGGCGGGAAGGGAGCGGCGGGGGCTCCGAAGCGGCGGTGGGCGCGCGCATCGCATCGCCCTAGGCCACCAGCGGAATCACGCGGCGTGGCAGGACCGGCACCGTCGCCACGCCCGGAACATGCCCCGTGCCCTGCTCGCCCTCTTCGAAGAAAAATTTATCGCGCCCGAACGCGGGACGGAGCTGGTCGAACCAGGTCGCAGTAGGGTCATATCTGGCGTAGAACGGCTTGCGCACCCAGTCCGCATTGCGCGCCTGCAGGAACTGCAGCGCAAACACCTTCTCACCGCCAATCTGCGCCACGCCATCGATCACCACCTTGCCCGGGAAGGCGCTCATGGAGGGCCCACGCACGGTGCGCGCCAGTCCGGACACCATCTGGTACGCCTGCTGGAACACCTCATGCGCGCGTGCCAGCGGCAACTGGAAGTATTCGCGCGGGCCGGTATCGCGTTCCACGAACATGTAATACGGTATTGCGCCCAGCCGCACACCGGTGCGCCACAGCTCCGCCCAACTGGCCGGGTCTTCGTTGATATGCCTGATCAGGGGGCCCTGCATGCGCAAGGTGGCGCCCGTGCCGACTATCCTTTTGACCGCCTGCTGCGCGACCTCCTGCCTCAACTCCACCGCATGGTTGTAGTGCCCCATGATCGCCATGTTCTTGCCGGAAGCGACCACGCGTTCGAACAGGCGCAGCAGGTCGTCGGCATCACGGTCGCTGACGTAGCGCTGCGGCCAGTACGACACCGACTTGGTGCCGACCCGGATGTTCTGGATATGTTCCAGGCCCGGGCCGAGCAGCGGCGTGATGATCTCCTCCATCGAACGCGTGTTCATGATCATCGGATCGCCACCGGTGATCAGCACGTCCGTCACGTCCTTGTGTGTTTTCAGGTACTCCACCAGCTCCGTGGTTTCGCGCGCATCGAACTTCATATCGTCCATGCCGACGAATTGCGGCCAGCGGAAGCAGAAGGTGCAGTAAGCGTGGCAGGTCTGGCCGGCGCTGGGGAAGAACAGTACCGTCTCCTTGTACTTGTGCTGCAAGCCGCGCAAGGGCGCATCGTTCACACGCGGCACGTTGTGCGTCATCTGCCCTGCCGGATGGGGATTCATGCGCAGGCGGATTTGCCGCACCAGCTGTTGCGCGGCCGCGTCATCCTGCTTCACCAGCACCAGGTCGCGCAGTTGCCAGTACTCGTGCGCAGGCAGCATGTCGCGATGCGGGAACACCAGGCGGTAGATCGGATCGTCGGGGACGTTGTCCCAATCGATCAACTGGTCCAGCACATACTGGTTGGTGCGGAATGGCAGCACGTGCGAGATGACCTGCACCGCTTCCTGCTGCTCGGGCGTCAGCAGTTCCCACTGCGGCGCCTGGCGGATGGTTTGGCGGGTGTATGGCTTGAACTTTGGCAGGGCATCGGCGGTCATGGCGTACTCCTGAGTGGGTGGGCTAGGACTTCATGATGGTCCGATTAAGAAACGGCCTATTGCCGTAGCTCAATACCTAGCCGGAAAAGTCCTACGTGCTTGCGTTTGCGCAATTCCCGACCAGGTGTGCAGACGTACAGTTGGGCTTCCATCCCACCCAAGGAGCCCGGCATGAAACGCATCCTGACCGCATCACTGCTCTTGCTCGCCATGGCGACGGCCCACGCCAGCGAACCTACAGAGAAAGACGCCATCGCCATGGTGGAAAAAGGCGCAGCCTTCATCAAGCAGCATGGCAAGGACAAGTTGATCGAGAAGATCTCCGCCAAGGATCCTGAATTCATCCAGGGCGCGCTGTACGTCGACATCCGCGACCTGCAATCAGGGATCGTGCTGGCGCACCCGGTCAATCCCACCATCGTCGGCAAGGATCTGACCGATGTGCCGGATGCCAGCGGCAAGAAATACCGGCGCGAGATCATCGACCTGGCCGCCAAAAAGGGCAAGGGCTGGGTCGACTACATGTACAAGAACCCCACCACCGGCAAGATCGAGCCGAAGACCACCTACATCCAGCGCGTTGGCGATGCCGTGCTGGAAGCAGGCATCTACAAAAAGTAGGAGGCCGCCATGCTGAACCGACTGCGGATTGGACCCAAGCTGTTGTTGGCGCCTGGCGTAGTACTGGCGCTGCTGCTGGCGACAGCGGCATGCGCCTGGTTTGGCATGGTGCGGCAGAACGCATCGATGGAGAACCTGGTGCAGTTGCGCGCGGCACGGCTGCAGGCAGTGGCTGATGTAGCGGGCGAAGCACGCATGGCGCACGCCAACATCTACCAGCTCCTGGCCTGGATCAATGGCAGCTTTGCGCAGGCACGGCTCGATGCATTGACGGCGCAGCTGCGCAACCGGCATGGTGCGGTCGGCACGCGGCTGGAGCAGCTTTCGCGCAAAGCCGTGACCGACGAGCGCGGATTGCTGGCGGGGTCGCAGGAGGCGCTGGCCAGTTATCGCAAGGCGGTGCAGGAAACCATCGAGCTGGCGCAAGTGGACCAGTCGATTGCCACCAACGCGATGGCAAAGGCGGAGCGCCAGTTCGCAGCATTGGACCAGCAGTTGTCGCAACTGGCGGCGTTGGAGAAGACCTTGAGCGAGGCGGCTTATGCAGCGGCGCGGCAGGAATTCCGCCTGCTGGGCATGGCGATGGCAGGCTTGATGCTGCTGTCGGTGGCCTTATCGCTGGCGGTGTCGATGCTGGTGCGGCGCGCCCTGTTGCAGGACATTCAGTCCATTGGCGATGGCGTTCGCTGCCTGGCATCGGGGCACCTGGCGCCGCGGCCGCCGGCGCGGGGATGCGATGAGATTGCCGATACGGCGCGCGCCTTGGATGGCAGCGTGGCGCAGTTGAACGGCACCATCCGCTCGATTCGCAGTGCCGTGCAGCAGATTGATACTGCCTCGCGCGAGATCGCGACGGGGAATATGGACCTGTCGGCGCGCACGGAGTTGCAGGCAAGCTCGCTGGAGGAAACAGCCAGCGCTGTCGACAGCCTGGCGGCGGCAGTGCGCAGCAACGCGGAACATGCGCGGGAGGCTTGCCAGGTGGCGGCTAATGCCAATGAACTGGCGGCGCGCGGCGGGGCAGCGGTGTCGGATGCGGTGCAGACCATGGAGGCAATTCGCGCTTCGTCGCGCAAGATTGTCGAGATCATCGGGGTGATTGACGGGATTGCGTTCCAGACCAATATCCTGGCCCTGAATGCTGCGGTGGAAGCGGCGCGCGCCGGTGAGCAGGGGCGCGGGTTTGCGGTTGTCGCCGCTGAAGTGCGGACGCTGGCGCAACGCAGCGGGACTGCGGCGCATGAGATCAAGGCACTGATCAATGCGTCGGTGGCGACCATTGACCGCGGCGCGGAGTCTGTTGGCGTGGCGGGCGGCAGCATGGGGGACATCGTCGCCTCGGTGCGCCAAGTTGGCAGCATTATCCAGCGCATCAGCGATGCCAGTGCGGAGCAGGCACGCGGGATTACGGAAGTCAACCAGGCGGTGGGGCAGATTGATGATGTCACGCAGCAGAATGCGGCTCTGGTTGAACAGGCCGCGGCAGCAGCGGCCAGCCTGCAGGAGCAGGCGGCCGGCCTGGCACAGGCGGTCTCGGTGTTTGAACTGGACGATGAGAGGACGTCCGATGCGCGTGGTGCAGGCAACGACAGGAACAGCGGCAAGAGCGGAAACCGCTGGCCGGAAGGCGACGAAGAATGCGCGGATGGCGCGGACGGCACTGATGTGGCGTGCGGTGGCGAGCGGCGGGCGTCGCACAGTCCGATGCGTGCGCGGCAGGGCTTAGCGGAATGGGCGGCTGACAAACGGCGAACCGGCCAGGCCGAAGCGCCAGGGAACGTCCACCGCCTTTGAAATCCCGATGCGCGGCCCGACCACAACCTGCACCCGCCCCTTGCGTGGCCGCAGTTCGAATGGCGCCGCGCCAAGCGGCATGGCATTCAGTTCGCGCGTCACGCCCATCGCCTGCGCCAGCCGTCCCGGCCCGGAGCACAGCAGCCGTACGTCCTCCATGCCGCGCCGCGCCTGCATCTGCCCGATCCCTTCCAGCGGCTCGATAGCCCGGATCAGGACCCCGGCTCCATGCCCCTCCTCCCGGCACACAAAATTCATGCACCAGTGGATGCCATGGGACAGGTAGATATAGGCATGCGCCGGCGGCCCGAACATGGCGAAATTGCGCGCAGTCTTGCCGACAAAGGCATGTGAAGCCGGATCTTCCCGGTCATAGGCCTCTACCTCGACAATGCGGCCGCCAACGCCATTGACGAGCACCGTCACGCCGATCAGTCGGCGCGCCACTTGCTGTGCAGGTGCACTGAAATCGATCCCGGCCAAAATGTGAGAAGACATGCTACAGATTGTAGCAATCCTGCTATTTATGCATGAAAAAAAACTCATTCGTGCCCCGGGTCGCAGGCAAAAAACAGGCGATAATGGCGGTGCCCGCCAGCAGAACAACTCTCGAAGCAAAATGACAACAGCAGCAGCCCGGCTCCCGGCCCAAAACACGACCGCAGAAGACGCGCTGTTGCGCTCCATCCGCATCCCGCCGCGTCCCAGCCTGCTGGTCGACCTGCAGCGCGAACTGGCGCAGGACGACCCGTCGCCGCGCGCCATCGCGCGCATCATCGGCAACGACGTCGGCATGTCGGGCGCCCTGTTGAAGCTGGCCAACTCGCCGTTCTATGGCGCGGCACGCAAGGCCAAATCGGTCGAGCAAGCTATCAACTTCCTCGGCATCAACCAGTGCGCCGCCATGCTGACCGGCATCCTGGCGCGCGAAGCGGTCGGCGCCAACAACCCGGCCCTGAACCAGTTCTGGGAAGTATCGTCCTGCCGCGCCCAGGCCCTGGTCTTCATTTCGCGCAAGCTGCGCCTGGCGCCGCCCGATATCGCCCACACCTTCGGCCTGTTCTGCGACATCGGCATCCCGATCCTGATGGCGCGCTTCGACGATTACGGCCAGACGCTGGACATCTGCAACGGCGCCGCCAGCCGCAAGTTCACCGAGATCGAAGACGCGCGCCACACGACCAACCACGCCGCCATCGGCTGCCTGCTGGCGCGCAACTGGGGCCTGTCGCCCGACGTGTCCTGGGCCATCCTGCACCACCACGATTACGAAGTGCTGTGCGATGACGCCACCGACGACGCGATCCGCTCCCTGGTCGCCGGCGCCGTGCTGGCCGAACGCGCCATCCAGCGCTACCACGGCAACAGCGCTTCGCTGGAATGGGAAAAGGGCGGCGAGGCAGCCTGCCGCCACCTCGGCATGAACGAGGACGAAACCGCCGACCTGCTGGACGAACTGCACGAAACCTTCCACATTGAACACTGAGCCGCATGCAAAAGACGAAGAACAAGCGCCCAGCACCACGCAAGCCAAACCATCCTCCCGCCGACAAAGATGAAACCCTGAGCCAGGAACTGTTCAGCCTCGCGCTGGCACAGGAAGAAGATCTGCGCCATGCCGTGCGGCGCTACCTGCGCCATGGCAAAGACGCCGTCCTCTACGGCGCGCTCGAGCTGGCGCGCGGCGAAGACGCCGACGCCTACCGCACGCTGAAGGAAGCCATCGAAGAAGATGCCGGCACCGTGCTGCTGCGCAAAGGCGACGGCCCGGAAATGGAAATCAACGCCTTTGCCATCCCCGTCTTCGTGCACAGCCAGGGCGGCCTGCGCGAAACGGACGGCTTCCAGGACGAAGAGGCTTATGCGGCCCTGCTGGACAGCTTTACCAGTGCCGGCCTGGAAGGCCCGAAAGCCAAGGTGGTGCTGGTGCAGCACGCCTATGACCTGGCCGAAATGGAAGGTATCAGCGCCAGCCAGCTGAACGCCATGGTGCATGAAGCGGCAGCGGCCATGATGGACAAGAAAGTCGCCGAAGCCCCTGCCCTGCTGCGCAGCATCGCCGGCTGGCAGCCTGCCGCTTTCGGCGCCGGGGATGAAGCTGTCGAGTTGCGCTTCCTGCTCGGCTTCGCCCTGAAGCGTGCCGACGACCCGTTTTACGCCATGCCGGCCGCCGGCAAGAAGCAGGATGCCTGGTTCGAAGCGCGCATGCAGCGCTACCAGGACTGGACCGTTTCCGCCGCGCCGCTGGTGCAGCGCTGCCTGGCCGGCGCCGGCCGCGCCGCCGGGCTGCGCCTGAACTTCCTGTACCAGGACCTGTTCCATGGCGCCCTGCAGCAAGGCAAAGCCGAATACTGGATGCTGGCCATGATGGCCGAATTCGGCGCCGCACTGGACGGCCATGGCCCTGCCCGCGCCGTCATCACGCTGGTGGAAACCGATGAAGATGCGGCCCTCGGCGTGCAACTGATCGGGGCAGCCGGAGAACTGGCGCATGCCGACCGCCGCCTCGACGTCGGGGACGACGTGGAAGCGGAAATCGACGACCTGCGCGATGCCCTGGCAACCCTGGGAATCGACGACATTACCGTCGAATTGACAGCCCCCTGAGACGCGCACATACTTGTTTCATAGAGGTGAGGAGACGCCGCAATGAAACTACTGTCAACATTGATTTTCGCTGCATTGCTGGCTGGCTGCGCAAGCGGTCCGCCGGCAGTGACGGCGCCTGAACGCGCCCTGTTTTCCGACGCTGCTTTCACCAAACCGGCAGGCATGATCACGCCGGAACAGGTCTTCGAGCTGACGCCGGAAATGAAGGCGTATGCAGCCAGGATCCGCATAGCGGCCGGCAACAGCGGCTCAAAGCACCAGGCGCTGTATGAAGCGCTGTACCATCGCGACCGGCTTCGCCTCGAATACGACTCCGAAACCACGCGCACCGCAGCGCAGGCTTTTGAAGCCCGCGCAGGAAACTGCATGTCGCTGGTCATCATGACCGCCGCCTTTGCGCGGGAGCTGGGACTGGACGTGCAGTTCCAGCGCATCACCAGCGAAGACACCTGGAGCCGTGCAGGTTCGCTGTACTTCAGCAGCGGCCACGTCAACCTGGTGTTGAGCAAGCCCAAATACGATACTGCGCGCACCTACGACACCGCCCAATCGGTGACCATCGACTTCCTGCCGCCGCCGGATGCCGAGTTGATGCCAACTGAAATCATTTCGGAACGCACCGTCGTCGCCATGTTCATGAACAACCGCTCGGCGGAGGCGCTGGTGCAGGGCAAGCTCGATGAAGCCTACTGGTGGGCGCGTGCCGCCATTGAATACGAGCCCAGTTTCCTGATGGGGTATAACACCCTGTCCACCGTCTACCAGCGCCATGGCGACATGCTCCTGGCAGAACAAACGCTGCGCTTCGCCCAACAGCACGACCCGCTCAACACGGTCATCCTGTTCAACCTGTCCGAAGTGACCAATGCACTGGGCAAAACCGAAGAGTCGGCCAAATATAAAGCCGAGCTGGCGCGCCTGGAGCCCTACCCGCCGTTCTACTTCTTCCACATCGGCCAGAAGGCTATGGCGGAAGGGAACTACCAGAAGGCACGCGCGATGTTCGTGCGCGAAGTGCAGCGCGCTCCTTACTACCATGAGTTCCACTTCTGGCTGGCCAAAGCCGCATTCGAGCTGGGCAATCTGAAAGAAGCCGACAAGCATATGTCGCTGGCCATCTTGAATAGCACCACACGTGGCGACAGCGCCATCTACGCCGGAAAACTGGCCAGCCTGCGCCTTTACGAAGCGCGGGCCCGCCTTCGACCGGGAGAAATCTAAGTAACTTTTAACAGGACCCATGCTTTCCAAACTGAGCCCCCTCACCCTTTCCCTTGCACTGGCCTTTGCAGGCGCCGCCCATGCGGCGCCTGATGACAAACCGGACCTGCGTTCCTCCTACACCAAGTACGAATTCCGCATCCCGATGCGCGACGGCGTGCGCCTGTTCACGGCGGTCTACGTGCCGAAGGATGCGAGCAAGGCCTACCCCTTCCTGATCGAACGCACGCCTTACAGCGCGGGCGTGAACGTCGACGGCCAGCTCCAGTACGGACCGGACTTCTTCCCGCGCCGCCTGGGCCCTTCGGCCGACTTCAGCGACGCCGGCTACATCTTCGTCAAGCAGGACGTGCGCGGGCGCTATATGTCCGAAGGCAAATGGCAGGAAATGACACCGCATGCCAAGACCGCACTGGAAGCGGGCGAAGGCAACGAGAGCCGCGACATGCACGACACCGTCGACTGGCTGCTCAAGCATGTGGCCAACAATAACGGCAAGGTCGGCATCTACGGCATCAGCTATCCCGGCTTCTACACCTCGGCCAGCATCATCGATTCGCACCCGGCGATCAAGGCGGCCTCGCCGCAGGCGCCCGTTACGGACCTGTTCATGGGCGACGATTCCTACCATGGCGGCGCCTTCATGCTGGCAGCGAATTTCGATTTCTACGCCGCCTTCACGGAAGAAAAGAACCCATCCCCCTTGCCCAAGACCTGGAGCGAATTCGATTACGGGACCACCAGCGGCTACGACTATTTCCTGCAGCGCCTGACGCTGTCGAACATCCTGGCAGGCATGCAGCCCAAGCAGCTCGCCTACCTGAAGCCGACCATTGACCACGACACGTACGACGAATTCTGGAAATCGCGCAACCTGGCGCCGCACATGAAGAACGTCAAAGCCGCGGTGATGACCGTCGGCGGCTGGTTCGATGCGGAAGATCCGGCCGGCCCGTTCTCGATCTACCGCGCAGTCGGCAAGAACAATCCCGGCATCTATAACGGCCTGGTGATCGGCCCGTGGTCGCACGGCGGCTGGGCCGGCGGCGAGGGCAAGCGCCTGGGCCATGTGAAGTTCGACAGCAAGACCAGCGAGCATTTCAACAAGAAGCTGCTGTTCCCCTTCTTCGAGGAGCAGTTGAAAGGCGCCAAACCGGCGCAGCCGATTGCCGCCGTCAACACCTTCGAGACCGGCACCAACGTCTGGCGCCAGTACACAGCCTGGCCGCCGGTGCAGGCCAAAGCGAAGATGCTGTACCTGGGCCCCAACGGCACCCTGGGCTGGACCCAGCCTGCAGCCGGCGCTTCCTTCGACGAATACGTCAGCGACCCGCGCAAGCCGGTGCCTTACATCGGCTACCCGGCAACCGGCGTGCCGCGCGAGTACATGGTGTCGGACCAGCGCTTCGCCTCGACCCGCCCGGACGTGCTGGTGTACCAGAGCGACGTGCTGGAAGAAGACGTAACCATCGCCGGTCCGGTGACGCCCAAGCTGTTCGTCTCCACCACCGGCACCGACAGCGACTTCGTGGTCAAGCTGATCGACGTCTACCCGAACGACTACCCGCAGGACAAGGAAGAAGAGAAGCACAAGGATGTGGCGCCGCCTTCAGTGAAGATGGGCGGCTACCAGCAGCTGGTGCGCGGCAATCCGCTGCGCGGGAAGTTCCGCAACAGCTTTGAAAAGCCCGAGCCTTTCGTGCCGGGCAAGGTGGAACCGCTCAGCTACCAGCTGGGCGACGTGCAGCACACCTTCCGCCGCGGCCACCGCATCATGGTGCATGTGCAGAGCAGCTGGTTCCCGCTGGTGGACCTGAACCCGCAGACCTTTACCAACATCCCGAATGCGAAGCCGGAAGACTTCGTGAAGGCCACCCAGCGCGTCTACCATGCGCCGGGCACGGCGTCCGGCTTGCAGCTGATGGTGATGCCTTAAACGGCGGCTAGCAGTTCTCGTACTTCCAGTTGCGCTTCTTGCCTTCGGCAATCCATTCAACCGCCTGGGCCATGCGCTTGTCGCGCGTGGCCTCGGTCTTGGCTTCGGTCAGCCACTCGCAGTATTCGCGCTTGGCGCTGGTCGAGAAATTGTTGAACACTTCATACGCGGCCGGGTTGGCTTCCAGCGCCGCGATGAAGTAATCCGGCACGACCAGTTCGCGCGGCGCCGCTTTCGGCCGCGCGACCTTGGTGCCTTCTTCGTTGAGCTTCATCGCCTTCTTGATGTAAGCCGTCAGCTCCTTCTTGGATGGCAAGTCCTTGATCGAGGTAATGCGGCCGAACTGGCCCATCGCTTCCTTGCCCTTGTCGTCTTCCGCCGCGATCAGCAATTCCGCCTTCCAGAAATTCAGGGCGCAATGCTGCTTGAAGGCCGCGAAGCTGCAAATAATCCCGTGGTAGTCGAAATTCGGCATGCTCCACTTGATGGTTTCCGTCACCTCCGGGCAGGCCGCGTGAATCACCTGGCGCAGGTGGTTCAGGATGGGCTGGGCAAATTCGGCCGACTTGGCGATGTACTCGTCGACGCGCGGATCAATGGTGGGCATGGTCATCCTTGTAAGTGTGTTGCCGCAATCTGACATTGGTGCGTTGCTTAACGCAGTTTGCTCAGCATTAGGAGCATACTAAGGTACATGAACCATTCACGCAAAGTGGCCGCCGCCGCTGGCGCCGTGGGTTTCGTTTGGGCCGGATTGACCGCCCTTCTCATGGCAGGCCAGCGCAAGCTGCTGTTCAATCCCACCGTCAAACGCGAGGTGCAAAGCCCGCGCAGCAGCGGCCATCGCACGCGTGCGATCGTGTTGCGCGGCGACGACGGCACGCGCCTGGCGGGCTGGCTGATGACGCCGCGCGAACCGGGCGTGCGTCCCGCAGTGGTGTATTTCGGTGGACGCTCGGAAGAAGTTTCATGGCTGGTGCGCGACGCCGGCAACCTGTTCCCCGGCATGACGGTACTGACCCTGAACTACCGCGGCTATGGCGATTCGCATGGCGAGCCGGGAGAAGAAATGCTGGTGGCCGACGCCTGCATGCAGGTCGACTGGCTGTGCAAACACCACAAGGTCGACCCGACCCGCATTGCCGTGGTAGGGCGCAGCCTCGGTTCCGGCGTGGCGGTGCAGGTGGCGATGCAGCGCCGGGTGCAGGCCACGGTACTGATCACGCCTTACGATTCGATCCTGGCGCTGGCGCAGCGCAAATTCCCTGCCCTGCCGGTGTCGATGCTGCTGCAGCACCGCTTCGAGTCGGTCAAGCATGCGACGCAACTGGCGGCGCCGACTTATGTGCTGCGCGCAGCCAGCGACGATATCGTCCCGCATTCGCACACCAATGAGCTGGTCAGCAAACTGGCCTGCCTGCACCACGACGAAATCATTCCGGATTCGGACCACCTGAATATCCCCTACCTGCCGGCCACACAGCAGAAGATCGCCACCTTCCTGCAGGCACAGTTCATGCCGGCGGCTTGAACACCGAGCGGAAGGCGCGCATTGCTGCCGGATGGCCGATGGTCATATGGGTTTCCTCCAGCATCGGCGCCATTTGCCAGCGCAGTCCATCGACCTGTACGCTGCCCAGCGCATTTTCCAGCTGTTTTGCCAGTTCCGGCTGGCCTTTCTCGCCGCTGGTGGCGATGAACAGGGTCTTGTCCAGGCGCTTGCGGCTGCGCAGTGCGTCGCCTGCGGTCTTCAGCAAATGGCGGTTGTTCCACCATAGCGTTGGATCGATGGCGATAAAGGTGTCGAACATCTCCGGCGCCTGCAGGAAGGTTTCCAGCACGAACATGCCGGCCAGCGATTCACCGATCAGCGCGGTTTCGCCGGTGGTGCTGTAGCGCGCCTTCACCTGCGGCATCAGCTCTTCGCGGATGAAGCGGCGGAACGCAGCCGAGCCTCCGACCACGGGGGCGATCTTCTTGTCTTCCGGGTTTTCCGTCGGGGCGGTCATATCGCGGCGGCGCTGGGTGTTCTCGATCCCTACCAGCATGAAGGATCGCGTTACCAGGCTGGCTACCGAGACTTGCAGCAGCCCTGCCGTGTGGACGAAATCTTCCGCCACACCACCGTCAAGCATGAACAGTACCGGCAGCGGCGCATCCGGCTTGACGTTCCAGGCGCGCGCCGAATAGACGTTGATGCGGCGCGTTTCGCCAAGGACCTTCGACTCCATCGTGAAGGTTTCCCCGATCGCCAGCGGCGCCGCCGGCGTCGTGCCTGCCACCGCACCCGTTTCACCAGCCCGCGCCACGGCTGCCGCCAGTGCGCCTGCAGCCCAACCTAACACCTGCCTCCTGCTTGCCATGCTTTCTCCTGTCCGAACACTGAAAACCCGGCCGATGCAGTGCGAGTGCCGCTCCGGCTTCCGGTATAATCCTGCCCCATGAACGATACTACACGCCCAGAACTCCCGGACCACCTGTCGATCGATCCACGCAGCCCGCACCACGTCGCTGCCGTGTTCGAGCACGACATTGGCATTAAATTCAACGACAAAGAGCGCTTTGACGTTGAGGAATACTGCATCAGCGAAGGCTGGATCAAAGTCCAGCACGCGACGGCCAAAGACCGCCGCGGCCAGCCGATGTTGATCAAGCTGAAAGGCAAGGTAGAAGCCTTCTACCGTTGATATTCCTCCCAAGGCCGGCTTTCGCTGGCCTTTTTCATGGCCAGCAGGCCATGTCCTACTGCCGCGCCGGCCCGTAAAGCGGCGGCGATAAACACTACTTCCGCAATCTCCTGCCTTGTGGCTCCTGCCTCGATAGCATTTTTTGTGTGCGCATCGATGCAATAAGCGCACTGGGTGGTCAGCGCCACGCCGATCGATACCAGTTCACGGTATTTGGCGGGAATGCCCCCGTCTTCGCGCTCTGCCACCGCCTTCAGGTCCAGGAAGGCTTTCGCCTCCTGCGGCGCAAACTGAATCAGGTCTTTAGCGTACTTCAGGTCATCCATGATGGCTCCTTGGCTGGTTGAAATTACCAGCTAAGAGGCAGCAGGAAGTCAAAAGGATTCGCGGCTACGCGATTCTATTTGCCGCACAGCTTGCGCGACGCCATCCTCCAGCCGCATCGCTTCGCCCACGCGGCGCGCCCGGTCGCCCATCGCAGGAGTGCTGCGCAGCCGGCGAATCTGCGCCGCAAGGCTGGCCGCCGTCACATTGCGGCGCTTGGCAGGCTTGCCTGCGACGCCGATCCGTTGCAGCTCGCGCCCCCAGTGCTCCTGCTCACTGAGGTTGGCGACTACGATCGATGGCTTGCCTGCAAGCGTCGCCGACTGGGTCGTCCCGGCGCCGCCATGGTGAACAATCGCCTGGCAATGGGGGAAGATCTGGTGGTGCGGCGCCGCCGCGACATACAGGACCTGATCGTCAGAACTGAAGCCGCAGGCTTGCCAGTCGCTGCACTGGATGATCGCGCGGCAGTTCGCCTGGCGCGCGGCATCGGTCAGCAGGTGCAGCGCCGCTGCTTGTCCCTTGAGGTCCTTGGGCATCCAGCTGCCGAAGGTCATGTAGACCGGCGCCTTGCCGGCCGCCAGGAAGCTGCCTAACGCCGGCGGCAATTGGCCTTCCAGTTCACAGTTCGGCCGGTCCAGGAAGCCGCAGACCTGGATGGTCTCCGGCCAATCCGGCTGCCGTGGACAGAGCTGCGGGCTGACCGCCACCAGCGCAAGATAGGGCGAAACCCACACGTCCGACACGATATCGCGCATTGGCGCCATGCCCAGCTGCTTGCGCAGCCTGTCCGGGTAGTGCCGCAGCGTACGATTCAGCAGGGTACGGGTCAGCCACCATAACAGGCGGTTGCCGCGCCGCCCCACCATCGACAAGCCGAGCGGGTTGACGAAATCGCTCGGCACGCCGGCATGGGACAACAATACGCTGACGTAAGGCAGTCCTGCATGTTCCGCAGCGATCTGCAGGGGATGCATGAAGTAATGCCCAACCAGCAAATCCGATTCGGCGCACAGGCGCTGGGCCGCTTCAAACATGGCGTCTTCGGCCGGGGCAAACGCTATGCGCAGGATTGCCGACATCTGCTTCATGGGATCGCGGATGCTGTATGCGGCTTGGCCAAAGGCCTCCGCCTGCTCGGGAGTGAAGGTGTGCGGCGTCAGGACGGTGATCTTCGCCCCCGCCGCAGAGCGCACCTTGTCGTAGGTGCCGGCTTCCAGGCTGGTGATCACCAGGTGGACTTCATGGCCGGCTGATTGCAGGCCATCGGCAAGGGCAAGGAAGGGGCGGATGTCGCCGTGGCTGCCCCAGGTCAGCATTCCAATCTTCATGCGGCCGGCACATCATCGATGTCGCGGTACACCAGCAGGCCGCGCTCGCGCGCCGCCGCCACCATGGCATCGGCGCCTGCCGAAGGGCCTCCCACGCGCAGCACGGCGTCGCAATGCCCGAGCAAGCGCTCGCAGTGCGGATGGAAGATCTCGTCAAAGATGGCGTCGCCCACCGACTTCGAACCGGCGGCGTGCACTACGGGCAGCGCCAGCCACTCGCCCAATACTGGCGTGTGGCCCTTGCGATACAGCGGCAGGACAAACGCCTCCATGGCGGCGACATTGGCAGCCATCCGCGCCGGATCGTCACCGGTGCCGGAGCGGTAAGGACCTGCCACCAGGATCATCATGCTGCGCGGCGGCAGCAAATGCAGGTGGAGGTACTGCAGCAGCATGACGGTCTTGGCATCCATGATCTCGCCATTAGCCGTCATCGCCAGCGCCTTGTCCGCATCCAGTTCGAGAACCTCAATATCTTCGCCCTCCTGTTCCAGACCGCCGCCGCTGCCGACTTTCGATTCCGCATCATACTCGCCGACGAAAAAATGCAGCCGCTCGGTGACCGAGCCTGGACTCATGAAGACATCGAATACCTCGCGCAGCCTGTCCACCTTGTAGCCAGTCTCCTCTTCCAGTTCGGCATGCATGCGCTCTTCCGGGCGCGCTGCGTCCAGCAGGCCGGCCGGGGCTTCGATCAGGTAGCCATCGTGCTGGTTGACGTAAGCGGGAAAGCGGAACTGGCGCGTCAGCAGCACCGTGCGGCGGGCACGGTTATACAGCAAGGCCACGGCGCCGTTGCCGCGGTCATAGGTTTCCCTGCTCATGGTCTGCCAGCGGCCATCGCGCCGCTTCAAGTCGAAGGTGGTCGTCTTCAGGACGTACCAGTTATCTGACAACAGCTTGACCGACTTGATGCGGACATATTCTTGCATGGGATGTTCCTAATGAGTATCGCCTGGTGATACCAAGCCAGCACCGCGATGATATCTTGGAAATAAAACTTTTGCTTTCCTCACCTTTTGGCCAAACTTCGCGCCATCACACCGCTATCGCTAAAGGAGAAAATCATGTGGGGAATAAACGCTGTGCGGCGCTGCTGCCTCACTCTTGCCGCCCTGGCCCTCGGACTGCTTGCGCTGGGCGCATCGGCCGCACCGGAACTGCCTTGGATTACCAGGCCAGACTTGGCCCAGCAGTTGCAAGTTGGCGACTTGCTCTTCATACGGGTAAGCGCCCTGCCTTTCCGCAAGGTCGCCGAGACAACGAACAGCTGGACCAACCATGTCGGTATCGTCGTCGCGACCGATGGCGCCGAACCGGAGATCGCGGAGAGCACTTTTCCGGTTTCCAAACGTGGTGGCCTTGAGCGCTTCCTGGCGCGTTCGGAAGGCGGCCGCGTCGAAGTGAGCCGCCTCAATACGCCACTGACGGCCGACCAGCAACGCGTCCTGGTCCAGGCGGCACAGGCACGCATCGGGGTGTTTTACGACACCGGCTTCGACCTGCAGTCGCCGCGCCAGTTCTGTTCGCGCTTCGTGCACGAGGTGCTGCGCGAAGCGAGCGGCGTTGAAGTGGGCCAGGTTGAAACTTTCGCCACCCTGCTCGCACGCAATCCGGAAGCCGATCAGTCGTTCTGGAAATACTGGTACTTCGGGCACATTCCCTGGGAGCGCCAGACCGTTACGCCGGCCAGCGTCATGAACAGCACGCAGGTGCATGCTGTCTTCGATGGCCTTGTCGCGACTTCAGCGGCGAAGCTGCGCCGCCAGGATGGCGCGCAAAGCCTGCCATCGCTTTGACTTCTCCGGGTATGAGAGAGTGTATGCCGGACTGCTGGATGGGAGCTCCGCAATCTGGTAGTTGGCGACTTGGGGGCCAAGCGCCTTGATGCCCAAGCGGCCTGCCGTTCCGCCATTGAATGCAAGCGCGCCGATATTGGGGTAACGCGAAAGCAGGCCAAGCAAATCATTGTCGTCGCGCTGCCTGATACGGCTGTCCAGGCTACCGGGACGGTGGGCTTGCGCCACTACGTCCCACAGACCGACATGATTGGCCAGCAAGGTCGCCAGTCGCGCATCGTAAGCCATTGCGCGCAAGTCGGCATCGATGACCGCGCCAAGCAGTTCCCAGAATTTGTTTTGGGGATTACCGTAATACTCTTGCACCGCCAGCGATTTATCGCCCGGCAGGCTTCCCAGCACCAGCAAGCGGGTGCGATGGTCCACCACCGGGTCGAAACAGCGCTTGCGCGCCTCTTGGCATGAGGTGCTTGTCGTCATGCCGGCAATTCTAACAAGCGGGACTGGCCCGCTTCCAGGCTTCAGGCCTTGCGACGGCGTACCAGGCCGAAAGCAGCCAGGCCAAGGCCGAACAGTGCCAGCGAAACTGGCTCAGGTACCGCTGCAGCGGCGTTGCGGCCTTCCACTGTGAATGATACGAAGTCGGCGCCGTCGACAGCATAAGCGTTCACGTCCGAAGTATTCTGCCAGCGCACTTTCAGAATGTTGTCGGCCGAGAACTGGGTCCACTGTGCTGCAGTCAGCGCGATGGTGCCGGAGATGGTGTAGTCGTAGTTTTCCTCATTGGTCACGACGCTGGCCGGGCCGCCATTGGAACTGCTCCAGTGGGCCAGTTTCACATCATCGAGGAAGAAGTCCAGGTATTCGTTGAAACCATCAAAATTGAAGCCGTAGTCGCCTTTAGCGGTAATCGACACAATGACATCGCTTTGCGCAGGGCCACTCAGGGTGAATGCATGGCTGTAGCCTTGTTCAGTCGTGTTGACTACCGTGGTGTTGCTAGCGATGACACCAGCGAAAGCGCTGGTGCTGGAAGCGGCGGCGATCAGGGCTGCAGCGATCAGTTTCTTTGACATCAAATTCACTCCGTAATTGCTAATGGTAAATGGACTTACGCATTAAGCAAAAATGATGCCAATTAACATGTTTTGTTTTCAATCAATAACTTATGAATAGGCGAAAGGAGGGACTGTAAAATTTTCCGACAGGCAAACCCTTGTGTCGGGGCATGAGATCAGGTGTAGAATCGAACGGTAGTGCTATACAAATAATCAAACATTGGAGACCGCAACCATGACCGAGCAGCGTGCCATTGTTACCCTGCTGTTGAAATACAGCGAGAGTCACCTGAACCCTACTAACGAAGCGATCCATTGCGTCTGCGTGCCGCTGATCGTGTTTAGCCTGCTGGGATTGATCTGGGCCATCCACCCGTTGCTGGCGGTGACGCTGGCTTCCGTCTCGATGGTGTATTACTTCAAGCTGTCGCGCAATTTCGCGTTGGGGATGCTGGTGATGGCCGGCTTCATGCTGGCCGTGCTGAGCGCGCTGCCGCCGGCTTCGGTACTGCCGCTGAGTATTGTGATTTTCGTGCTGGCCTGGATTGGCCAGTTCATCGGCCACAAGATCGAGGGCAAGAAGCCATCGTTCTTCGATGATTTGCGCTTCCTGCTGATCGGGCCGCTATTCGTTCTCGGCGTGCTGTATCGCCGCCTGAACGTGGCTTACTAGAACAGTGCGATATTGAGCTGGTTGGGGGGCAATGCTTCCCCGGCCAGCAGAATGATCACCGCTGAAGCGACATAGCCGAGCACTGAGGCGACCCAGATGCGCGTTTCCGTGTTCATTCCTGCCTCCAATCGTTAAGTACTTGAATCTTACCGATTTTTTAGCCTCCAATAATCACCGATTGTCGCACAGCGGCATATTGCAGAAACACTTATACTGGCGGGATGCCTTCTTCGATACTCTTCATTCTCGCCTGCCTCATTTGGGGTTCCACCTTCTTCGCAATTACCCTGCAACTCGGCGACATTGCCCCAGCAGTTTCCATCGTCTACCGCTTTGCGCTGGCCTCGAGTGTGCTGTTCGCCTGGTGCCTGCTGCGCGGCGACAAACTGAAGCTGTCGTGGAAAGCGCAGCGCTGGACCATCCTGCAGGGTTGCTGCAGCTTTGGCCTGAGCTATATCGGCACTTATAACGCGGAACAGTATGTGGTGTCGGCCCTGGTGGCCGTGCTGTTTGCGCTGATGGTGTTCTGGAACCCGATCCTGAATCGGATTGCCTTTGGCACGCCGCTGACCTGGCGCACCTGGGCTGCCGGCAGCGCGGCAGTGGGCGGCGTAGTGCTGCTGTTCTATCATTCAATTGCCGCGTCGCTGCGCGAGGTGATGGCGGGCGGCCAGGGGCATTTCATCCTGGGCCTGGCGTTCGCGCTCGGGGCCACCATTGCCAGCTCGGTCGGCAATACCTTGGTGGTCAAAGTACGCCAGCATGAATCGAATGTGCTGCTGACCATGGCTTGGGGCATGTTGTGGGGCACGCTGCTTGTGGCTCTGTGGGCCCTGGTGCGCGGGGATGCCTTTGTCATGCCGGCCACGGCTTCTTACTGGGGCGGCTTGCTTTACTTGTCGCTGCTGGGCTCCGTGATTGCGTTCGCCTGCTACTTCACACTGATCGACCGCATCGGCACGCAGAAGGCAGTGTATATCGGCGTGGTGACGCCGGTGATCTCGGTGCTGCTAAGTATTCGGCTTGAAAATTACCGGCCAGGATTGATGGAAATCCTGGGCATGGTTGTGTGCATCGCCAGCGTGGCCTGGGCGCTCAGAGCGCCATCAATGCCGGCCAGCCGTACTCCTGTTGAACTTAACCCTTTGAAGAAAGCTTCATGAGCAATTTGACTATCCGCCCTGCCCGTCCGGAAGACGTGGCGTCCATTATGGCCATGATCCGCGAGCTGGCCGTCTTCGAAAAGCTGGAACACCTGGTGGTGGCTGATGAGGCCATGCTGCATGAAGAGCTGTTCGGCGCCAAGCCGGGCGTCGAGGGCATTGTGGGCGAGGAAGCTGGCGAGGTGGTGACGTATGCGCTGTTCTTCCATAATTTCTCGACCTTCCTGTGCAAGAAGGGGCTGTACCTGGAAGACTTGTACGTGAAGCAGAACCGCCGCGGTGCGGGCTACGGCAAGCAGATGCTGGCGGCGCTCGCCAGGATCGCCGTGGAACGCCAGTGCGGGCGCTTCGAGTGGTCGGTGCTGGACTGGAATGTGAACGCGATCAAGTTCTACGAACAGATGGGCGCTGACGTGCTGCCCGACTGGCGCGTGTGCCGCGTCACCGGCCCTGCATTGGCGGCCCTGGCAAAGCAGTGATCCCGGTCGCGCTGCGCTAACAACTCGGTCCCGACGAGTATCTGGCGCAGCAGCACGCCCTGATTGGCGACACTTCGCGCCAAGCACAGCGCGCGAAATGGAAGGACACGCTGATGTTCTCCGGCGCCTGCGCCGTTGGCTTCCTGACTGCACTCCAGGCGAATAACCGCTTATTGATGCTGCTGTTGGGCACTGCCGGACTGGCGCGCCTGCTGACGCCCTGGGATCACAAAATCAAAATCAAGGCGCAATTGCTACCCATGCCGAGAAAAAAGTTCGGCGTCGCGACGTCTCGCTCCGGATCGACGATGAGGGACTTCACGAAGAGGTCGAGGGTGTGCACTCGTTCGCTCCATGGCAAGCGGTGAAGCCTTCCGCGAACTTGGGCACATCCTGCTAATCCAACTGGCTGGCGAGTTATGGGTCGTGATCCCGGACGTAGCCTTTCCTCCAAAGCCGCGGCATCGCCAGGGCAGCAGCTTAGGCAAAAAAGTTTCTCCACGGATTGGCACGGACTCATGACCTTCCATCCTTGGCTCACCAACTCACGGCACCAACTCTTCCCTCATTTTCTTCTTGTCACGACGAACTAAGTTTAAATGGGCAATCCCAACGATCATCACTGACTGTATAGCAGCATAAATTGACGCTTCGCACCATAGAGCGGTAACGCTCGATTTGCCAAATACGAACGCTGAAAATTGTTCTAGCGCTGCTGAGGAAGGTATGCTGTGCACAAGAAAGATTGAGGGGAACAACACGGGGAAGTACGCGACCAGCATAACCACGTCAGCCGCCTTGGATTGCCCAGCACTTTTAATATCAACGGAAAGCGAAAGAAGGGTTATAAATATCATTAAGTCTATAACCCACCAGATCACAAGCAAATAGCGCCATTCCTTTCGATTTCTATTAGCAAAGATCGCCACTATCCAAAATAGCCAAAGGGCTGATGCATAGAGGTACAACCACATGAAATAGCGTTTCCCCTCTGAACTAACTGCGTTGCTTAACACAGCTAAAAACAAGCCAAGAAGGCTTATCAGGAGCAGGCGGCGCGTCAAAGTAGACATTGCTCGGAGGTGGCTCATGAAATTAGATTGGTGATGAATATTCTGGCGTTTCTGATGCGGTCGGACGAACTCCGCACTTGGCCGAACAAATGCTATTAACGCTTCGTCGGACGCCTTGGCAGGGCACTCCATTAATCAAGCCATAGCAGGTAGCGCGTTCCCATTGCATTGCTCGAGTAGTCCTTCAGGATCGGAGATAATCAAAGGATTTGATGAGACATAACTGAATGTGTTTATCCCACATTTTATGCCAATTGGATCACTTTGGACGTACCGCCCCGGCGCCGGATCATAATCTAGGATGTCGTTGTAGTGCAGATTGCTTTCGCGATCAAATTGCTGTCCAGGGAAGCGCTGATTGAATGTAAATATTTCTGCCCAGTCGCCTGTTCGTTGGCCGCTTCCTTACGGATCGCTATCCCCGATTGCTGCAAGTCACAGTTTCGATTTATATGAGGAAGAGCAAAAAAAAATCCCTCGCGGCTCGTGTGTGGTCGGGCGAGGGATACTGAAACCCAGGTGTCAGTTGGGAGGGGAGATGAATCGACGGTTTCAATATAGTCGTCCTGACCCGACCTTGCCTTGTCCCTTACAAATTCTTACCTGGCTTACATTTGATCTAGATCAACATATTCCCTGAGGAAACTTCCAGAATGGCGAGTCCAGCCCTCCGTGGAGACTCACGATGTTCAAAGCTTTGTACCGGGCTTATCTGCGCTTTCTGCTGAACCGTTATACGCGGGAATTGCAGGTGCTGGCAGCACAGCGGGCCAATGATGCGTTGGCTGAGCAGGTGCTTACGCGTGAAGCCGAACAGGTGCGCGCGCGGCTGCTGATGCTATGACCGCCGCCCGCGCAGCAAGCAGGGATAAGCTTTGCCGGCAGCGCATACGCCCCACTTGTAAATTCCCGCAACCGTGTTTTACGTTGTGCACGCACGTGACAATGCGTGAACGTTGAGCAATCTCAAATTGCTACACTGGTCGGTCTCGGCAGAAACTTCGACCTTTCGTTGGCGGGGCTTGCAAGATGGCGGTTCCTTATATCGTTGCATTACAAAAGTCCGCGGAGGACATGCGACGCGGGCTGGCACGTGCACTTAATGCGCCGGCCGCCGCCGACCGCTGGACCAGCAAGATCCTGGTGGCCGACGGCCTTGATCACGAGGCTTTGCACCGCGTGCAGCTCGCCCTGCTGGACGACCAGGTGCTGCCCCCATCGCGGACCATCCTGGTGCACCGCGGCCCTTGCCCCGGCGCCGAGCGCGCCCTTGTGGCCATGGGCATCGGCGACGTGATCGAATATTCCCCGCAGGCCTGCGACGTGGTGCGCAGCCGTTTGCAGCGCTGGGAGCAGGTCGATTCAGCCCTGTGCCTGCCGCTGGTGGCGGACAACCTGATAGGCAGCAGCACGGCGTGGCAGGGTGCCTTGCGCACCATAGCGGAATGCGCCCTGTTCAGTTCCGCCGCGGTGCTGTTGACAGGGCAGACCGGGACCGGCAAGGAGCTGCTGGCGCGCATGCTGCATTCGCTCGACCCGCAGGCGCACCGGCACGAAATGATCATTGTCGATTGCACGACTCTGTCGCGCGACATCGCGGGCAGCGAATTGTTCGGCCATGAGCGCGGCGCGTTTACCGGCGCGGTCGGCATGCACAACGGCGCCATCGCCTGTGCCGATGGCGGTACGCTGTTCCTCGATGAGGTGGGTGAGCTGCCGCTGGAGCTGCAGGCGCAGTTCCTGCGCGTGCTGCAGGAAAAAGCCTACCGCCGCGTCGGCAGCACGCAGTGGCAGCGCGCCAGCTTCCGCCTGGTATGCGCCACCAACCGCGACCTGGCGCACGAGGTGGAGGCGGGCCGTTTCCGCGCGGACCTGTATTACCGCGTGGCGGCCATGACTTGCCGCACGCCGTCGCTGGAGCAGCGCCGCTCGGATATTCCGGCACTGGTGCGGCATTTCGTCGCCAGCGTGGCCGGTGACGGCGGGCCGCCCGAGGTGTCCCCCTCGCTGCAGGACTATCTTGTCCGCCGCGCCTACAGCGGCAATGTGCGCGAGCTGTACCAACTGGTGCTGGCGTGCATGCGGCGCTACGCCGGCGCCGGGCCGCTGTCGCTGGCTTGCCTGCCGGACGAGGAGATCGCCGCCTGGAGCAATGCGGCCGGCGTGCCGGATGCAGCGGAGGCGGGGAATGCGCAGCAGCCGGACGCTCCGCTGTGGCATTCGGCCTATGTCGACGACTTTGTGCGCGCTGCGCTGCAGGCCAACGTTGGCCTGAAGGAGCTGGGGAAGATGGTGGAGGCAGCGGCGGTGCAACTGGCGCTGGACCAGTCGGAATCCATCACCGCCGCTGCCAATTGGCTGGGTGTCACGCCGCGTGCGCTACACCTGCGGAAGGCTGCCGCGCGCGGGCATGATGTGCGGCATTGAGGCCGAATATTGCGGCCGCATTGCCGCCCAGTAGCTGCGCGGCGCGCCGTCCATCGAGCTTCAGTTCCACGATCAGCTCGCGCACCTTGGCCAGTTCCACGCCGGGGTGGATCCATGGCCCGTCGGAGCCGAACAGCACCTTGTGCACGCCGGCGCGCTCGATGGCCTCGACCAGGTTGTCGAAATTGCGTATGCCGGCGGTGTCGGTGTACACATTCGGGTAACGCGCCAGGATGTCGACCAGGTTGCGCTGGTGGCGCCAGTCGTCCGCATAGCTGCCCATGTGCGGGATGATGAACTTGACGCTGCCGTAGGCCGGGGCGAACAGCCTCACCGACTCCACTTCGCCGAACACGTCGTACAGGATGGGGACCTGCAGGCGGGCCGCGACATCGCACACTTCGCGCGTGATGCGGGCATCGGCGCGATGGCATTTGATGCCGCGAAAGCCGTGCACCCGCACCGCCCGCTCCACCATCTGGCCGATGCGCCCGCGGTCGCGGGCCGCGTGCACAAAGGCCAGGGCGCTGTAGCGTTCCGGCTCGCGCTTGACGATGCCGGCCACGGCTTCATTGGCAACGGCGTAGTCGGTGTGGAAGGCGGCCCAGATCATCGTGTGCGTGATGCCGGCGCGGCGCGCCCTGGCGCTGTAGTCGCCGAGCGGGGCGCAAGTGTCCCAGGGGCCGGTAAAGCCATCTCCCGGCCCCGCGTGGCAATGGGCATCGATGATCATGGCTGCCCCATGGCCGGGTAGGCGTAGGCGTGCCGGCTGCGGAAGCCGAAGGGGGCGAACTCATTGCCTTCCCCGCCCTGCTCGCCGGGGTCGCCCGGCAGCGGCAGCGCCGTGTCGTCCAGCGCCGGCCCGGTCACGCCCCCTGCCGCCGCATCCGCCTGCGGCGCGAACTGCGGCCCGAACTGCGGCTCGGGCTGCGGGTCGAACGGCGCGGCGGGCGGCCCATACGGCTGGGCATCCGGCGCTGCATGCTGGCCGGCGTCCGGGCCCGGGTAGGCAGCCGGAGGCGGCGCAGGGTACGGCACGGCTTGCGGCGCCACGTACACCGGCTGGACGGCCGGCCGTGCGCGCAGCAATGCCTGCAGGCGGCGCCACAGGGCTGGGGTCAGGATGCCGGTGGGCGGCAAGCCTTGCTGCCGCTGCCAGCGCGCCAGCGCAAACATCAGGCGCTGACTGTCGGGCCGCGGCGTAGGACTGCCAATAGCGCGGCCCACCTGGCCCATCTGGGGTCCCCAATTGAAGCGGCGCGCGAACATGCCGTTCAGGCGCGTGCGCCGTGCCCAGTCGGCCTGGCGCGCCTGCCGCTGCTGCAACAAGCTGCGTGCCCGGGCGCGCTGCACAGCGCTGCCATAGCTGCGGTTGCGCTGCGGGCGCACCTCGTACTCGCCCGCCTCGATCCAGTTGCGCGTGCGGCTTTCCACGGCCGCGCTGGCGGCGTGGCTGCAACTGCAGCCGCTGCTGCAGCGGCAGGGCCGGCCGGGCTGGCACACGCAGCGCTGCTGGCAGCGGCATTGGCCGCTCGGGCCGGCTTGCTGCATGGCCCGGCCGATGCTCGAATATCCGTTCATCATGGCGGCCTCCCGGCTACTGGGTAATGCGCGGTTGCGCGGCCTGGCGCCGGCGGCCAATCAGTTCGGACGGCTGCACGGCCCACTCGTTGCCGGCCACCACCGGGGTATCGAACACGCCCAGGTCAACGCCTGTCACTGCACGGTAGGAGTGCACGTAGCTCTGGATCTCCGGACGGCAGGCGGCCAGCCAGTTGGCGGCACGGCTGGAGTCCTTGATATCCGACCAGTTCAGGTGACGGATGCTGAGCAGGATCATCTCGCCGCAGTTGGCCAGCGTGTGGTAGTGGCGGATCGATGCGTCGTTCCAGCCCATGACCTGGCGCAGGGTATCGAGGTGCGGCATCCATGGCTCCGGATAGGGCACGCCCGGTTTGCCGCCGAGGAAGTCGCTGATTTCGGGGCGCGCCAGGATGTACTGCTGCAGCAGCATTTCCGCGCGCGCCTGGACCGGCATGTCGCTGTATTGGTTGTCGCTGCCCTCGGCCAGGATCAGGTGCAGTTCGCGCAGGCAGTTCAGCATTGGGAAGGCGTCGGCGTGCATCGTGGTGTCCATCGAGGTGCGATAGTAGCGGCAGGCTTCCTGCAGCACGCGGTGGAAGGCTTCGATGAACGAAGTGCGGCTGTCAGCCGACACCAGGTTCGGCACGGCACTGCCGCGCAGGCGCAGGCCGTACTGGTGGTCGTACTCGTAGGCGCGGCGGGCCAGCGATAGGCGTTCCGGCTCGTGCTGCACATAGGCCCAGATCAGGTTGGTCAGTGGCCGCAGGTGCGAGATATTGCAGCGTGCCAGCTTGTCGCCGCCAGGATAGAGCCGGTTCTGGAAGCGCAGCGTGATGGCGTTGATGCCCTGCACCAGCATGCCTTCCTCATGCCAGTAGTTCCAGATCAGCTCCGCCATGCTGGGGTTGTCCAGCTTGTACTCGGTGAAGCCGTCGAACTCGCCGCGCCTGATCTGCTCTTCCGACAGGTAAGGCACCTGCGGGTGGTTGGCGATCATCTTCTGCACCACCGTGTGCGCGTCGTGAGTCAGCGCGTGCCCTTGCAGCGGTTTGTCGAACAGCAGTTTGGCTTGTTCGGCCAATTGCCCGATGTCCAGTTTATAGGGATGGAAGATGCGGTTCGCTTCGTCCATGTCGAATGGCTGCAGGGTGCCGCTGGGCGCCGGCGTGGCGCTGGCATTGGCGAAGCTCGGCGCCTGCAGGCTGGCGCTGACGTGCGCGCTGACACCGTGCTGGAAGCAGGTCTTCACCCATTCGCCATGGCAGGCCACGAAGAAGCTGGCGATGCTGGCCAGCTTTTCGAACGGCGGCAGCTGCGCCAGGCCGGGATAGTTGGACTGCGTGCCCAAAACCCCGGTCAGGAAGGTCTCGAAATTGTTGTAGCTCAGGAAGTCGTTCGCGCTGCGCACCATCAGGTAGTAGGCGGTGAACGGGTCATGGGATGGATCCGGCGTTTGCCGGTACAGCTGCACCGCCAGTGGCGCGGTCTGGGTGCAGGCCTGCGGCTCGCAGGGACTTTCATAGCGGGCGCTGGTTGTTGCCGGTTGCGCGGCCGTGCCAGGTGCCACTGCCTGCGGCGTGGCAGGGACAGGCGTCGCCAGCTTGGCGCTGGTGGCCAAAGGCGCCGGCGTCGCCGCCGCTTTTGGCGTGTTGCTTGGTTTCTTAGCCATGTTGCTCTCCTGTTGCTTGGTCTTGGATTAGATGGTCATCAGCACGGCCGGCGGCGCCGGGCGCGCCTGGGCGCAAACGGTACGGGCGTCGACGGTGCTGTGCAGGGCCCAGAAGCGCAGCAAACGCCGCAGCAGGGCTACTTCCTCGCTTGCCGTGAGCCAGCCGTCGAACTTGGCCTGGCCGATGGCGGCGCAGGCCTGGGTCGGTGGCAGCAGGGCCAGCCGGCCCGGGTTGCGGCGCTGCGCCTGCCACACGCTGCGCAGCCGCGGCGGGATGCAGCCGGCCCGCGGCAAGGCGTCGGCCAGCGTCAGTCCGCCCAGGCTGGCCGGGCGGAAGCCCGCCAGCAAGGCCGCGAATTCCGGAATGATGCGTTCCAGTTCGCGCAAGGCGGCGGCTTCCTCCGGGGCTGCCTGCTGCAAGGGATACAGTGCGTCCCAGGTTGCGGCCAGCTGCTGCCATTGCTGGTCGGGGTACAGCGCATTGCCGATGGCGCAGCTGATCTTGACCCTGATCCATGGCGGCGGATGCGGGTCGTCGCCGCTGAAGCGGGTGACGAAGGCTGCCGGCAGGCTGACCACGCTCATCAGGCCTTGCGTGGAGGCGATGCCGACCCGTCCCACGCTCCAGAAGTCGGCGATGATCTCCGACATCCAGGAGCGCAGGCACTGCCACCACCGGGCTTGCTCCGGCCGGGCCGCCGCCACGGCGCCCAGCATCTGCTGCAGCGGCTCCACCAGTTCCAGCAGGGCGGCGGCCTGGTGCCCCACTTCATGCACCAGCGAGGAGGCGATGGCGCTGCCGACCATGCGTTCGCGCGGCATGCGGATGATGGCGACCGGCGTCTGGCCGCCGCCCGGCAGGCGTGCCCGCACGCGGCGGATCGCCGCACCCGGCTCGCGGTCCAGGTGGCAGATCACCGGCGGGCTGGCATAGGGCTGGCAGGGCAATTGCAACGCGTCCGCTGCCAGCACGTCCAGTCCACCAAGCCATTCGCCATAATTGTGCTGGCTGCGTTCGGCCAGCGCATCGGCGAACACGTCGAAATGCGTCAGCATGTCCAGGAAGCGCATGCGCACGATCGCGTAGCGGCGCTGGATCTGGGCCGGCGCCGCCCGCGTCCCGGCCGGCGAACGCAGCCAGTCCAGGAAGCGCTCCCCCGCCTGCCGCAGCTGGCTGCGGCCGTCGGCCAGGAACTTTTCGATGGCCGCCTGCGCCGCCACCGAGGGCGCGGCGGCGGCCACCATCGGCAGGGTCAGCGCGAACGGCCGCACTTCGTTCAGGCGTTCGAGCAGCGACTGCGCTTCGTACTCGATCATACGGATGGCTTGGGCATGCGACATCGCGGTCTCCCCGGCGCATCTCAGCGCGAGTACACGTTGTACAGGATGACGTTGCGTCCGACCTTGGCCCAGCTGCCGCCGCGGCGGCGCACCTGGCCGCCAGGACCTGCCGGCACGCCGGGATTGACGCCGTGGTTGGCCCCGGGCCGGTACGGCAGCACTTGCTGCGCCGGCGACGGGCGGAACGGCACATTGGGCGCGTTGGTGTTGACGCCGATCGCCGAGCCGGCAGTGGCCTGGCCGCCCGCCTGGCCGCCGATGCGCACATTCCAGCCGCCGGGGCTGGTCACCTGCATATTGCCCGCCAGGCCGCCGGTGGCCTGGCCGCCGCCCCCTGCCTGGCCGGTCAGGCCATTCAGCACGGCGGAGCCGATCGAGGGCAGGATCTTGCCGGCGATGCTGCCCAGGATGCTGCCGATTTCCTGCTGGCTGGTGAATTCGCCTTCCGGCAGGCTGTCCAGCGCGCGGGCGCCTTCGACGCCGATGCGCACGATGCGGCGCGCCACTTCAAATTCGCGGTCTTCGTTCGACAGGCCTTCCAGTTCCAGGCCCAGCGCATTCTTGGCCATATTGCCGGCGGCCCTGCCAATCATGGTGCCGACGCCGGGAATCGGGATCATGCTGCCCAGCGCCCCCCCCAGGGCCGGCAGGGCGAAGCGCGCCGCGCCGCGCAGTGCATTGCCCAGCATGCCGCCCAGCGGGCCGCGGGCGACGTTGCGGAATTTCTGGGCGACGTTCTTGAAGAAGCCGCCCAGGAAGTTCTCCAGTTCCTGTTCATTGCTGACGGAGAGCAGTTCGGCGGCCATCGCCAGTTCCATCTCCTGGTTGATTTCGCCGGTCACGGGGTTGATCAGTTCACCGGGGTATTCGGCTTCGTAGTTCTGCGCATACTCGCCCTGGTAGCCGTTATATTCGCCCTGGTAGCCGTTGTATTCGCCCTGGTAGCCGGCGTACTCCTGCTGCCCGGCATATTCCTGCTGCTGGTATTCGCCCTGGGCATATGCAGGTGCAAATTCGCCTGCTTCCATGAATTGCTGGATGCGATCAGTGTTGTGCATGACTTGCTCCTCGTAGAAGTGACATCGGTGGATGAACGGCTATGCGCCCATGCCAGGACATGAGCAAATGCCATGCCTGCCTTTTTGTCATGGCTTCCCAGAGGGCGGGGAAGAGCGGGAGGGAAAGGAAGAGGAAGCAGGCTTCGCTTGAGCGCGCACGCGGTGCGAAGCCGGCTTCACGGCGAAGCTCAAGGCCGGCCGTTGCCCGTTTGCTTGTTCTGCGTAGCCCTGAATCCCCTTTCCCACCATTCGAACAGCCCCTGCGTGAGCAGGGCGAGCATGGCTGCCGGCAGCGCGCCGGCCAGCATCAGGGTGTTGTCGTTCAGGGCGAGGCCGGTGGTGATGCGCTCACCATAGCCGCCGGCGCCGATAAAGGCGGCGATGGTGGCGGTGCCGACGCTCATGACGGCGGCGGTTTTCACGCCGGCCAGGATCACTGGCGCGGCCAGCGGGAGTTCGATTTCCTTCAGGCGCTGCGGGGCGCGCAGGCCCAGCGCTTGCGCGGCCTGCTTCAGGCCCTGCGGCACGCCGCCGATGCCGGTGCAGGTGTTGCGGACGATCGGCAGCAGCGCGTAGACGAACAGTGCGCACAGGGCGGGCACGGTGCCGATCGTTCCCAGCAAGGGAATCAGCATGGCCAGCAGGGCCAGCGAGGGGATCGTTTGCAGGATGCCTGCCGCGGCCATGACGGGTTCGCGCAGCCTCGGGCGGTAGGCGGCGAGGATGCCGAGCGGGATGCCGACGGCGCCGGCCAGCGCAACCGACAGCGCGACCAGGAGGACGTGCTGGCGGGTCAGCGGCCAGAAGTCGTCCGCAAACAGGCGTTGCCAGAGCGTCGGGGCGGCGGTGCGCGGCATGATCGCGCTGGCGGCGGCAGGGGCGGGGGCGGTGCGATGGGCACTGGATTGGCCGGCGGGCGCCGCAGCGGGATGCCGGGCGAGCCAGTCGCGCGCGATGGCGGCGAACGGCTGGCCGTGCAACTCGGCAGCGGCATTCATGGCAATCATGTCCGGGGCGCTGATGCGGCCTTCAAGCGTGCGCAATGCCTGCCAGGCAGCAGGGAAGCGCTGCGCGGCGTCGAGGCGGTACAGCAGGACGGCGTCGTAGCGGGGAAAGTAGCCGCGATCGTCGTCCAGCACGCGCAGGCCGTATTGGCCGATCTTGGCGTCGGTAGAGTAGATGTCGATGACGTCGACCTGATTCTGCGCCAGCGCTTCGTAGGCGATTCCGTGATCGACGCCGCGCGGGATGGCGCGGAAGCCGTATTGCTTGGCGAGGCCCGGCCAGCCGTCGGCGCGGCCGATGAATTCATGCGAGAGCCCGTAGCGCAGTCCGTGCCGCGCGGCCAGCTCGCTCAACTTGCGCGGGCCGCCGGCGCCGCCCCGCACTGCCAGCGCGTAGCTGTTGTTAAAGCCCAGCGGCACGGCAACGCCCAGGCCTTGCGCGGCCAGCTCGCGCTGCATCTGCTCCAGCGTGGCGGGGCCGGCGTGCTTGAGGATTTCCAGGCTGATGGTGCCTGTGTATTCGGGATAGACGTCGATGCTGCCGGACTTCAGCGCGGCCAGCACGATGGCCGTATTGCCAAGGCCTTGCTTGTGCTCGACCCGCGCATGCGGTGCGGCGGCCTGTGCGAGCAGTTCGCCGAGGATGTAGGATTCGGTGAAACGCTTGGAACCGACGCGCAGCACGGCGTCGCCGGCAGCATGCGCCGCGGCGGCGGAAAAGAAGGCGGCAGCCGCCAGGGCCGGAAGGACGATGGCGGCGCGGCGCAGCAAGTCAGGCGCCTGCGGCGGCTGGGGTGGAGGGCGCGGCCGCGGGGGAAATGCCGACCACCGGGTCGCGCCAGACGCCGCGATTGACCACGGCCACGCAAGGGTTGAAGCCGAAGGCGTACGACAGGTCCGCCGGGCGGGCGATCTGCCACAGCGCGAAGTCGGCGCGCTTGCCCACTTCGAGGGTGCCGACCTCGCCGTCCAGTCCCAGTGCGCGGGCAGCGTTGATGGTGCAGCCGGCCAGCGCTTCCAGCGGCGTCAGGCGCCACAAAGTGCAGACCATATTCATCGCCAGCAGCAGGGACGTCATCGGCGAGGTGCCGGGATTGTTGTCGGTGGCAACTGCCATCGGCACGCCGGCGGCGCGCAAGGCGGCGATTGGCGGCGGCGTGGTGTCGCGCAGGAAGTAGTAGGCGCCGGGCAGCAGCACAGCCACCGTGCCGGCAGCATCCATGGCGGCGATGCCTTCGGCGGACAGGTGTTCCAGGTGGTCGGCAGACAGGCCGCCGTAGCGGGCCACCAGCGCCGCGCCGCCCTGGTCGGACAACTGTTCGGCGTGCAGCTTGACCGGCAAGCCATGCTCGCGCGCGGCGGCGAAAATGCGTTCGGTTTGCGCGGCCGTGAAGCCGATGCGTTCGCAGAAGGCATCCACCGCGTCGGCCAGGCCGTCGGCAGCCAGCGTCGGGATCATGCCGATCACCGCATCGACATACTCGTCGGGGCGGTCCTTGAATTCAGGCGGCAGCGCATGGGCGCCGAGGAAGGTGGTGCGCACGGACACCGGCATCACCTGCTCGACGCGGCGCGCCACGCGCAGCATCTTCGATTCCGACGCGAGGTCCAGGCCATAGCCGGACTTGATCTCCAGCGTGGTCACGCCTTCGGCCAGCAGCGCCGCGATGCGCGGCAGCGACTGGCGCAGCAGCTCTTCGTCGGAAGCGGCGCGGGTAGCGCGCACGGTCGACATGATGCCGCCGCCGGCGCGGGCGATATCTTCGTAGGTAGCGCCGTTCAGGCGCGCCTCGAATTCATCGCTGCGGTTGCCGGCGTGGACGATGTGGGTGTGGCAGTCGATCAGCCCCGGCGTCAGCCAGCAGCCGCCGGCATCGTGCTCCAGCTCCGCGCTGCCCGCTGCGGCGGCATCTACGCGGCGGCCAATCCAGGCAATGCGGCCGTTATCGACCGCAATGGCGGCGTCGCGGATTTCGCCGTAGCCCTCCCCCGCCATGGTGGCCAGGTGCACGTTGGTGATCAACAGGTCCCACTCTACTGCCATGTGTTTTACTCTTCGTTCGGGAAAATATCGACAATGAACACGGTGGCGTGGCCCGCTTCCAGGGTCCAGACGTCGTCCTTGTCCAGCACCACCGCATCATAGCGCACCAGCGAGATACGCTCGCTGGTGCTGGACAGGTTCAGGCTCTCGCCCTCGGCCAGGAACACCACGGTGGTCGGGCTGCGCCGCTCGAGCGTGGAGAAATCGCGGATGGTGCGCCGTTCAAGCTGGTGGTTGCAGACCGAGCGCCGGGTCATGACGTTGAAATCGGTGGTCGGCGCGCCTTCCACGGTGGCAGTGACGGCGTTCTCGCCCGGGAAGGCGATCACCGGCTCGCGCTCGGAAAGCGCCACGCGCCGCTCGTTGCCCACGTCCAGCACCACGCCGCCGCCCTCGACCAGGGTCAGGGTGCGGTCGATGCCGGGAAACACGGAGAACGGCCCGCTCTGCGCGATGGTGGCCAGCGAAATGCGCCATTCGAACTCGTCGAAGCCGGCGCCCGGCGGCATCACGCACAGTTCCGTGGTGCTGCCGCCGCCGTTTTTCCACGGCGTGGCGTGCAGGCTTGCATACTGGATGATTTGAGTCATGCTCGTAGCTCGCGCAGTTCGGCCAGCGTCTTTTTGAAGCGCGTGGTGATGGCCGGTTGCGCCACGTGCTCACGGCCGCGCACCACCCAGTGGCCGCCGACCATCACATCCCTGACTAGATTATCATTTCCGCTGAAAACGAAGCACCCCAGAACATCGGTGGCGTCGATTCCGTCCAGGTTCGGGTGGTCGTCGTCCAACACTATCAGGTCGGCACGCTTGCCGGCCGCCAGCGCGCCCACCGGGCGTCCCGCCGCCTGCGCCCCGCCCTGCAAGGCAGCTTGCCACAGGAAGTCGCCGACGCGGCGCTCGCTTCCGGAAACAGCGATATTGCGGCGCTGCTGCAACAGGCGCTGGCCGTATTCGAGCCAGCGCAGTTCTTCCACCGCGCTTTGCGAGACGTGGCTGTCGCTGCCGACGCCGAAGCGGCCGCCCTGCCCGAGGAAGCTTTCAAGCGGGAACAGGCCGTCGCCCAGGTTGGCTTCCGTAGTCGGGCACAGGCCGGCCACGGCGCCGCTTTGCGCGATGGCGCTGACTTCGTCCGGCGTCAGGTGGGTGGCGTGCACCAGGCACCAGCGCGCGTCGACCGGCAGGTTTTCATAAAGGTATTGCACCGGGCGCTTGCCGGAGAAGTCCAGCGACTGCTGCACTTCGCCCTGCTGCTCGGCGATGTGGATGTGCACCGGGCGCGCTTTCGGCAGGTGGTCCAGCACTTCGCGGATCTGCGCCACCGAGGCGGCGCGCAGCGAATGCGGCGCCACGCCGACTTCCACTTGGGCGTCGCGCAGCGGTTCCAGCTCGCCGATGATCTTCAGCACGTCGCGTGCATCGGTGCGGAAGCGCGCCTGTTCCGGCTTCAGGGGCTGCTCGCCGAAGCCGGCCCAGGAATACAGCACCGGCAGCATGGTGATGCCGATGCCGGCCTGGCGTGCGGCGGCGATCACGCGCTGCGCCGTTTCAGAAGCTTGCGGGTACATGCTGCCGTCCGGCGCGCGCTGCACATAGTGGAATTCGCACATCGAGGTGTAGCCGTGGCGCAGGCACTCGGAGTACAGCTGGGCCGCGATGGCTTCCATCTGCTCCGGCGTGATGTTGCGCGCGAAGCGGTACATCAGGTCGCGCCAGGTCCAGAAGCTGTCTTTCGCATCGCCGGCCACTTCAGTCAGGCCGCCGAGCGCGCGCTGGAAGGCGTGCGAGTGCAGGTTGACCATACCCGGCATGACCAGGCGCGCGCTCGGGATGCCGGGCGCCGCCACGGCATCGGCCTGCACGGCGGTGAAGTTGCCGCGGTCGTCCCATTGCAGCAGGACGTTCTTGCGCCAGCCGTCGGCCAGCAGCGCGTTGTGCGCAAACAGGGCTTTCATTGGCGCACCCAGTCGGCTGCAGTTTGCACCAGTTGCCGCAGCAAGGGCTGGATTTCGGCGGCGCGGTCGGCACGGTAGCCGAACGGCGCCTCCTCATCCATATAGGTGGACTGGCACATCTCGAGCTGGATCGCGTGCACGCCCTGCTCCGGCTTGCCGTAGAAGCGCGTGATATGGCCGCCCTTGAAGCGGCCGTTGACGGCCACGGTATAGCGTTCGTCGCGGCGCGCCACGGCGGCGATGGCCTCGGTCATGGCCTTGTCGCAGCTGGCGCCGTCGGCGGTGCCGAAGTTCAGGTCGGGCAGCTTGCCTTCGAAGAAGCGCGGCACCACGGAGGCGATCGAGTGCGCGTCCCACAGCACCACCTTGCCGTGGACGGCCAGCAGGCGGTCAAGCTCGGCGCGCAACTGCGTGTGGTAAGGCTGCCAGTAGGCTGCCAGGCGGCGCTCGATTTCGGCCTGCGAAGGCTGGCGGCCCTCCAGGTACAAGGGCTCGCGGTGGAAGGTGTCGACCGGGCACAGGCCGGTGGTGTCCTGGCCGGGATACAGGTTGGTGTTTTCCGGCGGGCGATTCAGGTCGATCACGTAGCGCGACCAGCGGGCCGACAGGGTGGACGCGCCAAGCGCGCCCAGGAAGTCGTACAGCTGCACCAGGTGCCAGTCGGTATCGGCCTTTTCGGTCGCCGCCGGCGTCATGGCCGCGGCGATATCATCAGGGATGTCGGTGCCCACGTGGGGCATCGACACCAGCAAGGGAATACTGCCTGCTTGGAAGCGGTAATCCATGGAACCTCCTTACGGATGCAGGGCGCTGAACAGGCTCTTGCAAGTTGCGCTCAGGTCGCCGTTCACCACCATCTGCTTGGCTGCTTCGATGTCCGGCGCGAAGAAGCGGTCGGCGTCGAAGAATGGTACCTTGGAACGCAGCTGGGCGTGTACATGTTCCAGTTGCGCCGACGATTTCAGCGGACGGTGGAAGTCGATGCCTTGCGCCGCCGCCAGCAGTTCGATGCCGAGAATGGTCGCGGTATTGTGCGCCATATCGTGCAGGCGGCGCGCGCCGTAGGTGGCCATCGATACGTGGTCTTCCTGGTTGGCGGAAGTCGGGATGGTGTCGACCGATGCCGGGTGCGCGATCGATTTGTTTTCCGAAGCCAGCGCGGCGGCGGTGACGTGGGCGATCATGAAGCCGGAGTTGACGCCCGGGTCGCGCACCAGGAACGGCGGCAGGCCGGACAGGGTGGCATCGATCAGCAGCGAAACGCGGCGCTCGGAGATGGAGCCGATTTCGGCGATGGCCAGCGCCAGCGTGTCGGCGGCAAAGGCCACCGGCTCGGCGTGGAAGTTGCCGCCCGAAACCACCACCGGGCCGTCGTCGTTCTGGAAGATCAGCGGGTTGTCGGTGACGGCATTGGCTTCGATCAAGAGGGTGCGGCCGGCGTTGGCGATCAGGTCCCAGCAGGCGCCCATTACTTGCGGCTGGCAGCGCAGGCAGTACGGGTCCTGCACGCGCTCGTCGCCTACCAGGTGGGAGGCGCGGATGGCGCTGCCCGACACCAGTTCGCGGTAGATGCCGGCGGCAGCGATCTGGCCCGGCTGGCCGCGCACTTCGTGGATGCGGGCGTCGAACGGGGAGTCCGAGCCCTTGGCGGCGTCCAGCGACATGGAGCCGGTCACCATGCCGGCTTCCAGCAGGCGTTCGGCCATGAACAGGCCGTGCAGCGCCAGCGCGGTGGAGGCCTGGGTGCCGTTGATCAGTGCCAGGCCTTCTTTGGCGGCCAGCACCACCGGGGCGATGCCGGCGGCTTTCAGGGCGTCGGCGGCTTGCACCAGTTCGCCTTTTACGCGCACTTCGCCGACGCCGAGGATGGCCAGGGTCATGTGCGACAGCGGGGCCAGGTCGCCCGAGGCGCCAACCGAGCCCTTGGCCGGGATGGCGGGCATGATGCCCTTGTTGTACAGGGCGATCAGGGTGTCGATCACCAGCGGGCGGATGCCGGAGAAGCCGCGCGACAGGCTGCTGATCTTGGTCAGCATCAGCAGGCGCACCACTTCGTCGGACATCAGTTCGCCGGTGCCAACCGAGTGCGACAGGATCAGGTTGCGCTGCAGCTGTTCCAGCTTGTCGTCCGGGATGCGGGTTTTGGCCAGGAGGCCGAAGCCGGTGTTGATGCCGTAGGCGGCGTCGCCCTTGGCGACGATGTCCTGCACGGCTTTGCAGGAGGCTTCGATGGCGGTGTAGGCTTCCTTGGCCAGGGCGATCGGGGTGTGGGAGGTCCACACGGCGCGCAGGTCGGACAGGGTCAGGTTGCCGGGGTTAAGGGTCAGTTGGGTCATGTCTAGGTCTCGTATTCGTTGCTTTTAAACCGGTGAACCGGTGTCTGACCCGCAGGGTCAGACACCTTATTACGCGGCGGTCGCAGGCCGGGGTGTCTGACCCTGCGGGTCAGACACCGGGGTACCGGTTTATTTGATCATCGGCAGGTTCAGTTTATTACGCTTGGCGCATTCAATGGCGGACTCGTAGCCGGCGTCGGCGTGGCGCATCACGCCCGAGCCGCAGTCGTTGACCAGCACGCGCGCCAGGCGCTTGGCGGCGGCGTCGGTGCCGTCGGCCACGATCACCACGCCCGAGTGCTGCGAATAGCCCATGCCCACACCGCCGCCATGGTGCAGCGAAACCCAGGTCGCGCCGCCGGCAGTGTTGAGCATGGCGTTCAAGAGCGGCCAGTCCGACACCGCATCGGTGCCGTCGCGCATGCCTTCGGTTTCGCGGTTGGGCGAAGCGACCGAGCCGGTATCGAGGTGGTCGCGGCCAATCACGATCGGCGCCTTCAGTTCGCCGTTCTTGACCATTTCATTGAAGGCCAGGCCGGCGATGTGGCGCTCGCCCAGGCCCAGCCAGCAGATGCGCGCCGGCAGGCCCTGGAAGGCGATGCGCTCGCGCGCCATGTCCAGCCAGCGGTGCACGTTGGCGTGGTGCGGGAACAGTTCCTTGATCTTGGCGTCGGTCTTGTAGATGTCCTCCGGATCGCCGGACAGGGCCACCCAGCGGAACGGGCCGCGGCCTTCGCAGAACTGCGGGCGGATATAGGCCGGCACGAAGCCCGGGAAGTCGAAGGCGTTCTTGACGCCCTTGTCCAGCGCCACCTGGCGGATGTTGTTGCCGTAGTCGACCACCTTGGCGCCCAGCGCCTGGAAGTCCAGCATGGCTTGCACGTGCACAGCGCAGGAAGCGGCGGCGGCGTCGACCAGGCGCGCGTGCTGCGATGCGTCGGCCTGGGCCGCCTTCCACTGTTCCACAGTCCAGCCTTGCGGCAGGTAGCCGTTGACCAGGTCATGCGCCGAGGTCTGGTCGGTCACCAGGTCCGGCACCAGGCCGCCGGCCTTGGCGCGGCGCACCAGCTCCGGCAGCACGTCGGCCGCATTGCCCAGCAGGCCGATCGAGATGGCGTCGCCATTGGCCTTGTGCTGCTTGATCATCTCCAGCGCTTCATCGATGCTGGCGGCCTGCTTGTCCAGGTAGCGGGTGCGCAGGCGGAAGTCGATCGACGATTGCTGACATTCGATGTTGAGCGAGACGGCGCCGGCAAAGGTGGCGGCCAGCGGCTGCGCGCCGCCCATGCCTCCCAGGCCGGCGGTCAGCACCCAGCGGCCTTTGAGGTCGCCGCCGAAATGCTGGCGGCCCGCTTCGGCGAAGGTTTCGTAGGTGCCCTGCACGATGCCCTGGGTGCCGATGTAGATCCAGGAACCGGCCGTCATCTGGCCATACATGAACAGGCCCTGGCGGTCGAGCTCATTGAAGTGTTCCCAGTTGGCCCATTTCGGCACCAGGTTGGAGTTGGCCAGCAGCACGCGCGGCGCGTCTTCGTGGGTCTGGAACACGCCGACCGGCTTGCCGGACTGGATCAAGAGGGTTTCGTTGGCTTCCAGCTTTTTCAGCGAAGCGAGGATCTGGTCGAAGCATTCCCAGTTGCGGGCCGCGCGGCCGATGCCGCCGTACACCACCAGGTGTTTCGGGTTCTCTGCCACTTCCTTGTCCAGGTTGTTCTGGATCATGCGGTAGGCTGCCTCGGCGCCCCAGGTCTTGCAGACCATTTCCGGGCCGCGCGGGGCGCGGATATCGCGGGTGGCATCGTAGCGGGGATCGTTGGCGAAACTCGTAGACATGGCGGCTCCTTGGAATGGTGAATGCTGTCACTCTAGGTTGTCTATACAAGTTAGTCAACTGGTTTTTCGCGGCTTGCAGGCCCGATAGTTAGCAAGTACACTACTTTTCTTTCACGTTTACAATTCCTGCCCTGCGCCATGCTGCTCGACCACCCCGACTTCCCCTTGATCGACCTGGCGGGCAAGGCGGCGGCGCAGGCTTACCAGTTGATCCTGGCGGGCAAGCCGGTGCCATTCATGCTGTACCACAGCGATCCCTTTGGCCAGATGCGCAGCACGCAGCCGGGCGGCGCACTGGCCGGGATCCGCGCCCAGTTGCATGCCGCCGGTGCAGCCAGCCAGTTGCTGCTGTTCGAAATGAATGCGCGTTTCGAGGATTGCCCCGCCGAGCGCGCCTTGTTCATTGAATTCGGCGCAAGCTGCGGGCTGTTGCACGGCCTGGTGCTGGCCCTGCCCTATATCACCAACCGCCAGCGCCAATGCATTCCCGGCATGATCCAGTTGCAGCGCTGCCCGGCGCCGTTGCGCCACCTGGCCGACGACCTGCTGCCGCGCTTTACGCGCGCCCTGCGCAAGAGCGCCGAGGGCAGCGCCTGGCAGCAGGCGCGCGAATACGACCGCCTGGCGGCACCCTCGCTGGAAGCCTTTGAAGCCACGCGGCGCGCGGTCGATGCGCTGTGTCCCGCCTTGCGCGCCGACGACCCGGCCGAGGACAGCAACGTGCTGGCCAACCGCCACATCGACGCCCTGGTCGAGCGCTATCCCTTCGAGCATGGCATCGCCTACCGCAAGGCGCTCTACCAGCTCGGGCTGGACCTGTCGGTTGCCAGCCTGCTGCGCATCGACAACCTGCTCGAACAACTCAAGCCCAGGCTGGCCATCGGCGAAGCGCAATATCTGGCGCATCCTGCCAACCGCAATTTCCTGCACGTGCTGGCGTTCTACGTCGGCACCGTGCTGGCGCAGGAATCGGGCGCACGCATCGACTGGTACACGGCAGGGCAGCTGCAGCGCGCGCACGCGATCACGGTCGACGCGCAGGCCGATCCGCGCAAGGCGCTGGCCGCACTGCTGAACAAGCGCGAGCTGTACTTCCCGCTGCAGCTGCTGCTCGAGCGCCTGTTTGGCGCCTGCGGCAGCGCCGACTTCCGCGCCGAGCTGATGGAGCTGGGGCGGATGGCCGCCGGCTCGCGGGCGCCGCGCCTGCTGGACGATATGGAGCATGTGCAGCGCCGCATCGACCTGGCGCGCAGCACCGATCCGGACTACCTGGTGCCGGAGCGCCCGTCCTGGGTCGACGGCGACAGCTTCGAGCTGTGGTTCCAGAACGTCGGCGCACTGTTCCTCGGCGGGCGCCTGGTCTGGGGCCAGGTCACCCAGGCCAATAGCCTGATGTGGCGGGAAGGCAGTGCCAACTGCCCGGGCGAGGTGCTGTACGACTTGCGCGGCATCTCGGGCAGCGAAGAGCTGGGGCCGATCGCCACCACGATTTTCGACTACAAGGGCACGCGCCCGCTGGACCACCGGCTGGCCTTCCTGTCCGACCACCTGATGCATGAGAGGACAAGCACGTTCGGCCTGCCATTGCCCCTGCGCCTGTCCAGTGCCGACCTGCGGCTGGCCTCCATCTTCTTCGATCGCAAGCACCTGCCCGGCGGCTACCTGCAAAGCGGCCTGGTTCCGCTGCTGATCCACGACGATTACCCCGGCATCGTCACGGTGCTGCCGGAGCGCTTCTGGACCGTTGAAGTACAGGCCCATGCCCGCCGCAATGGCTGGCCGGTCTGACAGGAAAGCGAACCATGACGATCTGGCACACCCTCGGCATCGCGCCGACGCACGACAAGCGCACCATCAAGCAGGCCTACGCGGCCCGCCTCAAGCAAATCGACCCGGAGCAGGACCTGGCCGGCTTCCAGGCTTTGCGCGAAGCCTACGAGCAGGCGCTGGCCGCACCGCACGAAGAGCAGCAGGGGCAGGAGCAAAATCAGGACGCGGGCGGCTTCCCCGAGCTGCTGGCATTCGATGCCCTGGGCGACACGCCCGAGGTGCCGCCCCTGCCGCCGCCACGGCCACGGCGCCGCACGCCGGCAGCAGCGCGCACACCGTTCTCGGCCCTGCCCGCCCTGCCCGAGCTGCCGCTGCACGCGCCGCTGGCGCAGCCGCTGCAGCTGGACCTGGAAGCGGAGAGCGAGGCCGCGCTGGCGCAGCAGCACAGCCAGCGCTGGCTGCCCGGCCCGCGGCCGCAGTCATATGCCAAGGCGCGCCCGCAACTGCGCCCCGGCCCAAAGCCGCCGGCGCCGGAAGCCGCTGCCGGCATGCTGTGCCAGGCGCTGGAGCACCTGCCCGTGGAGCAGCACGCGGCGGAACTGGCGCGCCGCTACCGCCAGCCGGGTTGGGGCAACAGCGCCTTCCGCGCGGCGCTGGAGGCGGCCATCGTGCGCATGCTGGAAGAGCATTTCGACCAGCGCTGGCAGATGGTGCCGGCCTTCTCCAGCACCCTGGCCTGGACTTCGCGTTCGGAAGACAGCTTGCCGGACCATGCTGCCGTCCAGCGCCTGCTCAATCGCCACGCCGCGCGCAAATGGCGCCGGCAGTTCGACCAGTGGCCGCAGGAGGACCCGCTGGTGCGGGCCATGCTGATGGTGGCAGGTCCTGTCGACGAGGCGCGCTTCACCACGTTTGCCCGCCACGCCAGCCACATGGAAGCGATGCAGGAGGTCTTGCGCCACCTGGCCAAAACGCCATTCCTGGCAGACTACGAGTTCGACGCCGCGTCCGTCCAGTGGTGGGCGGAATTCTGCCGCAAGGCTCCGCCGCCCAAGGCAGCCCCCGCCCCGGCCAAGCCTCGGCCCGCTGCCCAGCGCGAGGAATGGAAGCCGGTGCAACGCTGGTACACCGGGCTGTCCTTCCCCAAGGTGATGGTGGTACTACTGGTGCTGCTGTTCTGGATCGTCAAGTTTGCAGGTTTCGTCCGCGCGCATTGAGCGCGCTTACTTGCGGAACACCTGCTTGCCGCCGACCCAGGTTTCAAGCACGCCGATCTTGCCGATCTCGCTGGCAGGGGCTTTGAACAGGTCACGGTCGGTGATGATGAAGTCGGCCCACTTGCCCTTCTCCAGCGAACCGGCCGACTGCTCCTGGTGCGCCGCCCAGGCCGCGTCCAGCGTGAAGCAGCGGAAGGCCTCGGTCAGCGTCATGGCCTGCTCCTTGTGCCAGCCGCCGCTCGGCACATCCTGCATGTCCTGGCGCGTCACGGCCGCGTGAATCCCTTGCAGCGGGTTGGGCGACTCGATCGGGAAGTCCGAGCCGCAGGCAATGCGGCTGCCCTGCTTCAGGAAGGTATGCCAGGCGTAAGCGCCCTTGATGCGCTCGGGGCCGACGCGCTGCTCCGCCATGTTCTGGTCGGAAGTGGCGTGGGTCGGCTGCATCGAAGGCACAATGGCCAGCTGTTTGAAACGCGGGATGTCAGCGGGCTGCACCACCTGCGCGTGCTCGATGCGATGGCGCCTCGCCGCCAGCGGGTACTGCTTGCCGAGCTGCTCGAAGCTGTCCAGGATCTGCTTGTTGCCGGCGTCGCCGATGGCGTGCACATTGACCTGGTAGCCGGCCTTCATCGCCTTTTCCATCTTGGCGTGGATGGCGGCATCGCTGTTGAACAGCAGGCCGCGCGTGTGCGGCGCGTCGCTGTAAGGATGGATCAGGGCCGCGCCACGGCTGCCCAGCGCACCGTCCGAATACAGCTTGACGGCGGCCAGCGCGTAATGGCCGTCGGCGTAGGACGGCAGCGGGCCGTTCGTCGACAGCTGCTCGAAGTCGGCGCCGACGTCGCCGATCATCGCGTACACGCGGGTCGACAGTTTGCCCTGGTCGGCATACTCGCGAAACAGGCGGTCGGCGCCGGCATCGATGCCGGCATCGTGCACGCTGGTCAGGCCGACGCTGGACAGGATGCCCAGCGCACCATCGAGCATGGCGCGTGCTTCGGCCTCGGTCGGTTTCGGCAGCACCTTGTAGACGAACTCCATTGCCGTGTCGACCAGGATGCCGGTAGCGTTGCCATTGGCGTCGCGTTCGATCTTGCCGCCTTCGGGATCCTTCGTGTCTTTCGTGATGCCGGCCGCTTCCAGCGCTTTCGAGTTGACCCACATGGCGTGGCCGTCGATGCGCTCCATGGCGGCGGGACGGTCGCCCACCACAGCATCCAGTTCGGCCACATTCGGGAAGCGGCCCAGCTTCCAGATTTCCTGGTTCCAGCCCTTGCCGATCACCCACTTGCGCTGTGGGTTGGCCTGCGCGAACTTGGCGACCGACGCTTGCGCGGCCGCCAGGGAAGTGGGGCTGTACAAGTCGGCGCTGGTGGCGACCTCGCCCAGTCCGAAGACGTGGCCGTGGGCGTCGATCAGGCCTGGCAGCACCGTCTTGCCCTGCACGTCGATGCGCCTGAAGCCCTTGGCCCTGGCCGCCACTTCGCGCGTGCCGCCGACCGCCACCAGTCTGCCGCTGTCGTCGAAGGCCAGCGCCTTGAACTGCACCAGCTTGCCCTTGGCATTCAGCGTGTAGCCATTGGCGTTGTCGATCATGGTGCCGGCGTTGGCGGCGGTGGCGGCGATCGCCAGCGCGGCGGCCAGCAGGGTGCGGCGGAAGGGCATGGACAAGTCCTTTCGAATTTGAAAGCAAGATTTTTGACTAGCAGAGTGTACCTGTTGACACATTCATTTACACGTGTAATCATTCACCACCATTTACACACGTAATCAATCATGCCTATCCAGATCAGCGAAGCCGAGGCGCAGGTGATGCAAGTGCTGTGGGAGCGCCATCCACAAACGGCGGAAGAAGTATGCGAGGCCTTGTCCGGCCAGGGCTGGCAGGACGCGACCATCAAGACCTTGCTGAACCGCCTGTTGAACAAGGGCGCCATCAGTGCGCAGAAGGATGGCCGGCGCTACCTGTACGCGCCGGCGCTGGACCGAGAAGACTGGCTGGCCAGCGAGAGCCAGGGCTTCCTCGACCGCATGTTCAACGGCCGCCTGGCGCCGCTGGTGGCGCACTTCAGCCAGCACAAGGCCTTGAGCAAGGCCGACATCGCGGAACTCAAAAAGCTGGTCAAGGAGCTCGATGATGGCAAGTGAAGTGCTGTTGCGCCTCCTGCTGGCCAGCGGTGCTGTGTGCGCGTTCGTGCTGCTGGTGCGCCAGCCGATGCGCCGCCGCTACGGGGCTGGCGCGGCCTACCTGATGTGGGCGGCAGTGCCGGCCAGCATGCTGGCAGCGCTGGCGCCGCGCAGCAGTGGCGCCTTGGTTGCCATGGCACTGCCTGCGCCTGTGGCAGCCGCCGCGTCGCAGTTTACGCAATCCGCCCGCGTGGTGGACACCGGCTGGGATACGGCGCTGATTGCGGCCTGGCTCGCCGGCGCCGTCACCATGGCAGGGTGGATGGCCTGGCGCCAGTGGTCGTTCCAGCGCCGATTGCAGGCCAGCGTCTGGCAAGGCGGCCCGCTGCTGCTGGGCGTATGGCGCGCACGCCTGGTGCTGCCGCATAGCTTCCGCCACGACTATGACCCGGCGGAGCGCCGGCTGGTGCTGGCCCATGAACGCATCCACGCCGAGCGCGGCGACCTGCTGGCCAACGCGGCCTGCGCGCTGCTGCAATGCCTGGCCTGGTGCAATCCATTGGTCCATATTGCTGCAGCACGTTTCCGGCTTGACCAGGAGCTGTCCTGCGACGAGATTGTCCTGCGCCGCCACGGGCAGGCGGGCACCTACGCCAATGCGATGCTGAAAACCCAGCTTGCGGCGCAGGGCCTTCCCCTGGCTTGCCAATGGCAGGCCGTCCACCCACTGAAGGAGAGAATCATGCAATTGAAATCGTCCGTGTCCCCTGCCCGCCGCCTGGGCGGCAAGCTGCTGGCAACCCTGCTGGTGGCCGGCAGCGCCCTGGCTGCCCTCGCAGCCCACGCTGAACCTGCTGCGCCCAAGCATTACAACGTTTACCTCGACATGGACGGCAGCCGCCCTCACCTGCTGGTCAAGGAAGGCGAAAAGAGCGGCGTGGCCATCGGCGAGGGCGCGGACCAGTGGCGTGCGGACTTTGTCGTCTTGCCTGCGGGCAGCGCGATCCAGGTCAAGGCCAACGTCAGCCACGGCGGCAAGGACCTCAGCAACTTTACGCTGGAAGTGGCGGACAACGGCACCGGCAACTTCAAGGTGTCCGATGCAGGCAAGGATTTCATCGTCAAGATGCGCGTGAGCGAAGTGCACTAAGGAAGCAAGATTCGGAGTGTGGCGGGAACCGGCTGCTGGTCCAATGTGGCTTTCCCTTTTGGAGCCTGCCATGCTGACGCTTTACGATTACCTGCCTTCCCAGAACGCTTACAAAGTCCGCTTGCTGCTGTCCCATCTTGGCCTGCCTTATCACACCGAAATCGTCAGCATCTTTGAGGGTGCCGGGCAGGAGCCCTCCTACCTTGAGGTCAATCCCACCGGCGCGGTGCCGGCCTTGCGGCTCAACGATGGGCGTGTGCTGGCGGAGTCGAATGCCATCCTCACCTACCTCGCCTCGGGCACGCAGTATTTGCCAGTCGATGCTTTTGCGGCGGCCAAGGTGCAGCAATGGATGTCGTTTGAGCAGGACTATGTACTGAATATCGCTTCGCTGCGGCATTGGACCATGACGGGCAAGCTGGCGCGCCGGCCGGCGGCGCTGGTCGAAATGCGGCGCGCAGGCGGGTTGCGCGCGCTGCAGATCCTGGAACGCGAGCTGGCGTCGCGGCCTTTTATCGCTGGCCACGCCTACACCATTGCGGATATTTCCCTGTTTGCTTATACCCATCGCGCGGATGAGGCGGGCCTGCCGCTGCGTGATTTCCCCAACGTTTGCGCGTGGATCGAACGCGTGCGGGCTCAACCTGGCTTCCTCGATGAGCATCACCCCTATTCCATCGACCCACATTCCTCGGGAGAACTGCCTTGAGGAGCATTCGGAGCGGGGTTCCGATTCGGGGGTCTACACAAACTCTCTGAAAGTTGCTCTGAAATGGCCTGAAACGCTCTGAAATGCTCTGAAAGGCCTAGTCGTCCGGTAGGACATCGGTACGTCGCTCCATCTTGCCGTTGCGCCGCGTCGATGCCTTCTCGATCAGGACCAACGCGTTGCGCAGGCTTTGCGCCATGACTGCCGGAGTGGCCGTAGAGTCGTGCGCGCGGAACTGCGGCTGCGGTGCCGGATACTGTCCACGCAAAGTTTCATGACGAATGAACCTCGCATTTTTCCAATAGCGCTGGCCTGGCAGGCGCAACGACAAGACTTCCCACGCATTACGCGCAGAACCGGCAACCTTCGCCGATTTGCACCGACACCAGTTTGCGGCTCATGATGACCTCCTTTTGTTCGCATAAAGCTTGGACAAGCCAGCGAGCTTTAAGTTCAGAGGATTTCAGAGCGTTTCAGCGAATTTCAGAGCAACTTTCAGAGGGTTTGTGTAGGCCCCTGAATCAAAACCCCATGTCCTCCGGGTCCTTACTCAGCATCGTGGAAAATGATGCCGAGCGTGTGGCGGTGGCCGCTGCGCAGGCGGCTGACGCCGTGGCGCATGTTGACACGGTAAGTGCCGCGCGTGCCCGGCACCGGCCGGTGGAAGACCGGAAAGATCACGCAATCGCCCTGCTGCAAAGGCACCACTTCCACGCGCGACTGCATGCGCGGGCGCTGCTCGGTGAGCACGAACTCGCCGCCCTCGAAATCCCGGCCCGGCTGCGACAACAGGAAAGCCGCCTGCAGTGGAAACACATGCTCGCCATACAAATCCTGGTGCAGGCAGTTAAAGTCACCTGCCCCGTACTGCAGCAACAGCGGCGTAGGCCGCAGCTGCCCCGCCGCATGGCAGCGCGCGATGAAATCCGCATGCTGCGCCGGAAAGCGCGGTTCCAGTCCCATGGTGGCGTACCAGCGGTTGGCAATTGCCGCCAGTGGCGAATACATCGAAGCACGCAATTCCGCGACCAGATCCGGCAGCGGATAGCGAAAGTACTGGTACTCCCCCTTGCCGAAACCATAGCGCTGCATGACGACCCGGCTGCGATAGAGTTCCAGCTGGCTGTAGCCCGCCGCCAGCGCCGCGCATTCCGACGGCGACAACACGCCCCGCACCAGCGCACAGCCAAATTCATCGAGGTCAGAAGCGATACGCGGCCAGTCGAACGCCGGGCGCGGACCGGCCGCCGCAGCCAGCGGCGGCGCAAACAGGTCGCCCATCATGCCGCCGCCTCGGTAGCCGCCTCCGCCTCGCGTTCCAGCAAAGCCGCCTTGCGCTCCACGCCCCAGCGATAGCCCGAAATCGACCCATCGTTGCGCACCACCCGGTGGCAGGGAATCGCCACCGCAATCGCATTGGCCGCACAAGCACCGGCCACGGCCCGCGCCCCGTTGGGCGCCCCGACGCGCTCTGCCAGCTCCGCATAGCTGACCGTTTCGCCGGCCGGAATCTCGCGCAAGGCTTGCCACACGCGCTGCTGGAAGGCCGTGCCGCGCACATCGAGCGGCAAATCCAGGCCGATCTGCGGCGCCTCGACGAAGGCGATCACGCGCGCCACCACCTGTTCATAATCAGTCTCCGCGCCGCGCAGCTCGGCCTGCGGGAAACGGTCTTGCAGGTCATGCGCCAGCGCCTGCGGATCGTCGCCCAGCAGGATGCAGCAAATCCCGCGCTCGGTGCTGGCGACCAGGATTGCCCCCAGCGAGCACTGGGCAATGGCGAAGCGGATCACCGCTCCGCGCCCGCCCGCGCGCCAGGCCGAAGGCGTCATGCCCAGCGCACCCGGGGTGGCGGCATAAAAGCGCCCGCTGGAATTGAAGCCGGCCGCGTAGATGGCATCGGTCACGCTGGCCTCGTCGGCCAGGCCCTGCTGCATGCGCCGCGCGCGCGCCGCCGCCGCATAGGCTTTGGGCGTGAGCCCGGTCTGGGCCTTGAACACGCGGTGGAAGTGGAAGCGGCTCATGCCGCCCGCTGCCGCCAGCGCGTCGAGGTCGGGCGCCACTTCGGAAGCGTCGATCAGGCGGCACACCTCGGCCACCATGGCCGCATGGCGCTCGGCCAGTGGCGGCTGGTCCGGCTTGCAGCGCTTGCAGGGCCGGAAACCCGCCGCCTCGGCCGCCGCGATCGAGGCGTGGAAGGCCACGTTCTCGCGCAGGGCCGGCCGCGCGCCGCAGGAAGGGCGGCAGAACACGCCGGTGGTGCGCACGGAATAATAGAACTGGCCATCGGCCGCGCTGTCGCGCGCCTGCACGGCGGCCCAGCGCTCGTTGTCGGTCAGGTAAGGCTTCATCGGGTTCATTGCAAGCTCCAGTCGGTAGTATGCCACCATGGTAGGCAGGCCGCCGGGCGGCGGCACTCCGCCGCTTGCTATTGAATTCCCGAATGCTACAATCGCCGCACTCATCCGGAGGACGGCTTGGAAGAACTACAACAACATGACACCCCCATCTTTCAACGCATCAAGGACTTCCTGCTGGCGCAGATTGCCGCCGGGGCCTGGAAGGAAGGCGATGTGATCCCTTCCGAGCAGGCGCTGGTCAAGCAGTTCAGCGTCTCGCGGATGACCGTCAACCGCGCCGTGCGCGAGCTGACCGCGGAAGGGGTGCTGACACGGCGCCAGGGCGCCGGCACCTATGTCGCGCCGCAAAAAGTCCAGGCCACCCTGCTGGAAATCAAGAGCATTGCCGACGAGGTGCGGGCCCGCGGCCACGCCCACCGCAGCGCGCTGCAGCTGCTCGAGCGCGCCAAGGCCGGCGACCTGCTGGGCAAGGCGTTCGACTTGCCGCCCGGACACGAGCTTTACCATTCCGTCATCGTGCACTTTGAAAACGGGGTGCCGATCCAGGTGGAAGACCGCTGGGTCAACCCGCTGTGCGCGCCCGACTACATGGCGCAGGACTTCACCCACACCACGCCCAATGAATACCTGGTGCGGGCAGCGCCGCTGCAGGCGGCCACTTACAGCATAGAAGCCCTGGTGCCGCCGCGCGAAATCGCAGACATGCTGGCCATGGACGCGCGCCAGCCCTGCCTGGTACTCAAGCGCCAGACCCAGTCGGCCGGCCGCGTGGCCTCGCTGGCCACCATGTGGCATCCGGGCCATCGCTACCAATTTGGCGGCAGCGTCCCCGCCTGAGCAATGCTATAGTTGACCGCACGCCAGCGCCCCCGCGCTGGCCAGAAAGGGATGCCTTGTCGCCACTGAGCCAGAAAGCCGCCCCGCCTGTTCCCGCCCGCGTGCGCCGGCGCGCCCGCCGCTGCTGCGCGCGCATCCTGGCGCGCGCCCTCGTGCTGGCCCTCGCCGCCCTGCCCCTGCTGGCCATGCCCGGCGCCAGCGCCGCCGAAGCCGTGACCGTCCAGCTCAAGTGGCACCACCAGTTCTCGTTTGCCGGCTATTACGCGGCCCAGGCCAAGGGCTATTACCGCGACGCCGGGCTGGACGTGACGCTGCGCGAAGCCCAGCCGGGCCAGGACGCGCTGCAGTTCGTGCTCGACGGCGGCGCCCAGTATGGCGTCGGCAATTCCTCGCTGCTGCTGCGGCGGGCGGCCGGCGCGCCGGTGGTGCTGCTGGCCTCCGTGTTCCAGCATTCGCCGCTGATCCTGGCCGTGCGGCTGGACGAGCAGGGCCGGCGCCGGCCCTGGCCCGGCGCCCGCGTCGCGCTGGGGCCCAACACCGAGGAGTTGCGGGTCTACCTGCAGCACGAGCAAGTACCGCTCGGGCAGCTGACGATCGTGCCCGCCACGCGCAGCGCGGAAGACTTGCAGGCCGGGCGCGTCGACGCGATCTCGGGCTACCTGAACGTGACGCCGTATGCGCTCGAGCGCGCCGGCCTGCGCTATGAAATCCTGCATCCGCGCAGCGCCGGCATCGATTTTTACGGCGACAACCTGTACACCACCGAGAGCGAGCTGCGCGAGCACCCGGCGCGCGCGCGCGCCCTGCGCGAGGCCACGCTGAAAGGCTGGCGCTACGCGCTCGAGCACCCGAACGAGATCGTCGACCTGATCCGCGCGCGCTACCCCGAGCGCAAGCCGCGCGAAGAGCTGCTGTGGGAAGCGGCCCAGGTGGCGCCGCTGCTGGAGCAGCACCTGATCGAACTGGGCCACAGCAACCCGCAGCGCTGGCAGGGCATTGCCGACAGCTATGCCGCTGCCGGCCTGCTGCCGGCCGACTTCAAGCTGGACGGCTTCCTCTACCACGACAGCCCCGCCACCCCGACCTGGCACTATGCGCTGGGCGTGGCGCTGGCCCTGCTGGCCGGCGCCGCCCTGTGGCGCCTGCTGCGCGTGTCGCGCGCCCTGCGCGGCGCCGAAGTGCGGGTCGGCGACGCCGAGCGCATTGCCAGCTTCGCGCTGGAAGGCGCCGGCGAAGGCTCGTGGGACTGGCAGCCGCAGCGCCCGGCCCTGCACCTGTCGCCGCGCTACTGCGAAATCCTCGGCTACGCGCCGGGCGAGCTGCGCCCGGCCAATGTCGAGCAGTGGCTGCAGCTGGTGCACCCGGACGACCGCGCCCGCGTCGCCAGCGAAGTCGCAGCGCTGGACAACCCGCAAGTCGGGCGCACCCCGTTCACCATGGAATTCCGCATGGCTTGCCGCGACGGCAGCTGGACCTGGGTGCTGGCGCGCGGCATGGTGCTGGCACGCGACGGCGCCGGCCGCCCGCTGCGCATGTCCGGCACCCTGGGCGACATTTCCGACCGCAGCGCGGCCGAACTGGCGCGCATGGCCGCCATGCTCGATGCCCTGCCCGGCGCGCTGCTGGTGGCCGACCGCGGCGGGCGCGTGCGCCAGGCCAACGAGGCGGCCGAGGCCGTGTTTGCCGCCGACGCCGGCAAGCTGGCCGGCGCCTCGATGGAACTGCTGATCCCCGACGTGATGCGCGACACCCCGGGCCGCCCGCGCGAGCTGTTCGCCCGCCCGAAAATGCCGGGCCGGGTGCTGACCGCGCGCCGCCTCGACGCCAGCCATTTCCCGGCCATGGTGCACCTGGCGCCGATCCAGCTGGCCGGCCAGGGCCTGGTGGTGGTGTCGCTGCGCGACATGACCCAGCGCCAGAGGGCCGAAGAAGCGCTGCAAGCGTCGTCCGAGCGCTACCGCCTGATCGTGCAGACCGCGGCCGAAGGCATCTGGATGTGCGATGCCGCCGACCACACCAGCTTCGTCAACCCCACGATGGCGCGCATGCTGGGCTACGAAGTCGAGCACATGCTGGGGCGCCCGATGGCCGACTTCATGGACCCCGAGTGCCCGGCCCTGCAGGCGCAGCGCCAGCACGGCGGCGCGCCCGCCATGCCGCCCGAGCCGGCCGAAGGACGCTTCTACCGCCAGGACGGCTCCTCGCTGTGGGCCCTGCTCTCGACCACCACCGTCAACGCCGACAACGGCAGCTATGCCGGCACCCTGACCATGGTCACCGACATCACCGACCGCCGCCTGGCCGAACTGGCGCTGCGCCACTCCAACCAGCGCCTCGCTTCCGTGTTCAACGCCGTCACCAACGGCCTGCTGGTGTTCGACGCCGCCGGCAATATTGTCGAATGCAATGCCGCCGCCAGCCGCATGCTGGGGCGCGCCGCCGCGCGCGGCGCCGGCCAGTGGGACGGCGTGCACGAAGACGGGCGCCGCTTCAGCGCGCCCGAACACCCGGTGGCGCAAGCGCTGGCCAGCGGCCAGCCGGTGCGCGACGTGGTGATGGGGGTGCCGGCCGCCGCCAGCGCCGGCGCGGCCGCCGACACCTGCTGGCTGTCGGTCAACGTCGAACCGCTGCGCGACGAGCACGGCCCGGGCAGCATGCTGGTTGCCAGCCTGACCGACATCACTTACAGGAAGCGCAGCGAAGACGCGCTGCGCCAGGGCGAACAGCGGCTGCAGGAAATCATCCAGATGATGCCGATCGGCCTGTTCATCAAGGACAAGGACAGCCGCATGCTGCTGATGAACCGCGCCTGCGAGCAGCAATTCGGCTACACCTTCGACGAATTGAACAACGGCGACTACAGCGTGTTCCACGCGCCGGAAGAAGCGGCCGCCTTCCGCGCACGCGACCTGGAAGCGTTTGCCGGGCGCAGCCTGATCGACTTCGAGGAAACCATCTGGAACCCGGCCCTGGGCCAGTCGCGCCAGCTGCGCACCTTCAAGAAGCCGGTGTACGACGCCCACGGCGCGCCGGCCTACCTGATCTGCATGTCGATCGACATCTCGGACAGCAAGGCCAACGAGCGCGCCCTCCGCGAACTCAATGAACACCTGGAAGAACGCGTGGCGCAGCGCACCGCGCAGCTGGAAGAAGCGCGCCAGCAGGCCGAGGAGGCCAGCGCCGCCAAGGGCCAGTTCCTGGCCAAGATGAGCCACGAGATCCGCACCCCGATGAATGGCGTGATCGGCATGGCCTACCTGGCGCTGAAGACCGACCTCGAACCGCGCCAGCGCGATTACCTGGAAAAGATCCGCTTCGCCGGCGAGCACCTGTTGCGCATCATCGACGACATCCTCGACATCTCGAAGATCGAAGCGGGCAAGCTGGAAATCGAAGACGTCGACTTCTCGCTCGACCACGTGATCCAGACCCTGACCACGGTGGTGGCGCCGAAAGCGGCCAGCCGCGGCCTGCGCCTGGCCTTCGACATCGACCCGGCACTGCCGCCGGTGCTGCGCGGCGACCCGCTGCGCCTGGGCCAGGTGCTGATCAACTACGTCAACAACGCGATCAAGTTTTCCGAGCAGGGCAGCATCGAAGTCAGCGTCAAGCAGCTGTTGGCCGACGACATCGCCTGCCTGCTGCGCTTTGAAGTGCGCGACCATGGCATCGGCCTGTCCGAAGCCGAGCAGGGCAAGCTGTTCCAGGCCTTCCAGCAGGCCGACACGGCGATTACGCGCGAATACGGAGGCACCGGCCTCGGCCTGGCGATCTGCAAACAGCTGGCGCAGCTGATGGGCGGCGAAGTCGGCGTGCAAAGCGCGCCCGGCGCCGGCGCCACCTTCTGGTTCACCGCGCGCCTGGGCGTGTCGCCGCGCGGCCTGCCAGACGTAATCAACGAAGTCAACGCCGCGGCAGCCGCCCTGCTCGACAGCGCGCGCAGCACGGCCGCCATGCAGGCACTGAAGGACGCGCGCATCCTGCTGGTGGAAGACAACACCTTCAACCAGCAGATCGCGCTGGAAATGCTGGAAGAAGCCGGCTCCTCGGTGTGCCTGGCCAACAACGGCGCCGAAGCGCTCGACCTGCTGCACCAGGCCGAATTCGACTGCGTGCTGATGGACGTGCAGATGCCGCTGATGGACGGGCTGGAAGCGACGCGCCGCATCCGCGCCGACCCCGCGCTGGCGGCCACGCGCGTACTGGCCATGACCGCCACCGCCACCAAGGACGACCGCGAGCGCTGCCTGCAGGCCGGCATGGACGACTTCATCGCCAAGCCGATCCAGCCGGCCCTGATGTACCAGAAGATCGCCAGCTGGCTGCCCG